>LWDU01036693.1_pt1 | contig 18535 bp, 11 predicted proteins | sample 727161 | NCBI WGS metagenome assembly LWDU01 (sample SAMN04566230, study PRJNA314399) | hydrothermal vent metagenome | isolation source: deep sea hydrothermal plume seawater | place: Mexico: Gulf of California, Guaymas Basin | collected 2004-07-11
GATAGTCTTCCGGAAAACATCTCAGCGGCTCTTGCGGTGAAAGGGCAGGACCGGACCTCTGAGGAGCTGGAGACCATAAACCGTTATTTCCGGTCTATCACTCCACTGTTGGAGGATCTGCGAAAGGATATAAGTCTTGCTCAGAATGCCACGATGGAATTTGAAAAAAATCTACCGACCATGCTGGTTTCTCTTTCCGTTGACCCCAGAGAGATGCGGGTGCTCAATCGTGGAAACTGGATGGATGAAAGTGGTCCAATCGTTCAACCGTCCGTTCCAGAATTCCTTAAGATAAATCAAAAGTCCCAAAGGAGGCAGACTCGACTTGATCTGGCTGAGTGGTTGGTTTCCAGGGAGAACCCGTTGACCGCCCGAACCTTCGTCAATCGATTGTGGAAAATTTTTTACGGTAGCGGCCTGGCTCCGAATCTCGATGATCTTGGCTCGCAGGGAGATTGGCCGACTCATCCCCGTTTGCTGGATTGGCTGGCTGTGGAATTTATGGAAAGTGGTTGGAACATCAAACGTCTGGTCAGACTGTTGGTGACCTCTTCAACCTACCGGCAGGATTCAACGGCTTCAAAGTCTCTTGTGGATCGGGATCCCTTGAATCGTTTGTATGGCCGTCAATCGAGGTTTCGACTGGAGGCGGAGTTGGTGAGGGATAATGCTCTGAAGATCAGCGGACTGCTGGTGGAAAAGGTTGGAGGGCGAAGTGTCAAACCCTATCAGCCGAAGGGGTATTATGCGCAGTTGAATTTTCCGAAACGAGTTTATCAACCGGATACCGGAGAGGACCAGTATCGGCGTGGGGTTTATTCCCATTGGCAGAGAACTTTTCTTCATCCGTCCATGTCGGCCTTTGATGCGCCCAATCGGGAAGAATGCACGGCAGATCGACCCAAGTCCAATACGCCCTTGCAGGCTTTGGTGCTTTTGAATGATCCTTCTCATGTAGAGGGCGCTCGAGTGTTATCTGAAAAAATCCTGAGGATGAAAATGGAAACTTTGGATGAACGATTGGATTATGCATTTACTACCGCGACCGCCCGTCGGGCGGGGCCAAAGGAGAGAGAGATTCTCCGAGCATTACATGCCCGTCATCTGGAACAATTCCAGGTGGATTCCCAAGCCGCCGGTCAGTTGGTCGGCGTTGGGTATTCCCCTTCAAGTGCCTCATTTGATACCGCAGAATTGGCGGCCATGACATCAGTATGTCGTGCCATCTTGAATCTGCAGGAAACGATCTCCCGGTATTGATCTCATGAATAGTCTTACGTCTATGATATCCGAAGCAGAAATTCAGCGAACTCTCAACCGAAGGGCATTTCTCAGTCGAGCTTCAACGGGACTGGGAACTCTTGCATTGGGATCCTTGTTGGGGAGGACTTTGCCTATTGCGGGTCGAGCTTCGTCCGATTCAGGATCAACCGGAGAGCCTTGGAGAGGCGTGGTGCAGCCGCCCCATTTTCCCGTGAAGGCCAAGCGGGTGATTTTTCTCGTCATGGCCGGTGGGGCCTCCCACCTGGAAACTTTCGATCACAAGCCGAAGCTTGCCGAGATGGATGGCAAACCGATGCCGGACTCTTTTACGAAGGGCAAGCCGATTGCCCAACTGCAGGGACAGACCTTGAAGTGTTTGGGACCTCAGCATCCTTTCAGAAAATACGGCCAGTCCGGCCAGGAGATCTGCGGGCTTTTCCCTCACCTCGGGGGGGTTGCGGATGACCTTTGTATCGTCCGGTCGCTTTATACCCAGCAGATCAATCATGATCCCGCCCATACCTTCATGAATACCGGCACGTCCATCAGTGGGCGTCCCAGCATGGGCTCATGGTGGTTGTATGGTCTGGGTACAGAAAACGAAAACCTGCCCGGGTTTGTGGTGCTGACCTCGGTCGGCAAAGGCGGGCAGTCACAACCTATCGCCGCAAGACAATGGCACAGCGGATTTCTACCGGGGAATTTTCAAGGAGTTCAGTTTCAATCCGCCGGGGATCCTGTGCTGTATGTCGGCAGGCCTCCCGGAGTGAATGAACGCCGTCAGCGGGAGGTTGTTGATTCCGTGAATCAGTTGAACTCCATTTTCAACGAAGCGGTGGATGATCCCGAAATCGCCACACGCATCAATCAGTATGAACTGGCTTTTCGAATGCAGGCCAGTGTTCCCGAGTTGATGGATGTCTCCGACGAGACCCAGGCAACCCGTCAAATGTACGGATCCTCCGGAGCAGATGGTTCCTTTGCCTCCAATTGTCTATTGGCCCGGAGAATGGCTGAGCGTGGAGTGCGCTTCATTCAACTTTATCACCGTGCCTGGGATCATCATGGTGGAATTAAAAAGAGCATGGAAATAACCGCCAAAGAAGTGGATCAACCCGTTGCCGCTTTGATCAGGGATCTTAAACAAAGGGGCATGTTCGAAGATACCCTGGTGGTCTGGGCAGGTGAATTCGGTCGGACACCGATGGCTCAGGGAAGTGGTCGGGATCATCATATCCAGGGATATTCCATGTGGATGGCCGGCGGTGGTATTCAAGGTGGAATCAGCTATGGTGAGACGGATGAACTCGGTTACAACGCCGTTGTAAATCGGGTCAGTGTACATGATTTTCATGCCACCATGCTGCAATTATGCGGCATCAGTCATAAACAGATGACCTTTCCGTTTCAGGGGAGGGATTTTCGATTGACCGATGTTCACGGTGAAATTCTGAAACCACTTTTGGCCTGAATAGGTATCACAGATACCTGACTTGAAACCAGGAGATGCCGTGAAACGGAATTCGATTGTTAAAGGCTTTACCCTGATTGAACTGCTGGTCGTCATTGCCATCATTGCCATCCTGGCATCCATGCTCCTACCCGCGCTTGGTCGGGCGAAGTCCAAGGCGCACAGTATAAAATGTCTCAGTAATCAGCGTCAACTGGGGCAGGCAACATTGATGTATGCTTCGGAGTCCGGCAAAACACTGCCCTATAATATCGGTGATGATCTGTGGATGCGTTTGCTGATTAAGAACTACTCGAAAGTGGATCGAATCCGACTTTGTCCGACCGCGCCCTATGATAAGAAAAAACCATCAGGATCGGCGTTTACATCGTGGGTTTGGGGGTCGGAAACTCGTGGGGGAAATCCGAGGCGAGGCGGTGCGGAACCGAGATGGACCGGCAGTTATGCCTTGAATGGTTGGATTTATGCCGGTAACTGGCCGAATGGTCAGGGTCTGTACCCTTCCATTAAAAACGCTTTTCGAAATGGGGCTGACATCATTCACCCATCCAAGACCCCGTATTATTGCGATTCCATGTGGGTGGATGCATGGCCGCAGGCCCGTGACCGAGCGGCCAAGAATCTGGCCGAAGGCAGTTCCGGCTTGAATGCGGGATTATCGAGGGTGGCTATTGCCCGACACGGAGGCATCACAAAAAGCAGCAACATACCCAAACCGAGTTCCGGACGATTGCCGGGGGCCATTAACCTTGTTTACGCCGATGGCCATGCCGGTACTACAGGTCTCAGTCAGCTATGGTTTCTGGAGTGGCATAAAAACTACCGTCCTCCCAGAAGTCCCGCCCGTTGAGCGTTCAGAGAATTCCAGGTGCCCCCTTTTTTTCAGAGTCGGAAATTCAAAGCGGGGAATCACTTAGGGACCGCACCAAAGCGTTGCATGTCTGCCACGGGCGCCCAGGATTTCCGGCAGGTTTTGGACGGCGTCGACGGGTGCCACGAAGTCGCCGCTTTGGATCGGGGGCATATAGAATACCGGCTTCTACAAAATCACCCTCTATATTCTCTACAGGTCGATTTCCAGAACTTTTTCTTCGTCTGATTTCAGTGATTCAACACCATTCAATTCAACTTTCACCTGTCCTTCTCCGATTCGGATGGTATAGGTTGCTTCCCTGAAAACCTTGGGTCTCCATGTGTTTCCTTTGATGCGGATAGTATAGACAATCTCGTTCAAATATTCATCAACGATTTGAACCACGGGATCAGGGGGACCGCTGATCTTCAAGGTTGGCAAGAAAGCCAGGGCCGTTCGATTGTAATTGTCTTCCTGTTTGATTTGAATCGGCCAACCCGGCATCTGTTTCACTTGTGAGTCAGTCACATCCACATGTCGTGGCCAGCATTCCATGGTGATCTCGCGGGTGGATTTCTTAAAGCGCACGATACCGAACCCGGCAGCGTTGTAATTGTCTTTCGTTGGGTTGGCATAAGCCTTCATTGACAGTTTATTTCCAAGGCCGTCGTAATATCGTCCGGTGAAGGGCAGGGGACTATTCTGATCGTGATTCAATCCTTCTTCCATGGGCCACCACCAGCGACCGTAAAAATTCACGATGGACGGAACACAAAAAGAGTAAATGGAATCTTCCCAGGAATGGAGACCCTGATGAATGACGGTAGCCAGATGTTGGTCGCCTGCGATATGGATGCCGAAGAATCGTCGGATTTCCTTCAATGCTCTGGCTCTTCCCGCTTGAGGCCAACCGTTGGAATCCAGATCCGCAAGGAGTCTGGATTTATGCCCTCCATGAATATGGGCTCCGCCCGCGAATATAGTCTGTGAGAGCACAGCCTTCATTTGCGCACCCGTCCAGTTCTGCCCCCATTCATGGAGAAATTTCAATTGACGGTCCCCCAGCAATCTGGCTTCCGGCACATCCACCGTGGTCCGGTCGTAGCTCGGATTATTAATGTGGTCCGGTCGTGGTCCCTGTTGAGGAATTAAGCCCGCAGGGCCAGTTTTCCACTTGCGATCTTCAAGGACTGCAAAATCGATCCCTCCAATATTCAATGAGGTGTAGTAGACTCCGATGTTCTGCTGGATGGGGGTCGGATCATAAGGATCAGGCAGATGGCTGGTCTGCGCTCTTTCCACCATTCTGACATAATCTGCGGACATGATATACCCTCCGTCGGCCCCGCCTCCCAGTTTGGATACTTTGCCTCCTTCACCCCAGAGGTTTCCCTGTCCAACATCATGATCGTCCGGAATGGTGATGGTGGGACGATCCTTGATAATGTCGCCGAACTGTCGTCCGAAAAGCAGAAAGGCAGCGGTGTGCTTCTTGTGGTCGTAACTCTGGTCTCCTGAAAAGAACAACAGGTCCGGATTAATACTCTGGATATTCCGGACAATGTCCTCACGCATCCCGCGGTCCTTATTGGAATTCCCCGTGAAGGCTGCAATCACGATTTCATCTTTGTCCTTCGGGTCTTTCCGGATCGTTCCTTCGTAGGAGGATCCGCCGGCATGGGTCAGACGATAGGATACATTTCGGGCCTGATTCCAGTTTTCCACCCGAAAAGTCGCCAGCCATCCGGTCTCATCCGCCTTGGATTGCGCAATCTGCCGCCAGGATCCTGCTTCCCGGATATGCAGTTGCACCCAGCGGGATTCTCCATCCTGCAATGGATAGAGCTGAGCGGAAAGCTTCAGGATGTTGTTGTGAGCCGTATAAAGCGCAAAGCCGATCACTTTGTCACGAGCAACATCCGGAATGGTTGCTGGACCTCCATTGCGCGGAATGCGGATCGGATCGGGACCCTTCGGCGTGGTTTGGGAACTTGCAATTGAAGTGAAACAAATAGAAATCCCAAGGATGACCAAATTGAGTGGGGAGACATACGAAACTGGGGGCGACTTTATCTTCATGATGAGTCGACACTACCGAATTATGGTGTTCGGTTAAAGCCTCCTTTCTGGGTTTTTGGCGGTTCGGAATGTATGTCGGTTCGGAATTTTCACAAATTCGGCTACGGGTTTATGTCTGTCGAGCGTGTGTGGGTTGGTTTTCCTTAAGGCCAGCAGTTCAGCCGTTTTTAATTGACACTGGAAAATGGTCATTTATTTTTTTGAATATGACCATTAAGGTGACTGTATTTAAATCCCAATGTCTGGAATTGCTGAGAACATTGGAAAAGGACGGTAAACCAATCGAAATCACTCGACACGGGAAGACCATTGCGAGAGTGCTACCCGCATTGAAGCAGGTAAATAAAGCCACGAAACCATGGCAACGATTGAGAGGTACGGGGGAAATGTTAGCTAGTCCCGGTGAATCTTTCCTTTCGGAGTCAGATTTCGAGGCGAATCAATGAGTTTATTGCTGGACAGACAAGATGAATTATCACGGAAGGAACACCAAAAATTAGATTCCTTATCTGAAAAGACACCTCCAGTGATATCCGACATCAGCCTGTGGGAAGCTCAGATGATATATGCCAAAGGCAAATTGAAACTGACCATTCCTTTCTCTCAATGGCTGATCCAAGCTACGTTACCTGATGTTGTTCAACTGGCACGATTGTCACCGGACGTAATATTGAAACTGGATAATCTGCCGCCTGGATTTCATGGAGATCCCGCTGATCGAATCATTGTTGCAACCGCCCTCTCTTTAGGCATTCCTCTATTTACCTATGATAGGAAGATACGCCGCTCTCGGGTTGTTGAAATCTGGAAAGTCTAATCAGTTCCTTTTCAAATCATATTTATTATCCTTTTTCCTTCCACGCGGATGCCTTCCAACAAGGCGTTGAAATGATCTTTGGTGGTCAGAGGATTCATGATGGCGACGCGTAGGGCGCCGATGCCGTCGAGTCGGGTTGATACGATATAAAATTGCCCGGATTCAACGATGCGCCTTCTCAGATTCAACTGGAATTCTCCAATTTCTTCAAGGGGAGAATCCTCCAGTTCTTTTGGTATATATTGGAATACTACGATATTGCATTCGGGTTTATGCAGGGGTTGAAAGTCTTCGGCTTCCATCAGTTGTTCATAGAATCCGGAAGCCAGATCGAAGGTCATTTCAACCAAGTCGGCGAATAATTGAGATCCCCACAATGACCAGATTCCCCATAGGCCGAACCCAGCGGCACGTTTAGTGCATTCTATGGTTTTCATGCCTGCGTCGTAGTCCGCCTGCCCGGGGGCGGTCGGATCGAATAGATAAGGGGCGTCCTGCTGGAATGCCTCGAAGCGGTGTTCCCGATTTCGGTAAAGCACAAAGGCACACAAGGCCGGCACATGCATCATCTTGTGAGCATCCCAGACGATGCTGTCTGCCCGATCCAATCCCGATACCAAATGACGATATCGCGGACTCATCACGGCTGCCCCTCCATGGGCCGCATCCACATGAAGCCAGACGTCGTGCCGACGACAGACTTCGGCGATTTCAGGCAGAGGATCGAAAGCTCCGATTGGAGTGGCGCAGGAGCAGGCGCAGACAGCTACAATAGGCCGGCCGTTTTTTCGAAGACGGGCAAGAACAGTCTCCAGTTGGTTTGGATCCATGTGACGTTTGGAGTCGAGGCCAACTTTTACAACCTGACTTGTGCCAATACCCAGGATGCCGACAGATCGGGAAGTGCTGTAATGAGCATCCTGGTGAGTCACCACCACCGGAGACTTATCGGGATTGTAGTGAGGGAGCCCCGCTTTCCATGAATCCTTCAACATCACGTTGCGAGCTGTCAGTAGACCGGTCAAGTTGGCGAGGGATCCGCCGTGGGTGACCAGTCCCGAAAAGGTGTCTTTTTTCCAGCCGAGTGCCATCCCCAGTTTGTCGATCATCACCGATTCCACCGAAGTGGCCCAGGGCCCCATTTCATAAATGGCCATCACTTGATTGGTGAGGGAACCCAGGGAGTCCATCAATCCCGCAAGGGGAACCGGAGGGGGAACCTGATGGCCGATGTAGCGTGGATCATGAAGATTGATGCCGCGGTTCATGGCGGTTTTGATCAGTTCAGTGAAGTGTTTGATCAATGCCTCCGGATCGTTGGAAGGACAGATTCTTTCGTTTACCCAACTGGCTGCATCGCTTTTGTTATGTTCCGGCGAACACCACTCAAGGACTTTGCCTTCTGTTTGTTGAGCTTTTTTCAGATGAATGGAAACTTCATCAATCAGCCGATGACCAGCCACCCTCAATAGGTCAGGATCAAAGGCTTGTTGGATCCGTTTTCGGGTCTCAGGCGATGGGAATTCCGACGGCATCCGTAAGTTTCGAAAGCGGGTTCAGATTGTTAAGGTAGTTTGAGGTTCTGAAACCAAGGGGATCATCTAGGCCGGCGCTCTTCCAGCCAGTCCTGTTGCGGGACCCTCTCGGGATGTTCTTCGGCCCAATCCGGAATGGGGAACCACCGGAGTCCGCTGTATCGGGGATAGGTTTCCCAGACTTCGCCTCCATCGGCATCCACCACTCGCGGATCTTTTGTGTTCTTGAGAAATGACATCAGTTTTCGTCGTAAGGAGGTCTGCACCTGATAGTAATCGCTGCGTCCGACAAGATTGTGCAGGCAGCCAGGATCCGTTTTGATGTCATACAATTCCTCAGTCGGTCGTTTTGCCACGGCCAGTTGGAGGTAATTATTGGTTTCTGGATCGGGTTGATTCTTGACGAGGAATTTAAGGGACGGACCATTGTCAATGTCGTGATAGCCTTGGTGCATGGGTCCCTTTATTTTAGCTAGGACCTCCCCTGTAGAAGCATAGCCACCATTGCCGAATTTTTGAGGAGCGCCGGCCGGCCATCGTTCTGATCGGAAATTGTGAATATAAAGGAACTGTTGAGTCCTAATGCATCGCTGCGGATAACTGAGAGATCTGAAGCGAGATGAGGAATGTCGTTCACGACCGGAATAGATGGCAGACCGGTCGGCTTCCACCCAACCGGATTGGCCGGATTTCAGCAGGTTGGCCAGACTGTTGCCCGTGATCGGCATTTCTGATGGCGGAGAAACACCGGACAGTTCATAAAGGGTAGCCGTCACGTCAATCAGACTGACCAGATCATCGACCTTTCTTTTGCCAGAAAAAATATCCGGGCAGGAGATGGCGAGAGGCATGTGAATTCCATATTCATAAACATTGGCTTTCGCCCGCGGGAAAGGCATCCCATTGTCGCTGGTTACGATAATCAGGGTGTTTTCCAGTTCGTCTCGCTGCTCCAGTTCTTTGATCATTCGTCCCAAGTGTTGATCGAACCATTCGATTTCGACCAGGTAATCCATAATATCGTTTCGTATTTCAGGAGTGTCCGGCAGAAACTCCGGAACGACAATATCTCCGATGTTCTTACCGGATTTAAGTCCCGAACCTTTTTCATAACCGCGATGAGGTTCCTTGGAACCGAACCAGAAACAGAACGGTTTCTCATTGGGTTTTGCCTTTAAGAATTCTGAAAAATTAGAAGCGTAATCGTTTTTGTTGATTCCACTGTAGGGTGGTTGGGTCGTTTTTTTGCTGAATTCCGGTCCGGCTGGGTTCCGATCACGCCCCGTCGTTTTCCAATTGCCGGGTCCCCAGCCTTTTCCCGTGTATCCGACGAAATAGTCCGATTCTTCCATGCGTTTGGGATAGGTTTTATACTTCTTGGAGAACGAACTCGCATGAGTGCCGGCGGCCTCGATTTGCCAGATGTTCCGACCGGTTAGGAAAGCCGCTCGCATAGGGCTGCAGCCGGGTGCCGGGGTGAAGGCATTGTTGAATAGAACGCCCATAGAAGCGATACGGTCGAAGGCCGGGGTATGGACGCCCTTGTATCCGTATGCGGAGGCGTGCGGAAACGATTGGTCATCCGCAATGGCGACCAGGATGTTGGGAGGTTCTGCCGCAATGCAGGGATTTGCACTGAACAGAGCTGCCATAGACAGAATAAGGGATAAGGCTGGAAATGGTTTGATCGACATAATAGGTAGATTGTTCGGTCTTCTTTATGGTGTCTACAAAGTAATGTGACTTGGCCCATGGCAATAGTGGAAGTCTGGATAGTTTTCAGCAACATAAATCCAAAGCCATACTGTGAGTCGGGTGCGATTAAAAGTGCGGGGAGGGAGAGCGTCCTCGCGAGCCATTCATGGATTCCTTCCTACATTGAAAGGAAGACAAGTAGGATTGGGCTACTTGTCTGTCCACCCATTTTTCGGCTCGCGGAGACGCTCTCCCTCCCGTCAGTTCTATTCGGTATCCATAGGCTCGAACGAGTGCTGAAGCTACACTTAAGTGGAATTTCAAACTGGCAATTCTGGTCTCTCGATTCAGCCATTTTACTTAGTTCAGTGCCTATATCCCCGCACTTATAATTGCACTCCTATGAATCGTTTTGGCTCTTAACCGGATTCCAAACCGCTGAATCGTTAGACCAAAATGCTCTTGGATTCCGTCAGGTTTTGGACTGCGTCGACGAGTATCAGCGAAGTCGCCGCTTTGGATTTAAGAGGCTGAGATATTCATGAGGTGTGAACAGAGTGGCTGGCATATCCAATTCTTGTTTGTCTCACAAAAACAAAGATCCGGCGCTTTGTACTTGTCGCAGGTCGCACGGATGTGACAGATTTTGCCTCACTAATCTATTTTATTATTATGAAACAACTGTTTTCATTTATACGTTTCGGTTTTTACTTCACCCTGGGATTGTCCGCATTTTTCAATGCAACGACCCTTTCCTTCGCTGACGTCAAATTACCTTCCATCTTCAGCGATCATATGGTGCTTCAACGTCAGCATCAAAACCCGATTTGGGGATGGGCGGATGTTGGAGAAAAAGTAACAGTAACAATCGGACAACAAGTCAGAAATACTGTAGCCGGAGCGGAAGGGGCCTGGAAAGTTACTCTGGATTCATTACCGACGGGGGCTGCAATGACGCTCACGGTGAAAGGCCGGAATACAATACAGATCCACGATGTTTTAGTCGGTGAAGTGTGGATATGTTCGGGACAATCCAATATGGCTTATCCGGTTGCGGCGGCGAACGATTCAGCGCTTGAATTGTTGACGGCAAATTATCCGGAAATCCGCATCATCTCGGTGCCTCAGGTGGGAACTCAGGAGCCTCAAAAGGATTTTAAGGGTCAATGGCAAGCCTGTTCGCCAGAGACCGTCGCCAGTTTTTCTGCAGTGGGTTATTTTTTCGGACGTAACCTTCATCAGGCTTTAGATGTCCCCATCGGCTTGATCGATAATTCATGGGGCGGTTCCTCCGCGGAAGCCTGGGTTCCTCGAGACCTGCTGAAAGCAGATTCTCGTTACGATGCTCTTTTGGAAAAGTGGACCGATCTCGAAAACAGTTACGATGCTGAAGCGGAAAAGGCCAAACACCAAGGTCGTCTTGAAAAATGGAAGGCGGCTGTAAAAAAAGCAAAAGCTACCGGAGTAAAAGCCCCTAATCGGCCCCGAGCACCTCGAAACCAATTGGTCGGTCAGCATCGTCCCGCCAATCTTTACAACGGGGTGCTTCTCCCGGTCATTGGCTACGGTATCCGGGGAGCCATCTGGTATCAGGGAGAAAGTAATGCGGGCAGAGCCTATCAATATCGCCACTTGTTCCCCTTGATGATTCAAAGTTGGCGTGATGATTGGAAACAGGGAGACTTTCCTTTCTATTGGGTTCAGTTGGCGGATTTTCGAAATGAAAAGGACCTGCCTGCTGAAAGTGACTGGGCTGAGTTGAGAGAAGCCCAAACCCTCACAATGAGCAAACTGTCCAATACTGGGGAGGCGGTCATCATCGACCTGGGAGAAGCTCACGATATTCATCCGAAAAACAAACAGATCGTTGCTAAACGACTGGCATTGTGGGCCTTGGCTAAGGACTACGGTGTGAATATTGTGCACCGAAGTCCGATCTACCGATCTATGGAGCAAAAAGGTTCCAAGATCATTCTGACCTTTGATCAGGTTGGTGGGGGATTAGATACTTTTGATGTAAGACAAACCGTAGGTCTTTCCATTGCCGGTGAAGATCGCCAATTTCATTGGGCTCAGGGAAAAATCCTTTCAAAAAACCAGCTTGAAGTTTGGGCGGATGACGTTTCAAACCCAGTCTCTGTTCGTTATGCCTGGTCGGACAATCCGGTCTGTAACCTGCAGAATAAGGAAGGGTTACCTGTGACTCCATTCCGCACTGACGATTGGCCGGGTATTACGATTAATAATCACCGCTGATCGTGTTTGGGGAGTCGCGACGGGGATTCGGTTAAGGATCGAATATATTTGAAGGGTTCATCCAATGTGAATGCGGTGACTACGTCGCTCCCTCCAAACCGCTATCGCGTTCCCTCGGGATTTCTAATATTCCGGCAGGTTTTGGACCGCGTCGGATGTCCTCAGCCTAGATTCGCTATTTGGAGGTAATCGTATAGGGGCCTACCCAGCGGGTATTGTACTTTTGGATCCAGTGGTCGTTGGGGAAGTCGGGGCGTATTTGCTTTCCGTATTTCTGATCATCCAATCCGTGCCAGGGAATGGGTTCGACGGTCAAGCCTTCCTGGACATGATAATCTCCGTCTTTGTCCCAGCCGTCGGAATAGAGATAGAAATCCCGCCGAAATCCTTCGGGCTTCGGGGGGAGCGCGGAAGCGTCGAAAGTCAGAGTGAGTTCATCTCCGCCGTTCATGATCACCAGGGCTTCATCTCTTTTCGCTAAAAGTTCATCAACGGATCCATAGCGGGTTGACCAGCCTTGGACTTGGCGATTCCATTTGGCTAAGTTGGTCACTTGTTCATAGTCCGGAGTAAGGGGCTGGGTCCATGGTGAATCCTTATATTCACTGTAACCCCGCCAGTGAAGATCTGTCGTCGATGGCTTTAATACGGTGACTTGATTCAGGGATGAATCGGTGGTGCTGTCCATCAGAGCGATTCGGTCCCAATGAATTTCGAATCCGGTGGAGAGTCGTAGATGTTGGGTGTTTTCCGGCAGTTTTCCGGTGAGGTCGACCGTAATGGTTTTGGTTTTTCCAATGGGTGCTCCGACGAATACATCGACCGGTTGCCATTCACCCCGTTCAGTCCTTGCCTGTAGTTGAGGGAATGGGAAGGGTAAATTGGGATAATGAGAGGCCGCTACATTGGCCATACCTCCGCCAAACTGAAGCCAGCCAGTCAAGATCAAATGACGATCCTCATCCTTATCCATTTCACCGAAATCCAGATCGACATGAAACAATTCAGCCAGCCCTCGGAGTTGCCCCTGCCTTAGTTTAACGGGGGAACAGACTTCGCGATCTATTCGGTTCAGTGCCTGGGTGACGTCCAGTCCGTCGGATCGCACGGCTTTTATTGGAAGTTGAAGTTGTTCAAAGGTATCCAGTCTGCTGACTGGGAAAGGTTTGAACTGTAGTTTGTCAATAGGGTGGACTTCGGTATTTACCTGGTGGTCCACTACGACCAGTTGAACTTCATCCAGATAGAGGGCCTCTCTTAATTCTTCTGTGATCTGAAGTACATAAGATCCTTCTTTTTGTGGAAATATGGATTCGTCACCAATCCAGACATGTTCCGTGGGATCGGAATCTATAAAGTGATCATCAGTGATGCGGAGTCCCAGCGGGGATCCACCCAGAAGGTCAGTGACAAAACGGAATGAATGGCCATCCCAGGCATAGAGGAACGGGCAGGACCCGCTCATGATCTTGATTTCCAGCAGTGTCAGCGTGGAGCAGTCCTGCGGAACCTGATCATCGGAAGACGTCAAAACATTATCGAACCAACGAACGGCGGTCTGTTGAATCTGGTCATGGGCTCCCAGACCAATATGAATCGGAAGCGTATTGACCGTTCGGGCCATTCGAAGGCCTCCGGCTTTTAATTCGAGCCGAATCCCTATCCCGCTATGATTGGATCGGTTTCCGTAAAGCCGGTATTTGATCATTTTGTTGGCATTGCCTCCTTTATTGCTGAGCAATTTCAGTCCGCCACCGGTTTTGGATATCAGAAAATCAATATCGCAGTCATTGTCGAAGTCCGCACAACTCAAGGACATGATATCCAGATTCATCCGACTCTGTAGACCGACCTTTTCCGTCACTTCAGTGAAACCATCTGTTCCGATATTCCGCCAGAGTTTCAATCCCTCACCATAGGCACAGATGTCCAACCAACCGTCGTTGTCGAAATCCGTCAGGACCATTCCGTTCAATTTGAATCCATCCAGAGGTAATTTATATCGGGTATCCAGTGAGTTTAAAACGATCTCCAGATGTTCCTGATTTGCCACGACTCCATCGATGCGTAAATCGTTGTTCAGGTCTCCAAGTTCCAGCCATTCTCCGGTTGGCCAGTCTTCGGTTTCGTCTGAGGCAGTGAGCGGGCCTCCCCGTTGATCTTTAAGTAATATCGGAGGAAGGTCAGTCCGGGTCAGAAATACATCCGGTAGATCGTCATTGTCCCAGTCATCGACTCTGATGGATCGGATATTATCCGTCGGTTGAGGGATTCCGGCCGCTTCGCTGTGCTGTTCGAATTGAAAGTTACCGTGGTTGCGATAGACTTGGGCGGTCGCATTGGTTTGGCTGACAAACAGGAAGTCCAGTTTGCCGGTGAAATCTAAATCCGCCAAGGCCCCGACCACGGATTTGGTCTGAGATAGATTTGCGAAGCGACTCATATCGGTAATGAATCCGTTGGTGGAAAACCGGTAGATCTGAATTCCTCCCGGTGAAATCAATAGGGCATCGGCGCTCCGATCTTCGTTGTCGAGATCGGCGATCAGACACTGCGTGAAGCTGGTTTGGGTTGTCGGTATGGGGAACCCTTCGGGGCGAAACACTCCATTGGTATTGAACAACAATCGCAGCCCCTGTTCCTTTTCGTAGACAAATAGATCCTGGGCGCCGCTCCTTCGCACATCAATGACTCCGGCGGGTCCCGAATATTTTTCCGCATCATCAAAGCTCTGCTCCGTTACGTCCACGAAGGTTAATGGGATGCCTTCCGAATTCGGCAGTTCGAGAAACTTTGGAGCCCGAACTTCGGTATAGATGCAGCTGAGCAGTTCTTCCTGTCCGACCGGAGAGCTTAACTCCTTAAGGATCGCCTGATGACGGATCAGCGCTTTCTCCGCTTCAATCTTGGCATCGGTTCGTAGGTAAACCTGGCTGAGCCGATAATGGGCTGAGGGGTGTTTTTCATCGATACCGATCACAATATCGTATTCAATCAGTGCGTCTTCATGTTTATCCTGAGACTCGTAGGCCTGTCCGAGCTGAAAGTGGACCGCAGCGATATCCTCATTAAACACAATGCAATCCCAAAATGCCTGTTCGGCTGTTTCATGGTTGCCCAACCGCAATTCTGCGCATCCAACCACATAATAGGCATCCGCAGAATTTCGGTCCATGCGGATGGCTTTCCTTCCCATGTCAAGAGCTTCCTGATACCGCTGAGATTTGAGGTGAGATTTTGCCAAGTTGAGGACCGCATCAGGGTGGGTGGGTGCCGCTTCTGTGGCCGCTTGAAATGCGGTGGTCGCTTTATCGAATTCTCCCGAATCGTAGTACGTTTTACCGGCATCCATCTGCTCGATGAACAAGGAATCGGAACCCGTTACTGATGCCGTCTCCGGCGACTTCAAAGGAGATGTTTTCCGGTCCTTCAGGCCAAGTATGATTACCACAATAAGGACATCAAAGAGAAGGAATGCGACGATGAGTTTATGAAGCGGGGTTTTCATGATTCTCAGTAAAAACAGTATTGGCTTCGTTTAATGATTCCAAGGATCCGATGTCAAACCAGATTCCGGGCAGTTTCCATGTATAGACATCCGTCTTTTTGTAGAGCCATTCGATCAGTCTTCCCGGCTGATCCGGATTATTTTCCTCTGCGATGTATTTCCGGATACTCCCCAGATGGTCTTTCGGATAATAATACAATGCGATTCCGATTAAACTGCTTTGCGGCTGTTCTGCTTTTTCTTCGAAAAAAGTTATACGGGCCTGTTCGTTGATGGAAATGGAACAATAAGGTCGTGTCTTCTCCGGATCCCCGAGATCGTGGACCGCCAACACCGGTGCATTGATCTCTTGGCAGTAGTCAACAAACGGAGACAAGTCTGCATTGAACAGATTATCGCCGGCAGCCACCAGAAGATCTTCGTCAAGCTCTGATTGTTCCATGGCCAGGTGGATGTCACCGATCGCTCCCAGCTTGTCGTCATCGTTCGTGGTTCCGTCATTGATAATTCGCACCGGAACAGGGAACCCTCCCGTCGCGAATTCCTTTTGCCAATCCCTGAAGTGTTTCGCGAACTTTTCATTGGCGACCACCAGAATTTCGTTGAGTTGGTCAACCGTTCTCAGGCGGTCCAATAAATGTTCCAGCATCGGTTTGCCGTTGACTGGTCGTCAGAGGATAGAGATGGGTGGCATACCCTGCAGCCAGAATCAGTGCTTTCATAAAAAGTTCATGCGGTGGTGGAATTACATTTGATCTTTCAAAAGATCCGGGGCTACCCTCATCACAAGCTCTTTGGAACACTCGAGTATTTCCTGCCCGGAATCACATTTCAAGGCAAACTCCGACAAGTTGACAGCTTCTTCCATCTTCAAACGACGTATCAGGTATTTGACTCCTTCAACTTGGGGGATGGTTGCTGAAAGCTCATCCACGCCCAAGCCGAGCAGCAAGGGGACCAATTTAAAGTCGCCGGCCATTTCCCCACAGACACCGATTCGAATATTATTTCGCCTGGCGGCGTCCACTGTCAGTTTGATCAGCCTGAGCATTGCCGGGTGAGTCGGTTCATACAGGTGGGCAATTTTTTCATTCATCCGATCCACAGCCAAGGTGTATTGAACCAGATCATTCGTGCCGATACTGAAGAAAGACACCTCCCGGGCAAGAGAGTCAGCGACCATCACCGCAGAAGGGATTTCGATCATGACACCAATTTCGATGTCCTCATCAAATTCCCGGCCTTCCCGACGCAATTCCTCCTTGCACTCATCAAGGACATGGTTGGCTTGCCTCAACTCCGAAATACCCGAGATCATCGGATACATGAGCTTGATGTTCCCCTGTTGGCTTGCTCTCAGAATCGCTCTTAACTGGGTTTTGAAAATTTCGATCTCCTGAAGGCAGAACCGGATGGCTCGCCAGCCCAGGAAGGGGTTCGATTCTTTCGCTTTATCCAGGTGCGGTAAGAATTTATCTCCACCTACATCCAGGGTGCGGATGATGATAGGGGCGGGATTCAAGGCCGATGCCAGTTCGTGGTAGGCTAGGTATTGTTCTTCTTCTGAGGGTAAACTGTTCTTTTGGAGAAACAGAAACTCGGTGCGAAACAATCCGACCCCATCGGCGCCGACTGATTTGACATCGTCTTTGTCAGAGGGGTTTTCCACATTTGCAGACAGCATGATACGAGTCCCATCCAATGTAATAGCCGGTTTGTCGCTTGCCTGATGCACGACTTCCTTGAAATCCGCATGTCTTCGAACGATTTGGCCGTAATCGAACAGCGTTTGGTCAGTGGGATTCAGGATCAACTGACCATTGTAGGCATCCAGCAGGACGTAATCCTCCGATTTCAGTGTGGCTCCTCTATACTTTAAACCCACGAGCGCCGGTATAGCCAAAGACCGTGCCATAATGGCGGTATGGGAGGTTCGGCTGCCTTTGTCCGTTGCAAATCCAAGCACCTTCTTTCCGTCCATACCGGCTGTCTGTGACGGCACAAGGTCTTCGGCGATGATGATGCGGGGTTCCTTCAGGGTTTTAAGATCGATCTGTTCACTTCCGCCCATCAAGTTGTCGAGAACCCGATTCACCACATCCTTCATGTCGGAGGCCCGTTCCTTAAGGTATTCAAAGGCTGTGGTATCCAGTGAGGTCAGCGTTTCGATGTATTTCTGCGCGATCGCGTTGTAGGCGTGCTCCACATTCACTTTTTCGCGACGGGTGATCTTGAGGGTTTCGTCAATCAGAGCTGGATCGTCCAGTATTAGCAGATGCGCATCAAAAATATTGGCTTCTTCGGAACCCAAGGCACGGTTCACCTGATTCTGCACTTCCAGAATCTGTTTCCGGGTGGTCACCAGTCCCTGCTGGAATCGATTGATTTCCTTTGGAATTCCGGATTCCGGGAGGCTGTATTTTGGAATGGTCCGTTCATTGGTTTTCAGTACAAGGATGCGGCCATGGCAAATCCCAGGTGAAACAGGTAAGCCTTTAAAATTCAATTCATCGGATGGACTCCTTTGTGACATGTCTCAGAACGGTTTACCACAGCGAATCCGTGCGCAAAAGGTTTTTCAGGTGGGGTAGGGCAGGCTGTCTGGGCTGATCGCATCGGCCGATTGAGCCGCTGAGACAGTAAGCTCCACCTCGTATCTCAAGCTTCGCCCTAATGCTTAAGCCTATTCGACCATAATCTTCGTGCCTTTCCACAAAGAATAAGGTAATCCTTCGCGGGTGTATGGTAATCGTCACATCGAAAATGTGGCTTTAGTCGGGTTCATGGGGACAGGGAAGTCTACCGTCGGGCGTCGGTTAGCCCAAATGTTGGAATTCTTGTTGGTGGATGCCGATCATATGATCGAACGGGCTGCTGGAAAACCCATTACTGAGATTTTCGAAAAAGACGGTGAGTTGAGATTCCGTGAGTATGAATTTGAGATCCTCGAATCTATTCAGAAAATGAAGAATACAGTGATTTCCACGGGGGGGGGATTTGTTGTTCCTCCCCAAAATATGGAATTATTGAAGCAGAACTGCCTGGTGGTTTGTCTGTG
>LWDU01040230.1_pt2 | contig 18531 bp, 24 predicted proteins | sample 727161 | NCBI WGS metagenome assembly LWDU01 (sample SAMN04566230, study PRJNA314399) | hydrothermal vent metagenome | isolation source: deep sea hydrothermal plume seawater | place: Mexico: Gulf of California, Guaymas Basin | collected 2004-07-11
CAAAAATGTTTTCATGGTGTATTTTCCCGTTCCCTAAGTTGTACTCTAATAACCTTCCCAATTTTGGGTTCAAGGTCTAACTCTCAAGATGTTCTGTTCCTTTGTATACTAGCCAAGGTATAGGTGTGGATGCAAAAACATCATACTTTAGTATAGGTTTATTGAACTAATATTATGTAAATTATATATAGCATTGTATATAATCTCTGCTAACAGACTGTTAGATATGGATTTCTTGCATAATTTTTCTGGTTTGTGACATAGTGTCGTATGTCAATTTACAGAATGCACCTGCTGTTTGAGCCATGGGAGCGCATGGAATTAATGGGCTGGCAAATGCCGTTGCCGCAGCGCATTGGATATGGCCATGTATATTGCTTGTTAGATAAAGGTGGCGAAATCACCAAGCGTGATTTTGTGGGCTTAGGGGAACAAAATCTGGAAGGTGAAGTTAAGCAGGATAAGGGGCTAAAGCGGCTATTCAATCGCTTTATGCGCGCTTGCCGATTACAGCTAGTCATCGAGGAAGATGTTATATTCCTCGCATATGAGACAGAACCCGTAGCGTCATTTGAGATCAGCCAAGAAGACTACGAAAGCGCTTTGGCCTATTTCAAAAGTCTGGATGGCAGTATGGTGGAATATGATCGTACTTTTAACAACTGTGTCCATTATGCCAATCAAGATTTAAAGGCTGCAGGCATTGATCTGGGCAATGGACTAGGCCTAAGTGCGGGCGCATTTTTTCAAAAAGCCTTAAAACAAAGCCAAGGCAATCTCTTGTCGCCTCCTTTGGGTATTGAGGTTGTCGAACGTACCGTGCCCAAACACGACCCTTCTTAATCAATAAACAGCCTATCGTATGGACCATTTCATTGTTATCCTATCCCAAGGTTCTATAGCGGAGGATTAGGAGCATGATGGAAGTAATAGAAGATTTGCCGGCCGATGTAGTTGGTATCGCTGCGCGCGGTAAAATCGTTAAAGAAGATTATGAGAACCTGATTATTCCAGTGATCGAGCAGCGCATCGCCGAGCATGGCAAAATTAAAATGCTGTTCGAGCTACACCATTTTGATGGCATGGAGCTGGCGGCGATGTGGCAAGATACAAAATTCGGAATGCAGCACTGGCATGATTTTACGCATCTGGCACTGGTGACTGATGATCCATGGCTGCGGAATATGACAGCGTTCTTTGCCCATATGATTCCTGCCGAAGTGCGCTGCTTTGGGAGCACAGAAGCAGAAGCTGCGCGTGAATGGCTGGTAACGACTTAAGAAGACTACTCTTTGGCAGCGATGCGCACGATATGGCGGCTTAGATACGCAAAAGGTGTATCGCAGGCTGCCACAAAGATTTTAACGCCATAGGCAACAGCCGCCAGCGCCAGCCAGCCCTCGAACATTCCGTAGAACGCCAGAAACGCGAAGGCAAACGTATCAAAAAACTGAGAGATGATCGTACTGCCGTTATTACGCAGCCACATATGCTTCTCGTTGGTCCATGTGCGTATATGGTCATACAGCCAGACATCAAGGCTCTGGCTCAGGAAATAGACGAACAGCCCTGCAAACACAATGCGGAATGATGTCGTAAAGACAGTGTCCATGGCATCAGAAAGGGCCTGCATATCGGCGGCTGGCTCTGCTATACGGATGGCTTGCAGAAACACCTGAAACAGGATGGCTGCAAACACACTAACGCGAACAGTCTCATAGGCGCTCTTCTTCCCGAAATTTTCGTTCAGGACGTCGGTCGCCAGAAAGATCGTGGAGTATAGCGCCGTGCCCAATGTAATCGGTAAACCCCAAACCATAACAACTTTCGCGTCCGTAATACCAAGCAGCAGCGTGATCATCACCACATAGCCCTGCAGCCAGTGCTTGCCCATAAAGGCAGCAAACGGCACAGCTAAAAGGCCGAATAGCATAGTCGCGATAAATAGAAATTCGTTAGTCATGCGGGAAATATACGCGCAGTAATGTTATTTAGAAAGACCAATTGATCGGTAAGCATCATTCCGCATGTTCGGTGGTATAACACGGTCAAGGCGCGCTTTAAGTCTTTGGTCAATGTCATGCGGTCTTGTAAGGCCTGGTTTACCGGCAACTCTCAGACGGAAGTGGTCCAGCAGAATGTGTCCCATGGTTTCCGTTAGATCATCGCTGCGGCTTAACAGGCCCGCTGTAATCTGTACGCCATGCAGGTGGACAGTTTTGCTGCGAGAGCAATACTGCCAGGGAGCGGGAATAGAAACGCTATTCCAATCAATTCTTAAAGAGCTCATATCCATGTAAGGCACCAAAGGTTTACATATTGAAGGGGTTTTACACTAAAGCTCATAAAGATTGCAAAGTTTTTGTTCCGCGTGACTTACGCAGATAAGAAAATAATTGCAAACTATTGTTTTGATTAATATTTATGAGTGAAATTATGGACGACATTTTCCCGACATTATTTGCCAAAACCTTCTTCATTCTGGCAACCCAGCTGTCCATCACATGGGTGGCGGCACGTGCCACGCTTGTTTATTTTCAGCGCAAATACCAACAAGGCGCATCATGGGTCACTGCGACGAAGAACAAAGCAGGCTTTCTTGATCTACACGTCGATCAGCAGATTTTGAAAGGGCCGATCTATATACTGCTCGCAGTCTACTTTGCCACGTTCTTCTTTCTAGAGTTATATGCCGCTGAATATATGCGCTTGGGACTTTTAACCTTCTCGTTCTGGTCAGTGCAGGTCGGTATAATTGTCGCGCTGTGCCTGATCGCTGTCGATGAAAATATGGGCATGAAGGTCGTTGCGCTGACCGCACTTATAACCGTGCTCACAGCGTTAATAGGGATCTATTCAGGCATAGATTTCGGGTTTCTGAGTACAGGTCTGTTTATTGCCCTATTACTGCTGCTAGGCGCGAATATTCTGCGTATCTTTATTGATATTCCGCGCATGAAACAGCGGGTTATCGCCGGTATAGGCGTTGTGATATTCACGCTCTATATGGTGCATGATTTCAATGCGCTCGCCAAAGCCGATGCGGCAGGGGTGAATGATTGGCCTGCCGCCATCCACATCTCGATCGGTATTTATCTGGATATCATCAACCTGCTGCTAGAGCTGCTTGATACGATGAGCGACTAGTTAGCCGCGCACAAACAGACGATTGCGACCATGATTGCTGCGGGCGCGGAAGGTTTCATCTTCGCGCAGACCTGCATCGGTGATCATTTTGATCATCGCATCATTGGCTTCGTTACCGCCTTCAATCTCGATAAGTAGTGATTTGATCTGGCCAAGAATTTCAGGCGCACCTTTCAGGATCAGCGGCTCCAGGCCATCAACATCAAGTTTGACGTGATCAGGCATAGCATCGAACTGCTTGGCAAAATTATCGGCACGCATGGCAATCACAGTCTGCTGGAAGGCAGGCTTGAATTCGCCAAACTGGTTGCTGGCAACGCCGATGGAGTTAGACGCATGACCCGCACTCACCTCTGCCATTTGCAGATCGGCAAGACCATCAGTATCGGAAAACGCCATGCACAAAGGCTTCACTTGCTTGGAAAGATCATTCAAACGCAGGTGGTCTACTAACAGCGCGAAGTTGAAAACGCTGGGTTCAAACGCATAAACCGTCGCGCCGCGTTTTGCTGCGTAGAGCGTGTATAGGCCAACATTCGCGCCGATGTCCCAGAAAATATCGCCTTCGCCGACAATGTTATCAATGTAGAAAAGAGTTTCAGGTTCATCCTCGTGGAACCGCGCAACCGCACTGGCAATCGCTGCACCGCGTCCTGCGTAAAATGCAATATCGCCGTGATTTGTTTTGACAACTGTATCGCCGCAACCATAAAGCATATCGGCAACACGGGCGCGGGTTTTGGCTTTCTGGCGGCTGGATAGGGGCACCATCGCACAGTTAACGGCACCATACAGAATTTTGGAAACGGATTTGCTCATCGAATTACAGGCTCTCTTCAGATCTTAAAAACTGCCGCAGTATACGAACAGTTGTACACGAAGTCACCTATAAATGCCCCTAATTGAGTATCCAGTACCCGCCATTTAGATAGGCCGCGTAAATAGTCCAGAGTGTCGGCGGGATCATCAGATACGCGGCGACTCGTAAGCGTCCCCAAGCCTTGGCAATGAACACGAGCGCCAGAACATCCATCACAACAATCCAGATAAACCCGATCAGTAATTCCTGCGCGCCGAAGAATATGAAACTCCAGCTCCAGTTCATGATCATATACACGATATAAAGCGGCAGCAGCCCTTTACGCGCCGAATCGTTTCGTCCGCGCCAGACCGTCCATCCCGCCGCCGCAATCAGGGAATACAGCAGTGACCACATAATCGGAAAGGCGATATTCGGCGGTGTCAGCGGCGGCGGCGTCAATGATGCATACCAGCCGTCAACGCCATTTTGTGTGGCCATGCCGATGCTATACGATACAGCTTCGAAAACCAAAATCCAGAGGGCGAGTGATAAATATTTTTTCATAGAGAGAGGATATAGCGCTTCACACCGTAAAATCCAGCGGTAAACTAAGGCGCGGCGTAACAGCTATGCAGGTTTTCAATCCGCTGTTTTTCCATGCGATAGGGCGATACATCCCTGATCAGCGCTTCCAGATCGCGCAATCCGTCGACCTGCAAGTCAAATTCATCGCGCAGATATCGGACGGCGTGACAATCGGCCGCGTGTTCCATGCGGGTGACCGTATCGCCCGTCAGATCGGCATCAACATAGTGCGTGACGGCATCCCCAGAACTCAGGTGGAAACATTCGTGCAGATAGATAAAACGCACCTGCGTCGGGGTTAATTGATCCATGAAGGATTCATCGTAAACAATGACGGGCATTTGTATGTCTTCAGCGCGCGCGGTATGTCTGCCGTCGCTGGCTTCGCCGCGTAAATAACGGGCGCCTGCATACATGGTCATATGATAATCATCGGCCTGATCGTGATAAATATCCTCGTCAATCAAGGCAGCCATATCACCACGGTGATCACGGCACTCCAGCGCGTTTAAGGACGCAAGTGCTGTGTTCTCAGGCGTATCAGCTTGTGCCGCCGCCGCAAACGCGCCGCATAGTCCGATCGCCAATAGCCCTGAATACGCAAGACCCCGCATAAAACCCCAATCCTGTTTTTGTTTTTATAATTATTAGAAACACTCTAGTCGGATTAAGGGCAGCGCGTCAAATTTATGTTACTTCAAATCGCATAGCGCCTTGATATGCGCAGGGCCAATGCCGCAGCATCCGCCGATAATGCGCGCGCCCAGATTAATCCAGTGCTGGCAGAATTCCAGATACGTGCTGGTATCCTCGATCAAATCCTCGCGCAGGGCAGACACAACCTCGTTGGATTTATGGCCTTTGCGGATATCATCAAACGCGTTGGCATACACGCCGAGCCTGAACCGCCCGTCCAGTTGAGCGGCCGCAATCTGCAGGGCAGGGGTCATGGTCTCTGGCTGGCTGCAATTAAACAGTACCGCCTCAATCGGTAAATCTTTGATGGCCGATAACGCCTCGGACAATAACTCGCGGGATCGTAGCTGCGGCGGATGGTCTTCATAATAGTCACGTAACGTAAACGCCAGCCAGATCGGCTTGCCTGTCTTTGCCAGCGCCGCTGTGACAAACAACGCTTCTTCAACCGAAGACAGCGTTTCCACCAGCCAGAAATCAACATAGGGCGCTTGCGCTTCGATCAGGGGCATAAGAATGTCAGGCGCACGCGCCGCATCAAATAATTGCGGGTTATACGACCCGAATAGCGGCGGAATACATCCCGCCACGCGCACACCCTCACCCGTATCCGCCGCTTCACGGGCAAGCTTACCCGCCAGCCCAATCAAATCGCGCCCCATATCGGCAAAGCGCTCTTCCCCGATATGGAACGGCACACAGGCATAGGCATTGGTCGTCAAAACCTCCGCCCCCGCCTGCACATATGATAAATGGGCATCGCGCACAGTATCAGGCGCCTCCATCAAAGCCAGCGCCGACCACTCAGGCTGCCGAAACGGCGCGCCCATCCGCTCTAACTCTCGCCCCATTCCACCGTCTAGTATTGTGATCATTGTTACTCCGTGTACGTCATTGCGAGGACTGCAACGACGAAGCAATCCATACCAAACTTTACAAGATGCTCTGGTATAAGTCATCCCACGCTGGGTTCATATTTTCGATCAGGGAAAGCTTCTGTTTGCGGCTGCCGGCTTTGATGCGCTTTTCTTCGGTAATGGCGGCTTCCATGTCTTCATAGACTGCGAAGTAAACAAGGCTGTGGCATTTATACTGGCTGGTAAATTCGCTCTTAATGCCGTTCTTATGTTCGTGAACCCGTTTCGGTAGGTCGGAAGTAACGCCCGTATACAACGTCCCGTTCGGCTTATTCGCCATAATATAAACAGCAGGCAGCTTCATAAAGTTCTCTCTGCGTCATTGCGAGGAGCGCAGCGACGCGGCAATCCATGCAATCTATGTCAGGATCACCATGGACTGCTTCGTTCCTCGCAGTGACGTTAATTATCATTAATTAGCATTTAGTTAGAAAAGTTCAAATTAGCGCACAGGTTTAGAACTTGTAATGTAATAACATGCGAAATGGGCGACAATAATGCCTATAGTAAAGGGTAAGAGTGTCCACCATAAGTTAAATGGAAAAGCTTTGTAGATAAAATCTGTTAAAATAACGATTGGAAAGCCAATTAATAAGCCCCACAAAAATTGAATGAAAACCTTTAAGTAGCTGTTGTTATACGTGAAATAGCGCGTGCATTCTTCACATTTTATAGTTCTATGCTTAGGCGGCTGAAACATTTGAAAGTAAGAAGAGCGCATGAGCTGGTTATATTGCTTAAAGCTGGCGCGCTTATTACAGTTGGGGCATTTCACTACTCATCACCCATCTTAAGCGCGGCGATAAACGCGCTTTGCGGAATTTCGACATTCCCGTATTGGCGCATTTTCTTCTTACCTTTTTTCTGCTTTTCTAGCAGTTTGCGTTTACGGGATACGTCGCCGCCGTAACATTTGGCGGTTACGTCCTTACGCATGGCAGAGATGGTTTCGCGGGCAATCACTTTGCCGCCAATAGCCGCCTGCACGGCGATCTTGAACATCTGGCGCGGGATTAAATCTTTCAGGCGCTCACACAGCATACGGCCGCGGCGCTCGGCCTGATCGCGCGGCACAACCATCGCCAGCGCGTCAACAGGCTCGGCATTGACCAGCACTTCCATTTTAACCAGATCACCCTTGGCGTATTCGGCCAGCTCGTAATCAAAACTTGCGTAACCGCGGCTGATCGATTTCAGGCGGTCATAGAAATCAAATACCACTTCGTTCAGCGGCAGCTTGTATTTCAGCATCGCACGCTCACCCGCATAGGTCAGGTCGATCTGCACGCCGCGGCGCTCTTCACACAATGTCAGAAGGCCGCCCAGATATTCATCAGGCGTCAGAATGGTCGCGTTAATCCATGGTTCGTGGATTTCCTTGATCTTGACCACATCAGGCATGTCGACAGGGTTATATAGCTCCTGAATCGTGCCATCTGTTTTGTGGATCATATACACAACGCTCGGCGCGGTCGGGATCAAATCAAGGTCAAATTCGCGATCCAGACGCTCCTGAATGATTTCCATGTGCAGCAGCCCAAGGAAACCACAACGGAAACCCATACCAAGCGCTTGGGAGTTTTCAGGCTCGTAATGCAGCGCCGCGTCATTCAGTTTCAGCTTACCGATAGAATCGCGCAGCTTCTCGTATTCGCCGTTATCCGTCGGGAACAGGGAACAGAACACCATCGGCACGCTTGGCTTAAATCCTGCCAGCGGCTTTTCACAGCGCTTGCGCTCTTCGGTGATCGTATCACCCACCAGCGTTTCGGAGATATCCTTGATACCTGCGGTAATAAAGCCCATCTCACCCGGGCCGAGCGCATCGACCATGGTTGGCTTCGGGCCGAAAATACCGACGCGGTCAATCTCGCGCGCGGCCTTCGTACCCATGAAATACGCCTTCATGCCTTTTTTCAGGTAACCGTCAATGACGCGCACAAGGATCATCACGCCCAGATAAGGGTCGTACCATGAATCAACCAGCAGCGCCTTGGTCGGTGCTTCGGCATCGCCCTCGCGCGGCGGCGGTAATTTGGTAACCACAGCTTCCAGCAGTTCTTCGATACCCTGACCCGTCTTGGCAGAGGCGTGAACGGCATCATCGGCAGGAATGCCGATCACATCTTCGATTTCCTGCTGCACGCGATCAGGCTCGGCGGCGGGCAAGTCGATCTTGTTGATCACAGGCACGATCTCGTGATCGTTATCAATCGCTTGGTATACATTGGCCAGCGTCTGTGCTTCCACCCCTTGGGATGCGTCCACCACCAGAATAGAGCCTTCACAGGACGCCAGAGAACGGGACACTTCGTAGGAAAAATCCACGTGACCGGGCGTGTCCATCAGGTTCAGCTGGTATTCAATACCGTCTTTGGCGGTATACATCAGGCGCACGGTTTGCGCTTTGATGGTAATGCCGCGCTCTTGCTCCAGCTCCATGTTATCAAGAACCTGCTCGCGCATTTCACGGTCGGTCAAGCCGCCGCAATGTTGAATTAAACGGTCGGCCAGCGTGCTTTTGCCGTGGTCGATATGGGCGATAATCGCGAAGTTACGGATTTCTGATAGCTTTTTTGTCATGACGCTAGGTTTTATAGCAGAATCGCGGAATTCTCAAGCAAATACAGCAGCGTTACATTTGCCTAAATATTTTATTGTGATAGGCTGCGGACAATCATAAACAGGGAGACAATCATGAGCGATATAATGTTAAAAAGCTATCAGCGGGAATGGCCGAGTTTAGGCGTAGACAGCGCGATTATGGACAAAGACCTCGCGCGTTATATCGACCAGATTTACAGAGATCTGGAAAGCTGGGGGCATGATATGGACAAGGACGCGACTTACGCGCTGATCGCCCCTGATCTGACGGCAGAAAAATTCGCCGCATACAGAACCCGTGCTTTCATTGAAATGACCATCAGTCGTTATCATGCCGCGATGGCGCCTGAACGCAGATACGATGCCTGGAGTTTAGGCGGCGCAGTCTCCCGTCATGCGATTTTGCAATCGATGGCTGAGCGAGAGTTGCCGCAGACCGAAGTGCTGATCGCCAAGTTCGGTATACCTGAATCTGTCCCGCCGATGACGGCACAGACTTTGAAGATGATTATAGGGGCGCGCGATGACGGCACGCTGGAACAGGATATCAAGCAAAGCGCGATGGCAGGGGCTATCGAAGAATTCTGTTTGGCCGAAGCGCTCATCAGGCAGTATGACGCTGCAAAAGAAACTGACCGCACAACACCGCGCGGCTGTCTCGGCAAAGCCAAAATCGTGCTGGAGCTTCTTGATGAGGCGGGCGAGTATTACGCCCCGCAAACAGTGACCTTGATGAAGGATAATCACCGCGATGCCGATGAAGCGCCAAAGGCAATGATCTTTGATCGTCAGGCTGCCACGGATCTGCGCGACAAATGTTTGAAGCTCTTGCTCGCGAATGACTTCAAAGTTGCCCTAGACTTTCAGGCGCAAGGGCATTTCGTTCTCGATTATTCAGGCAGCGGTCACGGCATGATGAAAATGCCGATGCAGAGTATCGCCGAGGAACTAAACAAGGCAGGGGCTGATCTGACCGACCCGAAAACCTATGATGCGCTGGGGACCGATATCAAAACCTTCCGTGCCTGTTATGAACGGGAACGTACAGAGGTTGCGGCCAATGATGAATATAATTTGCTAAAGCCCGCGTTTAAAATATAGTTTTTTGACATATTGCTAAAGGCAGTGCTACGCTGCGCTATCCAATATAGGGGAGAGCGCCATGAGCGACGAACGACAAACCAGAGCCGATATCAATATCTATCCATGGGCCACACCTGCTGACCCCAGCAATGTGCGCGTGGCGATGGAAAAGGGCGAAATGGATCAGGCGCTGCGCATGGCCACGCTGAAAGGCAAGCTGGTCGAGGCCATGAAAAACGCAGGCATCGAAGACAGCCAGATTCTCGATTACGGCGTGGGCATCAGTATCAGGAGCCCGACACCGCGCGCTTTGGAAGCAGCCTCAAACCTGACCTTTGTCGAAAAGCCGAAGGTCTACAGACTTTAACTCCTGACTTCGCTCACAGCATAAAGCCCGCCCAGCGGGCTTTTTTATTGCTGACTCATTGGCGGGTGATAGAATTGTCTCATGCTTAAAAATCTTCTGATCCTCTTGCTTTGTTTTCTGGTAACAGCCTGCGCGCAGTTGCCAACATCCGAGCGTCTTGAAAATGTTCGGGCGGAGCGGGAGCAGGAGATTGCGCTAACCCTTGCCGACCACGGCTATCTCTATGGCGCGCCTGTGTTTGTGCGCGGCTTCAAGGATGAAGGCGTGATTGAACTCTGGATACAAAGGCCTGAACAAAAGACATTCGCACTCTATAAGTCCTATCCGATTTGCACGTTCTCGGGTGATCTGGGGCCAAAGCTTGCCGAAGGGGATGACGCGTAGGTAAGGGCCAGATGAACCCATGGAGCCGCGAGCACCTGTCTTTCAATTTAGGTTTTCCCAATGAATATGACGAAAGTTTAGGTCGCACGGGTAGTAACCTGATGATCCATGGTGGCTGTGCCTCTGTTGGTTGCTATGCAATGACCGATGAAGCCATGGAGGAGATTTACCTCCTGGTGGAAGCAGCCTTGCGCGAAGGGCAGAAAACCGTTCCTGTGCACCTTTTCCCGTTCCGCCTGAACGCCCGTAATATGGCCTATTACCAAAACCATGAATGGATGCCGTTCTGGGAAAATCTGAAACAGGGCTATGACATTTTTGAACTCAGTCATATCCCGCCGAATGTCGATGTTCGCAAATGGGAATATGCGTTCCGTAAATAACGGCTAAGTTACAAACTGTGCGGCGCAGCACGCCTTGCGCTTGCGCCATCTATAATGCTTTGCTACCGTTTTTCTCATAAAAATAAACAGGGAATGGTTAATGCAAAGAGGTTATTTGAGGCAGGCGTTTCACGCCGCTGACAAAGCGCTGGATTGGTGGTTCGGGGATCGCCGCGCCTGGGCAAGGGACTACCGTAAACTATCCAAGAAGATTGAGCGATTTACAGATCACGAATTGGTGGAGACAATGCCAAAGGGTGAATATGTGCGCCTTGGGGATGTGCGTCGTATCTTTACGCAAATTGGCGCGCGCCTGGAATATGATCATTCATACGAAAACTTCATGATGTATATCGAGCCTGTTTTTCAGACTTTGATAGAGCAAGCGCAGCGCGGCGACATACCATGTTTTGCGCGTGTAGAAGAAGACCTAAGTGTTGATGGCCGCTTCAGAGTGCGCGATATTCTGGCCGCGATCCTGAAGGCGGAGCTTCCTGAAGGTGCTTCGCAAGATACACGCTTCCGCACAGAGAAAATCTTCGTGCCTATAATGCCTGATATAGATGAAACAACGCAGCTCGGACGTATCCAGCGCTGGTTCAATACGAACTTGCCGCTCGCCACGCCTTCAACAGAAGGGGAAGAGAAAGAGGTGACAACCGAATACGTGCTGAATCTCAAGCGTCCGCTGATTATGGCGGTTGGCTATGCTTCTGATTATCACGGGATTGGACGCGCAATTGCCAAATACGATATCCCCAAGCTCGAAGATACAATGTTTGAGCGCAGTAATTTTGACCGTCGCCGCCGTCAAAAAGCGGCCGAACCGCGCTACTATCGAGGTCATCGTGTCGATAAGTAGCACGACCTTAAAAGCCATTTGAAATGAATCGTTTTTTGCGCTTTAATCCGCAGCGTTAAAACACAAAATAAAAGGATCACTATGTATAAGAAGCAAATATTCCGTATGGCGATTATCGCGCCGGTTGTCATCGCGATGGTGGTTGTTACGGCTTTGGTCTATATAATCCTGCACAGCGCTGTTGCAGGCGATGGACAGTATCTGGAACACGTTCCTGAAGCATCTGAAATTCATGAAGAGGCGTCAGCGGCAGGATGTAATTTTAATTACCTCGTGGGCCAGAATGTGAATGATGCTTATCTGAACTTGGGACGCCCAGTGCGTGTTATCGAACCTGGTGACGCCGTCACACAGGACTTTAACCCGGAACGCGTCAACGTTATTGTCGATACGCAAGGTTATGTGACAGAAGTAACTTGCGGTTAACCTGCTGTTAACCAAATCAGAGTATAAAAAAACCGCGTCGGACACACCCTCGCGGTTTTTTAAATTCTATATATCAACCTGAATAGTGATCTTGTGGTGAAGATAAATATTCAGACTGAAATGTTACTTAGGTGCAAATTCAGGATTGAAGTCTGCGCCTGCATCGTTAACTGCGTCGTAAGACGTAACGCCTGCATAGTAATCTGCAACGCCTGCACCTGTACCCGCATTCAGGGTAAAAGCAGCAACAGGGTTACCAATTTCTGTTTTCAGTGCTGTTCCTGTGATAGCCATAGTTTACACTCCTCTCTCTACCATTTACGCTCGATGGATAATTAGGGGGTAATAGTCGCCTTCTTGCGGTTCACCCGTTTCATCATCCGTCAATACCATCAGAACCTGGAAAGCGTTATCCATATACTTTGTTAATTCTGGATGAACCGGAATTCCAAAGTTCCTGATGTCTCCATCATTCATAACGAAGTTTAAATTCCTGCTATCTAGATCAAATTCCAACCAAGATAACTGTGCATTAAACGGTTTGTTATGAAAGATCATAGCCTCTGCACGGTCATTAACGACCAGCTCGACTTTAACTTTCTCATCAGGGTTTACGCCTTCATTGTAAACGGTCACCGGTGTTTTCCTTTTTATTTACCGCGTTTACGGTTCTTTGGGTACACCCTGATATACTAAGCCGTTCTTACCTAATATTCAACACGAGTTACATTAACATAATGTTAAATATCGGGATAATTCCTTACATTCGGAAGTGTGGGTCCGTCCTTAAAATTGGCGCCTCTGCGACTTCCGGTTCAGTATCCTCTACGCTAGGCGCTTCAACTGTTCCTTCGGCTTCCATACCGAATATACGCGCTAGCAGATTTCCATTTTGCATATTTTCAACACGATTTGCAAGTTCTTCGAGCTGAAAAAAGCGAAAACCCGATTCTATGACTTCTAAAACACCGTCTACAACACTGTCGGCCTGATCAAATGCTGACTGTAGAGAAGGCGTGCCTTCAAAGCCTAACGTATTGAATATAGTCGATAAAATCCAGTTGGTTGCTGGGGTTTCCGTCGCTGTATCTTCCATAATTTCGTCCTCCTATTAACATCGCCATTTATTTACTACCACTCTTGCAAAACTGCGGCTGTAGAGCCTCTGTTTTGTAAAAATGGACGCTTAGCGTCGCAAGAACCAAAATTTGAATGAAAAGCAGATACATACAACACCTCTATCGCTCTTATTCTTACCGTTGATTTGATGATAACAAAAAGAATGAGATTTGCGCAAGTAATTAATAAAAATATTTTTAAAAGTAATATAATATTACAAAATATTGTCTAAGGTGTTGTTTTTATTGGGTTTTGATTAGTGGCGGAAATGGCGCATTTCTGTAAATACCATAGCCAGGCCGCGATCGTTGGCCGCGGCAATGACATCTTCATCGCGAATCGAGCCGCCAGGCTGGATTACAGCCGTCGCACCAGCCTCTGCAGCGGTGATCAAGCCGTCAGAAAATGGGAAGAACGCATCTGATGCCACAACAGACCCTTTGGTCAGCGGCGCATCCAGACCTTCTTTCTCGGCGGCTTCCTTGGCCTTCAGGGCGGCGATTCGGGTCGAATCAACACGGCTCATTTGGCCTGCGCCAATGCCGACTGTCGCGCCGTTTTTGGCGTATACAATGGCGTTGGACTTCACATGCTTGGCCACACGGAAGGCAAAAAGCATATCTTTCAGCTCTTGTTCAGTCGGCTCGCGGTCGGTCACGACCTTCAAATCATCAAGTGTGATTCGGCCATTATCCAAATCCTGAACCAGCAACCCACCTGACAGGCTTTTAACGATTCGGCGGTGATCCGCAGGGTTAGGCATAGAACCTGTTGTCAGAACGCGCAGCTTTTCTTTGCTTTTCAGCAGATCAATCGCATCAGCCTCAATAGAGGGCGCAATAATCACTTCGCTGAAAACCTTGATAATCTCTTCTGCTGTTGCCTTGTTCAGCGGACGATTCAGCGCAATGATGCCACCAAACGCACTGACAGGGTCGCAGCGTAGGGCGTTTTTATAGGCTTCAAGCGTATCCTTACCGCGCGCAACACCGCAGGGGTTGGCGTGCTTGATAATCGCAACGGCTGGCTCTTCAAACTCTGAGATCAGCTCGAACGCGGCATCTGTATCATTCAGGTTGTTATAAGACAGCTCTTTACCTTGCACTTGCGATGCTGTGGCAACACCTGCACGGTCTGTGCCGTCCAGATAGAGCGCGGCGCGCTGGTGAGAGTTCTCGCCATAACGCAATGTTTCTTTCCAATTGCCCGAAAAGCTGATGCGGCGCGGGAATTCATCTTGATCAATCTCGTTAGAAAACCAGCTGGCAATGTTGGAATCATACGTCGCCGTCAGGGCGTAGGCGTTCGCGGCCAGTCGTTTGCGGGTTGTAAAGGTCGTCGCGCCGTCATGGGCGTCCATATCATCCAGAACCTTCTGGTAATCCTGCGGGTCGGTAACAATCGCCACATATTCATGGTTTTTCGCAGCCGCACGCACCATCGCAGGGCCGCCAATATCAATGTTCTCGATTGCTTTCTGGTAATCGGCGCCGTCTTTAACAACTTCGCTGAACGGGTACAGGTTCACCACAACCAGATCAATCTCGCCAATCTCGTTATCGGTCATGGCTTGCTTATGCGCGGGGTCATCACGGCGCGCCAGAATGCCGCCATGTACTTTAGGGTGTAGCGTCTTGACGCGGCCATCCATAATCTCGGGGAAGCCTGTGAAATCGGAAACATCACGAACCTCGATCCCTTGTTCCTTCAAGGATTTTGCCGTTCCGCCTGTAGACAGAATTTCAACGCCATACTCTTTCAGCTTGGCGGCAAAATCATGAAGACCGTCTTTATTGGATACGGAGATAAGGGCGCGGCGCACAGGCACGGCGCGCGGGTCACGCATAGGATCTGTTTGGGACATAGTTTTCTTGGCTGCTTGGTTTTCCATGAGACATTTCTAGTGCAAACAGGCACTTTTGTCTACGGCCTATGCGGTCATGGAATCTAAATCATGTGCGCTGTCTTGCAGAACATAAAGCCCGCGACGCTCCGCCAGTGCCTTAAAGCTGTCGGTCAGGCCTATAATGGTTTCAGCACCGCCGAGGAACAAAAAGCCATCCGCAGCCATATGATTAGAAATACGGTTCAGAATGTCGGACTTCGTGGCTTCGTCGAAATAGATCAGCACGTTGCGGCAGAATACAACATCGAATTGACCTTTTGAGTCCATGCTGTCCAGCAGGTTGAATTTCTCAAACTTCACCATGCTGCGGACATCGTCATTCAAACGCCAGCCATCACCTTCAGTAGTGAAGTATTTCAGAAGCAGCTGAACGGGCATACCGCGCTGAACTTCGAATTGTGAGAAAAAACCTTCTCGCGCAGTATTTAGAACCTTATCGGCAATATCTGTGGCGATGATCTCGACATTCAGATTTTCGATCAAGGCGGCGTGCTCTTTTAATAAGATCGCAAGTGAGTAGGGCTCTTGCCCTGTCGAGGATGCTGCACACCAAATGCGCACTGTGCTCTTTTTCTTTCTGTGTTTGGCCAGATAGGGCAGAACCGTATTGGCAAACAGATCAAAAGGCTTCTGGTCTCGGAAGAAAAACGTCTCGTTTGTGGTCATAGCCTCAACGATATCCTTGATGACCTCTTCATCAGGAACGCCGCGCAGCGCCATAGTCAGACCTTCCAGCGAAGCGTAGCCCCATTTCTTGGCGACAGGCGTTAGCCGTGAATCCAGCAAATAGGCTTTATCTTGTGTAATCGACAGGCCAGATCTGGCCTTGAGGATGTCGCGATAAATATCAAAGTCCGTGATACGCATAGGAAGTATCTTATCCTCGGATGGTTAATTGTCCATTACGTTTTTAAAAATTTCATGACCAATTTCACCAAGAGGAAGAATAGTATTACACAATCCTGCATGGGCAACGGCCCCGGGCATACCCCAGACAACGCTGGTTTTCTCATCTTGTGCGATGATAATGCCACCTTCATCAGCCAGCAGTTTAAAAGAATTTAATCCGTCATTACCCATACCAGTCAGCATTACCCCCAATACTCGATTACCATACAATGATACGGCACTGCGCATCATTGGGTCGACGGACGGTTTACAGTAATTCTCGGGCGCGCCATCTTTGATGTTAATGCTAACGCTACGGTCTTCATTGCGCTGCAGCTCCATATGAAATCCGCCTGGCGCCACATAGACATGGCCTTTTTCAAGGAGCATACCTTGCGCACCTTCATGAGCGGGAAGTCCGCAATTCTGTTCGATATGCTGTGCCAGCAGCTTTGTGAACGTCGCAGGCATATGCTGTGTAATTACAATCGGCACGCGCAGTTCTTTAAGGTGCTTCAATACATCAAATAAAGCCTGCGGGCCGCCCGTTGAGCTTCCTATGGCGACTAGCGCTGTTGGAAGCTTTGCAGGCGGCTTGGGACGCAGCAAGACATTGCCGTCATTCTTATGCGTGGCGTGGTATTGGGGCACAGTCTTTTTAAGCTTATGACGTCCCAGACTTTTAACCGTCTGAAGCAGCTTTGTCTGAAATTCTGCAGCGCCGCCCATTTCCGATGTGGACGTTGGCTTGACTAGACAGTCTGTTGCACCGAGCGCCAGAGCTTTCATTGAAATATCTGCACCCTTAACACTCAGCGTAGAGCATATCAGCACTTTGGCCTTAGGGCAGTGTTCATGAATAAGGGGTAGGGCGGTCAGACCGTCCATAATCGGCATTTCAATGTCCAGAATAATTACATCAGGCGCTGCTTTCTCCAGCGCGTTTAGGGCAGCCTCACCGTTATGAGATGACGCAACAATGACTATGTCGGGATCTTTTTCAAGTTCGCGTCCGATAAGACCACGAATAACAGCAGAATCGTCAACCAGCATCACGCGGATTTTGCCGTCAGTATTCGCCGCGGGGGCTATGTCGGGCATAATGAAAAGGCCTCCGCCCTCTATGTTACATCAGGCCGACTTGTACAAACTTGGATTTCAGAATATCGCTGTCAAAAGGCTTCATGATGTATTCATTCGCGCCTGCATCGACAGCCCGTTTGATGTGGTTCATATCGTTTTCTGTCGTACAGAACATGACCACAGGCTCCTCGCCGTGTTCCATCATCCGCAGCTTCTCCAGAAACTCGATACCACTCATGACAGGCATATTCCAATCCAGCAGGATGACGTCCGGCATTTTGGATTTGCAGTGTTCGAAAGCTTTTTGTCCGTTTTCAGCCTCTTCGCAGGTAAAACCCAGATCATTCAGGATGCGGCAGGCAACCTTGCGAACGACACGGCTATCATCAACTATAAGACAGGACTTCAATCTAACTCTCCAATTCAAAAGGATCTTGCGGTAAGCGGAATGACTGTGCTCGGAATTACGAGCCGCCAACTCCATTTAAGAGCATAGGCACATCCAGCACAACCAGTAATTTTCGTCCAGACGGTATATGCCGGCACTGATCTCGCGCCATACAGGGTCTAGTGTTGCAGGATTGCTCTCATAAGAATCATTGTTCAGACCAATTACATCGCCCACACGATCAATAATCAGGCTGTAAAGCTCACCATCATGCTCGACGACAACGCTCATATTCTGTGTGCGTATTTCCGCAGGGGGCAGGCCAAGGCGGCAGCGCACATCAATCGCCGTGACGATGCGGCCTCGCAGATTTAACGCGCCAGCCACAGCGGGCGGGGCAAGCGGAATCTTGGTAACCTTCTGCTCACCCAGAACATCTTGAACTTGCAATACAGGAATACCGAAAATCTGGTCGGCAATATGAATGGTAAGATAATCAGTGCTCAGCTCACTCGAAAGTAGGCCGTTTAGCGTATCCTGAATGTCATTTGCGGGTGTCGGTGTCATCGTGCTCATAAGGCCTCCCCATAATCTTTGCGCGCCTCAGAAAAGGTCTCTGACAATGTATCCAGCAGTGAATCACGGTCAAACTTGGCGATGTAGCTATGGAAGCCCGCTTGTATCCCTTTGTTTACATCATGCTGCGATGTATGAGAGGACAGTGCGACAAGCGGAATATTCTGCCATTTATCCTGACGGCGCAGTTCTTCGGCGAACTCGATGCCGCTCATTTCCGGCATTTCGATATCACTCAAGATGATATCGAACTCATGATCCTGATCACACAGTTCCAGTGCCTCTGCCGCGCTGCCTGTTGTGGTGACATCATAA
>LWDU01043204.1_pt1 | contig 18528 bp, 14 predicted proteins | sample 727161 | NCBI WGS metagenome assembly LWDU01 (sample SAMN04566230, study PRJNA314399) | hydrothermal vent metagenome | isolation source: deep sea hydrothermal plume seawater | place: Mexico: Gulf of California, Guaymas Basin | collected 2004-07-11
CCTCAGAGACAAATCAATATTAGGGCTCCAAATTGACGGCAAACTCCAACGTTTGATTGTTTCTTTTGAAGGTCTATGCGAAGAAGGTAAAACTCCTACTCCAAAGCTTTATAATTTAATTATAAATTTGATTGGGGATACCAGAGTGATTTTTAATAGAGACCCTGATCGACAACCCAAAGAAAAAATCTTGGAAAAACTGAATGGCTTAAATAAAAATATTTCTGATTTACTTGCTCAATTACCTAACTGAAAAATCATGGCTGGATTAAAAGAAGGGAATAAAGCGCCAGACTTTACCGCGATTGACCAAGACGGGAAAAAGGTCAAACTCAGTTCCTTTAAAGGCAAAAAAAATGTCGTGCTTTATTTTTACCCTAAAGATATGACACCTGGGTGCACAACACAGGCCTGCGACTTTCGCGATCAGCATAAAAAGTTCAAAAACACTGTCATTCTTGGGGTTAGCCTTGACTCAACGGAAAGACATCAGAAGTTTATAGAAAAATACGACCTACCTTTCACTCTTATTGCAGATACCGATAAAAAATTAGTGGAGAAATATGGGGTCTGGCAAGAAAAGAAACTCTATGGAAAAACGTATATGGGGATTGTCCGATCTACCTTCATCATTGATAAGACGGGAACCATAAAAAAAATATTCCCAAAGGTTAAAGTAAAAACCCATATCAAAGACGTGCTGTCCACACTAAAAGAAATAGGGCTTGTCCTAGCCAACTAAGTCAATATTCATTTAATCCATTGTTTAATTTTCCTTAAATGTGCTTTCGGTTCAGGGTTGTTGAAACACCACTCACACTCCTTCAAATAGAATCTAGGTAAAAGTATAGCTCTCTCATCCTAGCGCCTCATTGGGACATTAACTTTTCAAGTTGTTTTACAGTTTTAGGAATTTTGCTGGAAAGGTTCTGGCATCCGTTTGATCTCATTACAAGATTATCCTCAATGCGAATGCCTATTTTTTCATCGTAAGATTTTCCTTTCAGGCGAAGACTGAATTCCCCATACAACCCAGGTTCGTTGCTGATCATCCAGCCTGGCTTCATGGGTACTGAGGCATAATTGCGAAAAGGATCTCCATCATGTTCTTGCTCACCCATCAAATGACTCACACCATGCGGTCGATCCTTATATTTCAACTTAAATTTTCCTCCAATAGCCTTGAAGTCGTACTCAAGCCCCTGATTGATCTTCTCCCAACATACCGTATTTAACTCATCGACCGTAACTCCAGCCCGCGCCTTTTTTTGCACCACTAGTTGAGCTTTCAGAACAATCTCATAAAGTATCTTCTGCATGGGATTAAACCTGCCGGAAACAGGAAAAGTCCGGGTGATATCAGCGTGCATGGTCATCCAACGAATTCCAAAATCGATCAGGATCATTTCATTTTTGAAAAAATCATCGTCGTTCTTGGTGTAATGGAGAATATTAGCATTACTTCCCGATGCCACAATCGAAGGGTAACTGAGTCCAAATGGCGTATTCATAAGCATTTGACCCTCAAGAAACCCTTGCACCTGGCATTCATTTTTTAACTTCCTAAAGTTTTTCAGCAATACCTTAAATCCGTTTCCGGTAATTTCCTGAGCTTTCAGGGCATTGGTCACATCGTATTTATCCAACGGCAGGCGCAATTCAAAATGGTTCTTCATGATGTTTTGTAAGGTAGGAGCCTTCCAGGACCGAAGCCACCCTTCAATCTTCTTTTTGAAGTCGTAATTATGATCTGTCGTAATAGCACAAGGTTTACCTTTACGGGTGCCCTCCAGCCAAAGCGCTCCTATCGGTTTTTTCTTTTGTTTTAATAACCGTTCTTTCAATACATCCTTGAACTCTTGGATATCGCGGACATCTTTGATTCCCGTTACCGTTCGTACTTCTTTAAGGCTTTGGTCGTCTCCAACACCAAAACGAACTCCCTCCCAAAACTCCATTACATGATCCCTGCTACCCACAAATAAAATCTCATCAGATCCTTTGGAGTTAGGGTCTAGCAACAGGATGACATTATTCTGATTAATACCAGTTAAATACATCATGGCGGGTTCCTGATAGGTGGGGCAATAAGCATAGGCCCAGGTCGTCTTACCTCCCGGACCATAAGGAACACCCGTTATTGCCATAAGGCGGCCTTCTGCCATCATCAATTTTTTTCTTCTATCACGATATCTCCGTTTAGCAAAAGCTCCAGCTCCGCCATCTCGGAATATTCCCGTATAAACTTTCTTCGAGGTCTTCATAGATCCAATCATTTAATATATTTTTAAATCACAATTTTTTTTCACAAAATTTAATTGTACTATAAAGGAGATAGAGACCCAAGCCCATCAAAAATAAACCAAGGAAGATTTATAGTTTTATGTGCGGACGCTATACTTTGGCCAAACCTATAAAGACTATCCAGTCCCATTTTGGCCCCATGAATATCAAATTTGAATACTTCCCAAGCTACAATATAGCTCCTAGCCAGATTTCTCCAATTGTCATCAACCATACCGGTCAGAGAGAATTGACAACAATGAAATGGGGCCTTATGCCTTCATGGGCAAATGATGAAAAAATAAATTTTATTAACGCACGGTCTGAAACCGCACACGAAAAACCTAGTTTTAAAAGTTCATTGAAAAACCAACGGTGCCTGGTTCCCGCAGATGGGTTTCTAGAATGGGCAGGAAAAGAAAAACTGCCTCACTATATTCAATTAAGAAAACAAGCTCTTTTTGCCTTTGCCGGGCTTTGGTCCAAATGGAATAATCCCGAAGGAACGAGTTTGTACACCTATACCATTCTGACAACGGGGGCCAACGAAAAGTTAATTCCAATTCATGCACGGATGCCAGTCATTTTACCTCTAGATCAATACAACATCTGGCTTGACCCTGACTCAAACCTTGAAGCAGTGAGACCTCTACTAACTTCCTACCCTTCTGAAGAATTTGACTTTCACCCTGTATCAAAAGAAGTAAATTCACCTAAAAATAATCACCCAAAAATTTTACAGAGGCTTTAGTGGAGTACCTCCGCAGAAAAGTTATACAATCTTCGCATTCTAAATATTTTTAACGAATGACTATTTAAGATGTCCTAGTTATCTAATTTCTTCAATATCGCTAACCACTCCCTATTCTTTCTTTGCTCGACGGAATGGGCTTCTTTTTCGAGCTTTAAAATTTTAAAATGTCCTGAAAAGTGCTTTTCTATATCTTCACGGGTTGTGTTGTAGGGAGGGCCCCCCTCCTTATCTGTGTGATAAAATAGCCCGACAAGCATTCCACCCGGTTTTAGAACTCTCGAAACATTTTGAACATAATCTTGCCTTTGTCGAGGAGAAATGGCGCAAAAAAACGTCTGTTCGATTACTAGATCATAAAAAGCATTGTGGGAATTATCCAAGCTAAAAAAATCCTGATGCAACACCCGACCTTCAAGGTTTTTCTCGTTCAGCGCATTTTTTAAATAGGTGACGGCCCCTTCAGAATAATCGACGGCCGTAACCACAAAACTATTTTTCGAAAAAAATTGCACTTCGTGTCCCCTTCCACATCCTGGGATCAGCATTTTGCCCAAAGGCAGCTTCCCGTCATCCCACAACCTGATAAAAGGGGGCGCGACCTGCCCCAGGTCCCATCCCAAGTCATTCTCATCATAATGCCGTTGCCAGTCTTTCTGTTTGTAATCTTTTGATTCTTCGCTCATTTGCTCTCTACAAAGTAAAATAGTCAACCAAGTTTTGAATAGCCGCTCTACCCATCGCATCTACGGCCTCCCTCGCATTCCCTCCAATATGCGGAGTAACCATTAAATTGGAAAGCTGTAGAAATTCCAGATCCACTGGAGGCTCATCCCAAAACACATCTAACCCTGCGCCTGAAATTTTTCCAGAGACCAGAGCCTGATGCAAGTCGCCCTGATGAACCACTCTGCCCCTGCTGGTATTAATAATAAATCCAGATCGTTTCATTTTGTTCAATACATATTTATCGATCAAACTATCAGTATCTTCGGTCAATGGTACGTGAAGAGTTACGATATCAGCTTCTTCAATAATTTTATCAAATGTTGTTTCAACCGCACCCCATTTCCGGCAAAATCTGCTGCGATCTTCAATATCTTGTACCCAAATATTGCATTGAAATGGTTCTAACAAGCGAACCAGGTCTTGCCCTACATTGCCGCAACCAATGATTCCTATAGTTTTTCCGGTAAGTTCCTGTCCACCATCACGACGCCAACCTCCGCTTTTCAATTCCTCTGATCCGGGAAACATATTGTGACAGAGCCCTATCATAAAACCCAAAGTCAGTTCCGCTACAGACCTTCTATTAGTTCCAGGGCTCACCCTAAGTTCAATATTAGATTGACTCAGAGCCTTCTGATCCAAGCTGTCCAGTCCAACTCCATACTTGGAGATCATTTTTAATTTAGGCAAGGTGCGAATGAGTTCTGCGCTGATGGAATCTCTACCTATTAAAGCCGCGTCCGCATCAATCAAAAAATCGACTAGTTCGGTTCCCGACAGATATCTGCCTTTTTCATTGAAGACAGTATTCGGGAATAGTTTGAAGAGTTCAGCTTTTAGAGATTGGGATTTGCAAAAGGCAGGAGGAGTGACCGCTATCCTGGGAATCCGTTCATTCATTGCTTATCCAATAATCTGGGTAATAATAGATGCGCCAGCAGTATAGGTGCCAATCATGGAACCGAAACTGGCTAATAAAAAAACCAGGAACAGCCGAGCAACGCGGTTTTTCCACCACATGGAAAGTGTGGCGATATCTTCACGCAGGGTTTCGAAATCACTCACTTTGGGTTTACGCATATATGATTCCACCAATCCAACGACCATTCCCGCTCCGATTGTGGGGTTCAGCGATGTTAAAGGGGCAGCAAAAAAACTAGCTATGATTGAAACCGGATGCCCCAAGGCAATCAGGGTTCCCAGTGCACAGAAACCCCCGTTGAATAAAACCCAGGTTTTGATCAATTGTTCTCCCAGTTCAGGAGACTGACGAAAACCGACGACAAACATTCCCAAAATAAAGACACAGATTCCCCAGCCTATAAAATATCCGACCCGGCTTGGAGGCGGTTTTTTATCCAGCTTCTCCAAATGTTCTATAGTGGGAGGAGATACAACAGCTGGAACCATACCTATCAAATGGCCTGCTCCAACCATTGCGAGAATTTTTTTGGGAGGTTCTGGTGACTGGGAAATTTCGGCTAAACGTCCCACCATATACTCATCTCGCTCGTCAATCAAAACCCTCTTGATCTGCGGCAACTCCTCGCCAAATTCGCCCACCACCGAATGCAATAAATCCCCTCTCTTGAGATCTTCAATTTGTTCTTCACTGATTTCTTCTCCAACAAAAACTCCTGCGATCAGGCCCCCAAAAATTTTTAGTTTTTGCCAGAACGATACCTCTGTGACCAGTCGATGGAGAGTGGTTGAAATATCCCGATCAATAACTTCCAACCTGATATTTTTCTCCCGCGCCAGTTCAACAGCTCGAACCATCTCTCGGCCAGCTTCCACTCCAATCCGGTCCGCCAAACGTTTTTGATAGGCTGATAAAGCAAGATTAATCAGTAAGAGTGCGGCTTTCTTTTTGCGGAAAACCTCATAAATATCCAGATTCTTCCACCAGCTTCGGTTGGTAATATTTTCCAGGCGCGACGGGCACAATTCAACCGCAATGCAGTCGTAGTCTCCAGTCTGAATATGTGACTCAACCATTTCCACACTCAATTGGGAAACATGGGCCGTCCCTATTAAGGTGACTTCCGTATCTCCGAACTGCACAACTTTAATAACATCATCTTGCGTTTCCACATCATCCTTTCCTGAACACTATTTTCTGCCCAGAATCTTTGAAGCTAAACCGCCCTATCCTTAAATGAGCGGTACAAAATTAATTGAGTTACAATTAAGGAAAAAAATATCGGCCGACAGGATCCACCCTCGGAATATTGAGTTCCACAATTTAACATAAGCCCTTTAGTATTGAAACTGTCATGCAACCTTTTAAACTTCATGCAGACTATGAACCTGCTGGAGACCAGCCTGATGCCATAAAAAAACTGGTCGATGGCCTCTCTTCAAGCCCAAGCGCCCAGACCCTACTTGGGGTAACGGGATCTGGAAAAACTTATACTATTGCTAATGTCATCGAGCAGGTACAGAAACCAACCTTAGTTCTGGCTCACAATAAAACTCTTGCAGCTCAGCTTTTCAATGAGTTCAAAACGTTTTTTCCAAGTAATGCAGTGGGGTATTTTGTCAGTTATTACGATTATTACCAACCCGAAGCCTATTTAGCTCAGACCGATACTTATATTGAAAAAGATGCCTCCATCAATGACGAGATAGATAAAATGCGGCACTCGGCTACCCATGCCTTGTTTGAACGTCGGGATGTCATCATTGTTGCCAGCGTTTCCTGTATTTATGGCTTAGGTTCTCCAGAAGCTTACCGCGGTATGATTCTGTTTTTGGAACGGGGCAAAACTCTGGAAAGAGATCAAGCTTTACAAAAATTGATTGAAATCCAATACAAAAGAAACGATGTGGATTTCCAACGTGGCACCTTCCGGGTTCGGGGAGACGTTTTGGAAATCCTTCCGGTTTATGAACGAAATGAAGCCCTTCGCATCGAATTCTTTGGCGATCAAATAGACAGGATTACCATATTTGACCCTCTCACCCGCCAACCCATTCGGGAACTCGACCGCATTGCCATTTATCCTGCCAGCCATTATGTGACACCGAAGGAACCGCTGGAAAAGGCTATGATCAATATCAGAAAGGAACTGATTGAGCGGGTTGCCTATTTTGAAAGCCAGAATCTCCTTATCGAAGCTCAGAGAATTAATCAGAGAACCTTATTTGACTTGGAGATGATAAAGGAGATTGGTTATTGTCAAGGCATTGAAAACTACTCACGGCACCTTATGAACCGAACTCCAGGAGAGCCTCCACCTACTTTACTGGATTACTTTCCCGAGGACTCCCTATTTATTATTGATGAGAGTCATGTAACACTTCCACAATTGCAAGGCATGTACAAAGGAGATCGGTCTCGTAAAGAAACCCTGATTCGTCACGGATTCCGCCTGACCTCGGCCTTTGACAATCGTCCGTTAAAATTTGAAGAATTTGATCAACATATTAGCGATATTGTTTATGTTTCCGCCACCCCCAGTTCATATGAATTGGAAAAATCAGGTAACCAGGTGGTCGAACAAATTGCGAGGCCCACCGGTTTGGTGGACCCTGAAATTGAGATCAAACCCGTGGCCAGTCAAGTGGATGATTTATACAACCAAATCCGGTCTCGCGCGGAAAAAAATCAGCGTAGCTTGATCACAACGCTGACTAAAAAGTTTTCTGAGGATCTCTCCGAGCATTTCTCCGAACTAGGCCTAAAAGTCAAGTACCTTCATTCTGACATCGTGACACTGGAGCGAACCCAGATCATACGCGAACTCAGGCTCGGTGAATTCGATGCTTTAATTGGTATCAACTTACTACGAGAAGGACTTGATATTCCTGAGGTCTCTTTAGTAGCTATTCTCGACGCGGACAAAGAAGGTTTCCTGAGATCTACTACCTCTTTAATTCAAACTTCTGGAAGAGCCGCAAGAAACGTCGCAGGAAAAGTAATTTTTTATGCAGATACCATAACCAAATCAATGAAAACCGCCATTGATGAAATGACACGCAGAAGAGAAATTCAACTCGCTTATAACCGAGATAACGATATAACACCTAGCTCAATACAAAAAGCCATTGCAGACTCTATGCAGAATAAAGAAACTTCTGAACCCAGCTTCACCGTAATGGAAGAAGAAGCAGAATATGAATCCGGTAAAACCATTCCCCAATTGATTGCAACCTTGGAAAAACAAATGCTCTCTTTGGCAAAAAATCTGGAGTTTGAAAAAGCCGCCGAACTCAGGGATCAAATCAAACGTTTGCGGAAAAAAGATCTGGAAATAATTATATAAAATATTACCGCGAGTTTTCTCTGTGTTTCTTGGATCTTTGGGTAAGAAGCTAGTAGTTCTCTGTTCAGCCTTAGAGGCAAGATTCTTCTATTTAACTCCCATCACAAAGGGGGAGGATAAAGTTCAAAGTATTTCTTGAATATTTTTTCTGCAATGGGTCCAGCAGTTGCACCACCATGTCCCCCATGCTCTACAATTATGGCCACAGCAATTTCTGGGTTCTCATATGGAGCAAAAGCCACGAACCAGGCATGATCTCGGTGTTTGAAAGGAGTAACCTCACCCTCCTCCAATTTATTTCTGGATTTCATCCGCACAACCTGAGCGGTTCCAGTTTTTCCTGAAACAATAATATTTTTCAAGCGAGATTTTCTTCCTGTTCCTCGCGCCCCGTTCACCACATCGCGCAATGCCTTTTTAACCTGTTCTAAATGCTCCGGTACCACCCCCACTTGCCCAACAATTTCAGGGTGAAATTCTTTTTGAATCTGTTTTTCAGATCCTTCAACACGTTTTACCAAGTAGGGTTTGAGCATAACACCTTGATTCGCTACAGCAGCAATCATTATTACCTGCTGAATTGGCGTCACTAAATTAAAGCCTTGACCAATAGAAGCGGAAATAGTTTCACCTAACTGCCAGGGTTCCTTCCTATTCAACAGTTTCCACTGGGTGGTCGGTACCAGCCCTTTTTTTTCTCGACTCAAACCCAGGCGGGTGGAACTTCCCAGCCCGAAACGTTTTGCGTACTTCGCAATCGTGTTGATACCCAGACGATTTCCAATAGTATAAAAATAGACGTCACAGGACTGCACCAACGCATCATGCAAATTCATGGCACCATGCCCGGATTTTTTCCAGCACCGATACCGCCCTCGACCTAGTTTGAAATGTCCCGGGCAATCAATGGATGTATCCGGTTTAATAATCCCTTCTTCAAGTCCTGCAAGTGCTGTAATTATTTTATATGTAGAACCGGGAGGATATTGACCATGAATGGTCCTGTTCTGCAAAGGATGCCATTCGTTAGACATCAACTCACTCCAGTCATGAGAAGAGATTCCCGCCGCAAACTTATTAGGATCAAATGAAGGCTTGCTGATGACTGCAAGGATCTCACCCGTCTGCACCTTCATGACCACAGCAGAACCATTCCTGTGCTGTTCTGTAGTCATAGTCATCAATTTTTCCAATTCTTCTTGTATCTTTAAGTCTAAAGTGAGAATTATATTGTTCCCACTTTTAGGGGGTAGTTTTCGTAAAGTTCTCAGTTCCCTACCCGATACATCCACCTCCACTTCCTTATAGCCATTTTGGCCACGCAAAGTAGATTCGTATATATTTTCCAAACCATTTTTTCCAACAAAGTCTCCTTGTTTATAATTTGAGTCCTTATATTTTTTCAGTCTTGATTTGGATATCTCTCCCAGATAACCCAGCGTATGCGCGGCAAAATCATTGAACACATAATTCCTTAAAGGCTCAGCCCTGATATGTATTCCAGGAAGACTCATAATATTTTCTTCAACAAAAGCCACTTCTTCTCGAGCGATGTCCCCTTTTATCAAAACTTCTTTAAAGGATTTTGTCCGTGCTATTTCCTTTTGCAATTTTTTCCGATCTATGAAAATTCTTTGGGAAAGTTTATCCAGAGAAGTATCCAGATCTGAAGTATCTTCAGGGGTCAAATACAAATTAAAAGCAGGCCGAATGCCAACTAATACCTCACCATTCCTGTCCAAAATCATCCCTCGGCTTGCAGGTAGGGTCACCATTCGAATGCGATTGCTCTCAGAAAGTCCTGTTAGATATTGCCATTTTATAATCTGCAAATACCAAATGCGCACCCACAGGCCCAGGAAACAAATCACAACCAAAATAACGAAGATACGTATCTTCTTTTTTATTGTTCCACTGGCTTCCATGCCGTGACGAAACAGCATCATCGGCTTATTTCCGCATAGGGCATCCTGTTTTTCGATTGCAACCAACCATTAATTTTATCCAACACAAAAAACATTAAGGGACCTACTAAGGCATTAAAAATACTGAAAACAGGTAAAGACTGATACAAAAAGCTCGAGGCGACCTCCCCCTTCAAGATAGTAGCCATGGAAAAATAAAATATCAGGCCATCAAAAATCGAGGAAAAGATAAGAAATATTCCAATTGGAACCATGCCTTCAACATAAAATTTATTCTTCAGGATAGAAAAAAAACAACCAATCAAACCTTTCGAGAGAGTGTTCACGCCTAGCAAACCTCCTGAAAGGCTATCCTGCACAAGGCCCATAAATATCCCCGCTCCAATCCCTGCTGTTCGGGAATATCGAACCCCACAATATACCACCCAGATCAAGACGAGGTCAGGGGTAACATCCCAAAAGGAAAAAAGCTCTAACCAAGTGGTTTGTGAAGATAATAAAAGAATCGCAATGAATGTCTGTACAAAAAGATACATAATGTAACCCTAAGAAAGAAGGACTAAAACTTCCTCCAAGCGCGACAAAGCAGAGCTGGGAATTAAAGTGATATCTTGAAATAAGCCCTGTTTCTTTTTAGACACCTGTGAAACTCTCCCAATGATTAACCCTTTTGGGAAAACTCCCCCTAAGCCAGAAGAAAGCACATAGTCTCCTACCTTGATATCTGCGGTATTGGCAACATATTTCAATTTGCAATCATCCTTACCCGAGCCCACAACAACTCCCGATATTCGGTTTCCCTGAAACAAAGCATCTATCGCACTCCGCCCATCGACAATCAGAAGGACGGTGGAAGTATTAAGACCTGCGTGAATAACCTGACCAATCACCCCAGCATCGGTAATCACCGCAAGGTGGTTTTTTATCCCATCTTGAGTCCCTTTATTAATTACTACCACTTTGGACCATTGCGTAGCACCTCTTCCAACGACGGAAGCCACTACGACCTTTTTCTTCCAATCGTCCTCATGCACCATGAGTTTGGCAAGACGCTTTTGACTGGATACACGCTCAATGAGTTTGTTCTTTTCGTTTATTAGCTGCTGCACTTCCAGTTTAAGCTGATCATTTTCTATGGACACATCGACAAGGAGAAAATAATGATTGATGCCGTAGGAAATGGTTTGGAGGGTTTGAGTAAAAAAAATTTGGAATGGGGAAAGAATAACTCCTGACACGGAGTCAAGAAAGCGGGTGCCTTTTTCCTGTTTAGCGTTCAAAGTCATCAAGACCAAGGAAAACAACAGAATGGCAGATATTAAAAAAAGTCCATTTTTGGTTTTAAATCCTTTGTTGGGCACTGCTAAATAGCAATCCTTTCCAACAGTTTAGTATCGGATAACACCTTGCCCGCACCCAAAGCCACTGCCGATAGAGGATCAGCAGCAATGGTTATAGATAGTCCTGTTGCTTCCTTAAGAAGAGTATCCAATCCTTTAATTAGCGATCCGCCGCCGGCAACCACCACCCCTTTATCCAAAATATCTGCCGCGAGTTCGGGAGGTGTCTGTTCCAAAGCAATCTTTACTGCATCGACAATATCTCTAAAAGTTTCGGTGAGGGCTTCCCGAACTTCTTCATCTGAAATTATCAGGGTTTTAGGGATTCCACCAATCAGATCTCTGCCTTTGACCTCCATAGTCATTCTTTTTTTCATCGGATAGGCGGAGCCAATTGAAATTTTCAAATCCTCGGCCGTCCGCTCTCCGATCAGAAGATTATATTTTTTCTTGATATAATTGACAATGGCTTCATCCATTTCATCTCCGGCAATACGAACCGATTTGCTATATACAATCCCGGACATAGAAATAATTGCAACCTCGGTTGTCCCCCCACCAATATCAATAATCATGTTCCCAGTAGGCTCCTCCACAGGAAGATCTACGCCAATGGCAGCCGCCATCGGCTCCTCTATCAGGGAAACTTCACGCGCGCCCGCCGATTCAACGGAATCCCTCACCGCCCGTTTTTCTACCTGGGTAATTCCTGATGGAACAGCTACGACGACCCTTGGACGCACCAATGTTTTGCGGTTGTTGTGGACTTTATGGATAAAACTTCTGATCATTACTTCCGTAACTTCAAAGTGGGTTATAACCCCATCCTTCATTGGGCGAATTGCAGTGATACTACCGGGAGCCCGGCCCAACATTTGTTTGGCTGCCTCGCCAACTGCCTGCACCTCTTTGGTATTGGTGTTGATAGCCACCACCGAGGGCTCGCGTAAAACAATTCCCTGGCCCTTCACGTATACAAGAGTATTAGCCGTCCCCAAATCAATTGCTAAATCGTTGCAGAACAAATCCCAAAAAAAATCAAACACTCAAGCCCTCTATTTAGACTCAAAAAATATTACGTAACTATTTGTTTTTTATCAGTTTTCTTTATAACAAGGGGGAGAAATAAATGCAAGACAAATCCCCGAAAATGAAATTCTACTCGTTAATGTCTAATCCTGGGCAAAATTAAACAAAAGTATCTTTAAAAACCTCATTAGCAATTCATTAATAAGGGCTTGCGATTCGCGTTCGTGTTTAATAGTATAGGTTCCTTCAATTAAACCGAAAACTGAGAGAAACATCTATGCTGAGTATAATTCGAGAACATGCTGATTCTTGGATGATTAAATCCATCCTGTGGCTAATTATTCTGGCCTTTGTAGGAACTATTTTCTATTCATGGGGAATGGGCGGTGCCTCGAGTTCTGGAGGTGGAGCTGTAGCAGTTGTGGAAGGGCAAAAAATTTCCCAACAAGAATATGATCGGACCTTCAATAATCTTGTTGATTTTTATCGGCAACAATTTAGAAATCAGTTTTCCGATGACCTGATCAAGAAACTTGACTTGAAAACCCAAGCTCTTGAAGCTTTAATTCAAAAAAAATTATTACTGATGGCTGCTGAAAAACAACACTTGCGAGTTAGTGATGTAGAATTAATTTCCCACCTAAAAGAATTACCCGTATTCCAAAACGAAAACAAATTTAGTGATAAAATCTACCGCAATTATCTTAAATCACAAAGGATCACACCTGAAGATTTTGAAGATACCCAACGCCAAGCCCTGACCTTGGATAAATTGGAAAAATTATTTCAAACCAACACTAAAGTTTCCCAAAGTGAGGTCCTTGAAGCCTTCGTTAAAGAAAAGGAAAAGGCTAAAATAGACTACGTGCGGTTTAAGAACGATCATTTTAAGGTCGAAAAAAGTTTTACCGACCAAGAGCTTAAAGATTTTTTTCAAGCCAACAAAAAACAATTTGAGATACCCCCTCAAATCCAAGTTGAATATGTAAAAATTGAACCGAAGACCTATCTCGCACAAATCGAGCCTCGGGATGAAGATATTGCGGATTACTATAAATCCAAAATTGCTGATTTTCGCGTTGAGAAAAAATATCGCGCAAGTCATATTCTCGTCAATGTAAAACCATCGGATATTGAGGGCGACTCATCCCCCGAAGACAAACAGAACCAGGCAGAAGATAAAGCAAAAATCCGGGCCGAGGAACTTCGAGAAAGAATTATGGCAGGAGCCAACTTCGAGGAAACAGCAAAAAAGCACTCCCATGATCTCGGGTCTGGGGCTCAAGGAGGAAGTCTTGGCGAGTTTAATAAAGGGACCATGGTCTCCGGCTTTGAAGCCGCACTCGAAAAACTAAAAGTCGATGAAATCAGTAAACCTGTATTAACACCCTTTGGCTACCACATCATCCGATTAGAAGGACTGGAAAAAGAGCGCATCAAACCGCTGAAGGAAGTGCGCGAAGAAGTTATCAAATCCCTGAAAGAAATCAAGGCTCGACAAAGAGCCAGAAGAACAGCAAAACGTATTTATCAGGATGCGGAAAATAGCAGCAACCTGAAATCAGCTGCGGATAAGAACAAAGTACAAACAAAAACCACTGGTTTTTTCTCCAGAGAAAAACATGACCTTCCGGAAATCGGTAACCAGCCGCAATTTTTCAACACCGCTTTCAGCCTTCAAGAGAACAAAATAAGCCAGCCTATACATACCCCGGAAGCTTCTTTCATTTTAAAAACTACGAGCAATAAAGAGGCTTATATTCCAGAGCTAGAAGAAGTAAGAGAAGTGATTGAGTCGGCGCTTATCGAACGGATCAATCAGGAGTTTACTTTATCAAAGTTCAAGGAATTGGAACAAAAACTTGCCCAGGAAAAGGACTTAGAAAAAGCCATTCAGGGCATGAATTTGAGCGTCCGGCATACACCGTTTTTCAGCAGGGCAGATTCTATACCCGGCATTGGGAATATCAAAGAAATCAAGGATAAAACTTTTGCGATGACATTAGAAAACATATCGTCTGCAAAGGTGAGAAACCGCTTCTATCTTTTTAAATTGATTGAGAAAGAATCTGCTGGAAAACCCGACAAAGAGCAAACACAACAATTAATCCAGCAGATTAAACAGGAAAAAAGTCGTCAAACATTTCAAGAATGGGTAAAAAACTTGAAATCTCGGGCGAACATTCTAATAGACAAAACCTTAATGTGATTTGCAAGCTGTAGCTTTTTTATGGCTCCTTGATTATATTAGGCTTGTGATGTTTTCTTGTGTAACCGATGAATTGCCAGAATTTTATTTATTAAAGATTCGAGGTCTTCAGCAATAACACGGATCATCTCTTCCTTACGTATTCCACCCAGGTCATAAATAATATCCGGGACCGAACCGGAGTCAGTTAACGCTTTTTGTGTTCCCCACTCCAGAGAAGATCCTTCCCTAACTCTTATATTTTTAGGTTCATCAGCCCTGTCAAAGGAAGCAATCTTAAATCGAAGACGTTGACAAATTTTTAGTAACGTATCTGTATATTTGATATTCATGACAGCACGTTTTTTCGGATCATGGAGCATGGTCGTCAGTATAATATTTGCCACATGCCGAGAACCTCCGAATTCAGGTTCTGCACCTGTGAAAATTTTATCCCCATTTTTGATAAGTCGTCCCGGGATAGCAAGAATATCCATATGAGTTTTCGCGTTATTTAGAGCTAAACCAATATTGCTTTGAACTTCCGGAATCAGGTTTCCAATTTTTTCTTCCCGGAATATTTGAATGGCTCGTTTCATTTCCTGCACCGCACGCGCTTTCTCATTCTCCCGATACAACTCGGATAGTGGCTCAACACTGAGCTTTCCTTTGCCAGAAATCACTTCTCCAAGAATTGCCCGGCCTACAAAATCCTTTGCTGCCTGCACAGCCGGAAAAGTCTGCCAACCTAAAGCCAGACCCGCTGTAATCGCTGATGAAAAAACACAACCTGTCCCATGCGGGTCTGAATTCGAAAGTCTTTCAGAGGTTAAAACCTCCATACCCTTCTGATCCAGAAACAGATCCTCAGGGTTTCCTTTCAAGTGTCCTCCCGTTATCACTACAGCTTGAACCCCGGTTTTTAGAATGATACGTGCCGCCCGTTTTCTATCAGCAGGTCGCTTAATTTTAATTCCAGACAAGATCTCGGCTTCCTTGATGTTTGGAGTTACCAGATGAGCTAAAGGGAGTAAGCGCTTTTTCATCACCTCAACCCCAGGTTTGGTAAGCAGCTTTTTTCCAGAGCTCGAAAAAATAACAGGATCGACAACCAGTTTTTTAACTCTATAACGTTTGAGCAAAGTGGCAACCTGATCTACAATATTTTCATTGCCCAACATGCCTATTTTTATGGCTTGGCATTTATCGTCTTCAAGTATAGATTTGAGTTGGCTCGCCACCACTTCCACTGGCAAATCGTCCACCGCCTGGACACCCAGAGTATTTTGGGAAGTGATGGAAGTTATCACAGTTTTACCAAATACCCCCAAGGCAGAAAATGTCTTGAGGTCGGCTTGTATGCCCGCACCCCCACCTGAATCTGATCCGGCTATCGTTAAAGCTACTGCAGTTTTTTCAGACATAAATTCATTTCATTAAAATAAAAAAAGGAAGGTTTAATGTAACAGACTGCCTCGAAACCTGAAAATAAAATATTAACCACTGAGAAGATTTTCAGGCAACGGTAACAGATTTAGCGAGGAATCGAGGTTTATCAATATTGCGTTTGAGGGAGATCGCAGTAAAGTATGCAAATAACTGACCAATGACCAGTTGCACAAGGGGAGCCACCAAAGGAGGCACCTTAGGTAAGATAAGCTCTTCACTGTATAAATCTTGGTTTTTCCCTTGTGGTGTGAAATGTATTCCCAAAACAAAACCTGACCGAGCACGAATTTCCTCTATGCTGTGGAGAGTAGATTCATAAAGCACTTTATCTTCAGGAGGCGGGACAAATACTATCGAAAAAACATCGTCATCAATCATAGCCAGAGTCCCGTGCTTTAAAAATCCGCCAGGCATTCCTTCAGCATGGACGTAGGCGACTTCTTTCATTTTCAAAGCCGCTTCCAAAGCAATGGGATAGTATACTCCTCGCCCCAAGTAGAGCCAGTTTCGGCTTGCTGAATATTTACTGGCGAGACGATGGATAAATCCAGACCGTTCATTCAAAACCCCCTGAATGATTTCAGGAAGTTCCCTTAAAGCCTGCAAATGCTGGTTGTAGGTTTTACGGGTAATCACCTTCTTTTTTAATGCCAGTTTCATAGCAAGCAATGTCAGTATCACCATTTGCGACAATGCAGCCTTGGTGCTGATCACGCAGATTTCAGGTCCCGATCCCTGTATAATCACTTTATCAACCAGCCGAGCGATAGAGGAGCCCATGACATTCACAACTGCCGCTATACGAGCTCCCTTGGATTTAGCATGCTTCAATGCTGATAGGGTATCAAATGTCTCACCGGACTGCGAAGCACAAAACACCAGAGAATGCTTGTCCACATTGGCCAATGCCTGGAATTCATCCGAACTGATTGAGGGGAAAAATTCTTGGGACAACTGCGAAAAAATATACTTGGCATATTTTGCCACATAATAAGTGGTGCCCACGCCAAGGAAATAAGAGTTCCGTGCTTTGGAAAACATATCCACAACCCCATCCAACCCTGAAGGTTCTAAGTCCAGCGCATTAGAAATGGTCTGAGGCTGCTCATAAATTTCCTTGAGCATATAATGCGGATACCCTCCTTTTTTGGAAGTCTCACTGTCCCATTCAATTTTAGTGATTGGCTTCGTGACTTCTTCCTCACTTAATATACTTTTCACAACATAAGCATCCCGGGAAAGAATGGCATATTCCCCATCATCCAGGATAACGGCATTTTTTGTATGATCAATGAAAGCGTTAAAATCAGAACCCACAAATTTAATTTCGTCACCAATTCCTAGCATCAGAGGAGACTCTCTTTTTGCACAAAAAATCTGTTCTGGCAGATAAGAAGAAATAAACGCTAGCGCAAAGGTTCCTTCAATGACGCTCAGTGTCTTAATAAAAGCTTTCTCAACATTCCGGCTGCATTTATAAAATTTTTCAAGAAGGTGGGCAAGTACTTCGGTATCCGTTCCAGAGCGAAAGTTAAAACCCTCTTTTTTTAATTTATCTCTCAAGGGTCGGTAATTTGAAATGATCCCATTGTGAACCACTGCAAAATTTCCATCGGAAGATATAAAGGGGTGGGTGTTCTCCTGCGTTACTTTTCCATGTGTTGCCCAACGGGTATGGGCAATGCCTATCTTACTTTTTAGCTGGATGACGTTGTGTTTTCTATAAAATTCTTCTACCCCTCCAATATCTTTTTTGACGAGAATACGGTTATTCTTCATCAAAGCAACTCCGCAGGAGTCATAGCCCCTGTATTCCAGGTTCTTGATCCCCTCAAAAAGAAGTTCAGATATATTATTCAGCCCAACTGCACCACTAATTCCGCACATATGCTTCCTGTTATTTTTGACTTACGGTATAACAAGCAGGAAGAATTTTCCCGGGAGGTACAACCATACCGGGTTGTAGGGTGTTTCCAGCGCCAACAACAACACCGTCACCCAAAAAGGCACCCAATTTTTTCATTCCCGTTTTTATACTGCGCTTCCCATTTTTCACAGAAATCGGCTTCCAATCCACAGCTCGGTTCACAGTCATGCACCCTGCCCCCATATCCACATTTTCACCTAGCACACTATCACCAACAAAAGAAAGTCGACCAATTTGGGAATTATCCATCACCACACAGTTTTTTAATTCCACGCCACTTCCCACCGAACAGTTTTTTCCAACAGAGGTATAACTCCTGACAAGGGAGTTATTGCCGATATAACTTCCCTCCCCAATGCAACAAGGGCCTTCCAGTACTGCGCCGGATTTAATAATCGTCCCAGGTTCAATGTGAACAATTCCCTGAAGAGTAACGTTAGCTTCTAGTGTCGCACTCTTGGCTATGGAAGACTCCTGCCACGAGTCCATGATCATCTTATTTGCCGTTAGAATCTCCCAAGGATAAACCACATCCAGCCATTCATCTTCCCACATGGAAGCACGCAGCCCTTCTCCTGCCACCACTTTCTTCAATGCCTTTTCCATGGATTTACCCGACGATTCGAGCAACTTAAAAAA
>LWDU01040605.1_pt1 | contig 18524 bp, 18 predicted proteins | sample 727161 | NCBI WGS metagenome assembly LWDU01 (sample SAMN04566230, study PRJNA314399) | hydrothermal vent metagenome | isolation source: deep sea hydrothermal plume seawater | place: Mexico: Gulf of California, Guaymas Basin | collected 2004-07-11
ACTTGCTGGGGAATCGTCACAAGTTGGTGTTGGTTGGAGGCAGTATCTACTCTCCAGCGCGTGAGGCCGCGCGTTTCGCTCAAATGATGATTGGAAAAGGCACCTTGGGTGAGCGAAGAGTTTTAAGTCAATCCAATTGGCAGCAGATGACCACTGCTCGGACATCCCAAGATGTCGGAGGATACGGTTTCGGTGTGAAAATAGTCACGGACAAGGCATCGGGTGAGAGATCGATCTTGTCACACGGCGGGGCATTGAGCGGCTATTTCAGTTATATGTTGATGGACCTGAGGACGAAGAGGTTCGGCGTCGTCAATTACACGGGTGGTCGTCACGGGCCGGAGGTGGCGACAGCACTTCAAGCGTGGGTCAGTTCGCCACGCTAGCAGTGGCCGCGAATGCGGCCGAGGCATGTAGCCGTGGGTGCCAGCCCACGGAATACGTTCGACGTGGGCAGCAAGTCGGGCGGCGCGTGTTAGCCAGCGTCCCGCTTCTGTCTGTTGGTCGGGACGAGAGCCTGAATGCAATGGCGAAGCCAGTGCCACACATTTTCAACACGAACCTAATCGCACACACGTCGCGGTTCGAGTAGCATTAGGGCGTCGAATTTCATCTGTTCTGCCAAATGACAGGAGCTGTCTAAATGTTTCACTATCGACGATTTCGGACCACCATATGTCTGCTGATCATGATGGCAAGCATCGACGTGGTCACTGCTGCTGACTTCAATACGCCGGTCGGCACGATGGAATTGGAAGACGGCGACACGCTGGTCTTCCTCGGTGACAGCATTACGCATCAATGCCTGTACACTCAATACGTCGAGGACTTTTTCTACACTCGATACCCGGGTAAGCGAATTCGGTTTCACAACGCCGGCGTGGGCGGAGCCAAAGCATGGGATGCTCTGGAGCGATTTGAGATTGATGTGGCAGCGTACAAGCCAAAATACGTGACAATTCTGTTGGGCATGAACGACGGTCGCTATCAGCCCTTTGACGCGGCTATTTTTGAGACCTACCACAAAGACATGACTGAAGTTGTCGAGCGGATCAAGGGTTGCGGCGCGGTGCCGATTTTGATGACTCCAACAATGTTCGATTCTCGCGCTGCGCGACTTGGCAAACGACAACAGGCCCCTGCTAAATTGGAATTCTACAATTCGGTCTTGGCCTACTACGGCACATGGCTTCGTGAAGTAGCTGTTGTCAATGGTTATGGTTTTGTTGACATGTACAGTCGGCTCAACAACTTGACATTGGTCGAACGTAAGACGAATCCCGAATTCACCATGATTCGTGATTCGGTTCATCCCGGCGCGGCGGGACAGATCGTGATGGCCTTCTCGATCATCGAGGATATGGGCTTACGTAAGCCGTTGTCGAGTATTCGGATCCTTCACGGAGATAAGGGACAAGTGACGGCAAGGGCGAGCGGCGGAAAGGTCAGCGAACTGAAGCTGACCGACGAACGACTCGAGTTTACCTGGACCGCCGAAGGACTACCGTGGGTTGTGCCGGACGATGCTCAAGTGGGTGTCGATCTGCTGCATCTCGGACACAAGGCGAGTCGTGAGGCGCTCGAGATTCACGTCCTTCCTCCCGGACAGTACGAGCTGACCATCGATGGAGAGACCATCGGCACGTATCAAGCGAGTGCCTTGGCTCGACACATCGAACTGCAGGGGACGTCGAATACACCCCAATACCAGCAGGCTTTGCAAGTGGCCGCGCTCAACAAGGAGCGAAATGCGGGCCCGGTTCGCAGCATGAGAGGTCAATGGTCACTCTTTCAACGCTATGCACGCGCCCGAGAGCAGTTAAAGCAGAGCCCGGAAAATGCTCAGCTCGCTAAGCAGGTCGAAGACCTCAAGGCCAAGACGGTTGGTATGGAAGTCCGTGTGCGGCAATTTGAACGCGCAGCACGCGAAATCGAGGACAAGATCTTTCAAATCAACCAACCCAGGTCGCGTCGTTATGTACTGCAACGCCCGGTTGGTGCCACTTCGAATTGACGTCGGTAGTTGGCTCGATCGCCAATGGAAGTTGGTACAATCGCGGGCAGAACCGCAACGCTCGATGCGACAAGAAGTGATCGCACTACCAGTCACTTGATGTATTGCAAAAGGATCGTGCTATGAATCGTCCGCCCACACGTCGTGATTTTATTGCCCAATCGGCCGCTGTCGGGTTTGGATTGCCGCTGGTGATTCCATCGACAGTGTTTGGCGCCAACGAGCGTCTCCAAATCGCCGGTGTCGGTGTGGGAGGAAAGGGCCGTGGCGACATCGCCAGCACATCCGTTGGCCAGGCCGTTGTGGCGATATGCGACGTGGACGATCGAACGCTGGCAGCGTCGGCATCACTCTATCCGAGAGCCAAGAAGTACAACGACTGGCGTAGGCTACTCGACCAGAAGGACATCGATGCGGTGACCGTTTCGACTCCCGATCACATGCATGCGCCGATCGCCGTTTCGGCGATGCAGCGTGGAAAGCACGTCTACGTACAGAAGCCACTAGCGCACACGCTCTATGAGGCTCGGCAAATGCGGTTGATTGCCAAGAAACATGGCGTCGTCACACAGATGGGAAATCAAGGGCACAGCGGAACGGGCTACATGACTTTGGTGAAACTGATTCAATCCGGAGTGATCGGCAAGGTAAAGGAAGCGCACGCGTGGTCGAATCGCCCAATTTGGCCGCAGGGTGTGGAACGGCCCCAGGGAAGCGACCCCGTGCCCGACCATTTGCATTGGGATCTCTGGCTGGGAGTCGCGAGGGAGCGACCGTTTGTTGGCCCACAACCGGGCCGAAAAAAAAATCGAGGTGTCTATCATCCATTCAACTGGCGAGGTTGGTTGGATTTTGGAGTCGGCGCACTCGGCGACATGGGGTGCCACATCATCGATCCGGTCGTCTGGAGCTGTGGCCTCGGTTCGCCAACGGCCGTTCGTTCGTCCGGTCCCAAGCCGAATGACGAGACGTTTCCTAATTGGGGAATTATCACTTACGAGTTTTCCGGGACGAAGCACACGGCTGATTCGCTAAACGTAACGTGGTACGACGGTGGCAAGAAACCGGACCAGGCTCTCTTGCCGGCTGACCAACCACCGCNNNGCGGAACACCTCAGTTGTTTCCCTCGTCCAAGTTCGCGAAGACCGAGATCGCACTGGTGCCAGCCCACGACCACTATCTGGAGTGGACCAACGCTTGTAAGGGGCAAGGGAAGACGACCTCGCACTTCGACTATGCCGGTCCGTTGACTGAGACGGTCTTGTTGGGAACCGTCGCTATTCGGTTCCCGAACCAACGGTTGGAATGGAATTCCGAGACGATGAAGTTCCCGAATCTGCCGGCGGCTGACGCATTCGTGCACCACGCGTATCGTCAAGGTTGGGACGTGGACGGCCTGAGCGGCTAGATGGTGTTCGGTGTTCATTCGGAGCAGGAGCAGGAGCAGGAAAAAAATGGGCGGGAAATCCCCACCGGTCCTGTGCCGGTGGAATGGGGTTTGGCAACTACCACAAACAGCGAACCCAAAATGGCATCATGAGAAAAACGCTCTTTGTCGCGGCCTTGATCTTGCTCACGGCTTCGATCGTTCAAGGTGAACAAAAACGCCCCAACATTCTCTGGATTGTGGGGGAGAACTTTGCCTTGGATCTGGGTTGTTACGGCGAAAAACTTGTCGCGACGCCCAATCTAGATCGGCTGGCCACGGTAGGCGTGCGGTACACCAAAGTCTATTGCACTTCACCCGTTTGCGCCCCCAGCCGTTCGGCATTCATGGTCGGCATGTATCAAACGACCACCGACACGCATCATATGCGGTCCCATCGCGACGACGATTTTCGTTTGCCTGCCGGGGTGCGACCGATCACTCACCGTCTGCAGGACGTCGGCTACTTTACCGCCAACATCAAGACGATTGGCGAGCGAGTGGTCGGCACGGGCAAATTGGACTTGAATTTCGTCAACGAGGGAAAACTCTATCAATCCGACGACTGGGACAAGCTCAAAGAAAATCAGCCGTTCTTCGCGCAGATTAACATGCCCGAGGCAGAGTACGACATCTACGATCGCAAATCAGCTGAGAAACTGCGAGTGAAATGGGTTGGAGAAGAATGGCACCCGCAAGTGGCAACTCCCGAAAACGTGACGCCCCCGCCGTACTATCCAGATCATAAGATCGCGAGAGAGGAATGGGCGAGGTACTTGAACTCGGTCTCAGGCACCGACGTGCGGATCGGATGGATTTTGGAGCAGTTGAAAAACGATGGGCTGGCGGACAACACGATCGTGATGTTCTTCGGAGACAACGGGCGTTTGGAAGCGCGAGGCATCCATTGGCCGTTCGACTCGGGGCTCCACGTGCCCATGATCATTCGCTGGCCGCGGAATCATGCGGCGCCCAAACAGATTCAGCCGGGCAAGGTCGACAGCCGCGTGATCAGTTTACTGGACATCACCGCCACTACTTTGTGGATGGGCGGAATCGAGCGCGCCGCCGGTATGCAGAGTCGACAGTTTCTCGGCGACGATGCGGATCCGCCCAGATCGTTTGCTTTCGCTGCTCGTGATCGAATCGACGAAACACAAGTCAGGATGCGATCTGTTCACGACTCGCGATACCACTACATTCGCAACTTCACTCCAGGTGCCGGCTTCCTGACGTTGAATCGGTACAAGGAAAAGTGTTTTCTGGTCAAGCCACTCATGCGGCAATTGCATCAGCAAGGAGAACTGACCGGACCCGCGGCAGACTTGATGGCTCCCTTCCCCGACGAGATGCTGTTTGACACTCATGCTGACCCGCACGAGATTCGGAACCTCGCCGGCTCCGGAAAAGCGGTACACCGCGAAGCGCTGATTCGCCTGCGGACAGCACTCGACACGTGGATGACAGAGACCGGAGATCGCGGCCACATTCCCGAACCGCCCGGCGTCGTCGAACCATTCGTGAAAGAAATGGACGCCTGGTTCGGTACACCCAAATGGGCCAGGTGAACAACGCACCGATAACGGACGAGTTGATCCTTTCGCCGCAGGCAATCGAAGCGGTGGATAAACTTGCGGTGGAATTCGAGGTGGAGAGTTCGGAATGCGGTGAGGCTACGGTCGACGAGCCCGAGGCAAGCTTGAACAAGCCACGCGAAGCTGAAAGCGAGTCGAACCGTTTTGATCGCGAGTTCACACCCGAAGAGTGGGAAGTGGTCAAAGAGCTTCAAGCGACGGATCGTAAAGTTCGCAGTCACGAGATGGCCCATTTGGCGGCAGCCGGGCAAAACGCGACAAGCGGAGCCAGCTTTGACCTGCAGAAAGGCCCGACGGGCCGCAGTTATGCAGTTGCCGGAGAGGTCAGTATCGACACGTCGTCGGTGGAAGGTGATCCTGAGGCGACGATCCGCAAGGCACAGATTTTCCGTACCACCGTACTTGCTCCAGCTAGCCCTTCTTCACAGAACCGGCCAGTGAATCTGGCGGTGAATCCGTTCGGATTGGCGCATTGGTCGATTTGTTGGGATAGAATTCGACTACAATGCCAATACGTAAACTGCGGTGGAAAGTGGCCGTCAAGGTCGAGAAACAATGTCAGCAATATACGGCGGAGAATTTCTTGAAGTCTCGGCTTGTTTTTCTTGTGCTAATCGGTAGAATGCGAGTTGCGGCTGGAGTAGCTTGAACCAGTTGTGTCGAGCAATGCCGCGAAGCATAGTTTTTTATTTGAATCGGATTGATGATGGCTGAAGGTACAATCAAGAAGTTGACGGACAAGGGTTTTGGTTTCATTGACACTGGGACCGGACAGGACATGTTTTTTCACATGTCGAATGTCGAAGGAGTAAGTTACGACGAACTCCAAGAAGGACAGCGAGTGTCCTACGACGATGGACATGGACCCAAAGGGCCACGTGCGGAGAATGTCCGGGTGATCTAAGCCATTGTGACATTTTGACGAATTCTAAAGCCGGCGAAAATCGCCGGCTTTTTTTTGTATCTGCTCTAGTGAGTCATCTCGCCTTTGTCGCGCCTGTTGGGATTTTCCCTGAACGGAAAACTGAGGCTAGCGCCTGCGGCTCAGTTCATTGTCTTGGTTGGATTGTGTTATCATCGCCGAGAACGACGATTGGTTTCGCGTCGTCCTACTTCGACTAGGAGTCGTCTCATGTGCCGTGTCGCAACTCTGTTCGCTGCGTGTGCTGCCGTCGCCTGCATCATGCATGCCGAAGCACGGGGACTCGAAGAACACGACCACTCCGGTCACGAACACGTCACGTTTAGCAGGCAATCGGTGCGAAGTGGGCGTTGGTCGGATGCAAATACATGGCAACCGACTGGTGTTCCGCAAGCGGGCGATCGCGTTCTGATCTCTCGAGGCACTCGGGTCGAATACGATGTTGACAGCCGTTCGGTCATTCGCCTTGTTCAGGTCGTGGGGACCTTGCGGTTTGCCCGCGATCGAGATACCCGTCTTGAAGTCGGTGTGCTTAAGGTGCAGAGCAGCGATCACTGCTCTGAGAGCGGATTCGCCTGTGACTTCGAGGGCGCCAATGCTGCTGGTGAACCGCAACTGGAAAGGACCGGCCCAATACCGACGCTTGAGGTTGGCACACCTGAGCAACCGATTCCGGCCGAGTTCACTGCGCGAATCCGCTTGCACTACCTCGATGGATTCGACAAGAACGACGCCCCGGCGCTGGTTTGCTGTTCCGCTCGGCTGGACCTCCACGGGACACCATTGAATCGCACGTGGGTGAAACTCGATCGGGACGTGAACGCGAATGACGGAATGGTTGTCCTTTCTGAGGACGTAACAGGCTGGCGCGTCGGTGATGAAGTGATTGTCACTGGATCGAAACGAGGCAACTTCCGCAGTTCCTATCGTAATGACGAGGACGCTGTCCGTACCGAAGAACGCCGAATCGCGAAGATTGATGGTCGCATCCTCCGGAAACTTTCGTAGCGAAGTGGCTAATCTCTCTCGAAACGTGATAGTCGAGAGCGCTGAGCCGCAAGGAGTTCGCGGGCACACGCTATATCACGCCTACAGTCAGGGCGGGATCAGTTACGCCAGGCTCGCACATCTGGGTAAGGAAAATGTCCTTGGCCGATACGCCGTTCATTTTCATTTGGTCGGCGACACGATGCGAGGTAGCCAACTATTGGGACTAGCGGTCGTCGATTCGCACAATCGCTGGGTCACAGTGCACGGCACGGAATACTTGATTATTCGCGACTGCGTTGGATACCAAAGCGTCGGCCATGGCTTCTTCTTGGAAGACGGCACAGAGGTGTTCAACTTGTTTGATCGAAATTTGGGCGTCCAGGCGTACCGCGGAAAGCGGTTACCCAAACAGGTGCTACCCTTCGACCCAAACGACGGAGCCGCTTTCTGGTGGTCGAATGGCCGCAATACGTTGGTTCGCAACGTCGCCTGCGAGAATGACCGTTACGGTTATCGTTACGACAGTCAGAAACGAAGCAATTTCGACAGCCATCTGCCGGTCCGTATGCCCGATGGCAAGACTGAGGTCGTCGACATTCGTGAACTGCCGATTCACCGGTTCTCCCAAAACGAGTCTCACACCGAGGGTCTGTACGGTTTTGCAATGGCCGGATCTGACGGCGTGGGACCCGACAAGCGGCATCCGCATCACTTAAATGACTTGAAGGCGTGGCACGTTCACTACGCATTGCGGCTTCAACTGCCAACGATGCTGGTCGAGAACGTCACGATCGACCACGCGGCGTACGGGATCTATCGACCCTGGTTCGAGAATCATGTTTACAAGAACCTCCACATCGCCGCCACTGGGGCCGAGCCGTTCAATCGTGGCCTCGACGATCGCAGCCAACAACATGGAACGATCACCGTTGACGGGTTGACCTTCTCGGAGATGGGTTACGGAGGACAAATGCCTCTGATTCAAATCAGCGCCAATAATGTTCACGGTGACGCCGAATCGCATTTCCGAGACGTGAAAGTTCTGGGTCGAACCCGCGATGACCGCTGGCCACTGCTCAACCTCGGCGGAGGGCCTCGATTGAAGCCGAGCACGTCGAAAGGCGTACCATTTTACATTCACGATTACTACGGCAAGGGTCGGCACGCAAGAGTTGTCAGCACTCGGGCCATGGATCTACTTCGCGATGGTAACAAGTACAGACAAGACCCACCGCTCACCGGTGACGAATCGGTCGTTGCCGAGGTCACCGATGTTGAGTTCCCCAAACTGCTCGATCCGGCCGATGACATTGGGCCGGTGACAGTCATTACAGCGATTCAGAGGGATGGTGGCAAGTTGATAATTCGCGGAATCTCACATGACAACGGGAAATCTCGAAAGTCCGCATCAACGGAAAGGCGGCGGTGCTACGACAGGTGACCGAAGGTCTGAGCGATTGGGAAATCGTCTTACAAACGGAGCCTACCATCATTGTGGCCCAGAGTATTGACGATGCTGGCAACGGCGAGATCACCCCACACGAAGTGCGTTTGCAGGCAAAATTGCCTGCGGTTGCAGTGCGTTGAATGCAAGGGCGGCAAATCTCCAGCAGGAAAGAGGCGTCGATGTCAGCTGTATCAACCAATAGAGTTCGGAAATGGGTCACGGTGATCATGTTGGTGATCTTTGTGACTTCGCTGGTCGGTTGGTTTGTTCGGAGTGACAAGTTGCCAGGTACCATTCGAGTCTCGACCGGAGAAGTTGGCGGGCTGTACTATCGAGTTGGCACTGCGATTGAGGAGTCGTTGCAACGGCGAACGAATCGTCGCGTGGCCATCAAGATGTCGCACGGATCGGAAATGAATATCGAGCGTGTTGCGAAAAGAGAAGCCGAATTGGGGATCATGCAAGGAGGATTGATTCCGAGCGACGACCTCTCTATTGTTAGTCCTCTATTTCCAGAATACGTATTTGTAATCGTGAGAAAGACCAGCAACATCGACACCATGTCGGACCTGTCAGGGAAGGCCGTCGCCCTTGGGAAGGACGGATCAGGAAGTCGAAATAGCGCACTGGTGGTATTGAAGCACTACGGCATACGTGGCGACGAGTTAGAGCAAAACCGTAAGCACTTCACTGCGCTGATGGACAACGGTTCCACGCTGGATGCCGCGATTGTGACAGGTGGCATCGCGCATTCAGATATTCAGAGCCTCTTGACCACTCACGAATTTACTTTGTTGCCGATTCACAGTTCGCCGGCGATAGAACTGTTGGATCCATTCCTGCGAAGTGCACAGATTCCGCGAGGCCTTTTTGCCGAGAACCCTCCCGTTCCGGCCACGCCGATTCCGACCATTGCCACCACGGCCTATCTGGTAGCCCGTCAGGACGCATCGGATCGTCTTGTTGAAGCTGCGTTGGATTCGATCCACGAGGAGAACATGCGGATTCGATTTCCAACCCTAATTCCTCGTGAGGAGGCATCAACGTGGGTTGTCACGCGAATGCACCCGTCCGCGCAACGCTATTTCAATCCGTCGGACGATATCGGACAATTTGTTTCGGTGATGCAGTCGCTCGTTGCCACCAAAGAACTGCTGTTTGCCATGGGTGCAGGGATCTACCTTATGTGGGTGCGATGGCGGCGGCTGAAGGAAGACGAGTCGGATGAGTTACTCAGTAGGCAAAAAGAGCACCTTGACGAATTTCTTGAAAAAACGTTGGAGATTGAACGAGCGCAAATGGAAACAGAGGATCCGATCCAACTAAGAGCGTACCTGGATCAAGTAACTCGCATCAAGCTCAAGGCACTGCACGAATTCACCGAAGAGGAGCTTCGTGGTGATCAGTCATTCACCATTTTTTTGGATCAGTGTCGTAGCATTATTACCAAGATCCAGATGAAGATCTTGTGGCAGATTACTGATCAATCTAGCGGCCGGCACTAGGCTCGTGGATTTCGGCCTGCGGACACCAACCAATGTGTGGCACTGGCTCTGACAGTGTCTTTGCGTTGCTCTGCAAACACAGGCAGAGCCATTGCCACACATTCGCGGGACGAACGTCCCCGCCCCAATTTACTCGTCGTCTGATTTTCAGGCGACGTCGGATTTCCATTCTTCGATCGCCATCTTCATTGTGATCGCGCGTTGAGGAAACTGGTCGACAAGGTTGTTTCTCTCGCTGATGTCTTGGCTCAGGTCGTACATCTCAACTTTGTCTTTCTTGGTGATCATCTTCCATTTTCCGTCTCGCATGGCCGTGCCCAGTTTGGGTTCATAGCCAAAGAACACTTGCCGTTCCGGCAGGCGGTCACCACGCAGCAGAAGTTGACGAATACTGATTCCATCTAGTCGGCGTCTCGCAGGCATGTCGATGTTTACCAATTCCATAAATGTCGGCAGCAGATCCATTGCCATCGTCAGCTCATCCGTTGTCGAGCCAGCCTTGATCACACCGGGCCACCAGGCGATCGCGGGCACGCAATGCCCGCCTTCGTAGTGGCTGAACTTCCCGCCGCGAAAAGGTTTGTTGGAGCCCGCCCCTATCGCGCCGTTGTCGGAGAAAAAGAAAATTAAAGTACGATTTGCCATGCCTCCACGTACGACGGCATCGATGATCTCACCGATTCCCTTATCCATTTCTTCGAGCATGATCTTGTACTTAGGACGAATCCTCTCCCGACTCCACTGCTCGGACTTGGGAATCGGCTTGCGATTTTCGGGCGTGTCGGCTGGCGTCTGAAACGGGAGGTGAACAGCCTCATGCGCGACGAGTAGGAAGAACGGATCCGATGTGTTCCTCTCGATGAACTGCACGGCGTTTCGCGTAATCAAGTGCGTCGAGTAGCCCGGTTGGTCTTGTTTGACGAGTCCGTTCATCCAGATGTTTCTGTGGACGTGGTAGTCGATGTACCCGTCCAGATACCCGCGAAAGTGATCGAAACCGTGATGGATAGGATTGTATTGTTGTTCGGTGCCAAGGTGCCATTTTCCAAACAAGGCTGTTTGATAACCACCTTGTTTCAAAAGCCGAGGAATTGTCAATTCCTGTGGGTTCAATCCAGGCGTGTCGAGGTGTCGAGCGACTACATCCACAATACCGACTCGCTGCTGATATCGTCCGGTCAAGAAACCCGCCCGGGTTGGACTGCAGACCGAGCTATTAGAATGAAAGTCCGTAAAACGCAGCCCTTCCGCCGCCAAGCGTTCCAACTGCGGAGTCACAACCCAGCCGTCGTAAACGCTCGTGTCTCCGTAGCCTAGGTCGTCTGCCATGATCACGATAATATTGGGACGGTTCGGTGCCTCTTTGCTGATCGCCACGTCGACGAAGACCGCTAGGGTGATCATCCATGCGATCGCTGCTGCGGTGGTTCCACTGTTGGGCAACACGCTCGTTACTCCTTTCCGCTCGGCAAGAGTGTTTTCTGAATGGCTCACCGGTAGGCTTTCGGCTTCTGGGGAATGACCTTGAGTTTTTCATAGTTGAAGCCACTTTCCAGGGGTTGGTAATCACCAATGATATCGACGCTTCGCTCGGCTTGAATCTGATCTTCCATTCGCAGGCACCAGTAGGCAGCGTTGATTGTCAGGCGACGCAGTCCAGCATTCTGGTAATCTCTCGCGCTCCCCATCGTGACATGAAACACTCGCGCTGTTTTACCCGTCGCGCCTGTCCAGCTCTTCGTCCAGGCGACAGGCAACGGCACTTTTTTTGTGTTGACTCCATCGGTCGGCGATCGACCCAACAGAGGCTGCCCATAGACAAGAGCCTGGCATTCCTCCGGTAGACTCTTCTCCTTTGGGTAAGTCCGGTAGACATCTGAAGGCCCCCAAATGTCCTTGACGCCGATGAGAATCGGATGGTCCTTCCTTGCCTCCACCAGGATCCCGCGAGTCGAATCCGCGTGCCAGTTGCCGTGATGACCGCGGAACGATCCGCCGAGTACATCGTCGCCGAATCGAACACGCTTTCCGTTCTTCATGTAAGGAGAGTTTTCCAGAAAACCGTGATTGGCCGTGCGAATGCCGATGATCGGCTTACCGGAGTCGAGGTAGCCGACGATATGTTGAAACTGCTCATCCGGCAGTGTGATCAGTCGACTGAACAGGATCAGTAGATCGGCCTTTTCTAGGTGCTCCAGGCCTGGAATGTTGTGCATCACGCTCTTGTCTTCCCAGCGTATCTTCTGCGTTGGGTCGACTTCGTTTTTTTCATTCAACGAAAACAAGACTGTACAGTGGAACCCATGCCGCGCGAGAATCTTCGCCATCATCGGCATCGATTGCTCGCTGCGGTATTCCTGATCTGCGGCGACCAACACAATGTGTTTTCCATGGCCTGGCCCCTCCCCGCCATCGTAGGTCAGCAAGAGGGGACTCGGAGGCACCGGATGCACGGTTGCTTCTTCAGCCGTTAGAACACTGTTCGAAAAAACCAATAGGAAGAGAAACGTGACGTGAGGCCTACAGGCTTCGATAGCTCTTCGCATTGACACTTCTCCAGAATCTGATTCACGGTGCTAGATTCGCGATGGGCAAGTTGCCGAGTACCCATTCTGCCATCTGCCACGCCGAGACGCTATGGTCATCGGAACTGAGCCGAACGCATTGGCGTCAATGCTTGCACGAAGGGGCAACGCCCCGTTGCGTTTGCCTAACCCAGCCCAACGGGCTGGGTCTCATTCGGCAATTAACCGCCAAGGGCCTTGGCGGTTAATTTACCGGACACAATTGGGGCCGTGCCAGCGCCACACATTCACGGTATTCGTGCTAGCAACCGTTGGACACGTTCCACTTCGTAACGGTCGTCGCGAGTTGGTCGGAGGAGTTTTTCCAACGCTTCGCGGGCAAACACCAGCCGGCGACCGTCCTCAACTCGCGACAATTGGTTGATTATGGCGTGGCGATCGCTGGCATCGGGGGACGACCGCCAAGCGACGATTTGCTTATTGACATTCGGTTCAGCCAACAGGAGCAGACTGACGGCAGACGCAGCCCTGACTGTGGTGTTCGAATCGCCCAACAGGTTTTTCAAGATCGGCAAATTCACGCGGCGGTCCGCGACGGCGCCTTCGGCCAGTCGAGCGGCGGCTTCCATGCCTGCCCCAAAACGCGTCCACACCCAGCGTAGTCGGCAAGTAGCCAGCAGACGTTGGCACGGGCCAATGGATCGGCCGTATCCAATCGATCAGACAACCAAGCGCGAAACGGTTGCTGCCGGCCGAGTGCCTCGGCACGTGCTTGAGCTTGAGATAGGGTGTCGAGGTTTCGCAGTAGATCGGGATTGGCTGCGAACTCGCGTAGACTCGTGTCGAAGGCCTTCACCGGTTCACCGAGGGCCCCGTAGAGTCGTCCGAGACGGCGAAGTCCATCGGCCTGAAAGTGAGACCTGCTTGCAGTGGAAGCTCCGCCCCGCGGCGCCGCTCAACGACTTCGTCCGGGTCGGGTGGTTTCGTCTTGGCAAACGGCAGCGCAAGCACCTGCTCGTATGCACTGGCCGCCTCGGTCAATTTGCTGGCCCTGCCCACGTCGCCTCGCGGCGGTGAGTTTTCCAAAATCTGCCTGTTCGATGTATTTTAACTCCATCATCAACGCGTCGTCGGTTCTGCCCTGGTGGAGTCGGATTCGCGCCAGCACGCGGCGCAGGCGGTTCTCCCCTTCATTGACTCTTTTTTCGAGCGAGTTGATCAACGAATCTTCCCTGCCAGCCTCTTTGAACAGGCCAAAGACGAGACGAATGAATTCTTTCCGTGACACACCCGTGGAGCGCCAGAAGTAATTGCTCGGCTTGACCGGAAACGCGTCGTTGCGAAGCGGATAACGACGTTCATCGCCCTGGCCCATCTTCACATAGAGCGAGTGATTGGGGTTGCGATCCATATCGATTGCCACGAGCGGCTCGCCGACGACCTGCAACGCCTAATCCAATTTTCCGTGCTGTTTGAGAAAGAAGGAATAGTGCAGCGCGAACTGCAGTCCACGTCCGTCGAAACCATAGGGTTGAACGACCTTTCGTTCGTGAACTGGCTTGTCCGTCCAGCGGACCACGACATCGAGCAGATAAGGTCGCGCGTTGCTGCGGTGGATCTCCCAGACCCTCGCGAATTCACCAGCCGCCTCGTTCACAGCACCTAGTGCGATGACTCGGCGAATGAGCCAATTGTCGCGGTGGCTGCCGGGGCCGGCGGCAAAGGGCGACGCCGCGTAACCGGGGTTGGAACCAGGTGGACCCACCGCGGGAGGCTCCACAAAATATCCCTCGGTAATCAAGAGTTTGGCCCGTGGCGGTTTGTTGGCCGCATCGTGCAACGACGCCGCAACAGTTCGGAAACGGACCAGCGCCTCGTTGCGGTTTCCAAGTGCCAACAATAGATCGCCTTCAATCAGCGGCACCGTCATCGGCGGAATCTCAGCGGCGTGCTCGCGGACAATTTGCAAATACCGTTCGGCCTTCGGCCGGGCGATCTGTGCAGCCAAGTACTCGCAGCCGGGAATCGTCAGGTAGGTCAAGAACGCCTCGTCCAGCTTTCCCGACTGTGCCAGTTTGCGAGCCTTGTCAACAGGCGACACGCCGTCCCCTTGGGCTGCTGACAACGGGCCGGTCAAAACCAACAATCCGGTCACCAACTAGAGTACTCGCCGCGCCATGATTCACCTCCGAACATAGTGCCGAACGGCTTCACATCTGCGGTGATTGTATCGCGCTCAGCCACCGGCCGACGTAAACGGATTGTAAGGAAATATCCGTGTAGTGAAAATGCAGAATTATCAGCCGGGAATGCCGCTAACGACCGGGCAGAGCCAGTGCCACGCATTGGCGGGCCGAAAATGAATTGGGCAACCGCCGCTGGCCTTTGGCCCCAATATTCACCGGACACAATTGGGCGGATCCAGTGGCACACATTACGCAAATTGAAACGCATACAGATCCGCGTCCTGTATGACAAATCGCAGGCGAATTGTCTGTTTGGCAAGTTGCTTAATGACGGCGCCAGACGTCCAATGAACCTCGCGATCGAGGGTATCACCGAAAAGCACTTGGCAATCGTCCAACGAATAACCTGGAATTGGTGTGCTGTCGGCGTATTGAATTTCGACACGAATGCTGCCCGCGGCCGATGTCGCGAAGTTCAGGTGGAGCCGGTCGCCGTCGAATGTCAACGGCTTGGTCAGCAAATCGCCACCCTTCCATGGCGCCGTGACCGAGACGAAGCCGTCCAATCTCAGCGTATACCGTCGCATGGCATTACTGCCGCCAGTCCATGCACCCTCCGATGCATACAGCGACATCTCATTGGCAGCGTCAGGTAGCGATGACTTTGTCTCCACGGCGTGCCAAGCGATATACTGATGACCATAATTCCAGCTGTCCGGTCGTTGAGGACCGGGTCTGAGAAACGCTTCGTTCCACCGATCGAAGTGCACACCATTGCGGCTGGACATGAGTAGGCCCTCCGTTAGTGCTGTGCCATAGCGAAGATGGGCAGCTGCGCGTTGTCGTCGATGCTCAGCTTCTGGCAGCGCTCGCATCGAATCCGACCACCCACGTTCGATATACCGCGTCGGAAATCCAATCAGGATATGTGGAGCACGAAAATATGGTGCCACTTGGTTTGTATAAAGATGTTCCAGGGGTGAGTCGACGTACGTCAAATCAGCTTCGTCGCCCCACTGCAAAAAATCTACGGACGAAGCTGTACGAATTGCTCGATAACCGGCTGGCTTCCATACCTTACCTGTCGTCACGCCTTTGGTGAATGTGCGGAAGTAGGCTCGGTATTTTCCAGCCGTTTCATCCCAAAAGGCGAGGTTCTGCGAATCGAAAGCACCCTTGGTAACCACCGGTTCTTTCTGAAGTAATGACCAATGGACTCCGTCGGCCGAATGAAAGGCGAACAGACCGCCCTCTTTCGCTGTACCTGCGAGCGCCTTGAAGCGAGACTCCGGCGGACAGTCGGGCCGTGGGTCGAGGAACGGCGAGAAGTTATGCACACCGACTCCGTCCCAGACGACGTTGTTTTCTTTTGAACCATTGTATTCGAACAAACCGAGTTTTGGTTTTTTCCAGTGGATGCCGTCACTGCTCTCGGCGTAGCAGAAAACCTGTTTGCCGAGTATCAATCGTTTGTCTTTTACTCCAAGCGCAGATCCGCGATAGTACATGCGGTAGATGTCGCCGTCATGAATCACGCTGTGATAACCGCTGCCGGCTCCCTCCCATGGCGCATCGTGCACGATGACAATTTCTCGAGGGATGGGGTGATGTAGCACCCGTCGAGCGCCGGTGAGTTTGTCGATAATGAACTTGTCCACGAACAGCTCGCGCCGCGATCCAATGTGGTGGACCGGTTCAGCTTGCGTCGCGTGAACGAAAGGCAAAGATGAGAGAGTTGTGGCGAAGGTAAGACCGCCGGCTGCCGTGGACTTTAACCAATCGCGTCGCGAGAACGGTGTAAGGTTCATGGTTCGGTCTCTCGAGAGGTATTGAGTATCGGTTCCGTCTGCCGCGGAGACAGTGGCCCACATGGACCGCCATGACCTGGCAGCTCACTTTTCATTTTTTGAACGCAAGCGAGACCTGTATTCAGGACGAGATTTCCAAGCATCAAAGTAGGGGCGATAGGATTCTACCTGGGTCCAAAACCGTGGTGCCGGGTCTCCCGGAATGAGTCGGCCAGCCGCGTAGTCCCTTCCGGCCACGCTGGACGTTATCGACGCGGTCCATGTACTCATTGCCGTCTTCAGTCGTTTGGCAATCTGCGGTTCATTGACGTAAATATTGTGTTTCTCGGTCGGATCAACACTCAGGTCATACAATTCGTATTGCTTCGCGCCGTTTCGCAAACCGACGTGGAGCAGCTTGTACTGGTTGTCTATCAGCGCTGTATTCCCGAAACAATTGAATGGGATAGGTCGGTCTCGACGTGTTACCTCCTCACTGAACAACCGTGTTAAACTGATGCCGTCGTGCGGTTGTAACATGGCGTCGTCGGCAAGTCCGACGATTTCTGCGATCGTCGGGAATATATCCATCGTCACCGCGGGAAATGGGGTCACACGCGGTGTCGCTATTCCACTTGGCCATTCAATGATGGCAGGCACGCGCAATCCGCCTTCATAAAGGCTGCCCTTAAAGCCGCGCAGACCGCCCACCGTCTCCGGTGTGATCTTCGGCAGTCCACCATTGTCACTGCAGAACCAGACAAGTGTTGTATTGGCAATGCCGAGTTCACGTAGGGTCTTGCGTAACGTGCCGATGCTGCGATCCATCGCGACCAATTCACCATAGTGGTTTTTGGAATTGTCATCGAGCTCTTCAAAATCGCTATTGTCTTCCGCCGAGGCGCGGAAGGGACTGTGTGGGGTTCCATACCAGATTACCGTAAACGATGGTTTGCCCATCACAGCTTGGCTGCGTATGAACTTGACCGCCTCAGCGACAATGATCTCCGAGGAGTCACCTTTAAACTCGCTGAATTTCCCCATTCGACTCATGATCGGATCACGATCAAAGAAGTTGGTCACCGATAGCCATTCACCAAAACCAAAGGTACCTGGGTTGTGTGTGTCCTCGGCGAAAATCGGCACGCCCGGCCCCCGCATGCCGTTCAGGTGCCATTTGCCGAAGTGCCCTGTCGCGTACCCTGCATCGCGAAGCGCAGCCGCCAACGTTTTTTCCTGGCGACGAAGTGAATATCCGTGGCTCTCGACGCCCGTTCGCATGTTCGATCGGCCCGTGAGTACACTTGCTCGAGTCGGCGAACAGACGGGTGCGGCCGCATAGAACCGATCAAATCGCAATCCCGAGGCGGCCATTGCATCCAGATTGGGTGTCTTGAGGACGGGGTGGTTGTAATAACCCGTCTGGCCCCACCCTTGATCGTCGGCCATCACGAGAACGATGTTTGGTCGCTTTGGCTCAACCGCCTGAAGTGGGTTCAGGAATAACAAAAGGCTAGCTATGGCAATTAGAAAACGCATGAGTGAGAGTTTCGTCCGACTAGTAAAGGGATTTGGTATTTGTCGACGTTAAGACCGCGTCGAGGGGATGAGACGATATTAATGCTGTGTCTGGGCCGACGCAACGATTTGAGCCATATCCAGAGTGTTTTGCCGCAGCCGAGGCGAAACCTCCGCGAGGTCAAATGGTCTGGCGAATTCGGCCATTTGTGCGATATCATCGACATCTGATGCACCGTTGTTACAGATTCGCGAATCTTCACCGAGCCCGGCCTCGTCTACAACATTGAGGCTGTCGCCCGACCGTCCATCAAGCCCGCAACAAACACGACCGGGGTGCAATCATGAAACGAATCGCTCAAATAACAACGGCATTTGCTTTTCTGGCTACCTCTTTGTCAGCCTTTGTGGTGGTGGCGGCGGAATCGGTAAAGGCACGGGCTGCGGCACCTCAGGTAGAAGTCTGTTTCGTCCTCGACACCACCGGGTCGATGGGGAACCTGATTCAGGGGGCGAAGGACAAAATCTGGTCGATCGCAAATGAACTTGCTTCGGCCAAGCCGACCCCCAGTATCAAATTCGGTTTGGTTGCCTACCGTGATCGGAAC
>LWDU01042042.1_pt1 | contig 18521 bp, 20 predicted proteins | sample 727161 | NCBI WGS metagenome assembly LWDU01 (sample SAMN04566230, study PRJNA314399) | hydrothermal vent metagenome | isolation source: deep sea hydrothermal plume seawater | place: Mexico: Gulf of California, Guaymas Basin | collected 2004-07-11
GGAATAAAAACAGTTTCAATGCGATTTTGCCCGTCCAATTCCAACACCCACTTATAGGTCCCATCATCGGATTTTTGCTCAAAAACAATCTCTGGCACACGTACTTCAGCTACTTCAGTAAGGCGTGTTCGCAACGCCTTGCTGAGGTTTGTCATTTCATCAAAGTCGGACACACCCATTTGATGCATCCACTTTAAAACCTGCGTTGCACGAAAAGGCTTTTCGCCCATGTCGGCAAAAAAAGCTTCTAGACCCACACGGTCTAAATTCAGCAAGTTTTGTTTTACTGTCATTAACTATTAACGAAGACGCTCGCAAAGCTCTGCATCACTGAAGAAGAACTTGATTTCTTCAGCCGCTGTTTCAGGCGCATCAGAACCATGAACTGAATTTTCATCAATGCTATCAGCGAAATCTTTACGGATAGTGCCTGCATCTGCTTCAGCTGGGTTTGTTGCACCCATCACTTCACGGTTTTTAAGAATAGCATTCTCGCCTTCTAGCACTTGCACCATCACAGGGCCAGACATCATGAACTCAACCAAGTCGTTATAAAAAGGGCGTTCTTTATGAACAGCATAAAAACCCTCTGCTTGCTCACGCGAAAGTTGCAACATTTTCGAGGCAATAATTTTCAAACCTGCTTGTTCAAAACGAGCATAAATTTGCCCAATAACATTTTTTGCAACTGCATCTGGTTTTACGATAGAAAAAGTACGCTCAAGCGCCATAGTATTACTCCAACATTTAAATTTATTTTAGAAAAAACCGTGTAAATTCACGGTATTAGGTTATCTGGCGGCAAGCCACCATAAAGTGTGTAGTTTACAGATTACAGCTGACAGTAGCAATCTAGTAATGATTGACCTGCTGCTTGATTTAGCGCGATTTAACGATTAGAAAAAACACCTTAAGACTCAACCGTAAAGCTTTCACCACAACCACAAGCGTCTTTGACATTCGGGTTATTGAATTTGAACGCTGAGTTAATCCCTTCTCTGGCAAAATCGAGTTCTAAGCCATCTAAAAAGCTTAGTGAATCTTGGTTGATAATCACTTTTACGCCATGCATTTCAAAAACACTGTCAGAATCTTCAACTTGATCTGCAAAATCAATAACATACGCATACCCGGAACAACCCGACTCGCGCACACCTAGACGCAAACCTAAGCCTTTTCCGCGTTTATTTAGTTGCTCTTGCACTTGATGTGCAGCACTTTCAGTCAATGTAATAGACATAATTTTCTCACTAAATCGTCAATACTTAGAATCAATCTAAGCAAATAGGTTCATTTTTAAAGGTCTGACAGGTCCATCAACGCAAAAAACAGCACGCCGCCCGTTATTAAGCCGACTGTAACGTGCGCATAAACCAGCATCGCAGGCCGATTATTGCTAAGCCTTTCTTTCCAAATAAAGCCACCCAAAATCAACATAAGCCCAGCGAGCAATAATGCTCGAGGAAGCAGTCCAGACTCCGAAGGATCCATTGGGTCACCACTAGCACTACCCGCAATTAGCTGCATAACAAGCATCATGAACACTGTCGCGCCAGCAACGAAATGCAAGAGCGTTATAAACATATCGTTTTCTTTTTTCTGCAGAACTCGGGTAAACATATAGATACCCAATACAGCCGCAATAACAAAGAAAATCCCCGCTGCATTACCCATAAAAGGGTTAACACCTGCTAACTCATTGGTTGTGATCCGCATATTGTGACCCCAATCTAACCAATCAAACATTCCCTACCCCCTTAAATTTATATTGTCGAACTAATCATTTTACCTGATACACCACTAAAAAAGCAGTATAAGAACAAAACCGCCTAAGCCAGCACCCACAACCAAACAGGCAGAGTAACAAAAAACAAGGCCGTACTAGTTACCAACACGGTTGATAGCAATTCAGTATTTAAGCCATATCGCTCACTCAATATCATTGTTGCCATCATCGACGGTGTAGCAGCAAGCAACACCGTGGCCTGAATAGTTTTTGCATCACTCATCGTTATGTTAGCCGTAAAATAGACCACCGCAGGTACAATTAATAACTTTATAAGCGAAGCAAGCACGGCAATTCCTTTGTGCTTTTTCAAGCTAGCAAATGATAACGACATCCCCACCACTAATAACATACCTGACATCGTGACATTGCCCAGCATCGTCGTTCCTTTTTGCAAAAAATCGGGCAAACTAATACCGTAAATATTCATTAAAATTGCCAGCGCAAAGGCCCCAATAGGCGGCAGGCTCAATAACGACTTGATAAACCTTACCGGTGTTTGCCTTTGCTCATTATTATTCCCCCACTCAATGGCAATCCACAACCCAACAATCCATAACATCGGCGTTATTGCCATAATGTCTATGTAGATAGCGTATCGAGCGGCCTGCTCACCTTGGAGGGACTGCAACAAAGGCACACCCAACGATATGATATTCCCCAAACCACACACCAGCATCAACGCGCCAAGTTCTGGCTTACCCAAACCCTGTCGCTTCAACCAAGGGTAAAAAATCCAGCAAGCCAACATGCCAACCGCAATACCAATATTCGATACCAACGGCGAACTGAAAATATCACCCGTTAGTTCCACTCTTGGAATAACCGCAAAAATAAGCGCCGGATAAAATAAATTCAGAACCAATGTGCTAATCACACGCCGTGTTTCTACCAGCGTCAAGCCGGCAGGCTGCCAGTGTCGCAACACTACGCCCATTAAAATAATGAACGCACTAGGCAGTAACGCTTGGTTTATTTGGTTAATTATTTCAGACATTTCAAAAAAGTATACCGTTCATCAATCAACAACGCATAAGCATAACAACAAACTATATGAAGATATAAATGTAAGGTAAAAAAAAGCCCCGCATAAGCGAGGCTTTTTCTAAAACTAGTAGAACTAAGCAGTTACGTTAACAGCTTGTGGTCCTTTTGGGCCATTTTCTACGTCGAAGTTCACTTGTTGACCTTCGTTTAATGTGCGAAAACCTTCGCTAGCGATTGCAGAGAAATGTACGAATACATCTTTGCTGCCATCTTCTGGAGTGATAAAGCCGAAGCCTTTTGATTCGTTAAACCACTTAACGGTTCCTGTTGCCATGATAATTACCTCAATAAATAAATTAAAAAAAACGTACAAATCTTACAAGGAAATTAACAAGAGCAGATCTTACAAAAACCAGTAGAGAATGTATCGGTGCGCATCTTAACCTACTTAGCCTATAAAAACATCTTTTTTCAACGTTGGCAGCAGTTATATGAGTATTTCTTTCAAATTTCCTGTATACTGCACCGCACAATCCTATAGTGTACATCGGTCTACACTGTTTAACGCGGTCATCGTTATCGATTTTCCCCGTACAAATTTGTTTCGCCTAGACCGCACCTCATGTGTGTAATGCTCATGATGGAGGCGAACGACAAGAGAATACAAACTATGTCATTTGAATCCCTCGGCTTACATGCCGATATCCTCCGTGCTGTGTCTGAAAAAGGCTACACCACACCTACCCCTATTCAGCTACAAGCTATCCCCACAGTTCTTGAAGGCAAAGACCTTATGGGTGCTGCACAAACAGGCACCGGCAAAACAGCTGGCTTTACACTGCCGTTACTGCAACGCCTGATGGATAGCCGCAAAGCGACCAGCAGCAGACGCCCTATTCGTGCGTTAGTACTCACCCCAACGCGCGAACTCGCCGCACAAGTTGGCGAAAGTATTGCTGACTACGGTAAGCACTTACCCTTACGCTCTACTGTTGTTTTTGGTGGGGTCAAAATCAACCCACAAATTTCAAAGCTTCGCCAAGGGGTGGATATTCTTATCGCCACACCGGGTCGTTTACTCGACCACGTTAGCCAAAAAACCATCGACCTGTCACAAGTAGATATACTGATACTAGACGAAGCTGATCGTATGTTGGATATGGGATTTATTCACGATATTAAAAAAGTATTGGCTATCGTTCCCAAAAACAAACAAACGCTGTTATTTTCAGCCACCTTTTCAGCTGACATTAAAAAGCTCGCCAATGGCTTACTTAGATCACCCACGTTGATAGAAGTAGCGCGCGAAAACACAACCGCTGAGATGGTTTCTCAAGTCATTCACCCCGTTGATAAAAAGCGTAAACGTGAATTACTGTCGTTTCTCATTGGTTCGAACAATTGGAAACAAGTTCTCGTGTTTACCCGCACCAAACACGGTGCCAACAAACTGACTGAGCAGCTTAATAAAGATGGCATCACCTCTGCCGCGATCCACGGCAATAAAAGCCAAGGCGCGAGAACCAAAGCACTGGCCAACTTCAAAGCTAACGCTACCCGGGTACTGGTTGCTACCGATATTGCCGCCCGCGGTATAGATATTGACCAACTGCCGCACGTGGTGAACTTTGAATTGCCTAACGTAGCTGAAGATTATGTTCACCGTATTGGCCGTACAGGCCGTGCCGGTAATGAAGGCGAAGCGATGTCGCTGGTTTGCGTCGATGAGTTAAAACTACTTAAAGACATTGAACGTCTGATTAAAAAAGACATTCCTAAGGTGATCTTTGACGGTTACGAGCCCGACCCAAGCATTAGAGCTGAACCAATTAAAAACGGTCGTGGCGGCCCTCGTCCACAAAGAAAGAGTAATGGGCATAAAGCTGGCGGACAAAAACCAAACGGTCACAAGCCCCGTGTTCAACAGTCTGCTAACGGCAAACGCAAACCTCAGCCAGCGACCAATGCCCGCACAGCCAATCCAAAACGACGCCAAAGCAATGACAGCAATCGCCCAGACAACTTTGGCAATCGTTAAAAACTCTACCCAATCAAACTTCCGGAATACAACTTATGTTAGTTAGCTCAAACGTCACCATGCAATTTGGCGCCAAGCCATTATTTGAAAACGTCTCCGCCAAATTTGGCAACGGTAACCGCTACGGCCTAATCGGCGCAAACGGTTGCGGCAAATCAACCTATATGAAAATCCTTTCTGGCGATTTGGAACCCAGCGGCGGTAACGTGTCTCTAGAAGCCGGCGAGCGTATCGGCACACTGGGCCAAGACCAATTCGCTTTTGAAGACTACACCGTTGTCGACACCGTTATTATGGGTCATGCAGAACTTTGGGCGATTAAACAAGAGCGCGAACGCATTTACGGCTTGCCAGAAATGACTGAAGAAGAAGGCATGAAAGTCGCTGATCTTGAAGTTGAATTCGCCGAAATGGACGGCTACAGCGCAGAAAGCCGTGCAGAAGAATTGCTGATGAGCGCAGGTATTGAACAAGAGCTCCATTACGGCTTAATGAGCAACGTTGCACCTGGTTGGAAATTGCGTGTGTTACTCGCACAAGCATTATTCTCCGAGCCTGATATTTTGTTGCTTGATGAGCCAACCAATAACTTGGACATCAACACCATCCGTTGGCTAGAAGACATTATCAACCAGTCTAAAAGCACCATGATCATCATTTCGCATGACCGACATTTCTTAAATGCGGTGTGCACACACATGGCCGATATCGATTACGGCGAATTACGCATTTACCCAGGTAACTACGACAACTTCATGATGGCATCAACACAAGCTCGCGAACGCATGCAATCGGAAAATGCCAAGAAGAAAACTCAAATCGCTGAACTGCAACAGTTTGTTAGTCGTTTCTCTGCCAACGCATCAAAAGCTAAACAAGCCACATCACGCGCTAAACGTCTTGAAAAAATTGAGCTGACTGACATCAAGCCATCATCGCGCATCAACCCATTCATTCGCTTTAACCAAGTTAAAAAATTGCACCGTGAAGCCGTTACGCTTGAAGGAGTTGGCCATGGGTTTGAAGATGCTCCGTTGTTTGAAAACTCAAACATGATTCTTGAAGCCGGCACACGTTTAGCCGTTATCGGTGAAAACGGCGCGGGCAAAACCACCTTCTTGCGTTGCTTAATGGGTGAACTATCACCAAACGCAGGCACGATTCAGTGGTCAGACAATGCCACCTTAGGCTACTGCCCACAGGATGCTACTGACCAATTTACTATGGATATAACGCTCTTTGATTGGATGAGCCAATGGCGCAAAAAACACCACGATGACCAAGTGGTGCGAATGACCTTAGGCCGCATGTTGTTTTCAACAGACGACTTCAACAAGAAAGTTGCCGTGTGTTCAGGTGGCGAGAAAAATCGCTTATTGTTCGGCAAATTAACGCTGGGCGAAACCAACGTGATGTTGATGGACGAACCGACCAATCACCTTGATATGGAATCTATTGAGTCACTCAACTTAGCGTTAGAAAATTACGACGGCACGTTGATTTTTGTCAGTCATGACCGTGAGTTTGTTTCATCACTCGCGACCCGCATTGTAGAAATCACACCGAATGGCGTTGTCGACTTTCACGGCACCTATGAGGAATATCTAAAAAGCCAAGAGATTAACTTAAAAACGGGTACGCGGTAAGGCCTGCTCAGTTCATTACTTCTACTCCTTCCCCCTAGCAGGGGGAAGGCTGGGGTGGGGGTCGTAAACCTGAATGAATTACACATTAATTTCTAGCAGCTTACCCCCACCCTAGCCCTCCCCCTAAATGGGGAGGGAACAGTCTTTGTACAAAAAAAACATGCTCCATTTTTCCAAAAGTTGGGGTTTTTTATGTCCGTTTACAATCCGCCAACAAGGCTTTCATTTCAACTAGGCCTTTCGCTCTGGCAAATTCAATATTTCTATTGGGGATTTTATCGGAATTCGCCACGCTCTCCAGCGCCTTTTCAACGCTTGCTTCACGCAGTATGTGTAATATAGGGTATGGCGAGCGGTTCGTGTAGTTAGCAGCATCGTCATACACCTCTCCATCAAAACAATAATCAGGGTGAAACGTCGCTAGCTGAAAAATGCCTTCGAAGCCTTCCTCTATTAGCAACTCATCGGCAATCCCTGCCAGTTCCAAATAATCATCAAACGCTTCAAAACCAACGGGGTAAATCAATAAACTTGTTTCAACGCTATTGTCGCCATACAAACGGTTTAGTTCATCACTCAATGCTTGCAAACAGTGTTCAAGCGAGCGTTCATTAATCACTGAATAACTCACCGCATCAGATTCAACCACCGGCTTAGCAAAGGGGCAAAAATTCATCCCCACAATTACCTTTGCCACCCAAAGGCGGCATTGGTCAACTATCGTTTGCTCCGATGGATTTACCACATCAAATCATCAGGTATCTGATAATCCGCGTACTCATCATCAACGACTTGCACAACATCATCTAAATAAATCACCCGTTGCTTATCACGCTGGGCTATTTTCTCTGCCACAGCTGCTGGCACTACTTCATAGGTTTTAGCTAATTGAACAATCACCGCACGACCTGCAACAATTCTGTCGCGCAATTCATCACTCACATAAATGGCTTTAACCTTATCGTTATGCGTAAAGTTAAAAGCCGAACCTTCATCATCTTTTTCTATTTTATTCAATGCAATCAATTGCTTAACCTGCCCTGCAATTTGGTTCTTTTCTGCCTCCTGATTACGCTTTGCATTTAACAACTTATCTTTTTCGCGGCGGTCTGCCTCAGCCTGCTTAGCCAGCAGTGCTGTTTCGTCAACCGTTTCAATTTTGTTATTGCGCTGTTTTTTAAGCTTCTTATGCTTTTGGCTTTTAACTTTGCTCGCCTTAGACTTATTGGTTAACCCAGCTTTTAATAGCTGATCTTGTAGGGATATATTTTTCATTTGTTTATGATACAAGATATAAGCGCAAGCTTGTTAAAGTGAACTTATTTTCATAAACAGATTCATAGATAAGAAGTATGAAAAATAACGCATCAAACAAATGGTTAATACGACGCACATGGATTCTTATGGGCGCATTGGTCTTAATGATTACACTACCTATCATAAGCATGGCTATTTCATCGGGACGATCAGATTTTAACAAACGGCACTCTGCCAACATTGCGCCGCTACCTAGCGACACAAAAGAAGCTGTTCTACAAATTTATGCCGCCGACGCTTACGGTTGGCGCGGTATTTTTGCCGTGCACACTTGGATTGCTATAAAGCCCGTTAATGCGGACACCTATACAACGTATCAAGTCTTTGGTTGGAATCAACGCTCTGGTCGCCCTGTGCTCACCATTAAAGAAGACATCCCTGACCGATTCTGGTTTGGATCAGACCCTAAACTGTTAGCTGACTACCGCGGCGAACAAGCACTCGCCCTTATTCCAAACGTTATAGCTGCCGTTAACAGCTATCCGTTTCCCGACAACTACACACTGTGGCCGGGGCCAAATAGCAATTCTTTTACCGAATGGGTAAGCTTAGAAGTACCCGAACTGGGTTTAAAACTGCCCCTGTCTGCCATAGGAAAAGACTGGATGAAAAGACACCACGAAGAGCTAACGAGTACAAACTAAGACTCTCTTAATACCACCATTGGCGATTTCTTAACCACGTCTTTAACGCCCCACAAACCGGCCATTACAACAGTCACTATACTTAAAACAGGCACTACCAAACAAAGCATCACATCCAGCTTGAAGTCCAAATGTAGCACGTAGTTATACAGCCCGAACAACACCAGTTGAGACATTAATACCGCTATCACGCCCGTAATTAAGCCAATCATAGAAAATTCTACTATCTGCGCCTTGCGTAATAAGGCACGATTTGCGCCGAGGGTTCGCATTAACGCACCTTCTGCTATTCGATTATCTAAAGTTGAATAGACCGAGGAAAACAGCACCGTAAAACCCGCTAACAACGCAAAATACAACAGGTAATTAATGGCAGCAGTGAGTTGAGACAATATCATTTTAATCTGCTTCAGCATCGCATCTACTTCCAAAACAGTCATCGCGGGGAATTGCTTTACCAACCCATTCAGGTGTTTCTTATTCTCCTCAGATAGATAAAAACTGGTGATGTACGTTACCGGAAAATTTTCCAATGTTTCTTCCGAAAACACCATATAAAAGTTCGGCTTCATCGTGTCCCATTGCACACTGCGTATGTGCACTACAACCGCTTTCACTTGCTCATCGCCAATCGTAAAGGTCAACTTGTCGCCCATTGCCACTTTTAGACTTTTGGCTAACTTGCTTTCTATCGACACTTCGCCTTTTTTAGCTTGCCCCCAAGCACCCGCCAGCGTTTTATTATCTGCTGGTAGCTCGTCTCCCCAGGTTAAACTTAAATCACGGTGTACCGCGCGTTCTCCTTGCGAATCTTTCGTCACGTGGCGCTGAACAGGCTCACCGTTAATTTCTACCAATCGCCCGCGCACAACGGGGTAAAGGTTAGCCGCAGGAATATCGAGTTCGTCTAATTGCTGTTCAAACGATGCAATTTGATTAGGGAATAAGTTAAGCGCGAAATAATTCGGCGCGTCATTCGGCAGTTGTTTTTGCCAATCACTGAGCAAGTCATTCCTTACCGTAAAACTCAGCAACATCGCCACTAAGGTAATGCTAAACGCCATTATCTGAACCGTCGTCAGCGTTGGGTTACTCAGTAACCCTTGAAAGCCCAATCGACTACCCAAACTTAAGTGGGGCAACATTCTATTAAGTTGTTTCAATACGATAAAAATGAGCCCGCCCGATAAAACAATCGCCACTAAGCCACCGCCGATAATCGTCACCATCAGTCGCACATCGCCAGTGTATTGCACCACCAAACCCGCCACCAGCAACAGCGCAAGACCGTATACAAACCAACTACTATTATTGATAGGGTCTAACTCACGGCGCAGCACGCGTAATGGCGACACGCGCTTTAAGCGCAATAGTGGCGGCAAGGCAAAACCGATTAATATGGCAAAACCCGTTAAGAAACCAAACATAACCGCCATCATGCTCGGATCAGACACTTTGGCAGGCAACAAACTGCGTAATAACTCGAATAAAATATCTTGAACAAACCAGCCCAACAGCAAGCCAATACTGCAAGCCAACAAGCCCAACACAATAAACTGATACAAAAATATCATCACCATATCATTCTGTTTACAGCCCATGCAGCGCATAATTGCCGTCGCGTTAAAGTGGCGTTCTGTAAAGCGGCGGCTCGACATGGCAATTGCCACACCAGCAATCAACACCACCAAAATGCTTGATAACCCCAAGTAACGTTCAGCACGCGATAACGCGCTGCCTAATTCAGGGCGGTCATCCTGCACATCCATCACCCGTTGGGACACCCCTAATTTAGGCTTAACCCATTTGTTAAATTCGCTAATGGCCGTTGGTTCGCCACTAAATTGGAAAAAATAATGTACATGGCTACCCGGCTGCAATACGTTGGTTGCCTGCAAATCCGCCTCGTTCATTAACACCCTTGGGGATAGGCTATAAATATCACCACGTTTATCCGGTTCGTAAGTAATGATATGGCTAACACTTAACGGATTTTCGCCAATGGTTACCACATCGCCTATTGATAATTTAAGCGTTGTTAATACGCGGTTATCGACCCAGATATGCCCCTTAGCTGGCCCTTGTGATTGCTGAATACTCTCGGTCTCAACACCGCCCTTGGTTTTTAAATGCCCCCGCAATGGGTACGCACTACTAACCGCTTTTATACCGGCCAATAACAACTCATCGTTCTCAATCAGCACGGTAGAAAACTCAGCCGTACGCGCCCTGTTCAAGCCCAAATCATCCGCCTTGTTTAACCAAGCAGTGGGCACAACAACCGAACTGGTCACCACTAAATCAGCGGCTAAAAACTCCGCCGCTTGCGCGTTCATCGTTCTATGCAAGCGATCAGCAAATAAACTAATCGCCGTTGAACTGGTCACCGCAATCACCAAGGCCAGCACCAATAGCGTTAACTCGCCATGGCGTGCATCGCGTTGTAAAAACCGCAAGGCGATACTTAATCTATTCAAACTAAACGCCCTGCTTCCAACTGAACACTGCGCTCGCAACGCGCCGCTAACGCCTCGTCATGCGTTACCAATACTAAGGTCGTGTTTTGTTCCTGGTTCAGCTCAAACAACAATTCAATAATTTGCTCGCCCGTTTTGCTGTCTAAATTCCCCGTGGGTTCATCAGCAAATAAAATGGCAGGCTTGGTCACAAATGCACGTGCCAACGCAACGCGTTGTTGTTCACCCCCAGACAATTGGGCCGGTTTATGATGTAAACGGTGGCTTAACCCTACACGGTCAAGCAAGGCCCCCGCCGTTTGCTTTGCATTTTTCTCGCCGCGCAATTCTAACGGCAACATCACGTTTTCAAGCGCCGTTAATCGATCCATCAATTGAAAAGACTGAAACACAAAACCCACCCACTTGCTTCGCACGTCTGCACGGCCATCTTCACTCAAGGCCGTTAGGTCTTGCCCGTGCAGCGCCACCATTCCTTCCGTTGGCGAGTCCAAACCCGCCAATAAGCCCAGCAAGGTCGATTTGCCCGAGCCCGACGCACCAATAATGGCTATACTCTCACCACGCTGAATGGTTAAATCAATCGACGATAAAATGCACAGCTTGTCATTAGCAATCGGCACAGTTTTACCAAGGTTTTTTGTTTCAATAATAGGGTTCGTTGTCGGCATGAATAAGTTTTCTTTAATAGTTGTATTAGCGCTGTTCTCAACCGCGCTGTTCGCAAAAAATATTTTAGTAATAGGGGATAGTATAAGCGCAGCCTACAATATGCCCACCGAAAAAGGCTGGGTAAATGTATTACAACAAACGCTAAACGAAAACGACCTGCCCTACACCCTCATCAACAAAAGCATCAGTGGTGACACCACACGCGGCGGCCTAGCAAGAATTGACAAAGTCTTAGAGCAACATAAACCCGAAATAGTTCTATTAGAATTAGGTGCAAACGATGGATTGCGCGGATTTCCACCCATACTCATTAAAAAAAACCTACGTGAATTGATAAAACGCTGCCAAGAATCTGGGGCACAAGTGCTATTACTCAGCATGCGAATCCCCACCAACTACGGCAAACGTTATACGGATATGTTCTACAACAACTACCCTGATTTAGCCGAAGAAATGGACATCCCCTTTGTACCGTTTATTTTAGAAGACGTCGCATTAGCGCAAGACATGATGCAAAAAGACGGCCTACACCCTAATGAAAAAGCCCAGCCGGTTATTGCGGAAAAGGTTTGGGGGTATTTGGAGCAGGTTTTAGACCAATAAAATAAGCTTAAACACTCCAACTTTCGCTTAGCGCCTCTGCTTGCTTCAAGCATAATTCAATCGCCTCATCAGCTTTATCTGGCGGGTACTTCCATCGCCTTAACGCCCTACGCACCAAGTTCCGTAACTTAGCTCTAACACTATCTCTCACTTGCCAATCAACCGTCGTGCTTTTTCGTAATTGTTCAGTTACATATTTAGCCAGCTCTTTTAAGTTGCTGTCACCAAGCTCTTTAACCGCCGACTCGTTTTGAATAAGCGCTCGATAAAAGGCGATTTCATCAAAATTTAGCCCCAGTTTATCCGCCTCTTCCGCATCATCGGCCATTTCCTTTGCCATGTTAATCAACTCTTCAATAACTTGGGCCGTTTCTATTGCACGATTATGGTATTTGCGTAAAGTTTCCATAATGCGATCTGAATATTTTTTCTCAGACACCACATCCGTTTTCATGCGTGCTTTTACTTCATCACGCAGTAATTTTTCAAGTAACGCTACCGCTAAATTTTTCTGCGGTAAATTTTTAACATCTTCTAAAAACTCGGGGGACAATAAACCAATATTGGGTTTATCCAAGCCGACCAAATTAAATATATCAGACACCCCATCAGCAACAATGGCATTATCAATAATTTGTTTTAACGCAGAATTCTTTTGCTCGTCTGTTAGCTTTTTATCTATGGTGGTGTACTTTGTAATTGCACCTTTAATGGCTGCAAAGAATGCAATTTCCTTTTTAAGTACCTCTGCTTCATCCATTGTGCCCGATAAAGTAAACGCTTTACCAATAGCCGCCATTACATCCAAAAAGCGTTTTTTGCCGTCATCTAAACCCAGAATATGATTCATCGCACCCGGCAATAATAACAAGGCATTTGTTTCATACGCACTGTAATCAAAACCATGCAATAGCCCACGTGCAATATCCATTTTCTCCAGCAATATAGCGAATGCTTCACGCGTATCCAGCGTAGGCGCTCCTTTACCTTTTGAATCGGTGTAGGTTTTCAAGGCATGCTTTAACTCATTGGCAATACTAATGTAGTCAACCACCAAGCCGCCGGGCTTATCTTTAAACACACGGTTAACCCGAGCGATCGCTTGCATCAAATTATGCCCTTTCATCGGCTTGTCGATATACATGGTATGGCAGTTGGGCGCATCAAAGCCTAAACTATATGCTATTTGCTTTATCCCTTATTTATTCCTAAGATAATTTAACTGACATAACGGCATACCCAATGACAAATCAATTCGAACACCTCAGCCAACAGCTCGAACAACACCAATACATTGCTGATGCTGATTTGGTAACGACTCTGTCTTTAATGGATTCACTTCAACGACCGTTATTGATTGAGGGTGAAGCGGGTGTTGGTAAAACGGAAATCGCTAAGGTGCTGTCTGAGGTGTATGACTGCCCTTTGATTCGTTTGCAGTGTTATGAGGGCTTGGACGCGAGCACGTCTGTTTATGAGTGGAATTATTCGCATCAGTTGTTATCTATTAAGATGATGGAGGATGCGGGTTCGTCGTATCAACAGAAAGAGTCTAATATTTTTAATGAAGAGTTTTTGTTAGAACGCCCCTTATTAAAAGCGATTCGGCAGCCTACTTCGCCGGTTTTGTTAATTGATGAAATTGACCGTACGGATGAGGCATTTGAGGCGTTTTTATTGGAGTTGTTGTCGGACTTTCAAATTACCATTCCTGAACTGGGTACGATTAAGGCGTCGTCTATTCCTAAGGTTATTCTTACCTCTAACGGTACGCGTGAATTAAGTGATGCGCTGCGTAGGCGCTGTTTGTATCACTATATGGAATACCCCAGTTACGAAAAAGAACTGCGTATTATTCATACGCGGCTGCCGGAGATTCAGGATAAATTGGCAATTCAAATTGCGACATTTTTACAGCAATTACGCGACGTTGAATTGCGCAAACAACCCGGTGTGGCTGAAACGTTGGATTGGGCGGCTGCGTTGATGGGGCAAGGCATTACTGAACTAACGGCTAGCGATTTTGTAATTCAATCTTCTAAAAGTTGCTTATTGAAAACGCAAGACGATGTGACGCGTTTAAATAACGCTGAAATGACGCAGCTGATTAATAACGTTTCTTAGCAAGCCTCTGATGGTAGCCACTCAACCCACTAGCCGCTTGATTGGTTTTGTGCATTTTTTACGCGACACGGGCTTTAATATTGGTGTTCGTGAAATTTTGGACGTGTTAACCAGTTTGGGCAGTGATGCGCTTACAGACAAGAAGCAGACCAAAAACATTCTCCGATCGCTGTCTTGCCATAGTCGTTTGGAGTGGCAGCAATTTGACCGATTGTTTGATTTTTATTGGTTGCCCGCTATGGACACAGGGCAACCGTCTAACGTTGACATAAGCGACTTACCTCAACTGCCTAGCAACAAGATTACAGGCTTTAGTGGTAGTTCGCACGAAGCGCCAGACTTGATAAAGGACATGTCCGGCAACACTGCTGTTGGCGCTGGCAAGCAAAACACCTTTTCCAAAGCTGATTTCCGCTTTTTAAGAAACCATAAGGCGATGCATGAGATTGAGAGGCTCGCAGAACAGCTCGCTTTAAAACTGAATAGGCGATTGAGTTATCAGTACGTTATTAAACCCCATGGCTCGAAGATTGATATTCGCCAAACGATTCGTCGTAATTTATCGCACGGTGGACAACCGCTTAAATTGTTTTATCGTAACCGCCGTAAAAAGCCGATTCATTTGGTGATTTTGCACGATGTATCGCACTCGATGACGTGGAACAATCCCTTGTTGTTTCGTTTTGCGCGCGGCTTGATTCGAGCATTTAAAACCAGTGAGGCGTTTGCGTTTCATACCCAGCTTTTTAACGTAACTAAGTTTTACCGCGAACCGTCTATTGAGAAAATGCGCCGTCAATTAGAGGAGCGCAACCATTTGTGGATGGGCGGCACGTGCATTGCCGAGTCGATTCACGAATTTAATACCAAACACGCATCGACAACACTTAATTCTAAAACGGTGTTGATTATTATCAGTGATGGTTTTGACACTAACGAGCCCGAACAACTGGCGGACGAGTTAAAGTTCATTAAACAAACCGCAAAAAAGATTATTTGGCTGAACCCGATGCTTGGCCGCGAGGGCTACAACCCAAATAAAGGCTCTATGCAGCTAGCCTTGCCTTATATCGACAAGCACGCCCCTGCGCACAGTTTAGATTCGTTAAAGAAAGCAGTGCGGTATATTGCGGATGAGTGCCGCTAAGTTTTAGGCTTATTACTCTAGTCTAAAGCCGACTTTAATGGTGACTTGCCAATGCTTAATGGCGCCATCTACGATATGCCCGCGGGTTTCTACTGCTTCAAACCAGTCCATATTTTTTACTGACCTAGATGCTGTTTCAATAGCGTTTTTAATCGCATCATCCGAGCCGACTTCTGAACTGCCTGTGATTTCAATGTGTTTATAGGTATGGTGGCCCATGGTTGTCTCCTTTTTATTTATGACAGTTTCAGCATACGCCTAATTTGGCCCATCAACAATGCAGGTATATATCGCCACTTAATAGAAAAGTTATGCGGCCGTTTAACCACCGCATAAAATCATTCGTGAGTATCCCAACGCTTTCAGGTAAACTTTAATTACTTCAATAATACGTTAATGAGTTGGCATGCAGACCCTTGAGCACTTATTTCAACATAACAAAGATTGGGCGGCGTCTATCCTTAAAGAAGACCCTGGGTTTTTTAAGCGTTTATCGAAGTTGCAAGCGCCTGAGTTGCTTTGGATTGGCTGTTCAGACAGCCGTGTGCCGGCTAATGAAATTATCAATTTGGCACCGGGCGAAGTGTTTGTTCACCGTAACATTGCTAATGTGGTGGTACATACCGATTTAAACTGTTTATCGGTCATTCAATTTGCGGTGGAAGTACTGAAAATTAAACACATTATTGTATGTGGCCACTACGGCTGTGGCGGCGTTAAGGCAGCACTTGAAGATAAGGACCACGGGCTTATTGATAACTGGCTCGGACATATTAAGGATGTAGGCCGACTAAACCAACAAGAGCTAAGCAACTTAAACGATACCGATAAGCTTGATCGTTTATGTGAATTAAACGTGATTGAGCAGGTTACTAACGTGTGTAATACAACTATCGTGAAAAACGCATGGAAAAACGAAGTAGAACTAAACGTGCACGGATGGATTTACAATATTGAAAACGGTATTTTAAACGACCTTATAAAAGCGCCTATTTCTGGTGAATCTACGTTTGTTAACGTTTCCTAGCGGTCTAAATCTTCTAGCTCTATCGTTAACGCATGACCGGATATTTTCAATTCGTATAGCGATACGGCTAATGAAAAAAGCATTAACAACATGCTAATAAGAAACATTGATTGGCCTAATTGTGCGTACTCTACAAACAGTAAAAACATGGTTACTACGCAAAAACTGATACTAAGCACACCTAAAATTTGCATCCAAATAATGAGCTTTATACGTAAGCGCAAGCTAACAATTTGACGGGCGATTAGCTCTTTGTTTGTATCATTAATTTGCCGATGCAAACCGCGAATAACGCTGGAAACTCCCAAATACCGGTTGGTATAGGCCAGTAATAGCAGTGATATAGCTGGAAATAGAAGTGCGGGGGTGGATAAGTCCAATGGTAAACCTACGTTGGGTTGCTAATATGACATTATAAAGACTGTAAATACATTTGTGTATCTGCCAATATCATCATTGACAGAAACCATTTAAAACAAAACAGCGCCTTACATTAAAATACAGGTAAAATTGTCTCTTGGTTATGGAGCAATTTATGCTTTATAGAATTAACCTACAAACAATTAAAACAACCCTACATGCCCTATTTATCAGTAGATAGACAACAACTTGCCAACGACATTGATGAGTTAAAGAAAAAAATCAACACCCCGTCACAAGAAGACTTTCAGCACCTATTGAAAGTAGAACGCTGGGGGCGATTATGCGCACTAGTTGGTTACTTAACTGCTTGGATCATCCCTTTTAACCCTCTGTCCGCCTTACTAATTAGTACTGCCAACATGACGCGCTGGGCTAACGTTACTCACCCAGTTTTGCACGGCGCATATGACAAAGTTCCTAACATACCCAAACGGTACACAAGCAAAGGATACGCAAAGGGTTGCCGACGGCTTTTCGATTGGCTCGATTGGATTCACCCTGAAGCTTGGGATGTTGAACACAATAATTTACACCACTACCGTTTAGGTGAAGACGAAGATCCTGACCTAATTGAGCGCAACATGAAATGGCTACGGGAATCAAAAATCCCCATGGCCATTCGTTATCTACTTGTCATATCATTTACTACAATTTGGAAGGTTGTCTACTACGCGCCAACAACATTACGAATTTTAAGGAATATTAAACGCAAAAAAGCAGGGTTACCTGAATCACACAAAACAGCTAGAAACCCTTTTACAAAAGATGGTGCTGCACTATGGCTAAACTGCTACCTGCCATACGTGCTTTTCCGCTTCGTGCTTGCCCCCATGCTGTTCTTACCGTTCGGAACAGACATCGCAATGAATGTTTTATTAACATCGATACTTGCTGAGGCATTTACCAATATTCACTCATTTATAATGATCGTACCCAACCATTCAGCAGAAGATATCTACCGATTTGACCACCCCGCCACAAGTAAGGGTGAATTTTACCTACGCCAAATTATCGGTAGTGTTAACTACACATCAGGCTCAGACCTCGTTGACTTTTCGCATGGCTGGTTAAATTATCAAATTGAGCATCACCTGTTCCCTGCCTTACCGTTACGCCAATACCAGCAAATAAGCCCCGATATTAAATTAATATGTGACAAGCACCACATTCCTTATCTCCAAGAGAATGTCTTTAAACGCGTTCGTATGTCTGCTGACTTAATGGTTGGAAAAACCAACTTACGCGTTGCGGGAGCAGCTCCAACGCTTAGCTAACAAATTAACTTTTCTTAAGTATTCACGAATTTTAAATAATGATTTACAGGCACAAAAAAGCCAGCTTAAAAAGCTGGCTTTCCTTGTATAGATGGTGGGTCGTGCGCGATTCGAACGCGCGACCATCGCATTAAAAGTTCGTCTCAGACTTATTCTAAAAACTGCATACAACTTATAAATCCTTATAAAACAAAGACTAAACGAAGTTAGTGGTTTTGTAAAGAAGTATGAAAAGGTATGCAGGAGAATAAACCACTGTAGTTTTCACTGTAGTCGAAACAGTCACAAATATTATTTTTTCATTCGCTGCATTTAGCAAATTGATATAATGGTAATCACTATTTCTAAACTACTTT
>LWDU01033505.1_pt1 | contig 18512 bp, 12 predicted proteins | sample 727161 | NCBI WGS metagenome assembly LWDU01 (sample SAMN04566230, study PRJNA314399) | hydrothermal vent metagenome | isolation source: deep sea hydrothermal plume seawater | place: Mexico: Gulf of California, Guaymas Basin | collected 2004-07-11
ACAGTTGTTGGCGGAAACCAATATGACTTTGGCAGTATGGAACGGCGTGGAACTCGCAGTCATACGTTTGTCATCCGTAATGACGGGACGCGACCGTTATCTCTGAAAAAAGGTGAGACCACTTGCAAATGTACATTTAGTTCATTGGGGCAAGGAGTAATTGCTCCGGGCGAGTCGGTTGAAATTAGGTTGGACTGGACCGCCAAAGAAGTGGGACCGACACTCGAGTTCAATCAATCGGCTGAAATATACACAAACGATCCAACGAATCGCTCAGTGCGTTTAGTCGTTCGCGGTCAAATTGTTCAATCAGTTTTGCCAAAACCTGAAGTGATGACGATAAACAATATTTCGTCTGGTGAAGAGTACACCGCTACGACCGGACTTTATTGTTATCGGGATACAGCGGATCGGCTTGAAGTTCTCGATTTTGAATTGTTAGGTGCCACTCCCTTAGATTTAGTTGAAGTTCGTTTTGAACCGATGTCGGCGGAACAAGTTGCTAAAGAACCGCGCGCAACGAGTGGGCAAGTAATGTATGTCAAACTGAAACCAGGTATGAAAGCTGGTCTGTTTAGCCAAGCCATTCGAGTAAAAACAAACCTACCAGATGCCCCTCGTGTGGATGTCTTTTTAAATGGTGAAGTCGTTCAAGATATTACTATTTTTGGCAGAGGCTTTCGAGCATCCGAAGGTGACAACCCAGAATTTTTCGGCGTGTTGAATTTAGGTTCAATTGCTAGTGAAACGGGGTTGGAGCATACCGTCATCATGGTGGTGAAAGGTGCTTTTCGTGACGATGTTTCCTTTAGCGTAGAATCTGTTTTGCCAGCAGGTGTTTTAGATGTTGAATTGGGGCCCGCCACTGTTGTTGGCAAAGGAAAAACCGTGCACCATAAGTTATTGTTGACCGTCAAACCGGGTCAAGCTGTAGGTGAGTTCATTGGGGGTAAACGAGGAAATGCCTTGAAGTTAGTGGTGAAAACGACGCATCCCAATACACCAGAGATTTCAATTTCCGTTGTTTTCTCAATTACGCAATAATGGTTACTTTGTTTGCTGCGAATGCTTTCAATGCAGGGCAGGGGCTCCAAAGGGCAGCGTGTATGGATACTATCGATAGGCAACACGAATGAATAAAAACATCAAAGTCTTAGTGGGCGTTGGCATTGTTGTTGTGGTTTGTTTGGTATGGGGAAATGTCTCCAATGTCTTTCAAGGTGAACCAGAAAGTGGCAATTCCAGTGTTTTGCGACAACCGCCGAGACCAGCGGAGTTAAGCCAACCTCCACAAACAGATGGACCTCAAATTCCCATCGTGGGGGAATTGGGTCCGTTAGCACTATTTGACGGTTGGTCTAATCCACTTGGCATAATGGTATTTACGGGACGGCAAATTGGCTATGTTGAGCCCTGTGGTTGTACCGGACTGGATCATCAAAAAGGTGGCCTTGCGCGGCGGCACACTTTTCTACAGGGGCTAACGGATCGTGGGTGGCCCGTCGTCGGAATCGATATCGGGAATCAAGTCCGCAGATTCGGCCGCCAACCGGAATTGAAGTTTAACTTGACAGCTCAGTTGTTGGAACTGATGGGATATCAAGCTGTGGCGTTCGGGCCCAATGACTTGAAGCTACCCGCCGGTGAACTGTTCGCTGTTTCAGCCGCTGATCAACAAGGCAAATCAATGTTCGTCAGTGCGAATGTTGCGGTTTTAGATCGCAGTGTCTTACCGCGTTTGAATATTATTGAACTTGGTGGCAAGACGATCGGAGTTACCTCGTTGTTAGCGGACCAATGGACGGCACAAAATTTCAGTGAAGACTTGGTGTTGGAATCCGTTGAGCAGGGTTTGCAGCAGACATTGCAGGAAATAAAAAAAGCTGATTGCGATTTTAACGTTTTACTGATTCACGACACACTTTCCGATTCGCGTATTTTGGCAAAAAAATTCCCGCAATTTGATTTTGTCGTATCCGCAGGCAGTGGAGGAGAACCACCTCATGCGATGGAAACGTTGCCGGGCGGGACCACCCGTTTTGTCGAAGTTGGCGTGAAAGGCATGTATGCTTCGGTCGTTGGCTTGTTTAGGGACCCTACCGGGATCCTCAGTTTCCGCTATCAACGAGTTCCACTGGATGCAACTTACAAGGACTCCCAACAGGTGTTGTCCTATTTCAAGCAATACCAAGAGGAATTGCAACGAGCGGGATTATCTGGGTTGGGAATAAAACCACAATCGCATCAATCTGGGCATACCTTTGTTGGCAGCAAAGCGTGTGCGGGCTGCCATCAGGAAGCGTTTGATATTTGGAGTGATTCAGCACATGCGCAGGCAACGCAATCATTGATCACACCGCCTGAGCGTTCCGAGATCACACGACAATATGACCCAGAATGCCTCAGTTGTCACACTACGGGGTGGCAGCCGCGTGAGTATGTGCCCTTTTCTTCGGGGTTTGAGAGCATGGCAGCGACTCAACACTTAGCGGGTAGTGGTTGTGAAAATTGTCACGGTCCCGGGAGTGAACATGTTCGGCTCGAGCGGCTAGAAATGCTTGATGATGTGGCGGACGCCGGTGAATTATTGAGTGCTCGACAGGCACTGCGGCTGTCAATCGCTGCGGCCAAGGAACATCAGTGTACAACGTGTCATGACCTAGACAACAGCCCAGATTTTCACGACGAAGGCGCCTTCGAAAAATATTGGGATCAGATCAAGCATTAATTGGCACACACGATTTAACACGACTAGATTTGGCAGCTGTTTAGGATTCAGCCTGTAGTTCTGCCAGAACTTCGTCGGAGACATTAAAATTGGCAGAGACGTTTTGAACATCATCATGGTCATCGAGAGCTTCGAGTAGCTTCATGACTTGTCGCGCCTGATTGACGTCGAGCTCCATCGTATTGTTTGGAATACGAGTGACTTGTTTTGATTCAACGTCAATCTCCGCAGTTCGTAATGCATCAGACAGTGATGTGTAATTTTCGGGTTCACAGGTGATTTCGATTTGCCCACCGGTTTCACGGATATCATCAGCGCCGGCTTCCAAGGCAACTTCGATTAACTGCTCTTCGGTAACATTTTCTGCAAGTACTAGAAACAGTCCTTTACGATTGAATATCCAGGCGACACAATTGGTCGCGCCTAAGTTACCATTGTGAATTTCAAACATCTTTCTTATTTCAGGTGCGGTCCGGTTTCGATTGTCGGTCATGATATCGCACATGACGGCAACTCCATGGTTGGCGTAACCTTCGTATACAATTTCCTCAACATTACCACCACCGAGTTCACCGGTACCTTTTTTTAACGCTCGCGTGATATTGTCCTTGGGCATCGACACATCTTTAGCGTCTTGGATTGCTTGGCGCAGGCGATGATTGGTGTCGACATCTCCCCCCCCCGATTTGGCCGCCACAATAATTGCTTTGGACAACTTGCTCCATAGTTTGCCACGTTTGTTATCAATCGCAGCTTTCTTGTGTTTGATACCTGCCCAGTGTGAGTGTCCTGCCATAGTACTAAATCATTTCATTGTGGTTGGCTTGTCTAATTTGTCTTGTGTTGTTTTTTGAAGCTTCGCATCTCGCTCAGGATCAAACTGATCGATCGCTTGCTTCCATAGTTCCCGTGCTCGCTCGACATTGCCTAGTTGCTGAAACGTGTCGCCGAGGTGATCGAGGATCACGCCATCCGCGGAGTCACCAGCGGCGGCTTTTTCTAATTCAATCTTTGCCCGCTGAAAATCTCCGAGTCGGTAGTAGACCCAACCGAGACTGTCGCGGTAAGATTTGTTCTCTGGTTGAGCGTGAACGGCCGTTTCAAGCATATTCTTGGCTCGTGCTAGATGTTTGTTTTGGTCCGCCCACAAGTAGCCGAGATCGTTGAGAGTTCCAATGTGTTGTGGGTCGTCGTCTAATACTTGTTCTAACCACTCGACCGCAGCTTCATGTTTTCCAAGATGCTGACAGATGTTGGAAAGGATCATTTTCGATTCTTGAACCACTTCGGCCACGGCTGGATTGCTTGTCTGCTGGCCGAATTTGTCAATCAATTCAGCGTAGAGCCGTTCAGCCTCCTCATAATTACCGCTGCGGTATAGTATCCACGGGAGTCGACTCGATAAACGAGGATTCGCTGCTCCTAGTTCCGATGCAAGTTTGGCGTGATGGATTGCGGTAGTTTCATCTTCTAGCATATGCGCCGTACCAGCGAGGAAGAAATGAAAGGTGGTTTTTCGTTTTACGAAATCCGATTCGATGGCTTGATTGAAAAGTTCTGCGGCGCGGGTAACACGATTTTGGGAATACGCTTGAAGTCCCCACGTTTCATAAAATTGTCCGGTAAGATTGGGTGCCGCTTTAATTGCAACCTGAAACAAGGTGTCTGCTTGATCCCAATCTTCAAGCAAAGCGAAAAGTAATGCCATTGCTGCCGCTGTATGCCCAGGAAACGACTTGAGTTCAAGGGGTGTTGCTGCAGGTATTTCGCCTTGTTGGGCGTAAATCGTTGTGATTTTTGCGAGTTGTTTAAGTAGTTCAGGATGTTGTTTGAATTGATCGGTGAAGTCTTCTGCTAAGGAACGAAAGCTCCTTTCACGAGCGTAAAAGTTCCCCAATATCCAAGCAATTTCCATAGCTTGAGAATCTGTAACGGGCGCCTCAGCAGCGACCTCTTGCAATAAGCTATTAAGGATATTTCGATAGCCTACTGGTGAGGCTTGTGTTGGCAGAAATTGGCGATAGATTTTACGAGATGCTGCCCCAAGGTTCGTGTCTGCAACGCTGTTGGCAAGTAGTTCGGCAAGAGTAAAAGCCAAGAAATGATTGTCGTGTTGTTCGGCTAATATTTTTTGTAGCGTTAATGCGCTCGCTTTGTTCGCTTCCGCGGCGTCCTTGAGTTTGTGCCGATTGATTTGAATGAGCAATTCATATGGCGCGGTTGCACCTCGTGTTGATTTTGATTCGAAATATCGATTCAATTGTTCGGTCGCTTCATCAAACAACTCTTGTGCAGTTAAAATTTTGGCCAAACGAAATGGATTCATGACTTCTTGTGGATAGAGCGCGTTCAGTTTGTCGAATGCCGCTTGAGCCTTCGTGTATTGTTTCGTTTGCAGGTAGGATTCAATCATCATCTGATAGAGCACGCCACTTTGGCCTTGCAAGCGTTTGCTGGTGGCATCGGATACCTGATTCTGTTCCGAGTGCTCTAGGGTGTCTCTGACAATGTCGTGTGAGTCGGCGGCCATTTCGGCATTACCGTTGAGTAGTGAAACACGTGCAATTTCAACGTGGATTGCAACGAAGGAATCGTCTATTTGGTTTTTGGGCTTGGATGCCAGCAACGTCTGGTATGCTTTAATGGCTCCGTCATATCGTTGGGTTTTAGTCAGTAAGACGGCGATTCGCCCCAGAGTTTGAGGATCAGAACTGTTGCTTTCTAGAGCTAGTTCAGCGTATCGAGCAGCGACGTTGTCGCGCTTTAGATTGATCGCCAAGGGGATTAGCTCATTGGTTATAGAAACCACCGATCGGTCATAACGCCAAGCTCGTTGGAAATGTTGTAAAGATTGCTCGAAATTACGGCGGCGATATTGCAGGCGTCCTTGGGCAAATAGTGTTGCCGCATGCAGTTTGTCTTGTTGCCGTTCCGTCCGCTCGTTGTCGCTAAGATTCTTGACATCAAATGCGATTTCTGTCGGAACTTCCGTTGGTGGTGTTTGAGCGACAGTTGCATCAGTCACAGAGTGACAGAACAAAAATAAAACGAAAATCATCCGATTCAAGATAATAGCCCCATCAAAGTAATCAGCGGTGACAGTTCCATTCTAGCGAATTATATCTTGCCGCGAAAATGGCATTTTGGAATATAGATCCAACAAATCCCCGCAACCTGGATGACATGCTGCATAATCATAATCCTGTTGTAAGCGGACTCGTTTATTTAGATTTCTTTTTACTGGTCGTCTTCTTAGCCGTCGTCTTCGGTTTTCTGGTTTTAGTAGTAGCTTTCTTTTTAGTGGGCTTTGCAGGTGTGTTCTTATCGGCGGCAGGTCGTTTTTTGGTAGTGCTTTTCTTTTTCGTAGTCGGTTTACTCTTAGCTTTGGTAGCTGCTTTTTTCTTGGCAGGATCTTTTGACTTTTTAGTGGATTCGTTCTCTTCAGAACTCTCGTACGTTTCGGGTTCGTCAACTGGCTCTATTGGTAAATTGTCTTTGCATTTCGGATTTATCTTCAGGAGTAATTCGTGCAATTTGGCATCGTACGGGTTTGCTGCGAAATCGACACTGAAAGCGTGCATCAAGGCCCCAAACTCAGCACCTTTATTCTTAGAAATCGCTCGCTCTAACCCAGGCACTTTTTTGAAACGTCTTTCATTTTTAGAGATGATATCCAAAATGAGCAGGATTTCGTAGGCTTCTGGATTCAGTGGAATGCAATGACCCCCGAGTCCATTTTGCGTGACGTAGTCAACTACGAAGTCCAGCATTTTCTTGGCTTTGCCCTGAAAGGACTTGATCGTTTTTTGCGCTTTCCCTAGATTTTCCTTTTTTAGAAAATCAATGTCATAGTCATAAAACGATTCATAGAGGTTATGCAGTGTACGTCGAATTCGGTGAGCGGCATCGGCGGGGTCTGTCAAACAATCCATGACTTCGGCCAGTTCCTTGGTCGAAGAAACACGAATTTCATTCCACTCGATATATAGCGTCTGTAATTTTCCAAATGCTTCCGAAGCTTGATCCGATGTGCTGTTTTCAAAACAGCAGGCATAAAGTATATGTTCCGCGAGCGGTCTATCTTTAATGGGAAGTTGGAATTTAGGGTAAGCCGCCTTGAGGGTTCGGTGAATTTTCTTGATTAACGCAGCTCTGTTTGCAGCACATAGGTGGTTTTTGTTTTAGCAGGAAAATCGGGATTTAACTTTGGGCCGACGCCTCAAGTTCCCAATAAATGAATTGTTCTACGTTTCACTTGACGTTGCTGTATCAGCAGGTTTAGCAGATTCAGTAGGGTCGTCGTTTTGTTGAGTGACCGTTTTAGGTGCCACAGCTAGGTCTTCTAGAATACGAGCAACTTCTCGAGCGTTTTCTTGTCCTTGATCCAGCACAAACTGTAACTTAGGAGTATATCGTGACTCAATCCGATTGGCAATTTTACGTTGCAGAAAGCCAGCTGCGCTGCTCAATCCTTTTAGGACTTGCGATGAATTGGTATCTTCACCCATGACTGTCACATGGACTCGTGCCTGTCTCATGTCACCGGTTACTTCAACAGTTGTGACCGTCACATTTTCAACGCGTGGGTCGCGCAGTTCAGTCAGTATCGCCAAGCTGACGACTTCACGAATGGCTTGAGCGGCTTTTAAAACGCGTCGAGAGGTCATAATGGTTATTGGGGGCTATGATAAAGTGCGGTGCAGGGGAGGGTTACAATGTGCGAGCAAATTCTTCAACTTTGTACGCTTCTAGGACATCGTCCTGTTTAATGTCGTTATAGCCAACAAGCTTAATACCACATTCCATTCCGTCACGAACAGATTTAGCATCATCGACTCGTCCATCACGAATAACTCGGATGCGGTTGTCTCGTTCAATTTGTCCGCGTATGACTCGACAACCTGCGATCGTTCCCAATCGACTGATTGAAAAGATTTGTTGTACTAATGCGTGCCCAACTTCGATAACACGCTCTTCTGGTTTCAGTTGACCTTCGAGCAGCAAACGGAGGTCATCTGTTATTTTATAGATGATGTCATAGCGTCTGATTTCAACATCTTTTTCATCGGCTAGAAGGCGAGCGTCATTTTCAGGTGCTACGTTAAAACCGATGATTACTGCCTGTGAGGCATCTGCGAGGACGACATCTGCTGCAGTAATTCCGCCGACGGAAGCCTGTAAAATCTTAATTTGAACTTCGTCGTGTGCGAGTTTTTCGAGCTCTTTACGGATGGCTTCAATGGACCCGCGTACATCGGTACGTATAATCAAATTGATTGTAGTGACTTCGTTGATTCCCAATCGACCTTCTTCGAGTTGCGATTGAAAATCTTCAAATGAAACACGGATAGTGTTTCCGGAAAGGCTGCTAGCTCGTGTAGTTTCTTCTCGGCGGTCAGCAATCTCACGTGCATCGGAGATGCTTTCAAGCACATGCAAATCATCTCCGGCATCGGGAGTCAGATCTAAGCCTGTGATGTTAACTGGCGTGCTGGGGCCAGCTGCGGTAATCAACTCGCCATCAAGCGGGTTATACATCGCTTTGATTTTTCCATGACTAGCGCCACAAACCACAACATCTCCGACTCGCATCGTACCGTTCTTGACGATCACTTTCGCAATGACGCCGCGCCCAGTTTCTTGATGTGCTTCTAAACAAATCCCAGTTGCCGCTCGGTTTGGATTAGCAGTGTATTCATGAAGTTCTGCGATGCCGAGAATAGTGGACCGCAAGGTGTCCATTCCTTCACCGGTAATAGCACTGGTTCGAACAACCTCTACATCGCCGCCCCATTCACTAGGGGTCAACTCGTATGCGGGTAACTGGCCTAAGACGGTGTTCAGTCTCTCTTCGGTCATTCCCGGCAGGTCGATCTTGTTGAGGGCAACAATAATTGGTACTTCTGCTGCCTTGGCATGGCTGATCGCCTCTTCCGTTTGAGGCATAATGCCATCATCTGCCGCAACAACGAGGACAGCAATATCTGTTACGTTAGCTCCTCGTGCTCGCATTTCAGTAAACGCTTCGTGTCCAGGTGTGTCTACAAATGAAATTACTTCACCGTCATTTTCGATTTGGTATGCACGGATGTGTTGTGTGATTCCGCCCGCTTCGCCTGAAACGACATCAATACCAATCAGATGGTCAAGAAGCGAGGTTTTACCGTGGTCAACATGACCTAAAAAGGTGATGATCGGAGGGCGCGGAACTAGGCTGTCATCAGTATCTTCAACGGCAGCTAATTGTGTGATCAACGCGTCTTCAAGGGTTTCTGCTTCCTTGAACTCAAGATCGACGCCGAGATCCAACGCCAGTAATTGCACGACTTCTTCGTCGATCATGGCATTGATTGTAACCATATGCCCCATGTCCATGAGCGTTGCTTGAACGTCACTGGCTGCCACTCCAGCCGCTTCTGAAAAACTACGAATGGTACAAGGTAATTCCAAGGCGACTTTCGATTTACGTGGAGCCGCTGTATTTTTCCCAGTGCGTTTTAGTGTGCGACGGCGACCACGGCGCTGATTATTTCGGTAGCGATCAATAGCGGTGGCGGACTCTTGTCGTTGCCGTTGACTCTTGCGATTTGCTCGAGCAGTGGCCATTCCGGCTAAACCACCTTCTTCTTTAGTTGTGGCATCTTTTATTGGGCGGCGAGTGCCTTTGCGCCCAGCATTGTCAGGGGATTCTGTTGGACCTTCTTCGCCACTTTTCGTAAGGTGTTGCAGCGGTCCACGTTTGCCCATCTTGCTTTTCAACGCATCAGACAAACTCATTTCAGGCTTTAGTGTTTTGCCTTCGTCCTGGACTTCTGTCGGAGCAGTGGGAGCGTCGGGCATGGAAGCGAGTTTAACGACTGGTGCTCGTGAACGATCCGCTGGTTTGCGAACTGGCTTAGATGAATCTTCCTCAGTTGATGGGCTTTGAGATCTGCCAAGAACTTTGATACCCGTACGACGGCGAGGGGGTAATGGGTTCGTGCGTTCGATCGGAGTATCGGCAGGTGATATCGGTTGTTGCGTAGTGGTATCCGCTTTGGGTTCGTCATCGGCAACAACGTCATCTTCAGACGTTGTATCGCCTTCTGACGCAGTCTGAGAGCGACGACTCAGTGACGGAGATGACGCGCGAGGCTTTGAAACGACTTTGATCGGTCCCCGCTGAGGTTGTGTAGGCTTGGTTGGTGCTTCGGTAGTTTCGGAGTGGCCTTCCGTTTCGGAACCCTTATTCAGAAAGTTTTTGACTTGCTGAATCTCATCCTCACTTAAACTAGCTAGCGCAGAGCCTTTTCCTGTGATGCCTGCCTGTTTGCAAACATCTACCAGCTTTTTGCTGTCATAATTCAGTTCTTTAGCTAACGAGTAAATTCTCACGGGCAACTTGCCCTCCATCATGGTTACGTCTTAGTTTCGTTGTAATCGCAAGAATAATCATATTGATGATAATTCTGTCAATTGTGTGTGGTACTGACCGAAGCGTTGGGTGATTTATTCATCCGCTTCTTCTGTTTCAGCAGGTGCTTCTTCTGTTTCAGCAGGTGCTTCTTCTGTTTCGGCAGGTGCTTCTTCTGTTTCAGCAGGTGCTTCTTCTGTTTCGGCAGGTGCTTCTTCTGTTTCGGCAGGTGGAGCGTTTGCTGCTTCAATTTCGGATAAACGAGTAAGTTCTTTTTGTTTTTGTCGTTCTTCTCGAGCAGCGACTTCAGCTTCTTCGGCACGAGTTTCGGCTTGGACAACAATATGATCAACTTGTTCGAGTGTCAGTGCACCCATTTCAGCCATTGCATCTGGTTCGATTACCGAGAGGTCATCGTAGGAGAGATATCCTTGTTCAACGAGTGCAGCGGCAAGTTCATCCGTCATTCCGTCGAGTGCTGAGAAGCCAGTAACAGCGCGATCAATTTGTTGTTCGAGTTCGTCGGCAGTCATGATTTCGATATCCCAACCGCACAGCTTGCTAGCGAGTCGTACATTTTGCCCACGTCTACCAATGGCGAGTGACAATTGATCGTCGCTCACCAGTACAATGGCGCGACCAATCATATCGCACAGCAGTACTTGATCGACTTCGGCGGGTTGCAACGCGTTAGGAATCAAAACCTCGGGGTCTTCGTCGTAGCGGACGATGTCAATACGTTCGCCGTTAAGTTCGTCGATGATCACTCGGATGCGACTACCACGAACGCCAACACAAGCGCCGACACAATCAACTCGTGAATCGGAGCTACTCACAGCAACTTTACTGCGATAACCAGGTTCCCGCGAGAGTGCATTAACGGTGATAATTCCATCGGCAATTTCTGGGATTTCTTGTTCGAATAAACGTTGCACAAAACGAGGACGAGTACGACTCAGGACAACTTTAACTCGTGTACCTTGCGGTCGGACCTCACAAACCATCGCGCGGATTCGTTCGCTATTGCGATGTGATTCTCCGTGGATTTGTTCACTACGGGGAAGAATGGCTTCAACGCTGCCGAGTTGGACGGTAACCATTGGGCCATCAACTCGGTTGACAGTACCATTTACGATTTCATCAATGAGCTCATGGTATTCTTCGATTTGGGAATCACGTTCGGCTTCACGTAGTTTTTGGTAAATTACTTGCTTAGCCGTTTGTGCGCCGATGCGTCCGACCATTTCTTCTGGATCGAATTCCGCGCCTTCGAGTGTAGCGGACATTTCACCATTTTCACGGTCTACTGTAACAACAACATCAGCATTTTCACCATATTGTCGTTTTGCAGCGGATGCGAATCCGGATTCGATTGCTTTGAATACGATTTCCGTATCGATATTTTTGTCGCGATGGAGCGAGTCAACAATTCGGAGTATTTCATTAGGATTCATCTGATCAATACTTTCTTATACACTCTTAAAACGGTCAAAAATCCCGTTGTTTTTATCCATTTTTCATGGAACCAAACGTTTAAAACCCTGCAAAAACGAAAAAACCGCCGGCTAGCCTACTTACTATCCTGCACATAGCTTCACGAATCAAAGGTGAAGATGTGTAGTAAGCAACCCATGCCGCCGGCGTACGTCTTTGTGAAAATCCCTATTAAGACCTCTAAAAAGATCATATATAGGGTTATTATCACAATTTACTTTTGTGCCGAGCGGAATATCCGCACACTAAAATCTAAGTAGTTTTGCTTTAACGCATACTATTCACCTACTTAATTAAGGGTTCAATTCCCCCACAATACCCCTGCAATGCGAAAATGTCAAGTTGCTTGACTGGCGTTGTAAAGGTTAGTTGCCGCCGCGCAAGAGGCGATAGTTTGTGGTAACAAATACATGTTTTGGATGCATGACTGCTACTGGAGACTTTTAATGACAACCGCGCTGGCTTGGCCTTGAGGTGAGGCATTTAGATTGATGAATGAGTCACCAGCGGGGATATCGATTGAATTTGCAACTTGAATGTCGCAAAGTGGGTCTGGCGTGTCGTAGTTCAGCGTTTTAAACAGCGTACCTTTATCCAGTGCGAGCAGGCTACTAATCATTTCGACCGATCCGCTGCCTGCTCCCAGGTTACCCATGTAGCTTTTGGCTGCAACGACGGGCGTTTGGTTGCCGAATATCTTATTGATAGCAACAGCCTCGCCTCGGTCTGCGTTGATTGTTGACATGCCGTGGCCGTGGATATGTCCGATATCTGCTGGCTGAAGATTAGCGTTTGCGAGTGATTGTTTGATGACATTCTCAAATGCTTGATCGAACCGAGCTGTCCGATCTCGATTCATACAGGTCGACGAGGCAAAACCGACTATTTCGCCGTAGATAGTAGCTCCGCGAGCTTCGGCATGACTAAGGCGTTCAACAATCATGCTGCCGGCGCCTTCACCGATTACCATGCCATCGCGGCTATTCTCATAGGGTCGACAGGCTGCTGCTGCTGCGAAATTATTTCCAACGAGTTCTTCTTGCATGTTGACATGTACGGTTCGCAGTGGATGAATACGAGTACCGGTTGCTCCTGACACCATGATATCAGCATCACCTCGTTCGATCGTACAATACGCTTCCGCGAGTGCTTGGTTAGCTGAGGACTCACGCATGGTAATGGAGTTACTAGGGCCACGCAGATCGTTATAGATAGCGATATGGCTTGAGGGCATATTGGGAAGATACTTCAACAGCCACAGCGGATTTACTTTTGGCAGTCCGTTCTCAGCCCATTGATCAAAATCAAATTCCCCATCTTCATCGAGGCATTGCATGACGCCTTCGCGGAATTCGTGGGGCAAGCTAAGTATATAGTCACAACCGAAAACAATCCCTATTCGATCAGGATTGTATATTTCTGGCGTTAGTTGAGCATTTTGCATGGCGTGTTGAGCAGCTGCAACGCCCATTTGTATTTCACGGCACATCAATCGTGTTGCTTTTTTAATCGCGCGCGTCAATGTTTTTTCAAGCACGCCGTAATTAGAGATTTCCCCAGTGAAATCTCGTGCCTCCCCTCCGTATGACGCTTTCAGATGTTTATAGGGAATGGATTCGAGCGTACGGACACCGGATTGTTGATTATCGAGAGCAATGCTCAGGTCGGCGACATTGTTTCCGAGAGGGCTGATTTGCCCTAATCCAGTAATAACGATACGTGAGTGATTATCCGACATGACTTGGAACCTTGTGGATCTTAATGACTTGGCTTCCGCTTAGCGAAATGCTTGAACAACAATAGATGCATTGTGTCCACCGAACCCAAAGCTGTTACTCATGGCTATTTCGATGGGGCGTTGTTTTGGTGTAAGCGGCGTATAGTCCAAATCGCATTCCGGATCGGGTAGTTCGAGATTGATCGTTGGTGGAGCAACTTGATCTTGAATACCCATGATGGAGAGGATTAGTTCGATTCCACCACTTGCACCGAGTGAATGACCGAGTGCACTTTTGGTGCTGGAAACACTGAGTTTATACGCATGATCGCCGAACACATTTTTGATTGCTTTTGTTTCCGCTAGATCGCCAAGTGGTGTGCTGGTACCGTGGGCATTGAGATAATCCACTTGGTCCGCATTAATGTTTGCATCATTTAAGGCATTGCTCATACTGCGACAAGCGCCGAGTCCTTCAGGATCGGGATGGGTGATGTGTCCTGCATCACAACTTGCTCCAAAGCCAATGACTTCGCAATAGATTTTTGCTCCACGAGCTTTTGCGTGTTCCAGTTCTTCGAAAACCAAGACACCCGCTCCTTCACCCATCACAAAACCGTCACGAGTTTTATCAAAGGGTCGTGACGCGCGCTCAGGTTCATCATTGCGACGTGACAAGGCCTTCATGTTCTGAAATGCACTGAGTCCCATAGGTGTAATCGCAGATTCGGTACCCCCGGAGATAACAATATCGGCATCATTGCATTGGATCATTCGTAGTGCGTCGCCCATAGCATTATTTGCTGAAGCACAGGCAGTCGCAACGCCATAATTTGGTCCGCGCATGCCATAGCGAATAGCAAGATTACCTCCGGCCGCATTAAGCATCAGCCGAGGAATTGTCATTGGGGATACGCGTTCGGGTCCGCGATTCAGTAGTACAGCGACTTGCGTTTCGATTTCTCGAATACCGCCGATGCCTGAACCGAGAATCACACCGCAGCGAAACGGATCTTCTTTTTCAAAGTCGATACCGGAATCGTTAACGGCATGAGTACCAGCGACCATTGCGAACTGCGTAAAGCGGTCCATACGTTTGGCTTCGCGTGGTGGTATTATTTCGCTAGGATTCCAGTCGTGAATGTCACCACCGATTTTGATTTTAAACAAATCAACATCGACAACTTGGAGCTGGTGGATTCCGCTTTCGCAATTTAGAATCCGCTTCCAAAGGTCATCGACATTGTGGCTTAACGGTGTGACAACGCCCAGTCCCGTAACGACAATTCGTCGTGTCATAGTAACCAGATTTATACTGTTATTAGGAATTGTTAGTTTCGATAAAGTCGATAGCTTGACCGACTGTTTGGATTTGTTCGGCTGCTGATTCAGGAATCGTCGTGTCGAATGTATCTTCGAGTTCCATGATTAGTTCAACAGTATCGAGCGAGTCTGCGCCCAAATCGTTAACGAATGAAGTTTCACGGGTTATTTTCCCTTTTTCGACAGCGAGTTGTTCGGCAACGACGTCAATTACTTGTTCTTCAATAGACACAGAAAGTCTCCTTGGTAAGCGAATGTCCTGATGTTTTTTCCACACGCGTGGTTGTTAGATTCTACAGGAAAGGCAGTTGGTTTTAAAAGTGATTTGTGGGGTTAATATTCGAGGATGTGATTTTTAAAGTATCTATCAGGATAGAGTAATCTAGTTCAAACGGTCAAGATTAACCATGTCGAGTTGTGTACAGTTTTACTGTATTATTTGAGTTTGTAATAGGACGATTGGTCAACCGGTCATCCCACCATCGACAGCTAAGGTGTGTCCGGTGATATAGCCTGCTGCCTTGCTGGCTAAAAACAGGACGCAAGCGGCTACATCGGCTGGTTGTCCAAGTTTTCGAGCAGGAATGCGTTTTTTGGCTTCTTTGATGACGGCTTCGCCGAGCACTTGAGTCATATCGGTTTCAATAAACCCTGGGGCAACGCAGTTTACGGTCACGTTACGGCGAGAAATCTCTCGGCTAAAACTACGAGTCATTCCGATGAGCCCTGCTTTTGAGGCAGAATAATTCGTTTGTCCAATATTTCCCATGAGCCCTGACACACTCGACATATTAATGATTCGGCCATACCGAGCGGACATCATATGTTTAGAAACAGCTCGCATGAACAAAAAAGCGCCGCGAAGATTTGTATTGATGACGTCGTCAAATTCTTCATCGCTCATTCGTGGCAGTAGGGCATCGCGAGTAATTCCGGCATTGTTGACGAGGATATCAACACTACCCCATTCTTCAGCAATCTGATCGACCACCCTATCGACACTTTCGCGGTCCGTAACATCCACCGAAAATGCACTTGCTTGACCTCCTGCTTCTTCAATTACAGTGACCGTCTCAGCAAGTTTATCCGCATTTCGAGCAAGACAAGCGACTCGTGCTCCGTTACGAGCAAGTTCCATAGCACATTGTTTCCCTAAACCTTGAGAAGCGCCGGTTACAATTGCAACTTGGCCAGACAGGTCAGCATTTAGTTGCTTACAAGTTTCTTCGGACATGATGTTTACCTTCGAGTGAAATGAAAGTGTGCCAGATGTTAGTGCTGGGCACTGCTCTGTATATCTTTGTACCGTCGATAAAAATTAATTCAACACCACAAAATAACAATTAATTAGTGTAAGAGAAAAGTAAGAGAGTAAATCTATATCGCTAGTACCTATTCGGCTTTATACGAGTTGGACCTTAACAGGAGACATTTTGGCAAGGTGTTTTTCGGTTGATTCTTCGCAACAAACCCCGTAGAACTCGTCCGGGACCAATTTCATAGAACTGCTCGACCCCTTGGTTTAGCAGGGTACCCATACACTCTTCCCAACGGACAGGAGAAACGACTTGCTGTACAAGATGTTGACGAATAATTTCCGGGTCACTGTGTACACTGGCATCGACATTAGAGATTACTGGTATGCGGGGGGCATTGAGCGGAATATTTTCAAGTACTTGTCGTAGTGGTTCAACGGCCGCTTGCATCACTTCGGTATGAAAGGCACCGGCGACCGCTAAGGGAATCGGTTTCATTGCGCCCGCTTCAACGGCAGCCACTTGAATTCGTTCACAAGCTGTGCGAGAACCAGAAACGACAATGTTGCCTGGACACAGATAATTTGCAATTTGCAAGACTTCGCCGTCTTCGCGACAACTGTCTATAAGTTGTTGTACATCTTCGGTTGATAAACGGAGTAAACTGACCATCGTACTATCAGCTTGCTGAGCGGCTACTTGCATCGCACTGCCGCGTTGTTGTACGACTCGTAAACCATCCTCAAACGACATCACTCCGGCAAACACTAAAGCTGTGTATTCACCAAGACTCAAGCCAGCCGTAGCAGTGCAGGCGTCGACAGTTTGCGGATCAGATGCTTTGAGTGACTCGAGAGCTGCGAGACTTGCCACAAATAACGCAGGTTGGCTGTGATCGGTTGTGTTGAGCTTCTCGGCTGGGCCTTGGGCACAGAGTTGTGCTAGGTCATAACCAAGGATTTCACTGGCTTGTGTAAACAATGCAGCGGCGGTTGGAAGTTGTTCAACTAATTCTTGAGCCATTCCAACTGTTTGGGCGCCTTGCCCTGGGAATAAAAAAGCGATGTTACTCATTGAAACGCAATGTCCTAATGGTCACGAGCTAAAGTAAGGAAGCGTTGGTTTTTTGGGGACCGCGAAGTGGCAGTGTCGTTGACCAGATTAGCTTACTCGTCGCTGACTGCAGCAAAGCGGCGCCCGGTTTCCATGTAGGTGCCACATTTTGGACAAACCGTGTGACTTGGAATTGGGTGGTTACACTGCTTGCAAGCGCTAAGTTGGCGAGGGGTCAACGCGTGATGACTTCGACGCTTGTTTGTTCGAGAGTTGGAGTGTTTTCGTTTTGGTACTGCCATGATAAAACCTAATCCTCGTCGCAGGAACTTGTAGGAACCTGATGAAATAGAGGGGGGGATTGTGACTTGTTTGTTGGTGTTATTAACTAATATTATCAGCAAAAGACCAATCCTAGAAGTGCCCTTAAGCTCTGTCAACAGGCTAATTGTTAGAAATGCGATCGCCACTGCGGGATGAATGACTTGGAAGGCTGGTGGAATTGGATTGAGTCGCGTTAAGTTGTAGATTATTCGGTAAACAAGGTATCTTGGTCATCCCTTGCTGATTCGACGTCAATATCGACAGGTTCGCCTGCCATTCCCATGTGATCGAATGCTCTTTGAGTCGCAATTCGTCCTCGAGGAGTACGAACTACCATTGCTGTCCTCAATAAAAAGGGCTCAACTTCATCAACGAGGGTATCAGTCGCCGTATTAATAGTATGTGCAATTGCTTCAACCCCAGCTGGGCCACCGCCAAAGACATCAATGAGAGTTTCAAGGTACTTGCGGTCCATTTTATCGAGTCCGAGAGTATCGATTTCCCATTTTAAGAGTGCTGCGCGGGTTATATCGGGGTCGATATTTCCATCGGCCCTAGCAGTTACATAATCTCTCACACACCGCAAGCGGTTGTTTGCGATGCGGGGCGTGCTACGGCTACGAATTGCAATTATATTGGCTGACTCATCATCAATTTCCAACTGTAGTTTTTTTGCATTCCTCTTGATAATTTGCGTTAATTCTTCGTCCGAGTAAAAATCAAGGTGCTCGCGCATTTGGAAGCGATCTCGCAGCGGTCCCGTCAGCATACCTGCTCGGGTTGTTGCACCGATGAGTGTAAAAGGTCTAATCGTCATATTGATGGTTCGCGCGTTAAGGCCATCGCCGAGGACCAGATCAATGCGAAAATCTTCCATCGCGGTATAAAGGTATTCTTCGACATTTGCGGGAATGCGATGAATTTCATCGATAAACAGGATCGCTCGATCTTGGATATTGGTCAGGTAGGGGATTAGATCTTTTGGTGCGCGCAGCGCCGCTCCCGATGTCATCTCAATCGGGACTCCTAACTCGTGCGGGATACAAGTGGCAAAGGTAGTTTTTCCTAATCCGGGCGGACCGTCAAATAGGATATGTCCTAGCGGTTCTTCGCGTTGTCGAGCGGCTTGAACTGCGATTTCGAGTCGCTCAAATACTTCCCGCTGACCCACCATCTCGGACATCCGTTGTGGCCGCAATGAACGGTCATCATTTTCCGCAGAAC
>LWDU01000171.1_pt1 | contig 18502 bp, 13 predicted proteins | sample 727161 | NCBI WGS metagenome assembly LWDU01 (sample SAMN04566230, study PRJNA314399) | hydrothermal vent metagenome | isolation source: deep sea hydrothermal plume seawater | place: Mexico: Gulf of California, Guaymas Basin | collected 2004-07-11
AAAGGGTACTAAAGGGAAAGCTATGCAATGGGTAAAAGTTGAAGGGTGGATTCGTCATGGTATTGCTATGAATGAAGCATATAAACCCGGTAACTTTAATTTCAAAACGGCTGTCAAGATTGGTATGTTACAAAAAGAAGATGAGAAACCTATCCTGTCTATGAAGAAAAAAGGTTGGGATATATATGAGTTTATTTTATCTAGTAAGGGTTTTGAATTGACAATGAGAAAAGGATCTGAAGAAAAGAAGTTCATTGACAAACGACCCGATTATGTTTTAAAACAAGCAGAAAAGAAACTTTAACAAATGGCTGTTTATACAAAACCACTTTCAACGAATGTAAGAAGCTGGTCCGATCTTGATTTGGATTTTATAGCACATCCTGTCACTAAAGATATAGTTTTAAAAAAAGATGTTGAATCTATTAAGAGATCGGTAAGAAATCTTATAATGACTAATCATCACGAAAGACCGTTTCAACCACAAATCGGAAGTGGTGTTAGGGGCGTATTATTTGATTTAGTAGGACCAACTACTGCTGTTGTTTTACAAGATGAAATAAGGCAAGTAATTGAAAATTATGAACCAAGAGTAGAATTGGTTAATGTTAGAGTAATTAGTGCTATTGATAAAAATGGCTATTATGTAACAATAGAATTTACGCCTCTGAATTTTCCTGAACCCGTAACAATCGAATTTTTCCTTGAGAGGTTAAGATAAATGGCATTATCAAATAAAATACAAGTAACTGATTTAGAATTTGATGATATTAAAAGTAATCTAAAAACATATCTTGGTTCTCAATCACAATTTCAAGATTATAATTTTGAGGGAAGTGGTATGAGTGTATTGATAGATATTCTTGCATACAATACTCATTACATGGGCTACTATGCAAATATGCTTGGTAATGAAATGTTCTTAGATTCAGCATCATTACGGGAGTCTGTTGTGTCACATGCAAAAACTATGGGCATCACTCCTACATCCGCTAAACCTGCTACTGCTAAATTAGATTTTGTTTTCACGCCGGGAAGTTTACCTGCCTCTTTGACGATTGAAAAGAATACGCAATTTATATCAAAAATTAATGGTATTAAATATAAATTTGTAACCACTAAAACAACTACAATTCCAAGATCCATATCTGATACTTATAGCATTACAGGTGTTGAAATAAGAGAAGGGAAGATATTAACTAGATCATATACAGTAGATGCATCTAATACTATACAAAGATTTATTATTCCTAATGCAGATGTTGATTTAGATACATTGATAGTTAATATTCAAGCCTCGGCTTCAAATTCCAAAGTAGATACGTTTACGAATGGTAATAATATTGATGTTACAACTGTCAAGTCAACCGATAAAGTTTTCTGGGTGCATGAAATAGAGAACAGCCAATATGAACTTAGTTTTGGTGATGGTGCGGTTGGTAAACAATTGTCGGATGGTAATATTATCTTTATTGAATATTTAACTACAACGGGATCTACTGCAAATGGAGCAAACGTATTTAGTGCAAATACAACTGTTGCTGGTTTGAATCCATCACAATATATTATGTCAACTAGTGCAGCAGCAATTGGAGGGTCAGATATTCAGTCTATTGGATCATTAAAATATCTTACTCCTAAATTATATTCAGCACAAAAACGTGCATGTACTGCGGATGATTATAAATCAATTTTATTAGAACAACGACCAGATATAGAATCTATTACCACATATGGTGGAGAAGATGCTGATCCTGTTCAGTACGGAAAGGTTTTTATTGCATTAAAACCAGTTGGTAATACAGTCTTTAGTGATATTGCAAAAGCAGCCATTATAAAGGATGTTCTTAAACAAACTAATGTTGTTACTGTTATGCCTGTGATTGTTGACCCAACATTCTTTTATTTACAATTTGAGGTAACAGTTAATTATGATCCTATTACTAATTTAACAGATGAAGTTACTTTGAAATCAAATATCAATGCATCCATTCAAAATTATCTACAAACTAATCTTGAAAAATTTGACCAGAAATTTAGGTATTCGCAGTTAACAGGGAGTATTGATAATACGAATCAGGCAATTAGAAATAGTAAAACGACTGTAAAATATGCACAACGAATATATCCTGCAACATTTGGCGTACCTGCAACTTATACTATAAATTTTAATAATCCAATTTTACAAGGATATTTTAAGAGTACTCAATTTGTAGCATCTGATGGACAAACTTATCAACTGGTTGATGATACTGTAGGTAATGTAAAACTTGTTAGATTACCAACTGGCACACTTTCGGGGGCAACGTGGGTCAATGATTATAGTTCTGGGCAAGTTCATAGAGTAGATGAAACAGGAACTCTCCATACAGGTCATTTTCATTATGACCAAGCAGTACATGACTCTAGTAGTGAACTTCTTGAACAAATGATTTTACCAGATGGAACAACGAATATAGGTACAATAGATTATGATACAGGACAAATTAAGTTAGTTAATTTTGCACCTATGTCAATTACTTCTGGTGACTCTTATATTAAATTAAGTGTACATCCACAATTGACTACATCTGATGTTACACCGTTACGAGAACAAATATTAACTTATGATGTTAATGATTCAGAATCAATTAATATTACAATGGTTTCGGAAATAATATAAATGGCTGAAGTTAATTCAAATTCCCCTATACATCCTGAACTTCATCAGAGGGTTTCAGTAAAGGTACAAGGTCAGTTACCTGATTTTGTAAAACAAGATCATCCTACGTTTGTAGCTTTTCTTGAGGCTTATTATGAGTATATGGAGGAACAGGGAAAGCCAATTGAGGTTATTGGTAATTTACAGAACTACGTTGATCTTGATAAAACTACTGATGAATTTCTTGATTATTTTAAAACACAATTTGGTAAAGACTTACCAGAGGCAGTATTTGCTAATGCCAATAAGCCATTCGTATTAAAAAATCTTCGCGACTTTTATCTCTCAAAAGGTAGTGAAAAATCTTTTCGATTTTTATTTAGATTATTACACAAGGAAGAAATAGATTTTTATTATCCTTCTGAAGATATGCTTCGTGTGTCAGATGGTAAATATACAAAGAATAAAATTATCAGAGTAATAGATGGATCAGGGACTGATGCAGTTTATAATTTAATAGGAAAACAAATAAAGGGTACTGTTTCTGGTGCAGAGGCAATTGTTGAATTAATAATAAAAGAAAAGGTCGGTAGTACAGAAGTAACAACAATATATCTATCGGGTGTGAGAAATAAATTTGTAGCTAATGATACGATAGTTGATGGTTCCAATACCTATACAGTTGGTGCTATGGTTACAGATTATAATATAACAAATTCTGGTAATAATTATAGTGTTGATGATATTCTTAATGTTGCGGGGGGTGTGGGTAATTCTAATGCAACACTTAAGGTTGATTCGTTAACTAGTGGAGAAATTGCCACTATTACTATTAATGATGGTGGTAGTGGATATGTTGTTGGGGATGTGTTGACTGTAGATAATAATGGTGTTAAAGATGTTGATACAAGAACAGCTAGTTTTGTTGTTAAAGAAGTTACATATGGTAGTGCTATTCCACTTGGTGCTGTTACACGAATAGAAATAGAAAATAAAGGTAGAGGTTATACTGGTCTTCCTACTATTAGTGGCGGGACGGGTACGGGACTTGCGGTTACTTTAACAGGAGTTAATATTGGTGGTGTTAAAACATTAAAAATTAATAATGGTGGGTTTGGTTATTTAACTAATCCAACTATTGATTTTTCTGCGAAGGGTGATGGAACAGCAACAGGGACAGGAATTATTTCGGGATATGAAAATGAATATAATGTTGGTTGGACAGGTGATGATGGTTTTCTTTCAGCGGGTAATTACATTCAAGATAGTTATTATTACCAATTATTTTCTTACGTCATTACCTCCGGTACGTCAATTCAAAATTGGCGAAATATTACAAAACAAACAGTACATCCAGCTGGGATGGCAATGTTTGGTAATGTACAGTTACATGGATATGCTTCTACTACATTAAATGCACATACATTTGCTCCTCCTGGGTTACCACGGCAGGAATATAGAATTATTTTTCACGAAGGTACAATTCAACCGCCTGTTATTGTTCAATTACCAATTGATTCGTGTGAAGGTGAAATTGAATATATTTTCTTATTTGATACTGATTATTTGTCAGTACTTGATCCTATTTCAGAAGAACCAAATCCAGATGAGGATTGGAATTTAGTTACTCAATCAATTACACAATCAGATGATTGGGGTTTAGTTACTACACCAACTTTCTTTGTTGCTCCAACAGTATGTCAAACTTATATTAAATTTTTAGGAATAAATTATCTTAAAAATTTAAAAGGTTTAGCTGATTATTTATATTTAATTATTGGAGCAACTAGATATAGTGATGATGGTTTATTAACGGAAGGTGTAACAGAAGGTGGGGAAGATTTTGGTAATCTGACTGATGAAATTATTCTTTCAACTCAATTAAGATTGGGACCGCTAAGAAGGAAATTAGATTACTGGAAATTTAGAACACAGGGTGGATATTCTCAAGGTGTTATTGGTGTTGGTGCTACAGCAGATGTAGATGCTCCTGTTGGTGGTGCTATAACTGGTTTTTCAAACTTAGTAGGTGGAACTGGTTACATTAATCATGCAGGTAAAAGTATAGGTCCGCCAAGAGTTGTGTTTGATAATACTGGAACGGGAGGAACTGGTGCTAAAGCAGATATAACTATTACTGCTGGTGTTGTAACTGCTATAACTGTTACAGATGGTGGAACTGGATATACATCTGCACCAACTATTATAATTACTGGATCTGGAGAACCTGGAGGAACAGAATCTGGAACTGGTATAGGGCCTTTCTTGAATCAATTAACATTTGATTGGCAATCATTGGGGGGTATGAAGCAAAGAAATCTAACAAATGCAATAATTACACAATGGGATCATGCTGTAACTCCTGATATAACGTATGGTGAAACTACTACTGCAGGATTTCTTACAAATGTATATGGAACGGCCGATCAGGTTTTACCACCATTAGATGGTCCTATTACGTTACAATGGTATCAACCAGGTGGTAATCCACCATAAAAAATAACAATCAACGCAAAAAGTATTATAAATATTATAATAAACAAAAAGATGAGGATAAAAAATGTCTGCTATAATTAATAACAGTTTTAGAAAATTCAATGCTGATAACTTTATCAGTAGTTTTGTTGGTAACAATGTCTATTTGACAATTGGTAAGAATACCGAATGGTCAGGGGCAAGTGCTGGGGAATATATTGAGCAAGCACCCAATGATGCTACGATTCCAGTTCCGATTGATACGACAACTGCATATTATAAGAATCATGACGATTTAATTGCTGTTAAAAAGATTAGTTCCGCAGATGTTTCTCATGTAATTAAGAGAGTCAATTGGACTACAAATACTAGATATGCAGAATACGATCATCTTCAAGATGATATGATTGATGGAGTTAAGTTAGATGTTAATGGTCTACCAGATCCAGCTGGAATATTAACAGACTATTTTGTAATGAACGCTACTTTTAAAGTATATAAATGTATTAGTAATTATGGTGGTGCTCTTTCCGTCAATGAACCTACTAATACTCAAACTGGTGTTTTTGAAACACCAGATCATTACAAGTGGAAATTTATGTATGAAGTTCAGCAAGCTGATGTTGTTAAATTTGTAACATCTGATTGGATTCCAATTAAAGCACCTGCTAATGCTATTGCTAATCCAGATCAGGCTGCAGTAGAAAGTGCAGCAGTTAATGGATCAATAGAACATATTAATGTTGTAAGTGGTGGAACCTTATATAAAAATAATACTGGAAATGCAGTTGGTTCATTAATAAATGAAATTACGTTAGCGTCTGGTACTGGTCAATCATGGGAAACTAATCACCAGACTGATGATTATTATAATAACATGACGGTGTATATTAGAGCGGGTAAAGGTGTTGGTCAGTTGAGAACAATAACTGATTATGATGGAGCATCTGAAACAGCAACTATTACTCCTAATTGGGATGATGTTAATAGTTATCCTGATTCAACAAGCGTATATGATGTTATGCCAGCTGTTACTTTAGCATCTGTAGATAATAATGATGCTTTTGCTCATGTTTCAAGAATTAACACATCAACAGGAGCTATTGAAGCTGTTGCGATGAAAGCAGAAGGAACATTATATCGTTCAGGGACTGCTACTGTATCTAGTGGTGCACCGGCAAGTGGTGGAACAGCCGCGGTATTAAAAGTAATGATTAGTCCAAAGGGTGGACATGGTTCAAATGCTGTTAACGAACTAGGAGGAGCATTTGTAATGTTAAATAGCCGTTTAATTGGGATTGAAGGTGGTGACTTTCCTGTAGGTGCTGATTTTAGAAAAGTACAAATTATAATTAATCCGGAATTAGCAGGGGGAGGTTTAGCAACTGGTAGTGTTTATCAACAATCAGAGTTAACAACAGATACGGGAGATATCATTTATTCCGAATTTAGAGGTCCTATTAATAGAGCATCTGATTCAACAGAAGATATAAAAATCGTTTGTGAATTTTAATAAAAGGAAATTTTAATGTCGAATTTTAATATAAATACAAATCAAAGTCCTTACTTTGATGATTATGATGAAACAAAAGACTTTCATCAAATATTATATAAAGCAGGATTTCCTGTTCAAGCTCGCGAGCTGACGCAAGAACAAACTATTTTAAGAAATCAAATCAAACGATTTGGAAATCATGTTTTTCAAAATGGTTCTAAGGTTACGGGTGGTGATGTTACTCTTAATTTGGAATATGAATATGTAAAATTAGAACCACAGTATAATGGTGTTAATATTATTCCTTCAAATTTTCACGGTCATACTGTAATTGGTACAGAATCAGGTTGTAGAGCTATTGCTTTAAATAGTATTGTGAGTGATATTACTACAGGAGATCCAGATACAATTTTTGTAAAGTATATTTCTGGAGAATCAGTTACTAAAAAAGTACAAGGTATTTTTGTGAAAGGTGGGGGTGTTGGTTATACACAGGCTCCAACAGTTGCCATTACTGGTGGGGGAGGGGTTGGTGCTTCAGCCGTAGCAGTATTGAATACTGCAGGAGAAGTTGGAGCAGTTAATGTGACTAGTAAAGGATCAGGATATACTTCTGCACCTTCTGTAACATTTACAGGTGGTAGTGGTTCTGGTGCTGAAGCTGATTCAACTATAAATACTGCCGCGTCCTTTAAAAATGGTGAACGTATTGTTACGGAGAATTTAGCAACGGCTGGAATTGCACAATCAAGTGGATCGACTGGTAGAGGGTCTGCAGTTTCTATAGATGATGGTGTATTTTTTATCTCTGGTAATTTTGTTCGTATTGCTGCTCAAACAATTATTCTAGAAAAATATACTGATAGACCAACACAGAAAGTTGGTATTGCAGTTTCAGAAACAATTGTTGACTCTGGAACAGATTCTACCTTATTAGATAATGCACAAGGGGCATATAATTTTTCTGCACCTGGTTCAGATCGTTTAAAGATTGTTTTAACCTTAGTAAAAAAATCAGTTGATAGTATAGATGATATAGATTTCTTTGAACTTTTAAGAATATCTAATGGTCTTATAACCAAAGATTTTAGGAGACCACTTTATTCAGAATTAGAAAAAACATTAGCTAGTAGAACATATGATGAATCGGGAAATTATACTGTACGAGCTTTTAATATTCAATTAAAGGAAGATGTATCTGATTCTACAAAATTTAAAGTTCGTATTGATCCGGGTAAAGCTTTTATTGAAGGAAAAGAATATGAAACCTTTACTGGTACTGATGTTTCAATTAATAAAGCAAGAACATTTGCAAATGTAAATAATTTTGATCGTCTAATGCAGTATGGTAATTATGCTGTTGTAAGTTCCCTGAACGGATTGTTTAATATATCGACACAACAAGAAATTGATTTACATAGTGTAATTGCTTCATCTATTGTTCTGACTGATGACACTACTTATGCAAATACAAAAATTGGAACGGCAAAAGTTAGAAGTGTAGATTATGTTAGTAGTGGAATTTTTAATCTATATATCTATGATATTAAAATGATTTCTTCAGCATTTAATGCTGTTGATTCGTTTTTTATTCCGGTTGATGCATCAACTACGCCGGTCGTTGAAACTTCTTCTTGTAATATTGATAATACTGGACGAGTTGGGGGATTATCATCCGGTGCTACAGCAATATTTGAAACAAATGATAATAGTTTAGTATTTCCTTTAGCACAGAATACGATTAAAACAATTCGTGATGCAGATAATATAATTGATACAAGTTATAGAGTAAAGAGGGTCTTTGAAAATGTTGTTTTTGCAACTGGTGTAACAACTATATCAACAACAGGTAGTACAGAAACTTTTTTTGGTTCAGGTACTTTAAGTGATACGAATAAATTAGAAGGATATCTTGTAACAGTTAAAACAGTTGGAACTTCATCATATACGGTTGGTCAAATTCTTGACTTCACTGGTTCTAATGAGAGTTTGTTGGTTAATGCACCTAGTAATACTAGTATATCTTTTGATACAGGTGGAACTAGTAATTTTACAGCTGATATTATAGCAACAATTAATTTAGATGGAAAACAAGAAAAAGTTAAAACACTAGTTACTACTGCAGTAAAAACTATTGCTGTACCAAATACTACAGTTTCAAGTTATGATTCTTTAGAAGTATCTGATGCTTATAAAATTCATGCTATATATGATTCTGGTGATCTTGTAGTTAATCCAATAATCCCTTCCCTTAATTTAGATAATCCTTCTAATGATGCATTAACAGTAGGAGAAATTATTACAGGTAGTGTTTCTGGTGCTACTGGAAGGGTTGTAACAAGTGTTGGTGGTGCAAGTTCACTTCAGTATATTCCTATATCAGGAATTTTTGTTCCAGAAACAATTACAGGTGGAACAAGTGGGTTTACTAAAGTTGTAACTATTGCTGTAGACGGTAGTGTAGTCGTAACATCAAAATATGAATTAGATAGTGGAATGCGAGATAATTTCTATGACCATGCGCGAATAAAATTAAAGGCTGGACAATCAGCACCGGTAGGAAAAATTACAGTTATCTATGATTATTTTACACATTCTGGTACTGGTTATCTTTCTGTTGATTCATATGCATCTATTGATTATGATTCTATACCAGCATACACTAGTCCTATTACAGGTGTAGAAGTTGAATTGAGAGATTGTGTAGATTTTCGACCAAGACGTACTGATGGAGCTACTACAATAGAAAATATTGAAATACCTGTACCAAATACAAATTGGTCTGCTGACTATAGTTATTACTTACCGAGAACTGATTCAGTTTATATTAGTAGGATTGGGACAACGGCAAGGGAAACTGTTGCTACGGATGTGTTTGGTAGTAATACTGGAGTACCTTCATTACTACAAACCTCCCCACCACGTTTAGACGGAACAATGGATTTGTATAGGATACGAATTCCTGCTTATACTTTTAAAGCGAGTGATGTGAGGGTAGAGTATATTGAAAATAAACGATATACTATGCGTGATATTAGTAATCTTGAAAAACGATTAAGTAATGTTGAATATTATACTTCTTTAACTTTGTTAGAAAGGGAAACAGATTCATTAGTTATTAAAGATGCTAATGGATTAGATCGGTTTAAGAGTGGAATATTGGCAGATGAATTTAGTGGTCATTCTGTTGGTGATGTCTTTAGTCCTGATTATCAATGTTCTATTGATTTTCAAGAAAGATTTTTAAGACCACCCTTTACAATGAACTTAACAGATATTGATTTTAATTCTGATGAGTCACAAGGTATACAACGAACCGGTGATTTGATTTCTCTTCCTTATGAATCTGAAACATATATAAATCAACCATTAGCAAGTAAGTTTATTAATGTTAATCCATTTGCTGTAGTTGCATGGATTGGTAATGTTGCATTAACACCACCAAATGATAATTGGATTGATACTAATACTCGACCAGAAGTTGTTGTAAATATAAATGGTGAAAATGATGGATGGGAACAGATGGTTGGTTTTGGTTTTGAAAGTCAATTTAATAGTTGGGAAACAATACAAACAGGAAGACAACTGAGATCAAGGACAAGAGGAACGACAGAAGCGGAAAGACGAGGTGCGGGTGCAGGAAGAGCACTAAGACGACAAACGGAAACACTTGCATTTCAACAGGGAAATATAGAACGTGCTGAAATAACAGGTACGGAAACAGTAAGAAATGAAGTTGGTGAAAGAGTTACAGATGTATCTATTATTCCTTTTATAAGACCACGTGATATAACAGTTAATGTAACCGGAATGAAGCCATTGACACAAGTATATCCATTTTTTGATGGAGAACCTGTTTCGCCATATTGTACACCAGCTGGTGGTCTTCTTGGTGATCCGATTTATACTGGTGAGTCTGGTGAAATATCTGGTTTAATTTTTTCTTTACCTAATACCGATACTTTAAGGTTCAGAGTAGGAGATAAACAATTTCTTTTACTTGATAATGCAGCGGGTGATTTAATACTTGCTGGTACACGTGGTGAAGTAATTTATCAAGCAACTGGTTTATTGCAACAAAGAGAGAATGTAGTTCTTTCTACAAGAGTTCCAAGAATTGAAAGGAGAACTACTCAAGAGGCAAGAGTTAGTATTAATACGACTGTTGATTTTTTTAATCCTCCTCCCCCACCACCAAGAGATCCGTTAGCGGAAACTTTCTTTGTAGATGGAACTATATATCCAAATGGTTTATTTCTTTCAAGTCTTGATGTATATTTTAAAAGTAAAGACACTAATAATATTCCAGTAACTTGTGAAATTAGAACTACTGTTAATGGTTATCCATCAACTGTAGTAATTCCTTTTAGTGATATATCATTATTACCAGATGCAGTAACTACTACAGAAGATGCATCAGTTGCAACTAATTTTCTATTTGATAAAGGATTAGTATATTTACAACCTGGTGAATATTCTATTGTTATTCTTTCAAATAGTTTAGAGTATGAGGTATTTCTTGCAGAGTTAGGTGAGGATATTCTTGGAACGACAAGAAAGGTTTCTGAACAGCCATATGTTGGTTCGTTTTTTAAATCACAAAATGCATCAACTTGGACAGCAGAACAGAATCAAGATTTGACTTTTAAACTTAATAAATGTAAGTTCACGGTAGCAGACTTTTCTGAAGCTGTATTTAAAAATCAGATAGTTCCTACAGAATATAAATCAAATATTCTCCAAATTGTACCAAGAGAACTTCTTACGGCCGGTACTAGTATTACTTGGGGAGTTAAAATGACGGATGTTGTGAATAATACTTTAGATACTACTTTCTTTGAAGTAGCAAAAATGGAAAATCTTAATTTAGAGCGACAAAAGAAAATTACTACCTTAGCAGGTAGTTATATTTCTGCTGCTCAATTTTCGTCAAGATCAGAACATATTTCTCCAATCATTGATCTTGCAAGAAATAGTGTAGTTACAGTTGAAAATATTGTAAACAATGTTTCAACAAATGAAACAAACACAGAAGGTGGAGATGCATTAGCTAGATATCAGACTAGACGAGTAAATCTTAAAGAAGGTTTTGATGCTGCTTCATTGAAGGTTTATCTGACTGCCAATAGACAGGAAGGAACAAGTCTTAAGGTTTATTATAAAGTTTTGTCACAGTTTGATCCAGAAATTTTTGATGATAAACTTTGGACAGAAATGGTTGAAATGACAAATCAAAATAATATTTCTGCTGATGATTCTATTGGTGAATACTTTGAAATTGAATATGAACCTGTTAATAATAGTACAGATTATACTTTAGATAATATTACATATGAAAGTTTTAAAACTTTTGCTATTAAAATTGTAATGATGTCTAGTACTACAACAAGAGTTCCATTGATTAAAAATTTGAGAGCTATTGCATTAGCATAATTTATGAATGATTTTATTAGGGAAACAAAATCTAAGGCACTTTTACAGACTAATATATCTGAGTTACAACGATATAAGTTGGCAAGAGAGCAAAAACAAAAAGAGCAATCAGATATAAATAGTATGAAGGACGATATTATTGAACTTCAGAAACAAGTAAAAACATTGTTAGGAAAACAAAATGGCTAAAATTGTAAAAAGACGAAGGGGTACGACAGCAGAACATGCAGTCTTTGTTGGTGCTATTGGTGAAATTACTATTGACTTAGATAAGGATACTGTAGTAGTCCATGATAATGATTTATTAGGTGGATTTCCTTTAGCAAGAGAAGATTTGAGTAATGTTGATCTTGAGGGAAAAATTGGTATTGCGGAATTAGATTTTCCAGATGGTCAACCAGGACAGTTTCTTAAAACAGATGGTTCGTCTGGTCTTTCATTTGCTACAGTAGATATAAATAACTCTATTGTTGGTGGTGATGTTACTGGTACTGTTTCCAATATTCAGATTGCACAGGGTGCAGTAGATTCGACAGAAATAGCTACAGGTGCAATTATAGAAAATCGTATAGCTGATGATGCTGTAACATCACCAAAAATAGCTGATAATGCTGTTGGTATGTCAGAAATTAATGTGATAGATGGTTCAGTTGGTCAAGTGTTGACCACTAGTGGTGCTGGTGCGTTAAGTTTTAAAACTAGTATGTCGGAAATAATTGTTACACCTACCGCGGGTCAATTAACCTTTAGTGGTTTAACTTATAATATAGGAAGAATTTCTGTTTATTTAAATGGTATTAAATTACTCAATGGTGTAGATTTTGTTGCCAATGATGGAACCTCTGTAGTGTTTACTGCTGGCGTTTCATCTACTGATAGAGTTGAATTTCAATTATTTGTATAATTAGGAGAAAGTAATGTCAAAAGCAAGAGAAATAGCAGATTTACTTGATATTGGTGGCGATATTGTGCTTGGTGCGTTAGATAATTTACCAACTGGTGCGGCTCCAGATTGGAATACATTATTGAATAAACCTACGTTGGCACCATCTGCAACAACTGATACAACTAACGCGGATAATATCACTAGTGGAACTATGTTAGTAGGTAGAATTGGCACAGGAGCGAATAACTCGACTACTTATTTAAGAGGTGATGGAACATGGACAACGAACTGCACAAATTTTGCTAACTGTACGACATTGACTGCTAATTGTGACAACTGTTCTGGAACTGTTACCGGTGGGTCAGGTGGGGCGGGCGTAAATTGTCAATGTGAAGGTGGTAATAATGCTCACACATTGGGCACGAACACTGCGGGCACGCTTGTTACATTAGCTTCCACTGCTTGTCATAGTGCTTGTAATTGTGCATGTAACTGTTAATAAAAGGACGATCAAATTATGTTTAAAAATATGTATGATAGTTTATCAGTAGGCGTTCATGTAGAGTATTTAGTACATGACGACTATGCCTGTTTAAAAATATGGACTCCTATATTTGGAGAAAGTATAGATCAAGATAGTACAGCAATTACTAATGATGTTGAAGGGCAAATTCCAACAGTAGAACATGAAGGGCTTATATCAAAGAGTTTGTCTTTTTCTGCATTGCCTGAATATATGGGTTTTCCACAACCTAATACGGGAGTGTATCATAATAGATTACCTGCGGGTGAAATTTTTGGAGAAGCAAGATTAGGTGAAACTTTTCTTCCTAATATACCAGCTAGTATTAAAGCGGGTGTTACTGATACTCTTACAGGACAATGGTTTCGTAATGTTGCTTATTCTTGGATTGACCCTTCTGATCCTTCTATACTAGGTGGTGAACGATCTGATGCAGCATGTTGGGTGATAGGTATAATGTCATTAGTCCAAGAGAGTCCAAGAACTTCTGCTGCTTATAATGCGCTTTCTCAGGCATTCAATTCTAAAGCTCACCCACTTCGTTCAGTACGACAATATGGTTATCCTGCTACATTATTTTTATATCAACCATTTCAGTCTGATAAATTTACGGATTGTTCTGTAACTTTGAAATATAATAAAGGATTTGGGTTTAGTACTAATATATTAACTGGTTGGAATGCCCCAGCTGATTATAATTATCTAGGACAACTTAATGATGCTATGCCACATTTTACTATTACAAGTGGTGGTGGTGATATTGATGCTGATGGAACTGATACAGTTTCTTTTAATATGGTAGATATAGATGGTACTCTTATAGAAAAAAATTCTGATATATATTTAGAGTCTACTGGTGGATATTTACCAAAGACACGAATTAGTGTACAAAATGGAGTTGGTTCATTTAAAACAACTGCATTAGGTTTAGATGCTGGTGATCAATTTAAAGTTAAAATTGGATTTAGAAATTTCACAGGTATTGAGGAAGTAGAGTATACAGTAATCTAAGAAAAGGAAAAATAAAAACATGACTACAATAACTGAACAAAAAAAAGATACAATATCTATTCCTGTTTTAAAAGATGTATTCAATATAACTACTGTTGAATCTGTTAAACAAGATAAGTTTTTATCAAAAGAACATCCTCTAGCGGGTCATATGAAAATTACACCCCAATGGTCAACACCTGTAGGTGAAATGGAACTTAATTTACCTGAAGAAATGAGAATAGGTCTTATTAAGTTTATTGCTTCACGTGGATATTGTACTACCATGGGCACTCATAAGAAAACACAAACACCAGAGTTTGAAGCAAATCATTACAATATGTTTGAGTTTGGGGAAGATGAAGAAGTGGGACAACATATTCGTGGTTTTGAAAAAATTGCTTCCGAAATGATTAGATATTATATTGCAAATTCTTGGGGTACTAAAAATGTTGAATCAATGAAGTTAGAAGCTCGGGCTTTTGGTAATATGCAAACTAATGGTAGGCGTACATATCCTCATTATCATCACAGTTTTGATGGTGTAATGATTACATATTTAACACTTGGTGGAGAATTTGATATTAAAGGTGAAGATACAATGAATGAAGAATTATTAATCATTCCCCGTAATGCAGAAATTGAACCAATAAAAAATAACAAGGTTGCTGATTACGGATCATTTGAATTGTCGAAAGATGATTTACCATGTGAAGGTTCAGGTAATATATTGTTACAAGATCCACGACCTGCTGTTAGTTACCCATATGATAATAAAGCAATTGCATTTGAACCGAAGGTAGGAACAACTATTTTTCATCCTGCTTATCTTTGGCATGAATCAAATACATATGTTGGTACAGGTATCAGAGCAGCGGTTGTTGTTAATTATCGCGTATTAACGAGGAATAATTCTGGTATAGTAAAACCTTTAGTATGAGTGTATAATTAATGAGGGATTTATAGTATGAAAAAACCTGACCATATAGAATTTTATGAAAGTCTAAAGGAGGAACCAGAAGATACAACGGAACACCCTTTAGATAAGTTTACAAAGATTGACCAGAAGTTTGCTACTCCGTTTCTTGAAAGTGAAACAACACTTTCACAAAAAATGCGTGAGGACTTAATTAAAGTCCTCGAAATAAAAGAAACTGCTTTATCTGTACTTAAAGAAAGTGAACCAGAATTTTACGGCATGGCTGAAGCTAAAGGCTTCTATGCAACTACGCACTATAATCTGTTTGATAATCCTTCCGAGTATCCTTTCGCAGAAAAATCTATCTTAGATTTTGAGCAAATTGCATGTCAGATGATCCGTTATTATATCCGTAAAGGATGGGGTGTTCGTCAGGCTGATGAACTCAAAATTGAGGGTAGATGTTTTGGTAATGTTCAACAACCAGGAGCTCGAACTTATCCTCATTATCATCAAGATACTAGCGGTGTTTTAATACATTATCTTACTGTAGGTGATGAAAATTTTATGGAAGGAACATCTGATTCTCCTAGACACGGTTCCCACCAAGTCTTATTTATGGATCCCCGTCCTGCCATTAATTACCCTTACTGGGAAAAAGTACATACAGTATTTCCAAGAGTAGGTCTTACTATTATCCATCCCAATTACTTATGGCATGAAACTAATCCTTGGTTAGGGAAGGGTATAAGAGTATGCATTGTCGTAAACTTTAGAATTATATCTCACGGATATAATGAATTAAGCAAACAATTTAGAGGGTAATATGCTAGATGTCCAAATTGAGCATGCATGGCCTGTGATAATAGGTAATCAACAAATTGATTTACCAAAAGAAATGAGAACAACTCTTATTGAAATTATTAAAAAACAAGATCATGTATTTACTGAAGATACTTATAATGAAAAAATAACAATAACTGAATCAGAATTATTTGAGAGAAAAATTTATAATCTATTTGATTATCCTAAATATTCTGATGAGAATGAAATAAAACAGGTTAAAGGTTTTGAACAAATAATGTCTAAAGTAATAAGAGATTATGTTCATCAAGCCTGGGGTGCAAATAAAGATTGTGATATAAAAATAAGAGGATTTGGTAATGTACAAAGGACATTTGGTAGAAGAACAGCTCCTCATTACCATCATGGTTGGGACGGAGTTTTAGCACATTATTTAACAGCAGGGGAAGAATTTGAACTAGAAACGTCAATACCAGTTATGGATACGGAGCATAGTGGTGATTTATTATTATTAGATCCTAGACCTAATAATTATGTTCCTGATAAGAATACTAGGACTGATATTATACATATAACTCCGTCTAATGGTCTTACTGTAATTCATCCTGGTTACGTTTGGCATGAAACACACACTCATACTAAGGCAGGAATAAGAGTTTTAGTCGCCATATCCTTTAATATTATAACAAAAAATCATGATGAATTACCAACAACTTTGGACAACCCCTATAGGAACAGTTGATATTGATCTATCGGATGATATAAGAAGAGCTTTGATTCAATGGGTCATAATGAATTACACGCAGAGAATAGGTATAAAAGAACCTATACCTTCATTTGTGGATTTGTTTGATTATACACAATATGCGACTAATGATAGAATACATATCTTTAAAGCTGTATATAGGTTCGAAATTATAGTCAGTAAAATTATTAGATCATTTATTAAACAAGCATGGGGTATGGATGAAACAGTCAGAGTAAAATCACATTGTACTAGTAAGGTACAATTACCGTTTGATAAGAGAATAGAACCGCATCGACATAATAATGTTGATGCTACATTAATACATTATCTTACTGTAGGTGATGAATTTTATTTAGACAATATGAAGGAATATCCATATATAAATAATGAATATAGTGGAGAGTTATTATTATTAGACCCAAGACCAAGTATTAGTTATCCATATAATAATAAAGCTAAAACGATTATACCAAAAGTTGGTACTACTATAATACATCCTGGTTACGTTTGGCATGAAACAAATCAACATACGCAGCCGGGTTTAAGAATATGTTTAATAGTTAATGTTGAAATATCTAAAGAAACTAAAGTACATTCATCATTAAAACAATTAATTAATATGAGGACATTAATATGATATTTAAGTTTTATTTAGAAGATCAAAAAGATAATAAAGAACTAGTATTAGATTATAATAATGAAACCTCAGAGTTACGTTATGAGAATGGTGATATTGTAATACCGCAGGATGTTTTTAAAGATTTTAAGCCATTTTATAAAATGAATGAAGGAAAAAGAGAACTAGCAAAAATAAAAATACAACTAGGATTAAAATGTAATTATTCTTGTGAGTATTGTTCGCAGAGATTTGTTCCTCGCAACCCAGATGATAATTATAAACATGAGGATGAAGATGATAAGACAGCAGAAGAAATTTCTATATTTATTAAAAGGTTTGATAAAGTAACAGTTGGTGAAAAGTTACACTTTGAGTTGTGGGGTGGAGAACCATTTTTGTATTTTCCAAAAATGAAAATGATAACAGAGCAACTTCATGAGAAATATCCAGAAGCAACATTTGGTGTTATTACAAACGGTTCTTTAATTAATCAAGAAATAATTGATTTTATACAAAAATATAATTTTGGTGTTTCTATTTCACATGACGGTGTTGGTCAAAAGACAAGAGGACCAGATCCTTTAGAAGATACGGAAAAAAAGAAATGGCTTTTTAAATTACGAAATCTTTTATTAAGTGATAAAAATAATCCTCTTGTGAATAGATTTTCTGTTAATGCCATGATTCATAAAGATAATGATAGTCGATCAGAAGTTCAAAAATGGATACGAAATAATTTTGGATTAGTTCCTATAGGTGAAGGTGGTACAGTTGATGCATATGATGAAGGTGGTCTTACTATGTCGTGGAAAACAAATGAAGAACATATTAATTATAGACGCAAAGCTTTTCGTGAAATAATGGATAGAAAATTAGACCAATTTGCCATTGTAAATCAAAAACTTAACCAATTTCGTGACTCATTAAAAGAACAAAGACCTTCTTCTTCATTATTGCAAAAATGTGGGA
>LWDU01036206.1_pt1 | contig 18502 bp, 12 predicted proteins | sample 727161 | NCBI WGS metagenome assembly LWDU01 (sample SAMN04566230, study PRJNA314399) | hydrothermal vent metagenome | isolation source: deep sea hydrothermal plume seawater | place: Mexico: Gulf of California, Guaymas Basin | collected 2004-07-11
GCAGCGCTGCGGTGTTTGGCGAAGCGGGGTTTTCGACGCTGGAACGCCGCTGGGTGCGACCGACGTGTGACGTCAACGGCATCATGGGCGGATACTCGGGCGAAGGACCAAAGACCATCGTCCCGTCAAAGGCTGCCGCAAAGCTGACCTGCCGACTTGTTCCCGGACAGAATCCGAAAACAATTCTCACGGCGTTGGAAACTTTTCTGCGCAATCAGTGTCCACCGGGACTGACGTTCGAGTTTCTGACGTTTCACGGCTGCGAAGCATTTGTCTTCGACCCGAACAGCGAGTGGATTAACGCCGCCAGTGCGGCGCTGCAAGCGGCCTTCGGCAAGCCGCCCGTGTTTATTCGGGAAGGTGGATCGATCCCTGTGGTATCCAGCTTTCAGCAGATTTTGGGAATCGATACATTGCTGCTCGGCTGGGGCCGGAATACAGATGACCTGCACAGCCCCAACGAACATTTCCACGTTGACGACTTCCACAACGGCATCCTGGCGAGTGCCCACCTGTGGCAGGAACTGGCGGCCGTACAGAAATAATCGGGCGTCGTTTTTCCTGTTTGGAAAACGGGGTCAGGTACCAAAAACCGGAACGGCCCGCAGGGTGCTTTGCATTTTGGGTACCTGACCCCCTTTTCCCCTTCGTACTGATATCGTTTCAAAATTCTCACCGTCGAACCAATTGGACAGCGCCCGTTTCTTCCTAATATTAACCCGAAGCGTAAGCGAGGAGACAAATTGTGTCGATCGCCTCGCTTACGCTTCGGGTTACGAAAAACACTGAACAAACGAAACAAATGGCGCTGACCAACTAAATCAAAGGACATAACAAATGCTGGATCTGCAGTTCATCTGCGACAACCGCGATGAAGTTGAGCAGAATTGTAAAGCCCGCGGCGTGGCCGTGGACCTGGATGCCGTCATCCGTCTTCGAGACGAACGCAACAAGCTGATCTTTGCCGGAGATGAATTGCGACGACAACAAAAAGAAACGTCGTCAAAGATTCCCAAAGCGTCTGCCGACGAACGGCCTGCGCTGATCGAACATGGCAAACAACTGCGCACACAGATCTCCGACACCGACGCTCGTCAAAAGGAGGTGGAAGCGAATTTGCGCGAACACCAGGCTCCGATTCCCAACATGACGCACCCGGACGTCCCGGTGGGTGGCGAAGACGACGCCAGCGAAGTCCACAAAAGCGGACAGATCAGGGACTTCGACTTCACTCCACTGGATCATGTGGACATCGCCGCCAAATGTGATCTGATCGACTTTGAAGCAGGTTCGCGAGTCGCCGGCCATGGGTTCTATTATCTAAAAAACGACGCCGTCATGCTGGAAATGGCGTTGGTGCAGTTTGCTCTGACGAAACTTCGTGCAGAGGGATTTACGCTGTTCAGTACGCCGGACCTTGCACGAGATTCCGTGCTGGAAGGGATTGGTTTCAATCCTCGTGGAGACGAAACGCAGATCTATTCCGTGGCGGGTACCGACCTGAGCCTCGTGGCCACGGCGGAAATCACACTCGGCGGGGCATTGCAGGACCAGACGCTGGACATTGCCGACTTGCCGTTGAAAATTGCAGGCTTGTCGCACTGTTTCCGCACAGAAGCGGGAGCTCACGGACGAAAAACGCGGGGGATCTACCGGGTCCATCAGTTTACAAAGGTGGAAATGTTTGCGTTTACGGCACCGGACCGCGAGCAATCCGACGCAATACATCAGGAGATCGTCCGCATTGAAGAAGAGATTTTCCAGGCCCTTGGCCTTCCCTACCGCCTGATCGATACGGCCACGGGAGATCTGGGCGGCCCGGCTTATCGGAAATACGATCTTGAAGCATGGATGCCCGGTCGCGGTGACGGCGGCAGCTACGGCGAAGTCACGTCAGCATCCAATTGCACGGACTATCAGGCCAGGCGACTGAACATTCGCTGCAAAACGCCCGAAAAAAAGGGCACTCAGTTTGTCCACACGTTGAATGGAACGGCCATTTCCTGTGCTCGCGCGATCATCGCAATTCTGGAAAACTACCAGCAGGAAGATGGCAGCGTCGTCGTACCTGAGGTACTGCGTCCGTGGGTTGGGAAAGACGTGATCTCCGTTTCATAACACGAGGCGGCCGCCTGCCAATTCAAACCGCCTTCGACGGTGTGTTCGAGCCGTCTTCGACGGTCTGTTCAAGCAATCGCTCGGAATGTGCTGGCACGCTTCAGCAGATCACGGAGCCAGTCTTAACTTTAAAACGTTCTCAAAAATAAGCGTAGCCAATCGGCGTTGTCGACGCTTGCACGGCCAACGCTTGAACTACCGTCAAGTCGACCTATACTTCTCGCCACGGATGTGGCGATCGGCGGCGGAACGGAAGTCCGACAAACCCGCCGTCGCCCCCGTTTTCAAATGACACAATCAGGACCACCGGCAGCGCCGGTGGTGTATGAGGATGGCCCCTGGAAGGGGCCGCAATATAAGCTCGAAGCGCCAGCGAGTGGGTCACGTGCGCTTGTAAAACTCACTCACTTGCGCTGCGTGCTTGTATCAGGAACGGCAGAGCGTCATGAGTGCTCACCAGCAGAGCTGGTGGTTTACGATCGAAAATCAATTTAGGAATAGGAAATAGAGCTATGAGTAACGGAGACATTGTACAAGACGAGTCCGGCCGGTTTGTCACCGTTTTGCCGCCAGTGAAAGTTGGCCAACAGGCTCCCGGTCTGGATCTGGCACTAAATGCTTACGACCGCACAAAAGACGGCGGCGACGATCAGTTTCAGGACCTGAAGCTGTCTGACTACAACGGCAAATGGGTTTGCCTGTTCTTCTATCCTCTGGACTTCACGTTCGTCTGCCCGACGGAATTGGTCGCCTTCAACAAAGCGCTGGGTGAATTCGACGATCGTGAAACCGTTGTCCTGACGGCCAGCACAGACAGCGTTTACTCACACAAAGGCTGGTGTGACAGTCATGAAGAACTGGCTGGCCTGAAGTACCTGATGATCGGCGACGTCAACCATGAACTGTCTTCAGCGTACGACGTTCTGGACGACGAAAAGGGAATCGCCTATCGCGGTGTCTACCTGATCGATCCCAACGGTTCACTTCGCTGGTTGGCCGTCCATGATCTGGGCGTGGGCCGCAATGTGGATGAAGTTCTGCGAGTTCTGGACGCACTGCAGACTGACAAGCTGTGCCCCTGCAACTGGAAGCAGGGCGAAGAAACGCTGAACTAAAGCGGCGTCAGTGTTTGAATGAACGAGTGACTGTGTGCTATCCGGCTCTGCCAGTGTTTCTGTCAGCCTCAGAAACACCGGGCAGAGCCTGGGGCACACATCCGTGCACGGCTGCCGCTGCCCATGTGAGCAACCAGCGCGGGTTTCGGGCGACATACACACAGTCGTCGTGGACGCGTTCTATCCGAATCCGGCTTGACCATTCCTGAGTCGCTGTTTCCGGATGGAGCCGCAGGCCAGACCGCTGCTTTTGCCGCTCTCCCGCCGGCCGTTACGCGATGACGTCCAATGATGCTGCAGGACGGTCCCCTTTCGCCTGACGTGCATTCTCCATGTCGTCGATGTGCCGATGCCAGCGTTTGATGAGGGAAAACGACGCAGTCACGCTGTCCGGCAGCAGGGTCGAGCAGAGCGTCGTGTGCAGTCACGGTATGTTGCGAAACCGGGCCGGTGGCCGGTGGTTGGAGCGAGGAACGAGCGAAACCCCGGGGCCGGCAATGCCGGTTTGATTTTCCTTCGCAGGCTCAGTCCAGCCTCCGGCCACCCACCAGTCCGATACCACAATCCGTGACTGCACCCAGAGCATCCGGCCGGTGATGATTAGGTTGAAGTCGTTACGTCAACTCGTGTATTCTGCATGATTCGATTTCCAGAACCTTCAGGAAAACCCCATGGCTTGCCAGATTTCAAAGTGCCATGTTTCGCGCAGCATCTCGGCGATCACTGACGGAAAAACGCGACTGCGACTTGTCGTCCCCATGCTGGCAGTGATCGCATTCTTTGACGTACACGTTAAAGCCAGCACGATTCGAGTGCCGCAGGACCACGCCACTATTCAGGCGGCCATTGACACGGCCTCCGCAGGTGACACGGTTCTGGTGAGTTCAGGAACGTACAACGAGCGACTACGAATCAAGGATGGCGTACACGTCCGCAGTGAAGGTGATGACACAAAAACAGCACCTGGCCTGAATCGGGCAGTCACGACAATCATTGACGGTGGTAGCACAGAGGGAACCGCCCCGGGCGTCTTGATGGGGGAAGGCTCTGTGCTGGATGGATTTACGGTAACAAACGTCGGGCTCTACGATGACGCGCTGTGGAAAAAACACCACGCCACGCAGGGGAATCAGCAGTCTCACGAACATATCGGCGCACCGGGAATACCAGGCATCGGGATTGTCGGCGTCAACTGCCTGGTCCGAAACAATATCGTGCACCATATCGGATACACGGGCATTGCAATTCAGGGCGTCGACGGCATGCGTTGCCAGCCGCAGGTCACAAATAACATCTGCTATCGAAACATGGGGAGTGGCATCGGATCGATGAGCCGGTCTGCTGCTCTGATCGAAGGCAACGTCTGCTTTCAGAACTTCTACGCCGGCATCGGACACGAAGATGCCAGCCCAACCGTCCTGAACAACGATTGCTACGAAAACATTCGAGCGGGCATTGGCATCAGCGAAGGCGCATGCCCGGTTGTGCGTGGAAACAGGTGTTATCAGAATCGACGTGCCGGCATTGGCGTCCGCACGGAAGCGACAACGCGGCCCCTGATCGAAGACAACGACTGTTACGAAAACGACATGGCCGGAATCGGAGCGGAAGAAGAATCGTCACCAGTCATTCGCGGGAATCGATGCTTCAGAAATAAGCTGGCGGGAATCGGGATACGTACACACGCGGCGCCAACAATCACTGACAACATCTGCCACGAGAACGACGAAGCCGGAATCGGCCAGGCAAGTGATGCTGTCACGATACTGATCGGCAACCAGTGCCATCACAACAAAAAATCGGGAATCGGCTTCGCCGACTGCAGCGAGGGGCGATCGACCGTCATAAGAAACACCGTGTTCGACAACGCCAAAGTGGCCGTCGGCATCCATTCCGGTTGGGTTGTGTCGTTGTCAGAAAACAAGCTCTCGCGTACTGGCGGCGTGCCTCCACTTGTGATGGTCTTCGCCGGGGCGGAAGCAACCTTTACTGACAACATCATTGTTGGTGGTGGCGTCGCGGGCATCCGCGTCGCGGGGACTGTGAACCTTGTCAATAACGAACTGGTCGGTACGTCGCAGGGAAAAAACGGGCCGACAAACTTTGCTGTCTGGGGACTGCCAGGTTCTGACATCACAATGACGGGCAACACCGCGCGTCACTGGCGCTACGCCCTGCAAGCCACCGAATCCACGGTTCACGTCAGCCTGAACCACGTTGAAGATTTTCGTAGTGCAGCGTTCGTAATTCGCAACGCGCCGAATTCCGTCGGCGTCTTCGGTAACACGGCCGTCTCAGAAACTCCAGGTGACGATGTCGTTCTGCTGCTCGAAACGAAAGGCATACTGCGGGACAACGTAATCATTGCTCCGGACACGACCAAGGCAGGTAGCAGGTAGCCTGCCAAGATACGACAGCCGGCCGATCAGTCCTGTTCGAGCCACCAGCCTGCGAATTCTTCGAAATCAATCGTGCCGTTGTCGTCGGAATCGACCGTGTCGAATCCGATTCGACGCGTCTCCTCTTCCATGCCCGAATTCAACGTGTCCAGAAGTTCACAAAACTCCCCAAAGTCGATGGAGCCGTTATGATCCCGGTCGAAGTAGTCAAACGATTCTCGTAGTTCTGTGTTATCCATGTCGAAAGTGTATTCCGCTCGAATTGGCCAACAACTGTTCCAGCATCAAAAGATTGCATTTTCAATCACTGCGCCCGACGGATACCGGAGCGCCTATTTACCCTCACACTGTTACGCTGGACGTCCGTCTGTCCTGGAAACACCCGCCAGATGCGGGTGACCAGGCCTCAAAACTGTTGAATCTCTCAGAGAACAGGATTCCGATGCGGTTCCGTATTAACGTGCAGATATGCCTGGCAGCTGTTTGTGTTGCGATGCTGCTGCTGAGTGGCACACCGGTGTCTGCTCAGGATTCACCGGATGAATCACTCAAAACACTGGATCCCGCCGAAGGACTCGAAGTCTCGTTGTGGGCCAGCGAGCCGATGGTCAGCAATCCAACAGCCATGGACATCGACTCGCGCGGGCGTGTCTGGGTCGCGGAAGGCCTGAACTATCGAATGAAGCAGAAGCAATTCGACACGTTGAAACGCGTCGACGGAGCGGACCGCATCAAGATCCTCTGCGATACCGATGGCGACGGGAAAGCCGACACGGTCACTGTCTTTGCGGACAACATCTTTCCCGTTCCTTTGGGCCTGGCTGTCGAAGAAATCCGGAAAGACGGAAAACAGACAGGAACACGTGTCTACGTCGGCAACTCGCCAGACCTGCTGGTGCTGGAAGATACCGATGGCGACGACAAAGCCGACCGTCGCTACGCACTGCTGACAGGTTTCCGCGGTGTCGATAGTGACCACGGTCTGCACGGCATGACGTTTGGACCGGACGGAAAACTCTACTTCACCGTCGGCGATGCACGGTACGGTGCCGACCGGGTGCAGGCCCGCGAAAAGACATTTGACGTAACGGACAAGTCAGGACGTCGCCTGAGTGCATCGAACTTCGGGACGACGCTGCGAGTCAACCGGGACGGCACGCAGCTTGAAGTCCTGTCATCAGGCCATCGCAACAACTACGAAGCCGCAGTCGATTCCTTTGGCAACGTGTTCGCATCCGACAACGACGATGACGGCAACCGCGGCTGCCGCATGTTCTGGGTGATGGAAGGCGGTGCATACGGCTACCAGCATCCGGATTCGTCACGGCACTGGGCGGAAGAGCTCCCCGGGATCATTCCCAAGCTTGTCGGAACGGGAAACGGGGCTCCCGGCGGGCTGACGGTTTACGAAGGCGACATGCTGCCGAAACGATATTTCGGCGCGGTGCTGCAGATCGATTCGGGTACGCATCAGGTCAACGCCCATCCGCTGCATCGACATGGCGCCGGCTTCCGATCCGACTACGACGTTCTGCTGAAAGGTCACGACACCTGGTTCCGCCCTGTCGATTTGACCGTGGCACCCGACGGTTCTGTCTTCGTCTGCGATTGGTACGACGCGGGGGTTGGCGGCAACCGATTTTCAGACCAGACGACGGGCCGCATTTATCGACTTCGTGCAACGGATGACAGACGCAGCACGACAAAGCTCACTGTCGAAAGACCAATCGAAGGACTTCAGTCCCCCAACGGAACCACGCGTCTGGCGGCCCGGGAACAACTTCTTTCCGAAGGCCCCGGTGCGCGAAGCGAACTACTGAAACTGTTCCGCAGCGGTCGCCCGCAGCACCGAGCTCGGGCACTACACGTTCTATACGACCTGCCGGGTACCGGGATCGACGACACAACTGCGGCGCTCAGTGACTCCGATGCACGCATTCGCGAAACCGCATTACAGCTGCTTGCACGTGACGCAACACTCGAATTCCTTGTCGATCCTGACAGGGGGCAGTCAGCGAAACCGCCGGCAAATGCGATGCTGAATCAAATTCTGCCTCTGGCCGATGATGAAGATGCCGGCGTCCGACGAGCGTTGCTGATGGCGCTGAGAAATGTGCCGACAAAGGACGCTGGCGAAGCGCTCGGCAAAATGGCTGAGTCATGGGACGGCCGGGATCGGTACTACCTTGAGGCACTGCGAGCCACTTTAGTCAACCGCGAGTCAAACTTTGTGCAGCAGCTGTTCGACGACCTTGCAGATCGCGCCATGAAATCGGCCTGGAGCAACGCGACAATCGCAGTGCCCCCTTACTATCCAACAGGCACCAACAATGCATTCCTGCGGCCCGAAGACCAGCTTCCGCCATCTAACGCCGCCTCCCGAATTTCCGGTCTGGCGTGGGTGCTTCAGCGTGCCGAATCATTGCCAGCGTTGCAGCGAATGCTTAAGCAAAATCAGTCGCCTTCAGTCGAGCACGCGACGTTGATCGCTTTGGCCGGCATCAGGGATATCGCCGCGGGCGAACTGCTTATGCAGCGGTATTCTGCTGACGCAATCAGCGACGACCACAAACGCGACGTCCTGCGACGCCTTGGCAAAGGAGTTGCCGGTCCGTGGCATGGTCTGGCAAAAGGGGCCGCTCTGAGAAACGTCTTTATCGCAGCACTGGAAGATCCTCAGTTGCAGGCTGCCGCCGTCCAGGCCATCGCTCGCGCCAGACTGTCGGAATTCGGCGACCAGTTGATGAACCTGGCCCGGAACGAATCACATGACGACATCGTTCGCGCCGCCGCCATCTCTTCGCTGGGACAGATGAAACACAAACCTGTTCGCAAACTGGCAACACGGTTCGTGGATCATGCGAAAGGCAAACGAAGCGGTGGTCTACTCGCGATTTCCTCACTGAATGCGGTCCATGCACTTGTCGGCGATGACGCTCAGAAGTCGCTTTCAGAAGCGCTGGTCGATTCCAGCATGCCGCTTGATGTTCGACGACGATCGCTACAACTGATCACGACGTCGGTGGCCGGCGTCGATCGCGTATTGTCTCTTCACAAGGCCAGCCTGTTCCCGAACGATCTGGCAAGCGAACTGTCATTCCTGCTGCACAACCATGCGGACCGCCGTGTTCGTGACAGGGCAAAAAAAGAACTGCCGATCAATACCGGTGGCGCAGGGAAAAAGATTCACGAGGTACAGGCGGTGTTGGCTCTGCAGGGCAATGCATCTCGAGGCCGCGACCTGTTCCTCAATCACAAAGAAGCCGCCTGTGCACGTTGTCACCGTGTCACCGGCGAAGGCACGCTGGTCGGTCCCGATCTGGCGTCGATCGGCACAAAATACGGCGACAAAGAACTGCTGTACCACATTCAGTATCCCAGCGGAGCGATCAGCTACAACTTTGTCGCCCGCACGTTTCTGCTTAATGACGGCCGACTGCTGAACGGTTTGGTTGTCGATCGGAAGGACGGCCAGATCATTCTCGGCATCGCCACGGGAAAGTACGTCACGTTTGCGACCAGTGATGTTGAAGAAGAATTTCCACAAACCGTCTCCCTGATGGCCGAAGGCCTCGTCGCAAACCTCACCGAGCAACAACTCTGTGACCTGATCGAATATCTGTTAACTCTGCGGCAAGGCGATGCCGTCCGCGTGAAGTAAGCGTCGTTCGGCAATTTTGGCCGAAAGCCCACGCCATGAAAGCCGCACCAGGGGCTGTCCGGCGAGTTGCATTCTTAAGCTGGCGAAGCAACGTCGTTGATTCGTGCGCCGCCGGGTCTGGTCGATTGCTGCCTCCGCGCCTGTCGATGCCTGAAAGGATGCAGTTCGTGTCATGAGTAGACCGGCAGTTTCTGCCGCAACTGCTGCGCGTACGCGCCATAATTTCACAACGGCTGGCTGAGGCAGCACGATGGAAAACCGGTTTGCAGGCGCACAGAATCACGCGGGACGTCGCCGTCGTCGCCTCGTGAATGCCGATCCGGCGCAGGTCGAATCGGTTGACGCCGCTGACCCCATTGTGATTATGGAGGGTGCCGTGGAAGGCTCCATCATTCTGCACACTCCGCAGCAGTTTTCGATGTTGCCGCGAGTCGTTTCACCGCGTCTGTGGAAACACGTGGCCGTCCTGTCACTATTGTTGGCCGCCAGTGTCAGTGCCGTTTGGTGGGAACAACGAACGACTGTCGCCGGCGTTTCTTCCATCACCCGAGGCATTGTTGGAATCTTCATCCTGCTGTCCGCCCAACTGTCATGGGTGATCAATAGGATTCGGTCCTGCAGCGAGGTCGATTTTCAGGGACGTTATCGGTGCTGGAAGTCGTTTGCCGTCACCGCCAGTGCGGTGGCCGTGATGGTATTAACGGATACCTATGCGCTGGTCCCCGACCTTGTCGCCGCCATGCTGGCGCCAATCACCGGAGCAATCAAAGCTGCTCGTCCGGCGTTGGTACTGGTGACCCTTGTCCCGGTGGCGGTTCTGGTACCAGTCCGAGTCCTGCGAGACATGAGTCGCTGCGTCTGGTCCCGCCTTTTTCTGGTCGGTGGAATTCTGCTGACGATCGTTCGCTTCATGCTCGTCTACGGTTCAGCGGGGGCTTCCATCAGTCCGTTGACGCTGAACCTGCTGCTCGTTCTGGCGGCATTGTCAGTCTTCGCGTCGATGCTGCTGCACTGCCGTTTTGTGGCGTTCATTTCCAACGCTCCGCCGGTCGCAAAGCCGTCGAAAGTGAAACGCCCATCAGCCGCCGAAGACGCGACGCCGGGCAACGACAACGCGGTGCACAAAACACCTTCTTCCGCACCACCACCACCGCCACCGGAAGAGAAAACTGTGTCCGAGCCAGCGGCAGTTCAGGCGGAGGCTCCGACGAAACGTCCGTCAAAACGCCGAAAAAAGAGCGCCCGCAGGAAGGCCGCATAATTTCGTGCCGCCCGTGGCAATGCCGTCAGCATCTCTCACACTACCAGTATCCCCACTGCTGTGAGACCATCACGTAGACGCCCAGAATCAGATTCGCCACGGCATGAGCCAGTACGCAGGCCGATAGACTTTTCGTTCGTACTGCCAGCCAGTACATCAGCGAACCAAACACCAGTGCCGGTGCATAATCGACCGAAGCGTGAGCCAACATAAACATGGCCGTCACCATGACGAAACTCCGCCAGTGATGTGTTCCAAACGGAACTTGCCAAAAATCGCCGTCGGGGTCAGTCAGGTATCGCATCAGAAACCCTCGCCAGAAGATTTCCTCTGCCAGCGGTACGACAATCACCAGCCTGACAAACCGCATCGCAACGACTGCGCAGTACAGCGACCCGTTGTGCGCCGCAACGGAGCTGGGATTGAATCCATCCAGCCGATGGACAAAACCCAGATATTTCAGAACGCTCTGGTTCATTTCGAAGAAGCCAAACAGAAAGCCAGGGGCAATCCAGATGACGATCCCCAATGTCCCGATAAGTGCCGCCAGTGCCAGCCCGGTGAATGGCCGGAAGTCATACTGCCGCCGAAAACAAACAAGGACGCCCAGAGTCAGCAGCGTTTGCAAAGGAAACACCCATTGTTCGGGTGCCGTCACGTACCAGGGATGAGTAGCATCTGTCCTGTCAAAACCGAAAACCGACATCAGGTCAGGAATTATCAGGCACACCAGAAACGTAACCAGCGGGCCGACGTGTGCCAGCGTTCGCAATGCAGGTGGTGCTGAAGTGGATTGTTCAATTGTCATCGGCGACAGTTTGTGAGGCAACTACCTGGACTTGAGACGTAAGTGTGACTGCAGTTGCGACGACATCAAGCCGCAGGCTTCGCGTTGACACGGTGTAGCGCAGATTCGTCAGATGGGAATTGATACGATTGGACATGCTGACTGCCAGGCGGACGCCGGACAAAGATTGCCCAGTTGTCTGGGTCCCATTTTGTGAAGAACATCTGGTACGAACAACTGCCCATGCAGTCGTTTCCAGGCCAGGAGGCTGTCCCGATACCTGAAACAGTGAGCCGCACGGCGCTAGCCGCGGGTGAAACACTGCCGATAACCGGCGGCTAGCGCCGTGCCGCTCACAACAACAGACGTATCCGGACAGACTTCTGGGCACGGTCTGCGAATGACGAAAAACAGAAATCACACGACGAATCCCCGGAGATCGAGTGGCTGATCCATTCCATACAACTCGCTGGAGCATCGTCCTGGCGGCCGGTGGCGACAGTCAGACGGACGCCTCGTCTCGCGCGCTGGAAACGCTGTGTCAGACGTATTGGTATCCTCTGTATGCGTTCATACGCCACCGAGTGGGCGACGAACATGAAGCGCAGGACCTGACTCAGGCATTCTTTGAGCGACTTCTTGAGAAACAGACACTGGCCGATGCCGATCCTGATCGTGGGCGATTTCGAGCATTCTTGCTGACCGCATGCAATCGATTCCTGGCCAACGAATGGCATAAGGCACATGCTCAGAAACGTGGAGGCGGGCGGCAGGTATTGTCGCTCGACTTTGACGCGGCGGCGACTCGATATTCCGTTGAACCGGCTGACAACCTGACCGCTGAGATTCTGTTTGATCAACAGTGGGCGATCGCTCTGATCGATTCGGTACTGGTCCAACTGCGACAGGAATTCGCGGACCACGGGTCAGAGGATCAGTTTGAGCACTTGAAGATGTTTCTGACCGGGGCAGGCACCTCCAGCTACGCTGCCATTGCAGAGGCCACAGGAACGTCGGAAGGAGCCACAAAAGTCGCCGTGTATCGTCTGAGAACACGTTATCGTGAGATGATTCGCTCAGAAATCGCACAAACCGTGGACTCGCCGGACGAGGTTGAGGATGAAATCCGGCGGCTTTTTGAAGTAATGTCCGGGAAACGCGATAATTCTCTGTAACCAGCGATGATGTTTCCTGAAGAGACTCATAGCGGGTGAAAGTTCCCCCGCCGTGACACTGGCGTATGGTATTCACCGGTCAGCATCGATGAAAGGCGAACGTGTTGTCTTAGCACGACACTGGGGGCCAAACGCGGGCCGTCGCGCAATTGTTTGACTATCTGAGGGAAACGAAAATGTTCGGTTCGAGTCAATGTCCCGAATGTGGAGCGGAAGTCGCAGCCACGACAACAGAAGGGTTGTGCCCCAAATGTCTGATGGCCGCGGCCATGGGCGTCGGCGAAGGGGCAGCCGATGGACCGGAATTGGCGCCGACTATGCAGTCGAAGCCACGCTATGTTCCGCCCTCCGCAGAATCACTGGCCCGTTCGTTTCCTCAGCTGGAAATCCTGGAAACCCTCGGACACGGCGGCATGGGTGCCGTCTATAAAGCTCGGCAGAAGAAACTGGACCGCATTGTCGCCCTGAAAATCGTTCGACCGGACACGGCCGATGATCCGATGTTTACGATTCGCTTTGATCGCGAGGCGAAGACTCTGGCGCGGCTGAATCATCCCAACATCGTTTCTGTATATGACTTTGGCGACGTCGAATACATCGACGACAACGGCAAACCCGCCGGAGTGTTGTACTACTTTCTGATGGAGTTTGTAGACGGCGTCAATCTGCGAAGACTGATTCAGTCGGGCGAAGCAAAACCGCAGCAGGCTCTGCCGATCGTCATGCAGATCTGTGAGGCGTTGCAGTACGCTCACGATCAGGGAGTTGTGCATCGCGATATCAAACCGGAAAACATACTGCTGGATTCGGTCGGTCGACTGAAGATCGCTGACTTTGGACTGGCCAAACTGGGCAGCGAAACAGACGAACAGCATCTGACAGGAACAATGCAGGTGCTGGGCACAGTTCAATACATGGCGCCGGAACAGATGACTCAGTCGAAAACCGTCGACCATCGCGCCGACATCTACTCGATGGGCGTCGTGTTCTATGAAATGCTGACGGGAGAAATTCCTGTCGGCGCCTTCGAACCACCGTCGCAGCGGGCAGACATCGATGGTCGGCTGGATGAAGTGGTGATGAAAGCTCTGGCCAGCGATCCGGACCGGCGTTATCAAAACGCCAGAGACGTCGGCAGCCAGGTCAGCAGCATTTCTTCGGCAGGCAGTTCTGGTGCGCGACCGGAAGAACAGGCCTACTGGCCCGGGCCTTCCACCATCATGGAAAACGGAGCTGCTGCGTTGGCCGTGGGTGTGAAGAACATGCTCTCACCGGCATAAATCGACGACGACGACCTGGGAAAAACACATATCACGCTGTCCCGTGAGCAGCTGGAATCCGACCGACTGCCCGACGTCTGCATTGTCTGCGGCAAAGCCGCCCGTCGACGGGCAGCTCACGAATTTGAGCATTGCCCTGATGCCGCTGGCTGGGTGATCGTGATCCTGATGATCCTGTTCTTTCCAGCGGGGATCCTGGCTGCGATCATGCTGACCAGAAAAGCGAGAGCATCGCTACCGGTCTGTGGCAGACACAGAAATCACTGGTCGCGCATGGCATGGTTTGCCGGCCTTGGCTGGTTGCTGATTCCTCTGGGAGTGTTGCTGGCGTTCTGGACGATCAATTTCGCCCCGTCAAGACTGTCCGGAGGCATGGAGGTAGGAATCTTCGTCAGTACCATCGTTGCAGGAATCGCGGCCTACGTCGTTCCACTGATCTATCTGGGAAGCACTCGAGTGACGGCTGATGCGATCACTAAGAAGACAATCACTCTGAAACGCGTGTCGGTTGGTTTTGCTCGAGAAGCTCTGAATATGCAGACGGCACAGCCCACTGATTCCCGAGCCTCGCATTGAGAGCCGGCGATAACAGCTGACCCGCGACGAAGTTTAATATGGGGGGTAGTCACAGGGGTTGTTTTCGCCCGTAGGATGGGACCATTGTCCCGTCGAAGATTCGGCTCATCTCGGGACAATGGTCCCAGGCTACGACGGGGTGGGGTTGGAGCGAGGTACGAGTGCAACCCCGGGGCCGGCAGCGCCGGTTCGATTTTCCTTCGCAAGCTCAGTCCAGCCCTTGTTTTTACCCACACGTACATAGTCGCGAAGCGACGACAGCACGTAGCCGTGGGTGTGAGCCCACGGATCGTGGTTACCACAATCCGTCTTAGCCGCGAAGCGGCGGCAGCAGTTCGAAATTTGCTGCCGCCGCTTCGCGGCTAACCAAATTTGTGGGACACGACAAGGACACGCACGCGTCGCTGATTTCAGGTTCGACCACGTGAGCCGAACGGTCCGGAAGAGCACCGCGCAAAACGAAACGAGCCTCGCGCTGGACATTCCATCCAACGCGAGGCCCGAGAGTCTGGCTTCACAATTCCTCAGCCGCGAAACAATTATTGTTTCCGTTTGTCGCGGTGGCCGTATCCCAGCCGTCTGTGCCAGTACCGACAGCCTTTGCCCCAACGCCGCCTGAATAATTTAGTTCATAATTGAATGAAGGATCAATCCACAGCATCGGGCGGACGCCGATGTCGTCATCGACCAGATTGTGGTAGCCACCGGTGTTATTGGCCTTCACCACGGCAACATAGATGAAGTCGCCAGCCGCCGATGCTGGAACAATGATGTTGTCGCCAAATCGGTCACTTCCGTTAAACTGCACGGCCGCTCCACCGTTTGGTGTCTGTCCCGCTAAGTATGTCGGCGTACCGCCAGCAGTCTGCCCGCCCCAGTTTGAAACAACATTACCATTTGCCAGACCCAGGCTGCTCGCGTCAAACTGAACGATACCAGCCCCGGCGGTCGGTGCGTCCACAAGGACGACATCTCGGCCATTCGCCTGCAGGTTGCTCAGGATCAGGCTCAGCGTCTCATCCAGTTCGATCGACGTATCACCGTTGATCGCAATATCAATCGTGCCCGCGATGTCGCCGGCACGATTGATGGTCAACGTGCCGGTCTGAGCAACGTAGTCACCGTCAGCCGTGGTGGCTGTGCCATCCTGAGTCGTATAATCGACTAGAACATCCACATCGACTTCTCGGCTGAGAGTCACTGGAAAGCTGAGCGTCGTCGTGCCGCTGTGGCCTTCGGTGACCGAAGCATCGCCGATTGAGAGTGTGGCACTGTCGTGATCCAGAATCGTGACCGTGGCCGTATCGTTCGCCGTGTCGATGATGAATGAGGGAGTTGTGGTTCCCGTGAGCTGGACATTGATTGTTTCATCGGACTCGACGATCAAATCATCACTAATCCCGGTGACATCAATATCGGCCGTGATATCACCAGCCATGATGGTCACCGTCCCGCTGAGTGTGCCATAGTCTGTACCTGCGGCTGAAGCCGTGCTGGATGCGAGTACTGAATAGGTGATTACCGTGTTGGTCGCGCGAATTTCGCTTTGGGTGACGGTAAACTTTCCAACTGCTGAGCCGGTTTCATTGGCGTCGTTCGCGTGAGCAATACTGATCAGGTCATCGACTGCCTCGACGGTAACCGTGCTGGTTGCAGCCAGGCTATCGACGTCCCCGTCATTGACGGTAAAACTGACCGTGCGATTTGTCTCGTCGGGGTCTTCCGAGCTGTTAAAATACGTCACCGGGGCAAGTGCTGCCTGGTAGTCAGCAACGGTCGCGGTACCGCTCAGTGTCAGCACACCTGTCGCGGCGCTGTAGCTGCCTGTGATTCCGTTCTGGTCCGTGAAGCCAAGGCTGTCTTCACTCGACTGGAATCCACCGGTGATCGCAACCGTCGCACTCTCAAGATTGACGTCGTCCACATCAGCCAGCGTCAGTGTAGCATCAACGACCGTCGCCGCATCGTTCTCGACATAGCCCAGAGTCCCACCAGCCGTGACCGTCGGCGCGTCGTTAATCGGGGTGACAGTGATAGCCACCGTCATGGTGGCTTCTTCGGAGGTGGCGCCGCCGCTGAGCCCCGGGTCGGTGCCGGTGTGGCCCTGATCGTTGACCGTGATCTGCAACGTATCCTGACCGTGGAAGTTCAGATTGCCCGTATATTCCAGCGCCGCCAGTGCGGCGTTGATATCGGTCTGCGTGCCGGTGAAGGCCAAGGTACCGTCGCTGCCATCAGAGTCGGTGAAGCTCAGACCGTTGCTCGACAATAGTGCCAACGCACCGTCACCAACACTCAGGCTCACGCTTAGTTCGCTACTACCCGCATCCACATCGCTCACCAACAGGCCGCTGAACAACGCCGAGGTATCCTCTTCGGTCGAAAGACTGACCCCATACCGAACGACTGCAAAATCCCGATTCAGGAATTGGTTGCCGTTCCCGTTGTTTGCAGTTCCAGCCACGACGATGTTGCCGTCCGGCTGCACAACAACACTACTACCAGAGGCTGATGCCTGGATGCTGGTGGTGAGACTTCCACCGCTGCCAAAAGTCGTGTCCGGAGTGCCGTCGGAATTTAATCGGGCGACCAGGACAGCGTTTCCAGTGCGTCCGGTGACGACAAGTTTTCCGTCGCTTTGGATGGTTACATCGCTCCCAACATCCTGCGTGGAACCATAGTCCACCGTGAGCATGCCATCGCCGTCAAACGAAGTGTCAAGACTGCCGTCCGTGTTGTAACGCACCACAGCCAGGTCATTGTCACTGCTTGCACTGCTTCCGAAATAACCGGCCGCAACAAGCTTGCCATCAGCCTGCAGAGCCACGCTGGTTACAAAATGCCGTCCCGTACCGAGTGACGTGTAAACTCGGCCATCACCATCAAACGAAGAATCCCGACTACCGTCCGGGTTGTATCGCACCACGGTAACGCCGTTGTAATTGCCATTGACAGAATACCCGGCCACGACAATCTTGCCGTCAGGCTGCACCACCATGTCGCGTGCAGCAACGTTACCCCTGTTGGCATAGCCGGGGCCGACTTCTGCCGTCGAATAGAACGTTCGAACCAGTCCAGAGTTTCCGAACGAAGTATCCACAGTGCCGTCGGAATTGAACTTCTGCAATGTAAATCCATAGGGCTGTTCCGGACCGGGCTGACCCGATTGGCCAGCCACCATAATCCTGCCATCACTCAACAACGTTACAGCGTAGGCATTGTCATAGACGCCGGGGTTCGTCGTGACGCGACCGCCTGTCCCAAACGCAGCGTCCGGACTTCCGTCAGCGTTGTACCGGCCGAGTGCAAAGTTCCCGATATTGCCAGGTCCAGGACTTCTGCCAGCAACAACAATCTTGCCGTCAGCCTGGATTTTGACATCCCGAATGGCACTGAAACCCGAGTCCGAAACCTTACCGTCGACATGGAATGTCGTATCGAGACTCCCGTCCACGTTGTACCGTGAAATCGCACCGCGAGGTCCTCCGTTCGGTTGTGTAGTCCCGACAACCACAATCTTTCCGTCGGACTGCAATGCACCACTGCTGGCAGAATCACTCCACCCTGGAGTGTTGGTCACTTCAATGAAATTCGTCGTGACAACGCCACCTGCACCAAAGCTCGGGTCAAGTCCCCCGGGCGGCAACCGTCGGCGCGTCATTCACTGCCTCCACGGTGACCGTGCTGGTGGCAACCACACTGTCCAGTTCACCATCGTTAACCTGGAAACTGACCGTACGATCTGTCGCGTCGGGATCGTCCGAATTGTTGAAGTACGTGACCGAAGCCAGTGCCGTCTGGTATTCAGCAACGGTTGCCGTGCCACTCAAAGTCAGCACGCCAGTCACCGCATTGTAGCTGCCGGTGATGCCATTCTGGTCCGTGAAGCTGAGGCTGTCCTCGCCTGATTGGAAGCCGCCAGTGATGGACACTGTGGAACCTTCGAGTTCTGTGTCGTCGACATCGCTGACAGTCAGTGTCGGAGAGATGGCCGTGGCCGCTTCGTTCTCTATGTAGGACAACCCCTCCCCCGCAGTGACCCCGGGCAATCGCATGTTCAGACGTCTTGAAAAGCAGCCAAAATGCCTTTGAGCTTGTCTAAATTCCATCCAGCGGTGAGTCGTTTTCCT
>LWDU01032685.1_pt2 | contig 18496 bp, 19 predicted proteins | sample 727161 | NCBI WGS metagenome assembly LWDU01 (sample SAMN04566230, study PRJNA314399) | hydrothermal vent metagenome | isolation source: deep sea hydrothermal plume seawater | place: Mexico: Gulf of California, Guaymas Basin | collected 2004-07-11
CATTTTTGAAATGTCCACCTTTAAGTGTGCCCTTTATATTCTTAAATTATATAAACATTTTAATACGTAACGAGGTATATCAAAAATATGAGTTATAAAATTGAATCGGGAGGCATTTTTCCATATGTTAAAATGGGAGATTACGAACTTCGTATTTCGAGCAATTTTGATTTAGAAGAGGACACAGAAATGGATATAAGTATTGTTTCAGGAAAGATCTTAGCCTTTTCCCGTAAAAATATTCCTCAAAAAGAGTTGACAGATCTAATCAAAAATGGAGATATTCATAGTCAATTAAATAGTTCAGAATTGTCAACAATTATTGAAGAAAATAAAAATAAAATCTTACATTTTATTGAAAATCATGAAGAGTATATGAAAGGTCCAGATTATCCAGACTATGAAAGTATCAAAGACTAAATTAGTAAATTTTGGGAACTCTAAGTATTTAATTTATGCTTCGATAATTATTGCAATTATTTGGGTTTACTTTTTTTAGAATCTAAACATATTTTAAAAGTTCACTCATTTTAGTTATTTTTCTTTTAATTCTCTTAGTTGCGGAATGTTTTTCATATTTTGTTTCAATTAGAAGACCCTCGATTCCAACATTTAGTGCAGATTTTATATCCCAAAGATAAGTATCGCCTACCATTAGAGCTTTGTTCTTTGGAATTCCGCGTTCTTGTAAAATTTTTAGCATGAACTCTCCTTTGGAACCATGATAATCTCTGGTTGCATGTACTTCATCAAAAAGATCATATAATTGGAAATGCTTAATTTTACCCTTAATTAAGGTATCTGCCTCTTCAGGTGGATGTGGATGAGTTGACAATATTACTAATATTATTCCTTGCTTCTTAAGTTTCTTCAAAGTTGTTAGTACGGTAGGTATTAACATTAAATGTTTGTTTGGAGATTTAGAAGTTATAGGATCGCGGTATACCCAAACTGGGTGTTCGTTATACTTAGTCTTTTTTGGATACCAAAGAGTTCCATCACCATCAAAGAAAATTATTTTCTTCATAGTAGAATAATATTTTATCATATAAAAATGATAGCGCCAAGGACGGGATTTGAACCCGCGACCCCCGAAGGGACAGGATTAGCAATCCTGCGCAATACCAGGCTATGCGACCTTGGCAGGTATAAGACACCTTCTCTCCTCGAGGTTTGTGAGGGTTGCCGAAGCAACTGAGAGAAGGTGAATGGGACTGGCAGGATTTGAACCAGCGACCTTCCGATCTTCAGTCGGGCGCTCTCCCAGACTGAGCTACAGTCCCATTGAAATCTCGGTCTGAGAGATTTATAAGTGTTTTTGTTAAGGTAATTTATTTATATCTCGAAGATATTAAACTTATATGGCAGGGAAGACTTGGCATACTAAATCAGCAGAGAATATCTATTCAGAGCTAAAAGCTTCCAAAGATGGAATAACTTCTACAGCTGCCAAAGAAAGAATAAAGACTTATGGTCTGAATAAACTTATAAAAAAGAAAGAACATACTATTTTGAAAATTTTAATTGGTCAATTTAAATCATTTCTTGTTGGATTGCTTGTAGTTGCAATGGTGGTTTCTTATGCCATCGGAGAACATATTGATGCGTATGTTATTGGAATTATTGTAATACTTAATGCCCTTCTTGGATTTATTCAAGAATATCGTGCAGACAAAGCAGTTGAATCTTTGAAGAAATTGTCGGCGCCAAAGGCGCACGTAATGCGAGATGGAAGAGTTCAAGAAATTAATGCAGAACAACTCGTTCCAGGAGATATTTTAGTTCTTGCAGAAGGGGACAGAATTCCAGCTGATGCTAGGTTAATTGAAGCAATGAATCTTGAAGTTAATGAATCTGCGCTAACTGGAGAGTCAAATCCGGTTGCTAAGCAATCTGAAGTTCTAACTGAGGAAAATCTGACTATTGGTGATAAGAAAAATATGGTTTTCATGAACACAGTTATTACACGTGGCCGAGGTACGGCGATTGTTGTTGAAACTGGAATGACCTCAGAGATAGGATTAATCGCTAAAAGTATATCTGAACAAAAGACACCTGAAACACCGTTACAGAAAAAACTAGATGTTGTTGCTAAGAATCTAGGGTTTGCAGCATTAGGAGTTTCTGCTGCAGTATTCGGAATTGGAATGCTACGCGGTGGTGAAATAATTGAGATGTTCACTGCGTCTGTTTCTTTAGCAGTAGCTGCAGTTCCGGAAGGTTTACCCGCAGTTGTAACGATTACGCTTGCTCTCGGATTACGAAGGATGGCAAAATCTAATGCTTTGATTCGTAAGCTTCCAGTTGTTGAAACGTTAGGGAGTGCGACAGTTATTTGTTCCGACAAAACGGGAACTTTAACTAAGAACGAAATGACGATTGAGCAAATTTATACCGCTGGAAAACTGATTAAAGTTTCTGGACTGGGATATTCCCCTGAGGGTGATTTTTCATTAGAGAGTAAAGAGATTAAAGCTAAGAATTCAAAGAGCTTGTCCTTGATTTTGAAGGCTGGAACTTTATGTACTACTGCAGGATTGTACAATGATGAAGCTAAAGGATGGTATATTAATGGAGATCCTACAGAAGGTGCGCTTATTGTGTCTGCCCGTAAGGCAGGTTTTTCCAAGGAATTGCTAAAAAAAGATCATAAGTTTATCACAGAATTACCGTTTGACTCTGATCGTAAAATGATGTCAGTAATTTATGATTTACAAAAGAAACGTATTGCGTATATTAAGGGCGCACCAGAAATTTTCTTGGAGAAAGCAAGTCATGTTTATACAGAAAAAGGTATCAAGAACTTGACCACCAAAGAAAAAGAAAAAATCCACAAAGTTTTGGAGGATATGTCAAATAATGCTCTGCGAGTTTTAGCAATGGGTTACAAGTATTTACCTGATAAGGAAAAATACACAACCAAAGAAGTTGAAAGTCAGATTGTTTTTGTAGGATTACAAGCAATGATTGATCCGGCTCGTTCTGAAGCCAAAGCAGCAATTGCTAAATGTACTACTGCCGGAATTAAGACAATCATGATTACGGGAGATCATTCAAGCACTGCTTCAGCTATTGCGCGTGAGCTTGGAATATTGGAAGGTACTGGAAAAGTTGTTGTTGGAAAAGAATTGGAAACGATGTCCGATGCTCGACTTGAAGAACTTGTTGATACGGTTCGAGTGTTTGCAAGAGTTTCACCTCAGCACAAATTGCGAATTGTTTATGCTTTGAAAAATAAGGGACACATTGTTGCTATGACTGGAGATGGAGTAAATGATGCTCCGGCATTGAAAGCCGCAGATATTGGTGTAGCTATGGGAATCAATGGTACAGATGTTGCAAAGGATTCTGCAGATATGGTGCTCGCAGATGATAATTTTGCCTCAATTGTCGCAGCAGTAGAGGAAGGAAGAGGAATATTTGATAATGTAAAGCATTTTATTCGTTATTTATTATCAAGCAATGTTGGTGAAGTTATGGCAATCTTTGTAGCCATGTTAATTGGACTACCTTTACCCTTAATTGCAGTTCAAATTCTTTTGATGAATCTACTAACTGACGGTTTGCCTGCATTAGCACTGGGTGTCGATCCTCCCGTTCCTGGAATTATGAATAGGCCTCCACGAGATCCGCGAGCGGGAGCCATATCTAAAGATACTTGGATGTTCTCAATTTTAGTTGGTTTGACAATGATGGTTGGAACCGTAGGAATCTTTTGGATGAATTTAGCGGGTGGTCTGAATCACGCACGAACATTAGCTTTCACTACATTAGTAATGTTCCAAATGTTTAACATATTCAATTCTAGATCAGAGCGTTCAATCCTAACAGATACTCACGCAATTTACAATAACAAATCATTGTTATTGGCAATACTTGGTTCAATTTCATTACAAGTACTAATTGTTCATTGGTCAGTTCTTCAGACCTACTTTGAAACGGTAGGCCTATCTGCAGGCGATTGGGTAACAGCAATATTGGTTGGAGCTTCAGTGATTGTAGTTATTGAGCTGAAAAAACTGTTCGTAGTTCAAAAGAGTTTTAAAGCTTAATTTGAACTCCAGTCCATGGTTAAAATCAAAAAGGGCGACTTAATTGAGCTGGATTTTATTGGAAGATTCAAAGAAACTGGCGAAGTATTCGACTTAACTATTGAAGAAGTTGCTAAGAAAGAAAAACTAAAAAGCCCAGATAATTTCAAGTTTGGTCCAATGAAAGTCTTTGTTGGTTCTGGACAATTATTGAAAGGAATTGACAATAAACTAATTGGCTCAGAAGTGGGAGTTGAGCAAGATTTTGATTTGAAAGCTGAAGAAGCATTTGGAAAGCGAAATCCAAAACTAATTCAGCTCGTATCTATTAATAAACTTAAGAAGCATAATCTTAATCCAATTGTTGGAATGCAATTAAATGTTGATGGAAGAGTTGCAGTAGTTCGATCAGTTACGGGTGGACGAGTTATTCTTGACTTCAATCATCCATTTTCAGGTAAAGAAGTTCATTACTGGTTAAAACCTCAAAAAATTATCTCAGACCTTAAAGAAAAGGTTGGACTTGCGATGGAATTGATTGGATTCAAAGCAGATAATTTGAAAGTAGATAAAGGTAAAGTTATGCTTAAGCTTGCTAACAAGGATAAGCTAGGTGATAAATTCTTTGTCATGCTCGAGAAGCAGATTAAATTAATGGTACCAGAGGTCAAATCTGTTACTGTTACGTAGTGTTCTTTTAATCGTAATAATGCTTATAAAAATCTGAATGATATCTAAACCAAGATAGAATGGACCCTTATGACGATTATTCAGATAATGTCGACTACAACACTAGCTCAGACACGAATACAGACACGAATACAGACACGAATACAGATACAAGTTATGAGTCTACAGATAGTTATGATTCACCCGGAAGCGATAATTCAAGTACCGATACTTTTTTGAATGAACCTTCTGCTCCAGTGCAAGATAGTTTTAGCAACACAGGATTTGATGCTCAGGCAGATGTTTCAAGTTTGAGCAAGGATGACGAAGAACTTGAAAAAGTTCTTGCAAACCGTAAAGCTCGAATAAAGGTAGTTGGTTGTGGAGGTGCAGGAAATAATACAATTTCTCGGATTTCTGAAATTGGAGTTACTGGCGCCGAAATTATTGCAATTAATACTGATGCTCAAGATTTACTAAATGCTACTGCAGATAGAAAGCTGTTAATTGGGAAGGATTTAACTCAGGGACTTGGTGCAGGTTCTGATCCGCGAATTGGAAAGGATGCTGCGAAAGAATCCCAGAAAGAAATTAAGGATGCATTGTCTGACGCTCACATGATATTTATTACTGGTGGACTTGGAGGTGGAACTGGAACGGGATGTATGCCTGAAGTTGCAAGTATTGCAAAGAAAATGGGTATTTTGACGGTTGCAGTAGTCACACTTCCTTTTGAAATGGAAGGAGTTCTTCGACACGAAAATGCAATGCTTGGTCTTGAAGAACTTGAAGGTTTGGTAGATACTTTAATTTTAATTCCAAATGATAAGTTAATTGAGCTTGCACCCGATTTACCATTACATACTGCTTTCAAAGTTGCAGATGAAATTTTGACTAATGCAGTTAAAGGTATTGCTGAATTAATTACAAAACCTGGATTAATCAATTTAGATTTTGCAGACATTAAGGCGGTAATGAGTTCTGGAGGAATAGCAATGATTGGACTTGGAGAAAGTGATACGGAGAATAGAGCAGTTGAATCTGTTGAAAAGGCACTGAATAATCCTTTGTTAGATGTTGAAGTTTCTGGAGCTACAGGGGCCTTGATTAATGTTATTGGAGGTCCAGACATGACTTTGGATGAAGCTAAGAAAGTTGTTGAAAGTGTTACCGAAAGGTTGGATGAGAATGCCAAGATCATTTGGGGTGCTCAACTAAGTCCGGAATTACAAAGCTCTGTTCGAACTATGCTTGTAATTGTGGGAGTTAAATCTCCACAAATTTTTGGTCCGAAGAGAACCATGTCTCACAAAAAACAAGAAGATATGGAAGGAAACTTCGGAATTAAGTTTATTGACTGATGGAATTTGATGAATATCAAAGGAAGACAAAAGAAACTGCAATTTACCCTAGAGATAATCCGATGACTGCGTTAAGTTATGCAACTTTAGGTCTTGTTGGTGAAGCCGGAGAGATTGCCAATAAAGTCAAGAAAATTATTCGAGATCAGAGTGGCGATATCAACCAAGAGGTCAAGGATAAATTGGGAAAAGAGTTGGGTGACGTTTTATGGTATGTTTCTGCTCTTGCTACTGAGTTGGAAGTTAGTTTAAACTCTGTTGCTAGTGATAATATTGATAAATTATTATCTAGAAAAGAACGCGGAACTTTGAAAGGAAGCGGTGATAATCGCTAAGTTCACTGGAAAGCTTTATAAATGAAACTTCTCAGTTTTAGGTATGGTTTCACCTATTCAAATTGATGCACCAGAAATACATATACCAAAGCTAAAAGAATGGCCGGGCTTGATGCAAAGAAAGTTTCGAGAGTATAAGAGAGTGCTATCTATTACAAAGAAACCATCTATGGATGAGTTCAAAGCCATAGTTAAAGTAACTGGATTGGGAATGGCAGTTATTGGCCTAATTGGGTTTGTGATTTTCATGATTGTCCAAGGACTAGGAAACTTAGGAATATGACAATATTTACAATAAGAACAGCAATTGGAAGAGAAGAACAAGTAGTTGATTTTCTATCAACTAATGCAGAAAAATCTGACGGAATTCATGCTATATTGAGTCCTCATGGCGTTGTTGGATATATATTTGTTGAAGCAGAGTCGGTTACGGATGTTCAACATGTTTCTTATAGAGTTCCTTACGTTAGAGGAGTTTTAACAAAACCGGTTACAATTGATGCTATTGATCACTTGATTGAATTCAAACCAGAAAACGTAGATATTCAACTTGGAGATACTGTCGAAATTATTGGTGGTCCATTCAAAGGTGAACGAGGAAGAGTTACTCGACTCAAGACTGAAAAATCTGAAGTTATTGTTGAGTTACTTGAAGCAGCAGTACCTATTCCAATAACTTTAAATCTTGACTCAGTAAAAGTCGTTGGTAAGGAGAATCGAGAATAATGGTAGAAACAATTGAATTACAAGTTAAAGGCGGACAAGCATCTGGCGGTCCACCTCTGGGTCCAAAATTAGGACCAACTGGAATTAATATTCAAGAAGTAGTTGGAGCAATCAATGAAAAGACTGCTTCAATGAAAGGTATGAGTGTACCAGTTAAGGTTCATATTAATACTGAGGATAAATCCTTTGAGATTGAAATCGGAACACCACCAACTGCGGGTTTGATTCTGAAAGAATTAGGAATCCAAAAAGGTTCCGGAGCCCCAGGAACAGAATTTGTTGCAGATATGACAATTGAACAAGCATTGAATGTTGCAGATATTAAATATTCAGGAATTTTAGCAAAGTCAAGAAAAGCAGCGCTGAAAGAAGTTATTGGAGTTTGTAATGCAATGGGTGTCAAAGTTAATGGTGAAGAACCTGACAAAGCTTCTAAACTAATTGGCGAAGGCAAGTGGGACAAATTAATTCCATCTAATTAAGTTTTCCAGATTTTTCCAATTTTATGAGTTCGTCACAACCACCAATAAAGTTTCCATTTAATAGAATTATTGGAACTGTTTGATGATTGTATTTATCTTTAATTTTTTGAAGCTCATCGACTTTATCATCCATAATATGTTCTTTAAATTCGATATTATTTTCGATTAGAATTTTTTTTGCATCTTTACAGAAAGGACAAAAACTCCAAGTCCAAATTTCTGCTTCCATATTAACTAGTTCTTCTCCGTTTTTTTAATTCTTTTCGTAATCGTTTCCAAGTTGTAAACAATTCTTCAACAGCCTCAGTAATTGGTTGAACTTTAATTTTTGGAACAGGTTTATTTAACTTCTTACTCGTTTCCCGTATTTCTTTTATGAATCTAGAAATTGTTTTTGGTAAATGCTCTTTTTGTGATTTTAATATTTTTGCAGCATCAGAGATTTCTTCAAGTGTGACTGTTCCAGTTCTTGCTCCAAATGCTGAAAGTATTTCTGAACCAAGTTTTTGTTCTTCCTCTCTAAGTTGTTTTGCAATATTTCCAGAAACGTAAGATATTCTAATTACTCCATCTTGAATTCTTTTTGAACCTAGAAGTTTTATCTGACCAATTTCTTTTGTATTATCTAAATGAGTTCCACCACAAGCTTGAGCGTCAAAACCTTTAACATGAACAACTCGAACCTCTCCGCCCGGAATGAATCCACCCTGATATAGTGTAAATCCAAATCTTTTTTCTGCTAAGTCTTTTGATAGGATTTCCTTTTCCACGACAATTTTATCTTGAACTGCTTTGTTTGCAACCTTTTCTATTTTCTTAAGTTGTTTATTTGTCAAGGAATCAAAATGAGTAATATCTAATCTTCCTCGTTTATCAGTTACATCTGAGCCTGCTTGCCAAATGTGTTTTCCAAGAACTTTACGTGCCGCACCACCAATTACGTGTGTTGCAGTATGATGTTTCATTGTATTTGTACGACGTTCATCATCAATTCTACCAATTACTTCATCACCTTCCTTGAAATCAATATTTTCAACCTCGTGCATAATATACGGGCCCTGAGTGAAGGTATTTACTACACGATTCATGTTTAATGAACCACTGTCAAAGTTTTGTCCACCGCTTGTAGCATAGAATAAAGTTTTATCAAGTATCACATATCGATTATCGATTATCTTGAGAACCTTTGCATCAAATTCTCTTGCACGTTCATCTAACCAGAATAGTTTTGTTGTTGGAAGAATTCCGTCAAAAGTTGAGTCTTTCTCTTCTTCAAGTTTTGGTGCACTTCTTTTTTCATGTCTAGATGCTACTTTCATATAGAAGTTTGCTGGAACTTTTATTTTTCCTTCTGATGCTTCAGACAACGCTTCAGGAGTAATACCTTGAGAATCATATAACTCAAGTAATTTATTTTCATCAACCGTGGTTTTAATTATTTTTGAGATAATTCTTTTGCTTATGATTTTAGATTGATTATATTTTCTTTCTTCAGCTTTTAGAATTTCTTGAACTGATTTTACACTTTTTGATAGTTCAGGATACTGAGGTTTTAATTCTTTAGCATGAAGTTCAATTAGTTTGGAATAATCAAGTTTTACATTGTACTTATTTGCAAAATCCATACTTCTACGATAAATACTTCGTAGATTGTAACCTCCTCCAGAATTTGAAGGTAGTGCTCCATCTGCTAATGCAAACAATAATGTTCTAGAATGATCAGCAATAGCATATAATGAAGAGATAGGATAAATTTCTTCCTTTAATTTGTTTTTAGAATAACCAATTTTTCTTGCAGTGCTTGCCCACATTTTTTCTATGTTCTCAACTTCATCAACATTAAGATTTCCTGAAACTGGAACGAACTTTGTCCATAAATCCATGTCCGGTTTTCTTCCAGATTGTTTGTAGAGATATTTGACCGTTTGTGGCATTGTAAGTTCAAAATTTATTGGTTTTCCTGAAGTTAGCCACGGATAACGTTCCTGTCCTGAACCCATATCAAGGACATTTATATCCAAATCTTTGTAACCAGTTGGAGTAACTTTGTAACTCATGTAGACTTGATTACCTAATTCTACTCCGCGTGAAAAGTATTCTAATGAGACTCCAAGATTTCCACCTCCGCCCCATTGATCTTCGTGAAATTGGATTTCGTCTAGAGGTAGTTTTACTCCTTTTGTTAACCAAGTAATTATATCTGAAAGATATTTTTCTTTATCATAATTTTCTTGAGATTGGAAAGCGTGCTGACCTAAATGAAAGTGTGTTGAATAATGTCTACCTGTAATTCCAACATTATCAATATCATTAAATCTCAGAGATGGTTGAGACATCACTAATGGATTTGCCGGAGGGTTTACTGTGCCACTAACCACAAAAGGTTGAAAGGCATAAATTGAGGCTTGAGTAAACCATGTATCATCTCGCCAACGTGCAACTGTAGGATACCGTTTAATTGGCGTGTATCCTAGACCTTTCATTGTTGAGGCAAATTTATCCCAAGTTTCTAAATAGCCAATTTTTGATTTTGTTGGAGCGTCATTTATGAAGGAATAACCGCCACTACATTCAGGTTCTCCACAAGTTCTCCTTGGAACGGTTGACCAAAAGAATGTTTTACATTTTGAACATTTAGCTCTATTAAATCCATTATCCTTCAGAACTTGAATGGGATAAAATTTCTCAGGATTGTTACTTGCTTGCTTTTTTAAGTCCAGTTTTAATGCTTTAAGGCTCATGAATAATACTGGAAAGAGAATTTATTAAGAGTTTGTATTATTTTCTCATCAAACCCTTTTGAAGTTTCAAAATATCGTCTTTGCTTAATTTCTTACCTGTTTTTAGAGCTTCTTTAACGTCAACTTTCATCTTTGCTTCATTTCTATTGAAAATTTCCATTGCAGACTTTCTTGCACTTTCGGGAAGTTTAGACATATCTCTTAGAACGCCACCCAGTTTGGCATTCATTATATTAATTTGATCCTTTAATCCATTTAGAACAAGTTTAGAAACGTTTCTTTGTCTCTTAATCGTTGTAATTTCTTTAGATAGCACTGTAAGACGTTCAAAAATCTGACTCGATTCTTTTGCAAGTATTTGAATTTTATCATGAAAAGCGTCGGCTTCTTTCTTCACCAATTTAGTTCTTTCTTGAACTTCTTTGAATTCAACAGAAGGTTTTTGAGAATCTTGATTTTCTTTTATAATTTTTTTCAAAGACTTAATTTTCTTCATTATGTTTTTTTCTTTAGTCATACTAACTGCACCAGTTTGAACCTGGTAGTCTAGTTGTTGAATTTCTGCTAGAATTTTTTCTGTGTTAAGTTTCGGAGTCTTTTTTCTATTTTTTTTGTGCTGAATTTTCAAATGTTTAAGTTTTTTAAGACCTTCACGAACTTCGTTGTTTTTATTGTTTCGTTGTTTTTTCAAAGATGATAGTTCCTTTTCAATCTCTTTTTTTCGAGCATTCAAATCGACTGCTTCTTTGATTAATTTGTTAAGAACTCCACCAAGTTTTGTTTTTTCTCTATATTTTTTTTCTTTCTTGCTGCCTAAATCTCTGAGAGATCCAGTGAGTTCTTTTGCTTGTGTTTTTAATTTATTTGTATTCATTTGTATCCTCTGTGGCTTGAGGTGAGTGACTTAATGCATTATTCGGTTTTAACCGAACAATGCACCAAGACCTTCAGCGACGTTTTCTTCAGAAGCTTCGGTTTTTTCTTCCTTTGCTTCTGCTGGACTTTCTTGAGCTGCGTCTGCGCTAGCTGCTGGAGCTGCACTTGCACTTGCACTTGCTAGTTGAGTTTCTTCAATTACTTTGTTTATATCAACATCTGCAAGAGCTGCGGCAGTTGCCTTTACTCTAGCTTCATCAACGCTTACGCCAGCTGCAGATAAAGTCTTTGTAAGTGCGTCAGCACTAACGTCTTTTCCTGCCTTGTTTAATAACATTGCTGCATATATGTATTCCATTTTTTATTCCTTATCAGATTGATTATCTGAAGATGATTCCTCGTCTTGAGGGATTTCTGATTTAACAGGCTCAGCTGCTTCTTTTGATTCGGTTTTTTCTAATTTATCTTCTTTTTGGTTTTCTGTTGGAATGTCCCCAACTTTATCTTTCAATGCTGAAGCTTCTGCATCAGCTTTTGATAGCACCAAATCTTTTACTTTGTCTGCAAGTATTCCTTGCCCATAAGCAAGTTTCATTGCATCCAGTTCTGCATTTCGAAGCATTATTTCTGCTGTTTCTTTGTTAATTAATCCAGTTCCAACTCCAAGCTTCAATGCGTTAATGTGTAATGATTTAATTTGAGCGATTAATTCATCGGAATCTACATCTAGTTCAGATCGCATAAAGATTGTTTCATCTTCTAATGCTGCAACTAAATTTAGTCCAATCTTCATTGGTTTGATATCCAATCTTTCCAATAATGCTGCAAGTTGTGCTGAAATAATATCGCCTTCTTTTGCAACTTCTGAATCTACTTTGATTTCGATTTTTCCTGCGTTAATTCCGGCTTTGATACCAACATCACCAAGTTCTCCAAGGATTGGACCTGGAGCAAAGTTAGTCATTCCTGCTGGAACAATAATAGTGAATGGTGCCTCTTGCCCACCCTTTGCAGCTGAAGGAGACATGTTAGATTTTAGTAGTGCCCATAGTGAAAATGCGTCTAATTCTGAAGTTATAATCGCAGGCATTCCTTTGAAGTGTTGTATAAGGTCTGCTGCTTTGTCTCTTCCTGAGCTTTCTAATGCACGAGACATCAGAGTTTTTCGAGACATAAGAATATTCACCTTTGGGTCGATTTTTTCTTTGATAACTTGAAGCTGCCGTGATGGAAGATCTTTCATGTTAAGGACTGCGACAGTATTTGCACCTTTGATATTTTCAGCCATGGACTTGATTAAGTCTTTCTTCCAACTTGCTGCCTTTGTTTTGTATACTGTTTCTACCATTATAGCTTCACCTTTTTTGACATTGTAGATTTAACATAAACCTTACCAAGGTTATTTCTTCCGTTAGGTAATACGTGCTCAATTGCATCTACAACTTTGATTATGTTTGCTACTAACTCTTCATCTTTTTGATCTTCATAACCAATAGAACATTGGAATACTGGTGCTTTGTTTGCTACCAGTCGAACCGTATCTCTTAATTTTGTTACAATAGGTTCTAAGTTTGCCTTTGGCGGAACAATTGCTCCAGCTCTTGGACTTGGCATGCGATTAATTGGTCCGAAATATCGACCGAAAACTTGAGCGATTTGTGGCATCATATCTGCTTGAGCTATGAAATAATCAAATTCTCGAGCAAGCTTTTTAATTTCTCGAGGCTTTTTCCATTTCTCGAAATTAGAAGATAAAATAACTTTGTCAGCTGCTTTTGCACCTGCTTCAGATTCGTTACCAACTAAAGCACAAATTTTAGCTTTCTTAGTTTTTCCTGAAGGAAGTCTGACAAATTCTTCAATTTTACCTTGTTTATTCATGTCAATATCTTTCAGAGTAATGATAATATCGATAGATTGTGAGAAATTTCTCTTAGAAGTAATTTTTCTTAATTCTGTTAATGATTTTTTGATAGATTGTTTATCCATTTCGCTTACGCTCCTACCTAAGTAGTAATATTAGCTAATTATTTGGATTTATAAAGATTGTTATTCGATTAAGGCCTCATCGAGTAACTTAATGAATCTAAGTACTTTGTACCTGATTCAGTAACAACTTTGTAAAATGGTAAATATGTGAGCTTTTTTGCACGAACTTCGAGACCTTTTGATTTCAGAAAGTTTACAACTCTACTTTCAGGAATTTTTGGAGGTCGTTTTTCTCCTTGAAGGTTGAGATATTTGGGTTTTAAGATGAAATTTAGATTTTTCGGATCAAATGAAGCTTTTGTTGCTGAAATTATTTTATTCTCAACACGAATTGTTCCTTGCCGAACTAGAGATTTTAGAATACCATCAACTTCACTAAAACTTAAGCCAGATTTTACAAATACTTCGGAGAGCGGAGTTTTAGGTTTCTCGTTAACTAAGTTCATAATTTTTTGTTGGTTTCCTGAACTTGTTAGTGCTTTACCGCCAAGACTAATTCTTTTTAGTGAACGATTCAAATGAAGTGCGCTGAACTTTTCAAGATCAAAAACTAAGTGATAAGTGTTTCCTGATTTTTCACAAATTGTGCTTAATACGGGCTTCATTACAAAAGAGATAGATTTGATTGGAGATTTTTCAATAGTTTCAATTTCTTTTTTTGAAATCCTTGGTTCAAAGATACTTAGTTGTGAAATTGTTGAATTTGGTTGAATTTCACTTCTTGTAACTGCAGTTTGTTGAGTTTTTGCTGGAACTTGAACTGCTATGTGTTGCCCTCCTTTTGAAAACTCTGCCCTCTTTGCTTCAGAAATATCAAAGGATTTTGAGGTTCCACCGTGTAGTGATTTTCTTACACGAATATCTACGAAAATTGGAAAATCTGTTGCGCCAATTATCATTGCCTTCCCAATTGGAAGATTTCTAATTTCATTTTCAGCTTCAGCAGTAACACCTTCAAAAGAACGTGAAATTGCAGCTAAGTCTGAAGGATTTGTAACTTGTAATGCAATTTGACTACTACATTGAGATAAAACAGATTTATCAACTCGGGCAGGTCGTTGTGAAATTATACATACGCCCAACCCAAACTTACGACCTTCTGAGGCAATTGTTCTGATTATTTTTGAAGATTTTGCTTCCCCAAAACCCCGTTCAGGGCAATAATTATGAGCTTCGTCAATGATTAGGAATCCAGGAGGAATCTGTTCTAATTTTCGCTCTTCAAACATATTTGTAAGAAGACTCCTTGCCACAATTTCTTGTAGTTCTTGAGATGCACCTTTGAAATTTATAATTGTTAATTGCCCCGGTTTGACAATTTCATTAATTGGTGTTGCATTGTGACTGAATAATCCACTTTGTTCAAGTTGTTGTATTCCTCCAATAAGCCTCCACTTTGCTGTTGATTCTGCAATTTCAAGCTCTTTGATTAGTTCATCAAATTCAAATCTACCTTTTCTTTCTACCAAATCATTTATGACATTGTATAATAATCCTCGCTGGGCATCTGTTGCTTTGAAAGGAAGTGTTTCAGTTAGTGCAAAAGGATCATTTGGAATCTTTAAACGAATCTGATGAGCATCAATATTTATTGAAGTATTTACTGCAAATTCCATAAGTCTATCACCATAGGATTTAGCCTGAATACCATAATGTTCAAAATAATCAGTTTCTTTTTTGTTAGTATTTGGTGTTTTGATGGAAGAATATTCACCGTGTGGATCCAGAATTACAACTGGAACTCCTAAGTCTAATAATTCTTCCAAAATTACACCAACTGCATAAGACTTACCTGCTCCAGATTTTGCCAAAACTGCCAAGTGTTTTGTTATTAATTTTTTAGGATCAAGAAATGCTTTGATAGACTTTCCTTGTAAACGACCAAGATATATGCCATTCATTCTCAAGTCTAAAATACTTTTGATAAGATTATCGTCTGCTATAGAAACTTCCGATCCCGGAGAAAAAGGCGTTCGCGGTTGTCTCAAAAATCCCCGTTCAGTTCTGTGACCAATTATTACACAGCTTGCGTAAGTCATGTTATCTACCTTTTCCACTTCAACAACTTGATTTAGTACTGGACCAACTTCAGGATGAGTTACGGACACATAATCCCACTTATTTACAAGAGTATTTACTACAAATTTGAAACTAGTAGTTGATGTTCTACCTGAAACGGTGCCAATGGCTGCCATGTGTAATTTTTTTAGTAGTTATATAAAAGCGTGTGTATGGAAAATTGGTTATTTACAGTACAAACAGTTTAATAATCTTAAAATAATATTTTTACATGATTAAAGTATTAGTCTTTGATTTTTCAGGAGTATTATACGGTTCAAGATTTGAAATGCTTACAAAATCACTAATAAATATTGTACCTGGACTTGAGAGCGATAAAATTATTGAGACTTTTTACAATAAATATAATGATCACAAATTGGGCAAGCTAACTGAGCGAACATTCTGGAGTGAAGTTTTTTCAATACTTGAAGTTCCGCGAGATAAGATTTCAAAAATAACTAAGATAGTTTTTGATAAAGGAATATTTACTGAGAATAAATACTTACTTTCGCAGATTGAAAGACTTTCAAAAAATTATAAGATTGCAGTTCTTTCAAATAGTTCAAGAGAAATGGAATTGATATTTGATGAGTCAGATTATCATAAATTCTTTGATGAATTCTTTTGGAGTCATAAGTTTGGATCGCGCAAACCTGCTGAACAATTTTATGGCGCGGTTGAAGAAAAATACAAAGTAAAATCTTCTGAAATTTTATTCTTTGATGACAAGGTGAGAAATACTTCTGCAGCAGATGAACTTGGCTGGAATACAGTTATTTTTACTCCAGGAATTTATAAGAGTGAAGAATTGTTTTTGAAAGAATTGAAAAAGTTCGAAATTAAATCCAATTAACTTCAACTTGATCAGTTCTCCATTTTCCATCTACTTCAGTGTCTGAATTTTTTTGTCTTTTTCCAGCAGAATATTCAATAATTCCTTGCCAGGCAATCATTGCGCCTTGATCTCCTGAAAGTGCTCTTGGACATACTTCAAATTTTACTCCTCGCGCTTCGCACATGTCTTCTAACATTTTTGTTAATCGTTTGTTTGCTGCAACTCCGCCAGTTAAGAGCACTTCATTTTTTCCAATGTGTGCGACAGCTCGTTCTGTTGCTTCAGTTAACATTGCGAAAACAGTTTCCTGTGTTGAGAATGCTAAATCTTCATTTGAATGTTTTTTACTTTCAACCAATTGCCTTATTTTTGTTTGAATTCCTGAGAAAGAAAAATCCATTCCTTTAATGCTGTATGGAAGCTCAATGTAATTTTTTCCTTTTTCTGCTAGTTTTTCAATTGCAGGTCCACCTGGAAAACCAGTACCTATAAATCTTCCAACAGTATCTAAGAATTTTCCAACACCAATATCGAGAGTTTCTCCAAAAACTCGGTATCTGTTTCCAGCGTAAGCTATAATTTGAGTGTTTGCTCCTGAAACATAAAGTGTGACTGGATCCTTTAATTTGGTTTTTTGTCTTCCTATTTCGATATGAGCGACACAATGATTTACTCCGACTAAAGGAATGTTCAAAAGTTTAGACAGTGTTCTTGCAGTGACTGCGCCTGTTCTAAGAGTCTGTCCCAATCCTGGACCCTGAGCAAATGTGATTAGATTAATATCTGAAAGTTTCAGTTTTGATTCTTTTAATGCGTCCTTAATTAATTTATCACAAAGTAGAATGTGATGATTGGTTGCTTTGATTGGATGAATCCCTCCTTTCTCAGTAGTGTACATACTTCTTTGGTTTGCTAGAACTGTTCCTTTATCATTTACGATTCCAATACCAAAAGTGTGCGCTGTTGATTCAATGCCCAGACAGATCATAAGGAAGGTTATTCAACGATATTTATAACACCTTTTGTTGTTTAATTTAGACTCAGTACAACGATTTAACTTCGAAAGCTTTATAAACTCAAATTAAATCTGAGCTCTGTTAAAATGAACTTTAATATCGAAGACCAAGCAATGAGAGTAGTTAATAATAGCCCGGAATCTGTATATAACAATGCGGAAAGTATTCCAATTTGGACTAAACGATCTAAATCTACAAAAATATTTTTGGCAACACCAGAAACACTAGTTGATAAAATCTCTAACTTAGATCCATTGTTAATCGAAGATATTGGTAAACAAAAATTAATTAGAAACTTGTCTGAACATGCTGAACGAGTCTACAATAAAGTTAGTAGATTAACTGGCGTAGTTAATTCTGAAGAACTCTTTGAAACTTTAGCGGGAAGACTTCCTTATGTTTTCTTACACGATATGTGTAATAAACCTGAAGATGGAACTAATCTTGATCCCTATGCATTAGGGTCTTTTTTAGAATATCACGATAATCCTACACATAACGAGAAAGAGAATCGAAAGTCAAAAATTGTAAATGATCGAAGACATGTCAGACGAAACCTTGAAGCACACTTAGGATTACACGTGTTTAGAGATGAAGAAGTTCAATCATTACTTGAACTTGCAGATGACATGATTCGAAATGAAGGATATCCTTCATTAAATGAACAAGGATTATTTAGAAAAAGGAAAGGCTATCTTGAAGAACCTGAAGAAATTTTTGAACTATTATTCACAGGTAATTATTCAGTAAATGGATTCAATTTTTTAAGACCATCACAATATATTGATGAATATGATTTTGCTCAATCAGTAGAAGGTAGATCTGCAGCATTTGTAAATAGATATAATAGACCTGATGTAAGAACAACTGCAATCGCATCCCGAGATGTAAGAATCATGATTAACAAGATTAAAAACTCAGGATCAACGTTATCTAATGGTAAATTATTTGCTGAAGCTCAAAAGAGAGTTATTGCAGGAATTATAAAACGAGACCAACTTTAATTTATAAAATAAGCGGCAAAATTAATGTAACATCACCTTCAACAGTAATGTGACTTGCTTCTTCTTTGACTTTACCCCAAGAGATTGCTTCTCTTGTTTGTGCTCCACTTAATGATCCGTCATATTCTACTGCAGTACTTACTTGAACAGCATAATCTAATCCGTTTCGGAATTGATTAAACCAAATAACATGATGTTTTGAAATTCCTCCACCAAGCATTATTGCTCCTGCTTTCTTTGCTTCAGTTACTCTAATGTAGAAATCTTGATCGTCTTCAAATAAGTTTAATTTGAAATCTTTATTCATTTGCCAATAATTCCAAAGTTGTGCACCCCACGCTCCGTCAAGAGGTCCAGGTAAATAAATAGG
>LWDU01036534.1_pt1 | contig 18488 bp, 9 predicted proteins | sample 727161 | NCBI WGS metagenome assembly LWDU01 (sample SAMN04566230, study PRJNA314399) | hydrothermal vent metagenome | isolation source: deep sea hydrothermal plume seawater | place: Mexico: Gulf of California, Guaymas Basin | collected 2004-07-11
CGCTGCGAGCTTGTACCAAAACCTCATGAATGCTCACCAGCCGAGCTGGTGTATTGCGGTCGGGAATTATTCAGCAGCTCAATATACTGATCCGGAAAGAGACGTTCTCTTAATCAACCGTGACACAAACGCAACTTGCTCTCTGCCGATGCAAACAAAATTGGTACGACGGCATAGTGCCCGATTGAAGCAATGAAGTCGCAACACGCAATACAATGAGGACGGAGATTCACCGTATGTTATTTCGATCACCGATTTTTCTCACGTGCGGAGTTGTCGCATTCTGTTTGCTCTCCGGAACAGCACATTCCGCGGACTGGCCAATGTGGCGGAACGATGCACAGCGCAGTGGTGCCTCGGCTGCAGAACTGCCCGATGAGCTGCACTTGCAGTGGACACGCCAGCTTCCCGCTCCGAGCCCCGCGTGGCCAAACGAAACGCGATTGCACTTCGACGCGTCGTACGAACCAATTGTCCTCGGCTCAAGACTGTTTGTCGGCTCGATGGTTGATGGCAGCCTGACTGCTTACGACTGTGCGTCGGGCGACGAGCTCTGGCGTTTCTACACAAACGCCCCGGTCAGGCTGGCCCCCGTTGCGTTTGAGGACAGCGTCTGCTTCGGTTCAGACGACGGCTGGCTGTATTGCCTTGATGCCGCCACCGGAGAACTGTCGTGGAAGGTTGTCGGTGCGCCCGAGGATCGTGAGCCCTATCGTCATCTGGGAAACGCCCACCTCGTGTCGTTCTGGCCAGTGCGAGGCGGCCCCGTCATCGCCGACAATGTCGTGTACTTTGGCGCCGGGATCTGGCCGACACTGGGCGTATTCGTGCACGCCGTGGATGCCCGGTCCGGGCGTCTGATCTGGACGAACGACAACAGTCATGCCATCGAAAACGTCCGCGTCGATCACAATTACCTGCAGGAATCAGGGATTTCTCCGCAAGGGTATATGCTGGTCAGCGGTGACATGCTGATCGTGCCCAACGGTCGCTCCATGCCTGCCCGGCTGGATCGCAAAACCGGAAAGCTGCACTATTTTGTCCAGGGTTATCGAAACGGTGACAGTCGCGTTGTGGTCAGCGGCGATACCGCGTTGGTTGGCCGGACAGGTGTCATCAGGCTGCAGGATGGGCGTGAAATCGCCAGTCGCTGGGCGGCCGCCGGTAAAGATGCGCCCGCAGGCTGGAGTGGTCCGAAAGCGGATCTGTTTGAAGGCCCCTTGTTCCCGTACAAGTTCGTGCCCGGCTGTGATTATCGATCCGTCGTCCATGACGGAATTGCCTACGGAATCGACGACGGCACCGTCTACGCCTACGACATAAAAAACGCGACGACATCACTTCAGGAAAAGCAATTCAACGGCCAGGACATTAAGCCGGCACGCTGGGATGTGCCCGAACTGTGGAACCTAAAGACGCCGTTCACCGGAAAGAAACAGCAAACCATGACGCTGCTGAAGGCGGGGCAGCGACTGTTCGCCCATAGCGGCCGCAGTCTGTTCTGCGTGGCACTGGACGCTGACCCCACAAAGCCCGGTGCAGTTGTCTGGACGAAGGAACTGCCAGCGGAACCGGCCAGCATGCTGGCGGCGAATGATCGTCTGATTGTTGTCACCGTGGACGGTTTGATTCACTGCTTCGGTGCTGAGACTGTGGCAGTGCACGAGCATGCTGTCGCGGCCGCCCCGGAGAACACTCCCCGAGATGACTGGACCGAAGTGGCAGATTCGATTCTTGAGGCAGCGGGCAGCAGCAGTGGCTATGCGATTGTGGCAGGGTTGAGAACGGGACGACTGGTTGAGGAATTGCTGACTCAAAGTCAGTTCAACGTCATCGCGATCGATGCTGATGTCAAAACCATCAACCGTCTGCGCCGCAGGTTCGGGGCTGACGAACGATTTCTGTCTCGATTCCAGGCGATCGTTGCTCCGCTGGATCATGTCCGACTGCCTCCGTACATTGCGAATCTGATCNAAGACGCAGAAAAACTGCAGCTCGCTTCCGAATCGCGGCTGCGCAGTCTGTATGACAGCCTGCGGCCCTATGGCGGGACAATGTGTCTGCCAGTTGCCGACCCAGGCCGCGGTGCCATTTTAAATATCGTCTCACAAGATGAATTTCCCGGCGTGAAGACGGAGACAACCACTGAGTTGCTGGTTATCCGCCGGGCCGGGCCGTTGCCAGGCAGTGCCGTGTGGTCTCACGAATCAGGCGACGCAGCGCGGACGTTTTATTCCCGCGACGAACTGGTCCAGGCGCCTCTTGCCGTTCTGTGGTATGGCGATGGTCGCGACCATGGTTTTTATAAGCGAAAGGATTATGGCCATGGTCTCAAACCGCAGGTTGTGGGCGGACGAATGTTCGCTCTGCAGGTCGCCACGAACATGCTCAAGGCGATCGACGCCTACACGGGGCGTCTGCTGTGGTCTCGCAAGCTGGGTGGTTCGGCCCGGTACGCGTCTATGCCCGATGCGGTCTACGTGGCTGACGAGCGAACGTGCCTGGTTCTGGATCCCGCCACGGGCGAGCCGAAGCACACTTTTGACATCGACGTGAACCGACCGGCCGACATTCCCGTCAGTGCGTCGGACATTCGTGTGGGGGACGATATCGTTCTTGTCGCCGTGCGGTTCAACAAGCAGAATGCCATCGAAAAAGGACGTTGGAACAGCGAATTGCTGATCGCACTGGATCGTGCGTCGGGTAAGCAACTGTGGAGTCGCAAGGCCGAGCAACGGTACAACACGGCGGCCATCGCCGTGGCCCGAGGACGTGTGTTCTGCATCGATTCGCATGCACCGGAAGAGATCGGGTTGAGGCGTCGCCGCGGAGAAAACGTGGAAATGCTTCCGTCAACGCTGCTGGCCCTGGACGTACGAACCGGCAAGGAATTGTGGAAGATTGTCCGCCACGATCCGCCGGCCACGCTGACGACGCTGCACTTCATGAGTCTGCGAACACAGGACGACTGGCTGACGTATTCGACCGAACACGACCTGCTGCTGGCCGGTAAAGCCAGCCGTACGTTTGCTCTGAACGGAACGACGGGGCAGGAAGTCTGGCAAATGCCCGTGCGGGGCCAGCAGCCATTGATCCTCGGGCCCGAAACATTTATTAATCAGACGGGGCATACCTATGGCGTCGCTTCGGGGGATCTGGTCAGTGGAGATGCCTTGTTTCGTCGCGGCGGCTGCAATTACGCCGTCGGCGGAAAAAACCTGCTGTTCCTGCGTTCGAACTGCGCGACGTACGTGGACGTGGAAACACGACAGGAGTACGCCATTCGTAATCTACGATCGGGATGCAGCAACAGCCTTGTCGCGGCCGACGGATTACTCAACGCGCCGTGTTTTTCAGTCGGTTGCGTCTGCAACTACCCGCTCCAGACATCCTTTGCGATGTTTCATTTACCACAGTCAGCCGCGTGGCACGGAGAGGATCCGCTGAAGCAATCGACAGACTGAGTCGATAGTTCCTGTCGTCGTTCAGACGCCTTATCGCTCAACGCCTGCGTTTGTCATTCGTGGATCTGTTCGAACGTGAGGTTACCAATGCGGTACTTCTTCCAGTCTTTGTAATCGAAGTGCCACCATTCGAATTCGTAGATCGTAAAATCTTCCGCTTCCATGGTGCGCCGCAACAATTCGCGATACCAATGCTGTCGGGACGTGCCGCCGGGATATAGAGGAAAGGATCTCGGTGAAAACTCGTCGTAGCCGGCGACCATTTGAATCGGTTCGCCTGTACTGAGATCGTACAGCGTCAGGTCCACGGCACAGCCTCGATTGTGGCGAGACCCGCGGGCCGGGTTCGCGACGAAATCCTTTAATGCGTCCGGTGTCGCGTCCCAGAACATTTTTGTGACGTGCCACGGCCGATAGGCATCGTGAATCAGTAAACCGAGGCCCTGTTCCTTCAGCCGTCGATGTGCTCGCACGACTGCTTCCGCAGCAGGCCGCTGCATAAATGCTCGTGGCTGCTTGTAGAATACGGCACCAGTGAAGTTATTCGTCGAGGCGTAGCGGATATCCAGCTTGATCGTCGGATCCAGAGATGGCAGATCCACCAGGTCGGGGTCACGATAGTCGCCAGGTTCCGGAGGAGGACTTGCCGCCAACGCCGCCTCGCGAAGATCGTCGATTGGCTTTACGGGAACGATCCGAAATGTTTCACCATCCTTCGTGCCGACTTCACGACGGAGAAATTCGACTTCCGCAGCAACAACTTTAGTTGCCTTGCCTTCCGCATTTCGAGTGAACTTCAGCCCTTCGCCGTGGTACAGACCATAATCCGGGAAGGCGAACACGTCATCGCTGACTTCCGTCAGAGGATAGTAATAGAACCACTCAATCAACGCATACAGCTGGCCAGCGTCTTCCAGAATGTACAACGTGTTGTGGTCCCAGCCGTATTCCCCGATAAGACCTTTCCATCGCTTCGGGATTTCCGCCGGCGGTGACTCCGGCAATCGCTCGAACGTCGTATCGCCGACCAGCAAGGTCCCGGCATCCCGTAGCCGTACCTCAGTCACGACGCCGGCAGCGTCGTCGGTCAGCAGCGTCCCATCGTCGGCAGCTGCGCGAAGATCGTACCGGAACGTTCCGCGGTGCATGGTGACGCGTCCGTTCAGTTCACTGATGCGTGTCAGACGTGTGCCGTCGGCCTCGCGATAAGTGCCAATCAAGTCCTGGATTCTTCCCGACGGGACGGGGCTCGTTGTTCGATACGACGGAAGCGGTTTCCTGTCCTGGGCGGCCATCATCAGTCTTAATGCGTAGTCCGTCAGTCGACGCACCAGACCATTACTACCGTCCAGCGACGATACGGCGGCCACACCAATGTTTCGTTCGGGAAGGGCTTCCAGCTGTGTGGAGAATCCGTACACAGCACCGCCGTGGCCGATCTTCCTGAGGCCGTCCAGCTGCTGAACTTGAAAGCCCAGCCCGAACCCCAGCGGCTGGCCATCGGAATCCTTCAGCGGCGACGTCATAGAACGGTATGTTTCCGGCTGTAGAATCTGCCCATCGGCCGTTCCTCCTTCGTTAAACATGCAGACGAGAAATTTCGACAGGTCCATGACACTTGAATAAAGGTTTCCCGCCGGCCCGGTCCCCAACAGAAATGTGGGCGCTTCGAACCGGCGACCGTCATACGTCCGCATCCATCCGGTCGCCAGCTTCTGTCGGATAGTCGGAGTGACGACAAATCCGCTGCTGTTCATGTGCAGCGGGTCGAGGATCATCGTGCGCACTCGGGCAGCGTGCGATGAGTCAAGTTGTTGCTCCAGTACGGCACCAACAACGGCGACCGCGGCGTTGGAATATTTTGTCCTGGTCTCAGGCCTATACGCCAGTTTTGTGTCGTTCAGACTGGCGACAGTGGCAGCCAGTCCCGGTTCAGTGGGGTCGAAGTAGTTGCCGACCGGTGATTCCCGTACCAGACCGGATCGATGAGTCATCATTTGACGCAGCGTGAGCGGTACGTCGTACGAATTGTTCGGTCGAAACTCCGGCAGGTATTTCTCAACGGGCACGTCCAGGTCCAGCTGGCCGCTTTCCACCAGCTGCATCACGGCGATGTCGGTGAACAGTTTTGAGACCGAGCCAACTCGATAAACGGTGTCCGCTGTCGCGGGGATCTTTTTATCGGCGTCCTGAAACCCGAACCCGTCGCTCCAGACGACGCGGTCATTGTCGACCAGTGAAACGGAAAACGCGGGCAGCTGCTTCTGCTCGACTTCGTGGCGAATGGCCGATTTTAGCTTCGCAACAACGGCTGTGTAATCCGTTACCGCGGCAGCGTCCGCACGCGGCGATACAACGTCGGCGATGGATAGAGCCAGTTTGTACAGGCTCACATGCTGCAGATTACACATAATGGCGACGGACGTGCCCTTCTCCGGAAGCAGTACCAGCACGGTCGACGTGCCCGACTGACCGCCCGTGTGCGAGACCAGCTTCTGACCGAAATGCGACTGAACCTTCCAGCCGAGACCGTAGCCTGTTTCTTTCCCGCTCTGAGTCTTCTGACTGTTCCACATCTGCTGCAACATATCACTCTTCAGCAACTTCCCCGTGTTTACAGCGGTCGCAAATCGCACAAGGTCGGAAGCCGTTGACAACAGACCACCGCCCGGGATTTTCATGCTGGTGTCGTGCAGCGAGGCATTGCGGAGCTCGCCCAAAGTGACCGCGTCGTCACCTGACGACGCGTTCCTCTGTTCGTTTTTTGGTCGAAGATAGCCACGTGCTCTGTGGGAAATAATTTCGTAGTGGTCATCAACCACGGTCTGCGACATTTTTGCTGGCAGCAGAACTTTCTGATTCAGCAAATCGGCGAACGTTTCGTTCGTCGCCCCTTCGACCACGTTGCCAAGCAGATTGTAACCGAAGGTCGTATAATAAAACTTTGTGTCCGGTTGGTGTAGCAGTGGGTCGTCACGAAAGGTCTGCAGTGCGGCATTTAGACTGTCAAAATGCCGAGTGGAAAGGGCCTCCGCCCGGCTCTTGTAATGCCGCACGCCACCCAGGTGGCCAAGCAACTGCCGTGAGGTGACGGGCCACCGCTTTGCGGGATATTCCGGCCTGTACTGCTGGACTTCCGCGTCCAGATCGATGACACCCTGCTGGGCAAGTGAAAGTACCAGAACAGCCGTCATCGACTTGGAGATGGATGCCGTGCGATAGCGAGTGTCGGCCGTGGCAGCGACCAAGTTTTCAACGTCGGCATGGCCAAAGCCTCTGGCGTAGGTAAGCCGATTGCCCGTCGCCACTGCCACCGACAGCCCAGGTATGCCGCGATCAGCAACCAGCTTCGATATCAGTTGTTCCACCTCCGCGGCGGTTCCTGGCTTTAGCTCGTCCGCGCAGACGACATGAACGGATGCCACTGTCGCGGCAATCAGAATGCAGATGCGTGCCAATTTCATTGTGTGTGCTCAGCATGCGGAATTAAGGAACCACTAGTGTTGACGAGCCGGTTCTGGATAACACGCGACCGGACAGATTGCCAATCCATTGCTCACGATCGACGGCCAGTTCTCCGTTGACAAGGACGTATTCAATCCCCTCCGAATACTGATGTGGTTCAAATGCGTCGGCCTTGTCCCTGATTCGCTCCGGATCAAAGATGACCATGTCCGCACTAGCGCCTTTTCGAATCACGCCCCGGTTCGGCAGTTTCAGTATACTCGCCGGCAACGATGTCGAAACTCGCACGGCTTCCTCAATACTCATCAAACCACGGTCGATCGCGTAGTGTCGAATCTTACGAGGAAAGGCTCCGTAGAAGCGAGGATGCACGGGACCATCGGTCGGTAAGGCAATACCGGCATCGCTGGACGTCGCTGTCCATGGTGTGCGTGCGAACGATTCCACATCGTCCTCTGACATCGAAAAAGCGCGCAGGCGAGCTCCGCCCCGCCGGTCACGATCGCCGTGCAATTGCAGCGAAATTGCGGCCTCGACGACGGTCGATTTCGCTGCTGCGGCGAATTCAGTCAACGATTTGCCGACCAGTTGCGTGTCCGGGTGGTCCACAATCAGAATCTTCTCACCGCCGCCGCGGCGAGTAATCTCGTATTCAATGTCGCGCCGCAAATCTGCCGCCAGCGATTCGTCGGTTCCGGCGTGTCATCCGCGCTCGAATTCTCAACGACCAGCTGCGACGTGGCCCAGGACGGAATCAGAACGATACGTCCATCAGAACCGCTGGTGTTGTACGGATACTGATCGGCGTAGAACGGCAGCCCTTCGTTCCGCGCGTGGCGAATCAGATCGTTCATCTTTCGACTTGAGCCCCAGAAGTCCGTGCCCCGAGCCTTGATGTGAGTGGCAACTGTCGTCACATTCGTAGCGGCGGCAATCTGAATCAGTTCCCGAAGATTGTCCAGCATCGATGGCTGATCCTCCGAATCGCGACTCGGCAGAAACCACATCGGGCGGCTGCCGGAACTACGCTCGTGAACGATATACACGCCCTCGACGGCAGCGATTGTCTGTGCCAGAGCCTCCATTTCGCGTGGTGTGCTCCATCGCCCGGGGACGTATTCCAGACCGGCCGACATCCCAAACGCACCCTGTCGCAGGGCCGTTTGCAGATGCCCCTGCATTTGTTCCAATTCGTCCGCACTGGCCGGACGTTGGTGGTCCTGCCCCATGACTTCCCGGCGGATAGTTCCATGACCAATGACCGGTACAACGTTCATGCCGATACCGAGTCGCTGCATCGTCTGCCGTTGAACAGCGAGGTCCAGCGGGCCGCCTCCGTCCTGATTCACCACGACAGTGGTGATGCCCTGAGTGATCAGATTGGGCGCGCTGCGTCTGGCGGGATCGTCGGCGACGAGACCTTTTTCGGCGTGGCTGTGCAGATCGATAAAGCCAGGTGCAAGCAGCCGACCCCTGGCATCAATTACGTCCCTGGAGGACGCATTCGCCAGAGTGCCAACCTCCGCGATGACACCGTCCAGCACGGCAACGTCAGCCTTGTATCGCGGCTGACCGGTGCCGTCGATCACTTCAGCATTTCTGATAATCAGATCGAACGTGACGTCCGCCCTGTCAGCTGGCCGCTTCTCAACAGCTGTCGAATTCAAGGTCGCGTTGTCTACCGATGTCGTTGGCCGAGCGGCGATGATCCGTGACAGCAGCTGCCCGAAGTCGGTTTTCGATACCGCCATGCCCTGCTGGAACGAATTCACTCGATGACAGATCAGCAGATCCCACTCCGGAATCACCAGCAAATACTGCCCGCGGTAACCACGTGCCGAATATGCACCGCCCGGCAACGAAACGCCCGGATAGTGCCTGCCATCGACAGCAACCCACCACATAAAGCCGTAACCGCCGGACGCCCCGACGTCTGAATACGAAGTCGTGCTTTCGCGAACCCACTTCTCAGGAATAAGCTGTCGATCTGCCCACTGACCACCACGCAGAAACAGCAGACCGATACGGGCAAGGTCACGCGTACTGAGTTCGAAGGGATAGGCGGCATGCACGGAATCGTCACCCGTGACATACTGCGTGTGTCGGTCACGTTGAAAGTCTTCCAGACCAATCGGAAGAGCAATTCGATCTTCAAATTCCTCAAAGATGCTGCGCCCCGTCAGCTTTTCGAAGATGGAGCACGACGCATTGAAGTCCCAGTTGTTGTAGTACCAAAACGAGTCTGGATCGTGGGAGCCTCGCGGCGGTCGAGCGGCCGCCATGGCCTTCGTTTCGTACAACGCCGGGTGGTAGATACCGGAGCGGGCTGACAGCAGGTCGCGGATTCGCGCTTGGCGTTCGGCGTCTGAGAGTGATGGTTCGTTGTCGTCGACACCTAGTTCCTGCAGCGTCAGGTCCAGGTCAATACGACCACTCTGGACGTGTGGCCCATACAGTGCGCTCAGCAGGCTTTTTCTGACGGAATGACATTTCAACGGTAGCGCAACGGATCCCCATTGATCAACGACACGCCCACCTTCCACGATCATGACGGCGGCCGTATCAAGCGAATCCGAAAACACCCGGGCCTCCGTCAACGCATCGACCGACCAACCGGCATCGGCTGGCGAGTTCAGACGTTCCCAGCTGCGTCCGGGAAAATCACCGCCGCAGACCGATGCTGCCGTACAGCTCCAAAAGAGCCAAAGAACGAGCAGTTTACCAGGGGCAGCTTCTTGCATGGGCTTTCTCATATGCCGAGTGGGAATTTTCAGACCGCCAGCTTGTCGACTTGCTTCGGCACGAGTTCTGCACCGTTCCCGTGCCTGTCACTCAGGTGAATTCGTCCGTTGATGACCGAGACACCATCGGCAGGATCCTCCGCCAGCAGCACGGCACCGTCCAGGTCGGCGTAGTCAAGCATTGGCAAAAGCTGAGCCGCGGCGGAAATGCCGACGGTGCTTTCCACCATGCAGCCGACCATCGTTTTCATGCCCAGCGCACGCGCTTGTTGCAACATTCGCACGGCCGGGGTAAGTCCACCGCACTTGCAAAGTTTGACATTGACACCGTGGAAACGACCGACACATCTCGCGACGTCGGATTCAACAAGGCAGCTTTCGTCAGCGATTACCGGCAGCGATGATTCGTCGAAGACACGCCGGTGATCTGCGTCAGCCGCCGTCGCGGGCAACGGTTGCTCGATGAATTCGACACCCAGTTGCTGCAACTCACGCGAATTTGATATGGTCTCTGCGGCCGTCCAGCCACAATTGGCGTCAACGCGGAACACGGCGGACGTGTGTTCGCGCAACTGCCGAACGATCTCAACGTCCTGTGACGTCCCCAGCTTGATCTTATAGATGCTCCAGTCGGGCTTCGCGCGCAGCTTGGCAATCATGGCGTCGATGCTGTCGATCCCGATCGTGTAGCTGCTGTGCGGAACCTGCCCCCACTCCAGGTCAAGCGATTCCCATGTCTTCTGACGTTGGAGTTTTCCGTACAGGTCATGCGCCGCCAGGTGTGCAAACGGGTCGTCCGCCAGGTGTGGCCGCAGGTGGTCCCATAGATCCTCCGGGTCTCCGAACGTGTACGATTTCAGCACGGCATCGCAACGGTGGACCGAAGCGGACATCGAATCCAGCGAATGACCGTAGAACGCGTTTTCTGTCACCTCGCCCAGCCCCCGAACACCGTCGTACTCAAGCTGTACAACCAGTGAACGCTGCACCGTTGTGGTGGCGCGAGCAATCGTGAATTTATGTTCCAGAGGCAGGGCGAAGCGATACAGCTCAACATCCATTATCGTCGCTCCCCGCGGAGCGCAAGAACGGCATCGGCCAGCACATCGGCCCCGTCACGGTAGACGTCACACGCCGGCAACCCGAGCTCTGCACTGACGCGTTCGCGTTCCACGGCTGCTTCCTCGGCTGACTGTTTTCGTCCATTCATGGCGATGCCGATCACACGACACGGATTTCTCAGCGTCGCCACGCTTTCGTAGGCGGCGACCAGTGTCTGTAGCGGCGGAATCGGGATTTCATCAAGCCCCTTCACCATTTCGCGACCAGCTTCGTAACACAAAATCAGGCCGTCCGGAGCACAGCCGTGCAGCAGACCCAGCGTCACAGCCGAGAAACTCGGATGAGAAATACTACCCTGTCCTTCAATCAGCAGGATGTCATGCTGTTCGTGTCGTTGGACAAGAGTTTCCGCTGCCCCGTTGACAAAATCCCCCACCACGCAGTCAATCGGGACGCCGTCACCAGCGATCATGATTCCCGTCTGTCCGGTGGCAACAAATTGTGCATCTTCACCGCGATCCGCCAGGACACGTTGAATCTCCAACGCCGTGACCATCTTGCCCACGCTGCAATCATGTCCGACGGTGTGAATTCGCAGGCATCCCTCACGAAACGCCTCATGTTGGGCAGTCTGCCGTTCATCGTTCCTGCGCACGTCAATCAATCGACAACCGTGTTCGTCGGCAGCGCGCCGAAATTCACTGTCGTCGCCAAGGAAATCATGCAGTCCGGACACAACGTCAATGCCGCCAGCTAACGCGTTCAGAACAATGGCACGCCAATGCTCAGGCAGCGCGCCGCCAGGCGGAGCGATCCCAATGAACAACGCATCCGCTTCAACTTCGTGCAGCGTCCCCACGACCGGGGTCGCACCACCAGCCCCGAACAGCGAGTCAGACGTACGTCCCGCCTCGGTCGAATCCAGCACGGCAACAATGTCGTTCTGTCGGTATCTCAATAAGCTGATCGCGGTCTTTGCCAGAAACGGAGTCGAAAATCCGTCGGTCAGCAGAATAATGCGGCGATACCGTTTCAACTCCGATTCGTCTTCGTGTGCTGCTGCCACAGTTTGTCAAACCCCGAAAATGTTGCGTCGCCAAGAGGTGATCCACAAAGGTCGCCCACGGAAAGTCCGAGCATTAGAGCAAAACCTCCAGCGAATCGCACACGTGACGGCCGAAGCGCAGAATTATCCATACCACCACTGCCGCATATTCGGCACGAAATGCCGATCCCCCGTGCGAAGTGGACAACGATGTCGACGAAACAGCCTTGCAGGCGACAATCACGCTACGCCTGACGATCAGATCAACAATCCGGTTTCCTGCGCCAAAGGCTCCTTTGTGCGCTGCAGCGGATATCTGAGTAATCACCTGTCACGCCGTAAGGCGTTTTGTCTCGGATGAATCAGGCCAGTGGCATCTGAAAGTCAAACTCCCCCGGGAATGTTCTCCCGATGCGTTGGCAGCATCGTCAGTCACTCTGCGCGCCGACCGCGAGTTGTGCTGTGGCTGATGGTTTTCATTGGCTGTGCTGCCGTTGGCGTGACCGTATCGGATCTGAAACTTAAGAGCAGTCGGTCCGATCTGCTCGGCCCCGATCAGGCATGGCAGGACTACAATCAGGCGTTTGGCGGCAAGTCGGATCTGGTGGTTGTCGTCGAAACCGACGAACCCAATCCACAGCTCATTCAGACAGTGTTGAGTCAGCTTGGCGCACGTCTGGAACGTGAACCCGAGCTGTTTTCCAACGTCCTTTATCGAGTTGACCAAGCGGCACTGCGGCGGAAGGGCCTGCAATATCTAAACGGCGAGCAACTGCAATCAGCGATTCGACGAGTCCGCAGCTTTGACCCAATCCTGCGGGAAGAACAATGGGATCTACTGCGTATCGAGCGGCTCGCAAATCAATTGCAGCGAAGCGTGCAGACTGCGAACAGCGAGGGAAAGACGACGCCAGCCGCCCAATACGCAGAACGCTTCGCAGCAAGTCTGGATCATTTCCTTCCGGCGAACGCGCAGGAGTCTGCGGTCAACAGCGGCAGCTTCAAGTCGCCGTGGCCCGAGATCGTCGACACTACGATTGAGCATTCCGCCGAAGACAGTGATCTGGCATTCTTAATGAATGACGACCGCAGTGTAGGCATGCTGCACGTGATCCCGGTATCCGACGAATCGGCCTCCGACGGAAGTTCGGCCGCCATTACGCGTCTCCGCGAACATCTGGCAGAGTTGTCAGAAGAATATCGCCAACTTGCACCGGACCTGCAGTTGTCCGCCACCGGCATTCCCGCACTGGAACATGACGAATTGCAGCGTTCCGGTCGTGACATGATAAACGCGTCTTTGATTGCCTTTATCGCTGTTGGCTTTGTGCTGGCATTCGGCCTGCGAGGAATGCGGCACCCATTACTGGTGTTGATCATGCTGGTTCTGGCGCTGGCGTTAACATTCGGACTGGCAACCCTTGCCGTCGGCCACTTGAATATTCTGAGTATCTGTTTTGCCGCGATCATGATCGGTCTGGGCGTGGATTTCGGTATTCACTTTGTGACACGGTACCTGTTTCTGCGACAGGAACCGTATGAGATGGAAGAGTCACTGGTGCTGACGGGCACCTCGGTCGGCAGTGGTATCCTGACTTCGGCTGCGACCACTGCAATTGCCTTCGGCAGCGCCGCGCTGACGGGATATCCCGGGTTGGCGGAGTTGGGCATCATCTCGGCCGGCGGAATATTAATCTGTGCGATTCTGACGTTCACGTTTCTTCCTGCCCTGATTGCATTGTCTGATGAACGCGTCGACATTGACGATTTGCCGGAACCGCGATCGGGCAAAATGTGGCGAGTTGCCGTTGCCAGCTACCCGTTGACAGCGATTATTTTTGCTGTCGTCGGAATCGGAGCAATCGCATGGCAGTCCGTCAGTTATCAGGACGGTGCGCTGGCTTGGCATGTCAACTACGACGGAAACTTGATGCGTCTGCAGGACGACACTTTGCCGTCCGTTCGGGCAGAAAAAACTCTGGCAGATTCCGACGACGCGTTGCTGTATGCCGTGGCTCTGGCCGACTCCAAAGAGGCTGTGGACCAACTACGGGCTCAGTTTATCGCTTTACCCACTGTCGCCCGCGTGACGGATCTGTCCAGCAAACTCCCCGATCCACCGAACGCTCAACAGCAGGAATTGATTCGAGCCCTGGCGTCTCAACTGAAGAATCTCCCCACGAAGACACCCACATTTACCACGTCAAACCCGATACCCGTCGGGATCAGCGTCGATAAGTTGTACAAAACGCTGAAAGCCTCACCAAGTCTGGAATCACAACGTGCGGCAGCACATCTGGATGGGTTTCTGGACCGACTGGCAGCACTGTCATCCGGTCAACAGGCAGCCGTGATTGAAGCGTACCAAAATCTGATGGTCAGCTCTCTGCTGAAGGAATTCCAGCAGGTCTCACGAGCAACTTCTCTGGAGCCGGTGAGCCACCACGATCTTCCGCTGGTGTGGCGGGATCGCTACCTGCGAGCTGACGGCGAACGAGAATTGTGGCTCATGAAAATCTACCCGACCGAGGGAATCTGGGATCAGGATTCGCTTGGGGCCTTCGTCAAAGATCTGCGGTCCGTTGATCCGTCCGTCACTGGAGTGCCGGTACAGAACTTCGATTCCGCCAGCAAGATGAAGGATTGTTACACGACGATCGCCATCTATTCCGTTGCGGCCATCACCTTGTTTCTGCTGTTCGATTTCCTGCGTCCCGGGCAGAAGCTGTTGACCATTGTCCCCCCGATGCTGGTCGTCGGCTTTGTGGGGTACACCGCGATGCAGCGTGCGACCAGTCTGAATCCTCACATGCTGGTGGGCATCTATTTATCGATGGTTGCGTTCATTGCGACAGTATTCGACGTGAGGAATCTGCGCGACACACTTCTGGCGCTGGTTCCCCCCATCGGAGGTGGGCTGATTCTGTTGGGACTGATGGCGTTGCTGAACATCGACTTCAACCCGATCAATCTGATCGTTCTGCCACTGGTGCTTGGGATTGGAGTGGACGATGGCATTCATATGGTCCACGATTACCGACGTCAGTTGGCCAATGGTGTCAGGGAGTACTCGCCATCCGGTGACACGGTGAACGGAGTGCTGCTGACTTCGCTGACGTCCATTGTCGGGTTTGGCAGCCTGATGATTGCTGCTCATCAGGGGCTCAAGAGTGTGGGCATTGTCCTGGCTTTGGGCATCGCCTCGTGTCTGGCAGTCGCGTTGATTCTATTGCCGCCGCTACTGGTGCTGGTCGCCCGCTATCAACCGGCCTCGTTGGAGCCTGTCGTGCCTCCTAAAGCCAAAAAGCCTCCTGCCGACGCCGACGCTGGTGGTGACTCCTCAGCACCTGAGGCGCCGGACAACTCAAAACGGCTGTCACGCAAAGAACGTCGACGGCAGGCGGCTTAGACGAAGCATCAGTCGGATTGAGATCCAGCACTCTGATTTCGCTGGGCGCGAAGTGACTGCAGCATTTGTACTGTCGTTTCTGTGATGGTGGTGGATGCCTCTGTTTCCAGATAACTCCAGCCCGATCGCCATGTCTCGTATCCGCCCAGAGCATGCTGCTGCGGCGTTGGCAGGTAACCATTGTATCCGTTTGCCAGTGCAATCACGAAGGTTGTTGGGAACGGACTGCGACGTTTGATCTCTATCCCGATTTCCGCAAAGACTTCACAGGGAATGGCGACGACCGCCAGGTCACCCACAGTAAACGNNTCGATTCGTAACGATCTCCGCGACAGCTTCCATGCGTTCATAGCTTGCGGCACGTGGGCGAGGATCGAGGAAATCGTAGTTGTTAACGTCGCCACTCGCTCCGTTTGACATGATGCCGACAAAATCCTCTCCACCATTCAGCCGACTTTTGATCTGTCGCGCGAATTCGCCAAAATAGTCGGCGGACAGCTGCCCGGGAGCAATTCCGCCAACGTAATGCAGCCCGTAGTTCGCCAGCAACGACACGGCCGTACCGTCTGTCGAACGGACGCTCAGGAACGTCACGTCGGGATCGACGGGGCCAGCCGGTCGAAGCAGGACATCTGATCCGCGAGGAGGATTCATACGGACCAGATCGTCGGCACGACCGAAGGGATTCGCCGTCATGGCCTCCGGTTTGATAAACCAGCGTCGGTTGTTGATTTGATCGGGTACTGCGGTCACTCCCCATCCGATTTCAGCCGGCTGCAATCGGGCATTGGCGACGACAACCGCTTCTGCAATCTGCTTTGTGAGGTACTCCAGGTACTGCGGATCGGGAGAACACTGTGCCGCTTTTAACGCTGTCGGCGCGGTGTGAGTATGAGTAGCGGCGGTCAGGATACAGGACGTGGGAATACCGGTCCGCTGCGACGCGATTTCCTTCGCCTTGTCATGGATGTCGCGTGGAATCAGACAGCTGTCGATGATCACAAAAGCAATTTTAGTCCGGCCATCGGCCAGCACCAGGCCCCTGGCGTGAAGCCGGTCGTGCACTCCGGTGGCCTTGCGATCCTGAAAACTGCCGGTCATCGAAACGGGCAGTTTCTGCGGAGTAATATCAATTGCTGCGGCACCGCCCCGCAGAACGTCCGCCTGACACTGACTGCCCACAAGAACCATCAGAACGAATACCGAATATCGCATTGCCATTCATCCCCGCTACAGGCAGTAAGAATCGTGAATCCGAGAAACCGAATCAGAAACCATTGTCGCCCTCGCAACGCCCCCGTCAACGCTGTGGGACGATCCTGGCCGCTTGTTCTTCGACGTCCACCGAGCTCACCGACCTCAAAACGGCCGGAGCTGATTGCATCCAGGCGAATCAGGCATCCACCGAGGAGCGCCCAGCCGATGACGTGTGGCATCAAAATGAGCCGTGCAATCGGTGCAATCCGTTGGCCTCGACCAGGCGCATGGCACTTCGCATCGATAAGTGCGGTGGAATACAACATCCTGTACGCTAGAATGTAAATAACGTGTCCGTTTTCTCCAAACCGTCGCAGCCCAAACGTTGCAGCAGCGATGATGCGACCGTCCTGCCCCGCACTGCCATTGGCCAAAATTTGCCCGCCACGTCTTCTTTTCAATGTTCCGCCTGCGGATTTCGTTTCCGAGTTGAGGATCGATTTCTCGATCGGGTCGTGCGCTGTCCTTCCGACGGCTGCGACGCGCAAATCCGTCTCTCGAAATCGAAAGCCAACTCTCCACGTCCGACACGTCGCCGAACAACTACGGCCTCCGGCGATGTGGCGACTGAGACCGCCGGCACCAGGAGAGAATCGTCAGGCAAGAGATCGGATTTCCGTGCTGTTGAATCACGACAACGATCTGCGTCGAGTCGGGAATCGGCCGTGCCTTTGGCGTCTGGATCAATGCGCCCAAAGCAGCTTTCATCCGGTTCCAGCGTGGCAGCAGAAGCCTCGAATTGGCGGCCGGTACTGGTTGGTTTTGGCGGCGTAATGACGGTGAGTGTGGTGCTCATGGGGCTGTGGTTTGTGCTGAGGAGCGAGACCGTCGCCGGTAGCCCACAGAGCATCGGACAAGGGGATGGAACGTCTAATGCGATACTCGTGAGTCTGCGTAAACCAGTGGCAGAAAGCCGTGCAGCGGAGATCGCAGCTCAGGAGCGGGCAGAACAAAAAGCCGCACGCACGGAAACGCTGCAGCACCTGATCCTGCCGTTTCTTAACAGCTACTGCACTGACTGCCACGGTGCGGACACTCAGGAGGGCGGCATTTCGGTTCACCGACTGCAGTCCGTCGACCAGTTGCTATCGGAACGAAAAACCTGGCAACGCGTTTATCGAATGATTAATGCCGGTGCCATGCCGCCGGCGGATCACGACCCTTCTCCTCCGCTGGACGAACAGCAGAAGGTCGCAGAGTTTCTCTACGACGAATTGCATAACTTCGATTGCGACCTGGTTTACAATCCCGGTCGCCCCACGGTTCAGCGTCTGAATCGGACGGAATACAACAATACCGTCCAGGATCTGTTCGGCATTGATCTGCTGCCCGCCGCCGACTTCCCTGCCGATGATGTTGGCGAAGGATTTGACAACATCGGTGACGTATTGTCGTTGCCACCGTTGCTGCTTGAAAAATATCTGAATGCGGCCGAAGAGGTCGCCGCTGCAGTCATCGACACGACCGACTATTCGAAACCGCTATCGTTTACGACAACTGCCGACCAACTGCAGGGGGGCCGCATGTCGGGAGACTCCCGGTGGTTGGTGTCAGCTGGCGAAATATTTGGCACCTTTGATCTTCCGGCAACGGGCGACTATGAAATTCTCGTCGTCGCCAGTGCCACACAGATGGATAAGGAAAGGGCCAGATTTGCACTTCGACATGGAAAAGAATTGCTGGGCGAATTTGATGTGCAGAAAGACAGGACGAACGAAACGTTTCAGCATCGTGTCCGGTTGGATGCCGGGAATGTCAGGCTGGCAACTGCCTTTCTGAATGATGCGTATGATCCCGAGGCCGGCGAGGATCGCAACTTTGCTGTTCACAGTATTGCAGTCCACGGCCCTATCGGCGACGGAATTGTCGCCTACACAGAGGTTCACAAACGCTTTGTCACGGCCCGCCCCGGAGACAATCTTGACGTGACGGCGGCCGCGCGACTGGTGCTGCGGCCAATTCTTGACAGAGCATTTCGGCGGCCGGTGACGGAGGAACAGTTGAACCGGTACGCAGCTCTGGTTCGGATGACTGTCGACGAAATG
>LWDU01033684.1_pt1 | contig 18479 bp, 20 predicted proteins | sample 727161 | NCBI WGS metagenome assembly LWDU01 (sample SAMN04566230, study PRJNA314399) | hydrothermal vent metagenome | isolation source: deep sea hydrothermal plume seawater | place: Mexico: Gulf of California, Guaymas Basin | collected 2004-07-11
CATATATCAATTATATCATTTTTAAAACCTGGAATTATAAAAGTATACAATTCTGATAATAAAGCAGATAATTTTTATATTGAAGATGGAATAATTGAATTTAATGATAATTGTTTAACAGTTTTAACAAGTAAAATTTCAGATATAAAAAATTTAGAAAAGCTAGAAATAAATAAAATGATACGTGATAGTGAAAAGGAACTTAATAATGAAAATATTGAAGATGGTACTAGATATTTAATTAATCAAAAACTAGATACTCTAAGATCTCTTTCATTAAACTAATTCAATATTTCTTCTATTTTTTTTGAAATTTGTTCATAAACGTTAAGCTTAAATTTTACAACAACACTTGTCAATTTATTTGGCCTTATCCACTTCCATTCTAAAAATTCAGCATGTTTAGTATTTAATTTTATCTCATTTTCTTTGCCGAGAAATCGCATAACAAACCATTTTTGTTTTTGACCTCTGTATTTTCCTTTCCAAACTTTACCTAATAAATAATCAGGCAATTCATACGTATACCAATCATTAATTTCTTTAATTAACTCAACACTTTTAATGTTTGTTTCTTCTTCTAACTCTCTAAGTGCTGCTTTGTAATAATCTTCGTTATGACCAACACCACCCTGAGGCATTTGCCAAAAATTTTTTGGATTATCTATTCTTTTTCCTACAAATATTTTATTTTCAGTATTAAGTAAAACAATACCAACCCCAATTCTTAAGGGTAATTTTTTTTTTATTAATATCATTAGCCGTTAAGTAGTTTAATGGCAAAATTACGTTGATTATCTGTATCAGTATTTATTGCAAAATTATCATCAGACTCTTCTACTGTAATATCAGGTTCTACACCAACATCAGAAATTGATTTACCAGAGGGTAAATAATATTTCGAAATAGTTAATCTAATTGCGCCTTCATTTTTTAGTGGAATTATTGATTGTACAGAACCTTTTCCATAGCTATTTTCTCCAATTATGATTGCTCTTTTATGATCTTTTAATGCTCCAGCAACAATTTCAGATGCTGATGCTGATCCATAGTTAGTTAATACAATTATTGGTTTTCCATTTGTTAGATCACCTTTTTTTGCAAACCATTTTCTATTATCAAGATTCTTTCTACCTCTTGTAGATACTATTTCACCGTCATTTAAAAAAAAATCTGAAATTTTTATTGCCTGAGATAATAATCCTCCAGGATTATTTCTTAAATCGATAATATATCCTTTTACTGATCCTTGTTTTCTTATTTCCTTAATTTTTTTTTTTAGTTGGCTACTACTATTTTCATTAAATGAAGACAGTCTAAGGTAACCAATATTTTTATCTATTAGTTCTGCACTAACTGATTCAATTTGTATAATTTCTCTTATTATATTAAATACAATTGATTTTTTTACACCTTTTCTTCTTATTGTGATTTCAATAGCAGAACCTACNNNNTTGACGCAGGAGTATTATCTATTGGTGAAATTACTTTTACAACTCCGTGCTCCATTCCAACTTCTATTCCTAGCCCACCAAACTCACCACTAGTTTCAGCTTGCATTTCATTAAACATCTCAGGAGTCATATATGCAGAATAAGGATCTAAAGATTGCAACATTCCATTAATTGCATCATCCATTACATCGGCTTGATTTATTTTATCAACATAATCATCACCAATTTTTTCTAATACTTCACTAAATAAATCTATTTTTTTATAAAGTTCATCAGTTTTTTCTGCAAAGGAAATGTTAGTGTAAAAAATAAAATAAAATACAAAGAAAATTAGCTGATATTTTTTTTTCATATCATTAATCTTTCTTTTGGTAAAAATTCAGACCACATTTTTTCTAAATCATAAAATTTTCTTTTTTCAGGATTAAAAATATGTACAATCAAATCCATACCATCTACCAACTTCCAATCTTCACTTTCTTTACCTTCAATACGCGAATTAAATATTCCTTCAGATTTAAATTTTTCAAGAATAATTTCCGATAAGAATTGCATATGTCTCGAAGAAGTTCCACTTGCTATAATCATATAATCAGCCACAGATGTCTTATTTTTTAAATCAATAGAAATAATATCTACTGCTTTATTATCGTCTAATGTTTTTTCAATGATTTTTTTTATTCTTAGAATATTATCCATTAAAGATTAATTTAGAATATCAAATTTTTCTGATTTGTGAAGAGGAAATATTTATTTTATTAGATTTTACAAATTCCCAATTATTTTTGTTCATATATCTTGCGGCTTTAGATTTTAATGATTTAGATTTATAACCCTGTCTATCGAAAACTAAAATTTTACATAGGTTTAATATTTCTTTCCATTTTTTCCACTTATGAAAATTTATTAGATTATCAGCACCCATAATAAAATAAATTTTAGTAGAAGAATTAATTTTTTTAACAAATTTAATCAAATCAATAGTTTTATTTGATTTTATTTTTTTTTCTAAAAATTGAATTTTTATAAATTTTTTATTATTAATTATTATTTTTGAAAATTTAATTCTTTCCTTAATTGAATATTTATATTTTTTTTTAAATGGATTTTTTTTAGTTATTAACCATAAAATATATTTTAATTTATATTTTTTTTTTGCTTCCGTTGATATTTTTACATGACCAATATGTGCTGGATCAAAAGATCCACCTAATATCCCTATTTTAATTTTTTTTCTTTTTAAATAATTTAACAAAATTTATTTTCTTATTTGTCCTTTTCCTTCCAAGATGTACTTGTATGTAGTAAGTTGATCAAGACCAATAGGACCACGAGGATGAAGTTTATTTGTTGATATACCAACCTCAGCTCCAAAACCAAATTCTCCTCCATCAGCAAATTGTGTTGAAGCATTATGAATAGCTATAGAACTATTAATGTTTGATAGAAATTTTTTAGCAGTTTTTTTATTTTTTGTTACTATGGAGTCCGTGTGCGAAGAGCCGTATCGATTTATATGATCTATAGCCTCTACTACTCCATTTACACTTTTTACAGAAATTGTTGGAGAAAGATATTCTGTTTCCCAGTCTTTTTTTGTTGCAATTTTCATTTTTCCAGAAATAAATTTTTTTATCGTTTCATCTCCTATGATTTTGCATCCTAGTTTGCTTAGTTGATCTAATATGGGTTTACAATGGGTTTTTAGACACTTTTTATCTATCAACAAAGTTTCAGTGGCCCCACAAATACTAACATTTCTCATTTTTGAATTTTTTACAACTTCCACTGCCATGTTTAAATCTGCCTCTCGATCTACAAAGACATGACATAAGCCTTCATAATGTCCAATAATTGAAACTACAGATTTTTTTAAAACTTTTTTAACCAAGCTTTTACCTCCTCTAGGTATGATTAAATCTACATGATTTTTCATACCGGATAATAGATAATCAACATGATTTCTACCTCTGCGTTCAACAAACTGAACACAATTTTCATCACATTTTTTCTTTTTAAGAGCTCTCTTAAATATTTTAGATAAAATTTTATTAGAATGAAATGCTTCTGATCCACCACGTAAAATTACTGCATTTCCACTTTTAAAACATAGAGCGGAAACATCGGATGTAACATTTGGTCTACTTTCATAAATTATACCTATCACACCAATTGGTATTGACATTCTTTTTATGATTAAACCATTTGGTCTTTTCCAAGAAGATAAAGTTTTTCCTACAGGATCTTTAAATTTTGCTATTTTTTCAATCGAATTTCTAATTTGTGAAATTTTTTTACTATTTAATTTAAGTCTATCAATCATACTATCTTTAATTTTTTTAAATTTTGCATTAGCTATATCTTTTTTATTTGCACTTAAAATTGATTTTTCGTTGGCTTTTAAATATTGACTAAATTGTTTTAAAACAGAATTTCTCTTATTAACATTTAGATTAGATAAACTTAAAGAAGCAAGTTTTGCTTTCTCACCTATTTTTTTCATGTATAAATTTTTAGACATTTTATACTTTCACCAGATCGTCCTTATGAATAATTTCTCCCCTACTAGAATATCCTAATATATTTTTTATTTTGCTAGTATGCGAACCTTTTATTTTTTCAATTTCTGTAGAAGAAAATGATGTTAACCCTCGAGCGCATTCTACATCGTTTTGATCTTTCACTAGAATATGATCACCTTTCTCAAAACTACCATTAATTTTGTTAACTCCTGCTGGTAACAAACTTTTCCCATTGTTTATTGCTCTTATTGCTCCCTGGTCAATGATTACTTCACCTTTAGGAGCAACTGATCCAATTATCCATTGTTTTCTGGCGTCAAGCTTTGAAATTCTTGGTAAAAACCAAGTACATTTTTGACTTTTAAGCATTTTTTTTATTGGATTTTTATAATTTCCATTTGCTATCACCATATAACATCCTGACAATTGACAAATTTTTGCAGCCTCAATTTTTGTTTTCATACCTCCTGAGCCGTAAAGATTTTCTGCTCTAGTTGCACATTTTTTTATATTTTCATCTATTTCTTTAACAGTTTTGATTAATTTTGTTTCTTTATTTTTTTTTGGATTATCAGTGTAAAGACCATCAACATCAGATAATAAAATTAAACAGTCAGCACTAATTATTTGTGACACCCTTGCTGCTAGTCTATCATTGTCTCCATATTTTATTTCAGTTGTAGCCGTAGTATCGTTTTCGTTAACAATTGGTACAATCCCCATTGTTAACAAATTATCAATAGTTCTTCTTGCATTTATTGATCTTCTTCTTTGTTCTGTATCATCTAATGTAAGTAATATTTGCGAAATTTTTATTTTACTTTTATCAAAAGTTTTTTTGTAGAAATTCATTAATTCAATTTGACCTATGGATGCAACAGCTTGACTTTTATCAACTTTTAAACCATTTTTTTTAATTTTAAGATATTCACAACCCATAGCAATAGCTCCTGAAGAAACAATCACAATTTGTTTTTTTTTTGTTATGAGACTCTTAATATCATTAGCAAACTCTTGAAGCCATATTTTTTTAGGATTTCCTCTTTCATCTACTAAAATTGATGAGCCAATTTTTATAACAATTTTTTTAAATTTATTTATATACATTTGAAATCAAAATTTTTTTTAAATCTAATAAACCTTCTTTTTTAACTGTTGAAATTATAAAAATTTTAGTTTTTATTTTTTTTTTTAGTTCATTGGTTATTTTTAATATTTCCTCCTTATCAATCAGGTCAGTTTTATTTAATACCACTATTTCTTTTTTATTTATTAGTTTATCACTATATTTTTTAAGTTCTTTTCTTACTTGAAAATAACATTTTAATAAGTTTGTTTCGGTTATATCGATTAAATGTAAAAGATTTTTACATCTTTCGATATGTTTTAAAAATTTATAACCCAAACCAACACCTTTGTTGGCACCTTCAATTAATCCTGGAATGTCTGCTAAAATAAGTTCTTTATTATCATAACTTGTGACACCAAGGTTTGGGTTAAGTGTTGTAAATTGATAGTTTGCAATTTTGGGTTTTGCCTTTGTTAAAGCTGCCAACAAACTTGATTTTCCAGCATTTGGTAAACCAATGATTCCAATATCAGCTATTGTTTTTAATTGTAGCCATATCCAAAAGTCCTCACCCAAAGCACCTTTTGTTATTTTTCTTGGTGCTCTATTTGTAGAGCTTTTAAATCTTGTATTTCCTAAACCACCTTTTCCACCATTGGCGACTACAAAAGATTGATCTTCCTTGGTACAGTCAAAAATTAAAGTTTTATTATCTTCTTCTAATACCTGTGTTCCTATTGGAATTTTTAAAATTAAATCAGATCCACTTTTTCCAGTTTTATTTTGTCCTTTTCCATCTCCACCTCTTTCAGCATTAAGATGCTGTTGATATCTAAAATCAATTAAAGTGTTTAAATTTTTTTCACAAACTAATTTTATAGATCCTCCTTTCCCTCCATCACCTCCATTAGGACCACCAAACTCAATAAATTTTTCTCTCCTGAAGCTAGCAGATCCTTTTCCACCATCTCCTGCTTTAACATATATTTTAGCTTGATCTAAAAATTTCATGAAACAACTCCTTGTAAGTTATTATTGAAGTTGTATTAATTGGGTTTTACCGAAACAAAAGTTCTATCAGATTTTCCTTTTTTAAAAACAACAGTGCCTTTTATTTTTGAAAAAATTGAATGGTCTTTACCCATTCCAACAGAATCACCAGGGTGAATTTTTGTGCCTCGTTGTCTAACAATAATATTACCTGGGAGTACTAGCTCACCTCCGTATTTTTTTACACCCAGTCTTCGACCAGCACTATCTCGTCCGTTTCTTGATGATCCACCTGCTTTTTTTGTTGCCATTTTATTTCCTAATAAATCAAATTATCACTTTTTTTTTTTAATAATAGTCTTCTTTTTTTCACCTTCTTTGATAACTTTGAGTGTTTTTTCTGTTTTTTTTTCAGCAGAAGCTAAAATCTTTCCATCTTTTGAAAAAATTTTATTAATTCTGATTAATGTAAAAGGTTGTCTATGACCATATTTTTTTCTTGAATTCTTTCTTCTTCTTTTTTTAAAAACTAACACAGTTCTTTCTTTGCTATTTTTTATTAATTCAGCCTCAATTTTTGCACCTTTTATTAATGGAAAACCAAGTTCTACATTTTTTTTATCTCCATAAGCCAAAATTTCATTAAACTCAATTTTGTTGTCTTTAGATAACTCAAGTTTTTCTATTTTTAAAATTTCACTAGCTTGAACTTTGTATTGTTTTCCACCGGTTTTAAATATTGCAAATGACATTGATAAATTTTTTTAAAGTTAGGGCAATATAAACACACACTATTTTTAGTCAAGAATTAAAAACTAGAAATTATCCTTTAAATCTCTTAATTTCATGAAAACCTCAATAGGTGTATTATTTTTCATCTTTAACGAACTTTTAACCTGTTCATCTTCACATCTAAAAAAAATATTACACTCAATTTCATCCTTTAGGCTAGATGGGACAGTTGGTAAATTATTTGATCTTTTTAATTTTATATCATTAATTTTAGAAATTAGTTTTTTATTTCTTGAGTCTAAACTAATACAAAATTCAGAATTTTTTTCAGTATATTCATGACCACAATAAATTTTAGTATCCTTTGGTAAGTTTTTTATTTTATTTAAAGATGAAAACATTTGTTCATAAGTTCCCTCAAATATACGGCCACAACCCAATGAAAAAAGTGTATCTCCAGTAAAAGCCACTTTTTCATTTTCAAAATAAAAACATATATGTCCAAGAGTATGTCCGGGAATATAAATTATTTTTAATTCGAAGGAACCAAATTTCCAACATTCATTGTCTGTTAAAGCAATATCTATACCAGGTATTCTTTTCTTATCCTTTTCGAAACCAACAATTTTAGCATTATACATTTTTTTTAGTTCAAGATTTCCTCCTATATGATCAAAGTGATGATGGGTATTTAATATGTAATTTAATTGTAAATTTTTTTTTTTAAGAAAAGCAATTACTGGCGTTGCTTCAGAAGGATCAACTACACCTACAATTTTAGAAATATTGTCATTAATAATATATGCATAATTATCTGTTAAACATGGAATTGGTATTATCTGCATAAGAAACTATTCTATAACAAATATTCCTAGCTGAGAAAAAATATTTTTGTAAAACATGTTATTATTTGTGATTTCAGAAATTTTCTCATTTGTTAAACATAAAGATCTATCAATTGTTATATTTTTTTCTTTACAAAAATTTACGAAATCTTTGATGGTACACATATGTAAATTTGGCGTGCTATACCATTCATGAGGTAAATTTTTTGTTACTGGCATTGTTCCTTTAAATAATAAATGAAGACGAACTTTCCAATATCCAAAATTAGGAATTGAAACAATTGTTTGTTTTCCAATTCTAAGTAATTGTTTTAAAACTTCTTCAGGATAGAGGAAGGCTTGAAGTGTTTGGCTTAATATAACATAATCAAATGATTTTTTTGGAAATTGAACCAATTCTTTTTCAGCGTCACCTTCAATTACTGAAAGACCTTTAAAAATACATTTTTGAACAAGATTTTTTTCTGGCTCTAATCCTCTAACATCATTTTGTTGGTTTACTTTTAGATATTCCATCAGAGTTCCATCTCCACATCCTATGTCTAAAACTCTTTTATTATTTTTAATTATCTGAGCTATTATGTTAAATTCTTTTTTCATTATTAATTTCATTATAAGTTGAGTCTAAAAATTGACTTAATGTCTTTAAAAACTCCGGTACATCTAGCAAAAATGAGTCATGCCCTTTATCTGAATTAATTTCAACAAATCCAACATTTGCACCACAAGCATTTAAGGCTATAACTATTTCTTTATTTTCGATTGTAGGATAAAGCCAATCAGATGAAAATGAAATTACACAAAACCTAGATTTTGTATTTTTAAAAGCAAGAGATAAATTACCATTAAATTGTTTTTCCATATCAAAGTAATCCATTGCTCTGGTAATATATAAGTAGCTGTTAGCATCAAACCTATCCACAAAATTTGCTCCCTGATAGCGTAAGTAACTTTCAATTTGAAAATCTGCATCAAAACTAAATTTTAGACTTCCTTTATCTTGTAGTTTTCTTCCAAATTTTTCCTGTAATTCTTTTTTTGAGAGATAGGTTATGTGCGCAGCCATTCTAGCTACAGCCAAACCTTTGTCAGGTGTTGAATTTTCTTTTTTCCAATTAGGATCTGCCATGATTGCTTGTCGTCCCAACTCGTTTAATGCAATATTTTGTGCAGAATGACTAGCGCTGCAAGCTATTGGAATTGCAGCATAAGAACTATCAGGATATAAAGAAGTAAATTGTAATACTTGCATTCCACCCATTGAACCACCTGCAACAGCAAGTAGCTTTTTAATACCTAAATAGTCTAATAAATATTTTTGGACTTTAACCATATCTTTTATTGTTATTACTGGAAATGTGGTCTCAAATAATTTATTTGTTTCTGGATTTATTTCTTTGGGTCCGAAGCTGCCCATACAACCTCCCAAGACATTTGCACAAATTATAAAATATTTATTAGTATCAATTGCTTTTCCAGGTCCCACAGCAGTTTTCCACCATCCTACTCTTTTGGTAATTGGATTAATGTTTGTTACAAACTGATCTCCAGTCAAAGCATGAAAGACTAGTATTGCATTACTTTTATTTTTATTTAAAGTTCCATATGTTTCGTAGGCTAAAGGAAAATCTTTAATTATTTTACCGCAATCAAGCTCAACAGATTGGCCAATAATTAATTTTTTTATGTTTTTAATTTCAATATTCATTTTTATAAAAAAAAACCCAGCTAAGCCGGGTAAAAAACCTTTTTTAGCTGTTTTTTTAAAGCGCTCGCAATTTAAGTTAAATCAGCGCGGCCTTCTTGTACTAAAAACTGTATCTTTTGTCAATTTAGGTAGTAATTATTTTGCCACAAAGCTCCATATATAGTATTTACCGGTACAATTTATATATTAATAAGATTATGACTTTACCAAAACCAGTAAAATTAGAGGTTGAAAGGTATGTTGGAGGATTGTCTATGTTTAAAAACATTGATAATCCAATTAAGCTATCAGCTAATGAGTCCGCTTTAGGGCCAAGCCCAAAGGCAATTCATGCATTCGAAAGAGATAAAAATAAAATTTTTAAGTATCCAGAGTCAGATAGTAATTCTTTAAGAGATCTAATATCTAAAAAATTTAATATTGATACCAATAGAATTATTTGTGGAGCAGGTTCTGATCAGATATTTGATTTAACATGTCATTTATTTCTAGAACCAGGAGATGAAGTAGTTGTTACAGAATTTGGATTTATTATGCATAGGATATATGCATCACTCTATAAGGCCAAAGTTATTTTAGCCAAGGAGAAAAATTTTAAAGCATCAGTAGATGAAATATTAAAAAAAGTTACCAATAAAACTAAAATTGTATTTATTGCAAATCCTAATAACCCAACTGGTACTTATGTTTCAAAAAGTGAAATTCTTAATTTAAGACAAAAGCTTAGAAGTGATATACTTTTGGTTGTTGATGATGCTTACTTTGAATTTTTAAATAAGGAAGATTTTACTTCTGGGTTAGATCTTTTTAAAGATTTTCAAAATGTATTAGTTACAAGAACTTTTTCTAAAATATATGGTCTCGCTGGACTTAGATTGGGTTGGGGCTATTGTTCCCAAGAAATTATTGATGCAATGTATCAGATTAAACCACCTTTTAATGTTAACAGAGCCGCACTTGCTGCAGGCATGGAAGCTATCAAGGATAATGAATGGACAGAAATAGCAATTGAGCATAATACAGTATGGTCAAAAAAAATATTTTCTGTTTTAAAGGAATGTAAAATTAAAACTAATGAACCTACAGCAAACTTCTTTTTGATGAATTTTGATGAAACAAAAATTAATTCAGATGAGGTTTTTAAGAAGTTAGGCAACAAACGTATAATTTTAAGAGAAATGAAACAATATAAAATACCCAACTCATTAAGATTGACTATTGGAGATGAGAAAGCAAATAAACATTTTATCCAATCTATTAGAGAGATTTTAAAATAATGTTTAAAAAAGTATGTATAATTGGATGCGGTTTGATCGGATCTTCTTTGGCAAGAGCAATTAAGAATAATAATTTGTCAACTATAATAGTTTCCTCCAATAGATCAGATGCTGTAAACAAAAAAGTAATTGAATTAAAGATAGTGGACGATTCAAGCTCAGATACTAAAAAAATGGCTGAGGGTTCTGATTTAATCATAATTGCCACTCCTTTAAGTAGCTATGATAATGTAATTTCAAAAATTAAAGATTGTTTAAAAAGTGGAACTATACTAACCGACGTTGGATCAGTTAAAGAAAATATAATCAGTTTGGTTGAAAAATCAGTTCCCCAAAATGTTTCTTGGATTTCATCACATCCAATTACTGGAACAGAAGAAAGTGGACCAGAATCAGGATTTTCTGAACTTTTTAAAAACAAATGGTGTATTTTAACTCCAAGCAAAAAAGCAAAAGATAAAGATATTAAATTACTTAAGACTTTTTGGGAAAAAATAGGAAGTAAAGTTGATATTATGGAAGCAAAACAGCATGATTATATCTTGTCAATTACAAGTCATATTCCACACTTAATAGCATATAATATTGTAAATACGACTATTAATGCTCAAGATAAAAAAGAAACTGATATTGTGAAATACAGCGCGGGTGGACTAAGAGATTTTACAAGAATTGCAGCATCCAATCCTATTATGTGGAGAGATATTTTTATACAAAACAAAAAAAATACATCGAAGATGATAGATAATTTTATTGAAAATCTAGAAGATTTAAAGAAGGCAATAGAAAAAGAAGATGGAAAAAAATTAGAGGAAATTTTTATAAAAACAAAAAAAATTAGGAAAGAAATTATTGAATTAGGTCAAGACGTAAACAAACCTGATTTTGGAAGAAAATAAATTATTCTAGTTCATCAAACAAAGGTTTGAGATATTGTTCATAATTTTTCCATGAATTAATGGAGCTATTATAAATTGGATTTCTTACTTGAGCTATACTCATTGTAGTAACAGGAGTTTTATTTTTATCAAATTTCAAACAATTATCTTCCCAATTTAATTCACAATAATTAAGTAATTTTTCCACTTCTATTTTGTTATTATTAATCAATTTTTCATATGAAATATCATAAATAAATTCATTTAAATTTTCTTTCCAAAATTTCATTAATGAAACATATATTTTATAATAATCAGTTAATTCATTAGTTTTGTAACACCATTTCCAATCACTAAGAAAAAGATGTTTATATATTGATAAACAAGTATCTTTAGAATTTCTTGAACAATGTATGATCTTTGACTCAGGAAATAATATTTTCATTAGTCCAATCCATTTAAAATTTGTTGGATTTTTATCAGTAATGTATGTTTCGTTAATTAAATTTGTTTTGCTTAGTATTTTATCAAAAAATTTATTTCTTAATAATTTTAGTTCGTCAATATTTTTAAATTTAAAAAATTTTTGTTTAATATTTTCATTAATAAAATTATTTTTAACAAGATTTTTAAATTCATTTCTTTCTCCACCACCATAAACTTTACTATGACTTGAAAGTATTTGTTCAACTAAAGTTGTACCGGAGCGTGGCATTCCAACAATAAAGATCATTTTTTTTTGCTCATTAAATTTTATTTGATTATTTTCTTTTTTAAATATTGTGAAAAAGGTTTTTATTTTCTCAAACATTTTATTATTATATTTAACATCATAATTAAGATTTTTTCTTTTTAAAAAGTTTCCTTTTATTAAGTATTCACAAGATATTTTATAATTTTTAAAATCTTCATAAGCTTTTCCTAGAGCGAAATATAATTGTATTTTTTGATCTTCATTAAGTTTGTTATTTGAAAGTTTTTCTTTCATTTCTTTTAAATGATTATGGTTTTCATCATATTTTATCGACAAACTAATTTGTTTATCTGCAATTGTTAAATTTGGATTTATTTTTAAAGAAGAAAAAAAATATTTTTTTGCTTTAGCAGTATTTCCAATTGATTGGTAAATTAATGCAAGATTATAATGAGTTAAGAATAAATTATTATCTAATTCTAGAGCTTTTTCATAAAGTTTTATTGCTTCATTAATTAAATTTAAATCTTTTTTTATATTAGCTAAATTTGAAAATGCAGTAGCAAATTTTGGGCTACGTTCTATTGCTTTTTCAAAATAAATTTGAGCCTCTTCATCATTTCCCATTAAACGATAAGAGAGCCCAATATTATTTAATGCTAAAAAATAATTTGGATTAATTTGTAAAGCTTTATGAAAATAATTAATTGCTTCATTAAATTCTTTTTTTGCTTGAAGAGATAGTCCAATAATGTTGAACAAAAATACATAATTAGGAAATTTTTTTAATAATTTTTTAGCATTTGCAATTGCTAAATCATAACTTTTTGACTGATAATAATTCATTATGATTTGAGCCTTAGTTTCTGCTTCATTTTTTAACTTTTTGTCCATGTCTAAATTCTTTTAATTGAAATTAATTTTAAATTTGCAGTATCTTTAATTCTTTTTATAGTTGTATCTATGTTCATCGATATTACTTTTTTAAAGGGTCCGTAAGCATGAATTAAGTTTTTTCTCGAGATTGCTATTGCTACATGACCTTTCCAAAAAAATAAATCATTTTTTTTTACATTTTTTCTCTGAATTTTTTTTTTTAAATACTTAATTTGATCTTTTGTATCTCTAGGACAAAATTTATTATTAAAATTTAAAAATAATTGAACAAGCCCCGAACAGTCTACTCCACTAAAATGTTTTCCACCCAATTTGTATTTTGTATTAATAAATTTTTTTATATTTTTAAATACATCTTTTGTTTTATAATTTATTTCTTTTAGATCTTTTTTTTTAATCCACAAATTATCAAATTTATAGAAATAATTTTTTTCCCCCATGACTTTAATTTTAGAACCAAAACTGAGTTGTTTTCTTACTTTATTTTTAGTATTTGGTTTGGAGTATAGATTAGCTTTTAAATTATAAACCTTATGAGTATTTTTTTGATTTGAAGTAAATTTTTTTTTTTTAATAAAGCCTTTATAATTATCTGTATCATTTTTAATTTTAATCCATATTCCTTTTTTTTTTATTTTTTTAAATGTATCTCCGTATAAAATTTGTGTAACTACTTCAGATCTTATATTGTTTTTTTTGTAGACGTTTATTACAGGACTATTGCTTCTCACTGCAATTTGAGTTTATTTCTAATAAACCACAGAAGAATTAAAGAAGGTATTACCATGACTGTAGTGATTACAAAAAATGTACCCCAGTCACCATTTAACCAATCAACCAATTCTCCCGAAGAGGCTGCTAACGTCGTTCGGCCTAGAGTTCCTATTGAAGCAAGCAATGCATATTGAGTTGCTGTATAGGTTCTATCTACCAACAGTGAGATAAAGGCAACAAAAGCGACTGTAGCGAATGCTGCAGCAATATCATCTAATAGTACAGCAGCAGCAAAAAGTAACTCAGATTTTCCGGACCAAGCAAGAGCCGCAAACAAAAGATTTGTAGCTGCCATTAATATTCCTGAAATAAACATTGCTTTTATTACTCCAGCACGGATTGCAAACAAACCTCCAAGAAGTGTAAATACGACTGTGGTAATCCAACCTATACCTTTAGAATAAAGAGCAATATCACCTTTAGAAAATCCCATCTCTTTGTAGAATACAATGGACATACGTCCAAGAAAAGCCTCACCAATTTTAAAAAGAAATACAAATCCGAGAATGGCTAAAGCAATTTTAAAACCATTACGTTTGAAGAAACTTAGTATAGGACCGGCAATTGTTCCGCTGATCCAAGCGATTATTTTTGTAATAACTCCAGAAGACCCCAACTTTTCTTCTATAATTTGATCGGTTTGTCTTTGAGCTATTTGCCTTTCGGTAGGTTGTGGCTCATGAACGAACATTAAACCGATGTTGCAAGCAATTATAATTATACCGAGAACCAAAAAAGTAGTTTGCCAGTAATTTTCAATTCCGGCATTTTGAAAATATTGTGCGGCGTTTAGCGCAACAACTCCGCCTAATTTATATCCAGTCCACCAACCAACAACTGCCATAGCCGCTCAATTCTTAAAGCATCTACAGTGATGTCTTGAGTTGCTGAGGCAATAGCAATGATCAAGCCAACAGCAATCACTGCCCAAAGATTTGCTGCCGGATCAATTGTACTCCAGAAGACTAAGCTAACTAAAATAACAAATTGCATGGTTACGATCCAACCACGACGATGACCTATTTTATTGGTTAACCATGGAATACGAATTCTATCGATGAGTGGGGCCCAGAGGAAATTGATTGCATAAACACCAAATATCAATCCTGCCCAACCAATCGTGCCACGACTAAGACCATCTTCTTTAAGCCAGAGGCTAAGACTACTTCCAATGAGAACCCAGGGGAATCCACTTATAATTCCCAGCAAAAGAATTCGAACCATCCGTCTATCTAAATAAACGGAAAACGTTTCTGAGAGAGATTGTTTTTGTTCTATTTTCATAATCTTTTAATTTTTCCAAAAATTTGGAAAGAACAAGACTAACAGAGCAAATATTTCAAGTCTACCCAATAGCATACCAAGACTTAATACCCATTTTGAAAATGTAGGTATATCTTTAAAACTCCCATTAGGCCCAATTATTTCACCCAAACCAGGTCCAACGTTAGAAATTGATGTAGCCGCTCCAGATATTGAGGTAATAAAATTTAGACCGGAAAAGGACAACAAAATAGCAATAATAAAAAAAATTAAAAAATATAAAAAAATAAAAGAAATTATTGATGATAAGAATTTTTCATTTATTTTTTCATTATTATAGGAAATTGGAAAAATTCCTCTTGGATAGATAATTTTTTTAATTTGAGTTTTTATAAATAACCATAAAATTTGAATTCTAAATATTTTAATTCCGCATGCAGTAGACCCAGCACATCCACCTATGAACATTAAAATTAGAAAGAAAACTAATGAAAATTCACCCCAAAGATCAAAATTTGAAGTGACATATCCTGTGCCAGACAAGATCGATACCACATTGAAAGCTGAAATTCTTAAGTTGGTTAAAAAATTTTCCTGATTATTAAAAAATAGATAAATAAAAATAATTAAAACCGATATTGCACAAATTTTAAACAGACCTTTAATTTGTATATCTTGAAAAAATATTTTTTTATTTCCTGATATATATTTTAAATAGGCGATAAAAGGAATGCTTCCTGCCAATATGAATATAATTGCTATTATTTCAATAATTGAGTTTTGAAAATATCCAATTGATTTATTATAATTTGAAAAACCTCCAGTGGCAATTGTTGTCATGGAATGAGTAATGCTATCGAAGATATTCATTCCTGCAACAAAGTATGAGGACAAACATAGCATGGTAAGAAATAAATAAATTAAAAAAATTCTCATTGCAATTTCTCGTGTTTTTGGAAGTATTTTTTCTGAAGAATCTCCACTATCAATTTTAAATAATTGCATTCCACCAACTTTCATTAGAGGCATTAATGTTATTGCCATTACAACAATACCTATTCCTCCAAGCCACTGTAATATTGCTCGCCAAAGCAAAATACCTTTGGGTGTTATTAATAAATTATCTATAACACTAGAACCAGTTGTTGTAATTCCCGACATGCTTTCAAAAAAAGCATCACTAAAACTAAAATTCATATTAGAAAAGATAAATGGTAATGATCCAAATGCAGCAACACTTATCCATGACAAAGATGTTAAAAGAAATGCTTGTTGTAAGTTAATTTTTTTACTTTGATCTAAATTAGCTAGGCAGAATAGTATTCCAGCAATTATAGTAATTAGACCGGAGCTAATAAAGGTACTATCAAATTCATTATAAATGAATTGAATTATAATTGGAAAAATCATAGAAAAACCAAGAATGATTTGTAAAATTCCCAAAATAAAAAAAATAGTTTTATTATTGTTCATTTTTTTAAAACAATATTTTAAGTTTTATAAATTTCAACACAATATGGACTAAAATTATCTATATTTTTAGTAATAAATTTAATAAATCTGTGTGTAGTGATGGATAAATCAATATTTGAAAAAACAACTGCCTGGCCTTTTGTTGAGGCAAGAAAACTTCTTAAAGAGAGAAAATCTATTTTTGATAAAAAAGGAAAAATCACTCTACAAACTGGTTACGGACCCAGTGGATTACCACATATAGGAACATTTGCAGAAGTAGCAAGAACTTCAATGATAGTTAATGCTTTAAATAATTTAACTGATTTACCAAAAGAGATAATTACGTTTTCTGATGATATGGATGGGTTAAGAAAAATACCAAATAATGTTCCTAATATAGAAATACTTAAAAAAAATTTAGGAAAACCACTAACTAATATTCCAGATCCATTTGACAAATTTTCTAGTTTTGGTGAACATAATAATGAAATGTTAAAAAGTTTTTTGAATAAATTTAAATTTAACTATTCTTTTAAAAGCTCATCAGAATTATACAAATCTGGATATTTTAATGAAACATTAAAATTAATTTTAAATAAGTATCACGATATAATGAATATTATATTGCCAACACTTGGTAAAGAAAGACAAAAAACTTACAGTCCCTTTTTGCCCATTTGTCCTGATACCGGAAAAGTTTTAGAAATTCCAATGATTGAAATTTCAAAAGAAAAAAATCAAATAATTTTTGAAAATAATGGAAAGAAACTAGAGAAAAGTATTTTAAATGGTAATTGTAAATTACAGTGGAAGGTTGACTGGGCAATGCGATGGTACGCACTTGATATTGATTTTGAAATGTATGGAAAAGATTTAATTGAGAGTGCAATATTGTCGAATAAAATACTTAAGGCTCTGGGTAAAAAAAGTCCAAATGGCTTTGCTTATGAATTATTTTTAGATGAAAAGGGGGAAAAAATTTCAAAATCAAAAGGAAATGGCATAACCATTGAAGAATGGTTAAAGTATGCGTCACCTGAAAGTTTATCACTGTATATGTATCAAAATCCACAAAGAGCAAAAAAATTGTATCATGAAGTGGTTCCAAAGGCTGTAGATGAATATTTAGATTGTATAGAAAAATATGAAACACAAGAAGGTTTAAAAAAAATTTCAAATCCAGTTTGGCATGTACATAATGGAATTCCACCTTCAGAAAAAATGATAATGCCGTTTTCTATGTTATTAAATCTTGTAGGAACAAGTAATGCCTCATCTAAGGAACTTTTATGGAAATTTGTAAAAAAATATAAAAAAAAAATAAAAGAGAAGGAAAGCCCTATTTTTGATCAACTTATTAATTATGCAATTAAATATTTTAATGATGTAGTTAAATTAAATAAAAAATTTAAAAAACCCAATCAAGAAGAAAAATTAGCATTAAACAATCTTGCAGAAAAACTGAGGGAATGTAATGAAAGCATGAGTCCAGAGGCCATTCAAACAATTGTTTATAGTGTAGGTAAAGAAAATGGTTATAAAGAAAATCTTCGAGACTGGTTTAAAATGATTTATGAAGTAATATTTGGTGATGAAAATGGTCCAAGATTAGGTTTTTTTATAAGTTTTTTTGGAGTGAAAGAAACAATTGACTTAATAAAAAATAAAATAAAATAAAATGTTCTCATTCATTAGATCTGCAATTTTTAAAATAAATCCAGAATTAGCACATGATTTGGCAATTAAATCATTAAAATTTAACTATTTACCAAAATCATTTTTTAAAGTTGAAAATGAAGCAATGCTTGAAATTAGTTTATTTAACAAAAAATTCCCTAATCCAATTGGATTAGCAGCCGGGTTTGATAAAAGTGCAGAGGTATATAATTCAATTTTTAAATTTGGTTTTGGATTTGTTGAA
>LWDU01035485.1_pt1 | contig 18478 bp, 18 predicted proteins | sample 727161 | NCBI WGS metagenome assembly LWDU01 (sample SAMN04566230, study PRJNA314399) | hydrothermal vent metagenome | isolation source: deep sea hydrothermal plume seawater | place: Mexico: Gulf of California, Guaymas Basin | collected 2004-07-11
ACTTTGCGCACCCGTGGTGATATGGATTTCGACGATATCTCGCGAGTTGTACCGTGGATCGAGACCAGCATATCTCTCGGCCTGGATCTGGATGCCGAACAGCGAGCCAACCCGCGGGCATTTAAAAGCCACCTAAGCGCCGACTTGGTTCCCAAGGGTGGACGTTACATCAACGTCGTACGCGACTTTGGGGACGCTGCAGTCTCCATGTACAAATTCAATGAAGGTTGGTTCCTTGAGCCCGGCTGTGTGCCAATCGACGAATTCGTTGAGGCGCAGATGATGCGAGACGACAACTACTTCAAGCATCTGCTGTCCTGGTGGCCCAGGCGAAACGAACCTGATGTTTTGTTTCTTGCCTACGAATTAATGCAGAGGAACAGTTCCGAGACCATCAAACGAATTGCTGAATTTATCGATATCGACCTGGATGAGAAATTACTTGCACTTACTCTGGAGCATTCCTCCCTACCCTTCATGCTGGCGCACAAAGACCGCTTCGATGATGCTCTGATGCGGACAAAAAGCGAACAGGTTTGCAACCTGCCAACCGGCAGTGATAGCGCGAAAGTACGTGAAGGCAAGATTGGTTCCAGAACGGCATTAAGCAAAAAAACTCTCGCCAGGATCGACAAAACCTGGAAAGAGCAGATAACCCCAGTACTGGGATTCAGTAACTACGATGAAATGTTAGCTGAACTCCAATAACTTAATTTAGGTTTAGTTGGATGAAACGTTATTAACCATTCGTGTACTCTCCGCTGTGATCGAACGGGTAAGCCGGACCGAATTAAACTTTTAGTAAAGAAGCAAACCATCACTAAGTGATCACTATACAATCGCCTGGTAAACAAGGGTCCTAAGCTCACGGCGGATAGGCTATGTTGTAGAAGGCAACAACTGTTGCGCCGGTCGATTCCCCAACCCTCGGCACAGGACGACTCAAAACTCGCCAGCGGTTCAACGGTTCCGCACTCAGCTACCACCGGCAGCAACCGTGCTGCGCGTCATCCTAAGACGACTCATCCAATATCTCCTCAGTCGCAGTATGGGTATTAACCCCGCCTGGTGCCGACTATGGTTTCTGCTGGAGTTTTCGTTCCTTATCCGGCCAGGTAATTCTCGATGACTGTTTCAAACTTATCCTGTGCTTCCTCGATGAGTTTCGGCAGGTGATAAGTGGGGAAAAGATCGTCACACGCTTCATAATCACGTAGCAAAAGCTTAGCTAAGTTGCTTTTGTGGGCTTCGGTCGTGCCATCCATAATGCCCATCTGCGGTGCGGACATCCACATCTCACCTAACGGCGTCTCGTTGGACATGCCAAGTGCGCCATGGAGGTGAATCGCCCGATAGATAATGTCGTGATTAACTTTTGCGGCACTGATTTTGATCGAGGCGATCTCTTTTCGAACCTCCTGAGTGTAGGCCTTGGTTTTATCGATCAACCAGGCGGTGTACAACACATGGAGACGGAATTGCTTCAGCTGAATGTAGGAGTCTGCGATATCCTGCTGCACCATTTGCAACTCTGAGAGCATCTGCCCTTTGGCCTTTCGTGACAGGGCTCGCTCGCACATCATATCTAACGCCTTTGTACAGACGCCGACGGCACGCATCGCGTGGTGGACCCGGCCCCCGCTCAGTCGTGTTTGTGAGCCTACAAAACCCGAGCCTTCTTTGCCGAGCAGACTATCTGCAGGCAGGCGTACGTTGTTATAGCGAATGTAGGCATGGCCACCTGAACTCGTAACGTCGTAGTTTTCTTTGAGCGGTGTACCAAACCCGTGCACATTTCGTACGATTTCGACCCCCGGTGTGTCACGATCAACAATGAACATTGATGCACGCTCTAACAAATCTTTCTCGGGAGACGTAATAGCCATAACGATGAGAAAGTCAGCGGCGGCACCATTTGATGTGAACCATTTTTCGCCATTAAGCACCCACTCATCGCCATCCCGACTAGCAGAACAGACGAACTCGCCTGGCTCACCGGCGTGCGGTTCGGTCATTGAATAGGCAGAATGTTTTTCACCCGATAGCAGTGGTTCCATATATTTCTTTTTCTGTTCCTCGGTACCATTGTGGGCAATCAATTCCATATTGCCCGTATCAGGTGCCTGGCAACCAAAAATAGTAGGCCCCATACGGGTGCGGCCGAGTTTTTCGTTCAGTAAACACAACTTGACCTGACCGAAGCCAGGCCCACCAAGATCAGGCCCCAGGTGAAACCCCCAGAGCCCCTGATCTTTCACTTTTTGTTTCAGTCCCTCGATGTGAACCTTAATAGCCTGCCAACCATCACGATCAAGTGACTTTTGGTTTTTCATTTTTGGCGCGCGAAGAAAATTGTCGAGTGGCTCAATTTCTTCCTTGGTGAACTTTTCTACCCAGTCAATCTGTTCTTGAAATTCCGGTTCTATATCAAAGTCGATGGCCATTTGTTTTCCTCACACAGGTTTATGTTTTTACGGACGATTCTAATATTGTGCATTTGTTAAGGCTTTAAGGTCTAGTCAAACTTGCAAGCCCATATCTACACGCCCTCGCTGATTCAGACATCGAACTAAATGAGGACGTATTCTTCATTGCGCTACTGACAAGTTAAACCGTACTCTGACAGCGGCTCGGGGGCAACTGCTCGGCGAAGACTTTATCCTGCATATCTTTATCCAAATCTTTGGTCGAACGATTCGAGGGGATGGGGATAGTTCCGATCACGGTACTGGCTAAGAACCTGAAACCTCGAGGGCGTTGTAACTGAAAAGACCATCCATTGTTCGGTTTCGGGCGGTTTTCAGGGCCCTGTTTCGCAACCAGGCCTTCACACCCGACAAGTGGAAAACTGTCGCATTGCGTCTTGAACCCCGCTGGATTCCAGCAGTTCGGTCGCGTCTTAAGTCTTCGTATCGCGCCAGCGCCATAGAAATGTCTTTGCGACCGGACAAGCACCCTGCCAGCACCGCGGCATCTTCAATAGCCATTGCAGCACCCTGGGCCATAAATGGTAACGTCGGATGACTGGCGTCACCCAACAAAGTCACGCGGCCTTTACCCCACCTGGGCATTGGGGCACGATCATAAAGCGCCCACTTAAAAAGCGAATCCCTATCCGCATGATCGATCAGTTGCTGGATGTCACTATGCCAGCCGGTAAAGTCTGATTTTAATTCGTTGTAATCACCGCGCTCGCTCCAGGACTCCACTTCCCAACCTTTCTTTTCTACGACACATACGCAATTAATGAGTTCACCGCTTCGCACATAGTAATGAACAAAGTGTTTTCCGGGGCCCCACCAGGCTGTGGACATTGGTAGAATCATATCTGTCGGCAAGCGCTCCACCGGGACCAGCGCACGCCACGCTATATTGCCGGTAAAGCGGGGCTTAGCCTCACCCCAGAGTCCTGCCCTGATCACGGAATGAATACCATCTGCTCCAATCATCAAATCACCCGGGTAATTTGTATCGCCCGTGATCAGGCTGACACCTTCATCATTTTGCGTGAACCCCTGGACCTGCAGATTCGTGTGGAGCTCGATATTTGAATCTTCTTCGACGGCTTCAACCAACACTCTCATGAGGTCCTGGCGATGCATGTGGTAGTAGGGATAGCCGTATCGCGCTACGGCGCTGGCACCCAGCATCGATTCTCCGATCACTTTGCCATTGTCCCATTGCCTGAATTGCGTGCCTTCCGGCAGAAAGGCACTTCGAAGCATGGATTGTTCGAGCCCCAGATCATGAAGCACCCGTGTACAGTTAGGCGACAACTGCAGGCCTGCCCCCACCTCACCAAATACCGGTGACTGTTCGAATACACTGACTTTATTACCGCGTCTGGCAAGGCACAGCGCTGCAGTAAGGCCGCCAATACCACCCCCGACAATTAACACATTCAAGTCTGGAACCTCCCCAGCTCACTTTCGTTGATTCTCTCATGCAAAGGTACTTCGATGTCCAATGCTTTAACAAATACCCGCTCAACCGAGCCAGGTTTCATGGCCCTTATCAGCAGCGCCAGAAAAGCGTAGTCTTAGTACAAGACCTTCAACTCTAACGGGAGAATTTAATGCCGCTACAAGACATCACACCTATCAACGATCAACTTGCGGACATCATCGTCCGTGCCGACGAACCGTGGATTGAAACCGAGCCGGGCATGGCGTGGATGAAAGTACTCTGGACTGGAGCTGAAACGGGGCGCTGGGTTGCACTCTTTCGTTGGAGCAAAGGTTATACAGCCGCACCCCATAAACATCTCTCCGACGCTCATACCTATATATTGAAGGGCAAGTTACAGGTTCGCGACGGCATTCTTAACACCGGCGATTATGACTATGAGCCCAATGGCGTGCTACATGACGAAACTGTTGCGCTTGAAGACACTGAATACTTGTTTATCTGCGAGGGACCAGTATTGTTCTACGACAAAGATGGTCTCACTAATTATTTGAGCTGGGAAGAACTTGCTCGAATGAAGGAGGCAGCAAAAATTGGCCAGGACACTAAGCTGAACGTTTCAGCGGCTACCTGATACCCGGACATGACAATAATTTAAAGGCGCTCTTGTGGCGCCTTTTTTATTTTACTAATCAGCAATCTTCACCATGCGAGTCCCAACGTTACCACCAGCAAGAAGATTGACGAATGCCTCGGGGGCCTGCTCCAATCCTTCAACGACATCATTAACCGGGTTCAACTGTCCTGATTTAATCCAGGACTTTAGCTGGCTCCTCGCGTCCCTGTATTGATCCATGTAATCGAATACCAGGAATCCCTGCATCTTGATTCGCTTGTTAATTAGTAGACCCGGAATACCCCTGGGCCCACCGGCAGGATTACTCGTATCGTACTGCGAGACCACACCACAGCAGGCAATCCGGCCACCCTGATTCATGCGAAACAGGGTCGCACCCAGGATTTCTCCACCGGTATTGTCGAAATAGACATCAACACCACTGGCACAAGCCGCCTTGAGTTCAGCCCTGAAGTCTGCACTTTTATAGGATACGGAGGCGTCATAACCGAGTTGCGCCTCCAGCATCTGGCACTTCTCAGTCGTACTGGTCACTCCAACGGTTCTAGCGCCTTTGATTTTTGCTATCTGGCCTACCAGATGACCCACACTGCCTGCCGCCGCACTCACCAGCACAGTATCATTTTCAATAGGCTGGCCAACGTTCAGCAACCCAAAGTAGGCAGTCAGGCCATTGGTACCAAGCGCACCCAGATAATGGCCAATATCAATATCATCATCAATCTTTGTGCAGTGGGACGTCTTGTGGACACTGTAATCCTGCCAACCACTGGGACACACGACCAGTTCACCCACCGCGAAAGCATCAGAGTTACTCTGCTCCACCCGAGCGACACCTGTGCCATTCATCACAATATTGGTTTTGGGTGCTCCGGCATAACTGGCACTACCCTGCAGGCCCGCACGACTACCCGCTGCAATGGTCACCATCAGCGTTCGACAAAGAACCTCCTGGTCCCCTGCTACAGGTATCGGACTCGAGACCAGCTTGTAGTTATCAACCGCCAGCTTGCCTTCTGGCAACGAATCAATAAGGACCTGCCTGTTATCTGGTTTCTTATCGGCCATGCTAATGCTCCTGGTGACAGTCTTGATGAACCATCCAAGCTACACGGAAGCACAAGCAGGTTCAATCACTGGACAGACCAGAGAGATTCACGACAGAAAAGCCGCTAGCCGGTTGTCGTGGCTGAACGCGCCGCTAAACGAGTACTTGTCTTGCGGAGCCTGGCTCGCAGTTGGTCGAGTGCCAATACAGTCATCCAGGCATAAAGAGCGACGGCAACCAGCAGGCTCATACGAACAGCAAAAGCTTGATAAACATCCTTACCATTAGCACTGTCTGCTACTGCAGGACCCAGCAAAATCAACATGGTGACCAGTGCAGTCGACCAGAAGTCGACTGAGTATTTACTGGCTCTCAATCCATATATTTTTGCAGCTACACCAATACCGATGAGTAACATCCACAAGAAAAACATCCACAGGCTTACATTGAGCTTAAGCGCAAACCAAAACAGGATAGCCAACACCCCGCCCATCAACGTTGAACCCAACAATACCTTCGCGGCAGCTTTCGTGTCCACAACGGTACTTTGTTGCCCCAGGGATACCGACTTTAGCATTAGAGCCGTGTACATCATTGGGTTGGTAAGATAAACGAGGTAGACCGGTATCACTATCAGCGTTGTTCGTAAGCTGATCCACAGTGCATGTTCATTAGCCACTTTTTCAGCTGGTGGTTCCGGGGAACCTGGATCTTCAGGAAACAGCGGGTAAACCAGCCACTGACATAAAATGGAAATTACTATTGCCAGTACCAAAGCATTTATTACTGCAGTTGCCGCAACGAAGCTCACCGTGCCTACAGCCGAGATAAGCGTAATACCAATAGTCAATAGCATACCAACCGTGACCTGCCCCAGGCTGACCGAGATGTAAGTGCTGAAAAATAGCGCAACCAGGACCACCAGTATCGCCGTGGCAGGATAATCAGACAGCAGCGGGATAATTAGCAGCCCGGTGCCGGTTGTTAAGGCTGTAACGGCGACCAAAACCAGAAGACCTTTCAACCCGAGTGGCTTTTTCGGCTCCATCGTCAGTAACCACGCGAAAATCGGTGCAAGGTGGGGCAACGGCGATGCCATCGCATAGGCTATTACTAACGCAAGCGCTACGGTCAAGCTAAGCCTAAAAACCCGGCGCGCCCCTATGGACATACCAGCCCCTTGTGGTGAGCTAAGCTTTCCTCAATAGGCATAGGACATAATGCTCATAAAGCGCATGTAACCCTTGCCGAGTGTCTTAAGGAAACCATGCCCCTGTGTGTACACTATCACCGAAGCCTGGCCCCCAATTCGTAACTGACGAGTCATCTCATCTGCCTCCAAAGGGTCAAAGGTAACAATGACCGGAAACCGCTGTGACTGTCGCAACCAATCCCGGTTGTTACTGATTGTCGGCAGAGTGCCCGGTGGTGGCAAGGCTTGACCGCTGCCAACACCATAACCGACGCTGCGCACCTTGCCTTCAAAGACCTGACCTGGCAGTGCGTCGAACAGAATTTCCACGGGGCTGCCACGCCTTAAATGTCCCAGGTTGTTCTCCTTGAATTGCGCGCTGACCCATAGATCACTCAGGGAAATCAAAGTCACTACTGGACTCCCGGTAGCGGCAAACAGACCAACGTCCGAGCGCAGGTCTGTAATCAAACCCTTGGTGGAGGCTCTGACGACAGTTCGTGAAACGTCCAACTTCGCTTTATCAACCGCGGAGCTGGCGGATTTCAGAATGCCATTGTTGCTATCGTCATCGCCACCTTTTTGTTCGATTGCTTGCTCAATCTTTGCCATCGCGCCGGTCACGCCTGCGCGAGCCTGATCCTGGCTTGCACGGGAAACTTCAAGTCGACGCACCGAGATGGTTCCTGGATCATCTTCGTAAAGACGTTCCAGCCTTGCAGTGTTTTTTTCTGCTTTTTCCTGGTTAGCTTTTGCAGCAACCAGGTTGGCCCGCGCCGCATCAACCGCAGCATTGCCAGAGTCAATTTGCCGCTGGGCACTCTCAAGATCTGAGTTCGCCTTCGCCAGCGCTATCTCATATTGTGTCGGGTCAATCTGAAACAGTTTTTGTCCTATCTCAACCGACTGGTTGTTAGACACCCAAACTTCTCGAACGACACCCGAGACCTGGGGTGCGACCCCTACAATATAACCTTCCAACCGTGCCTGCGTGGTATATGGCGTAAACCGCTCGGAAAACATATACCACGAAAGTGTAAGCACGATAAGAGAGACAACCGCCAGAAGACCTTTCTTGACTGACTGATCTGTTCCAGTATCCGTAGCTGGCGCCTGAACTGGATCATCGCCAGCAGTGTCGATTACCATTTCTTCCTGATCACTCATTATCGCTCACTCATTATCATTGCTTTTCTTGCGGTAACAGGAACATCGGTGATGCCGGCAACGGCGAGGTCAAAAGATCACCCCAATCGCTACGCGAGCTCATCACTTCCCGAGTGGTTTTCGGTATGAGGTCATTAACGGGTCTGTCCTGCCAGCCCACTCCCAATGCTTTATAGAAGCTGATCACTGCAGATATCTGGACCCCTTGGTTCACCAATTCTGTTTCTGTTTGTCGGGCGACCGCCTGCTGCGCATCCAGTACCCGTTGAAAACTGGCATAGCCTTCCTGATAACGGGTCATGGCAAGTTCAAGAGAACGTTCTGCTGCTTCAACGGACTGCACCAGGATCGCATTCTGCTCGTCACTCTTGACGATGGTGATAGCTGCAGAGTCTAACTCCTGCGCAGCTTTGAGCACGACATTCTGGTAGCTTTCTATCGCCTGCTGTAATCGAGCATCCTGCACACGAACATTGTTGCGAATTCGCCCATGATCAAAAATGTTCCAGGTGAATACCGAGCCCAGGGCTACGCTGCCTGTTTCCGCAGCCCCAGGTTGATCATTCCCGGACCAACCCAGGTTACCGACAAGTGAAATACCCGGGTACAAATCTGCTTCAGCCACCCCAATCAACGCGGATTGGGCCGCCACCAACCATGCAGCTCTTCGAACGTCAGGTCGGCGCATAAGAATACGTGCAGGAATATCTGCAACCATGGTCGGTTGCAGCCGTGGCAGCCCCTTGGGAACGCCCTTCAGAATAGCCAGGTTACCGGGCTGGTAACCCAGGATGGCGGACAGGGCATTTTGTGTCTTGGCGACGGAAATCTCCAGGGCGGGAATACTCGCCAGCGTCGCAAGGTACTGAGTACGCGCCTGTTGAAGATCGAGTTCGGATTGCTGCCCACTTTCATAAAGTTGCCGGGTAATCTCAAGACTACTGAACTGGATATCTGCGTTTTTCCGGGCGATGACTATTCTTTCTTTTGCTGTTCGAAACGTAAAGTACAGGTTGACCACCTGTGCATTCAATAACACCTGGGCGTCATGATAGTTGCTGATCGAACTGAAAAAGGCGGCATCTGCAGATTCAATGCTTCGTTGAAACCTCCCCCAAAAATCAACTTCCCAGCCAATATTAAAGTCGGCCTGATACGCAGTGAGCGACTGATCACTCCCCCCCAGCTGCCCACCATGCTGCTGGGTATTAACGTAGCCCGCGCTACTGCCGACTTGCTGAACCTGGGGATACCTGGTGCCGGTAGCAATACCCAGGACCGCGCGGCTTTCCAGGATCTTCAATCCGGCAATCTGTATCGACGGGTTTTCCTGGATGGCAGTTTCAATCAACTCATCAAGAATCGGGTCGTTAAAGACTTTCCACCAATGATGCAACTCCAGGTCTACTGGCCCATCAGGGGCTACAACGCGCCCGTACAGATCCGTTTCCCAGGTGTCCAGCCATGATACTTCCGGCTCTTCATAGTCAGGGCCAAGGGTGGTGCAAGCGTTCAAAGATACGCCGATAGCAAAGATCGCTAAAAGACGTAACTGTTTCTTTACCGGCATCACAATAATGAAATCAGCTTTTAGCTACTTCTTCATTTTCATCAGCGTTTCCAACCCATGCCATAAACACCTGGTAGCCAACGGCAAGCAAGACTGCTCCCACAAACAGGCCGATGATACCCGCAGAGATCATTCCACCAATGGCACCAAGCAGGATAATCGGCATGGGCGCATCAACTCCGCGACCCAGAAGTAAAGGTTTTAGAACATTGTCCGCCAACCCACCGACAAGAAGATAGACAGTCCATATCAGGTTATGAACATTCGAGCCATCACCTACCCCCCATAACCAGGCAACCACCGGAATCGAGACGAGCAGCGCAGGCAGTTGCAGGATACCAATCAGCAGTACAACAACAGCCAGAACTCCAGCCGCAGGAATACCTGAGAAAACAAATCCAACGCCCATAATCAGGGCCTGTAAAAAGGCGACACCAAGTACGCCTGCCGCAACAGAGCGTAAGGTGAGTGTTGACAGCTTCAAAAGCTCAGGGCCTTTCTCCCGGCCCGAGACCCGGCTGACTATACGTTGCATAGCAATCCCACCGGAATCTCCATAGGCCATCATTATCCCGGCGATGATAATTGCGCCCAGGAACATAAATACACTCGACATCGTACTGGCGGAAACGACTATCGCGCGTTTGACCACGTTCTCTAAGCCCGCTTTGTTCTCCTTAATGAAATCGGGCAGGTTTGTGGACGCTTGACTCCAGGTATTAAAAACTTTTTCTCCGATCACAGGCCATTCCTCCACTGAAGGCGCTGGCTGGCTGATATGAATCGTGTCGTTCTGGAAAGCGTGAAAACTAACTGTTAGTTGGTTTGCGAGCGATCCACCCAATATGATCAGGGGTGCACCGATAATAAGCAGACCCGTGATCACTATCACGGCGGAAGATCGCCCCTGGCGACCTCCCATTCGACTCGCCAGCTTCTGGTGTGCAGGGAAGAGCATCACCGCTATTATTAATGCCCACAGCATGATTCCTATAAATGGCGTAAACACCTGTAAGCACAGAATAATAAGTGCCGCCGTAAGGCCCAGGCCTATCATCGCATCGGCAAATTCAGGCGCAGTCATAGGCTTATTGTTGGGATCTTCCATGGTCATGCATTCCTTCTCTGGTTTGGGGGCAGGCTACACGATATATTTCAGAACACTCTGCGCGGCTACAGTACTAGTGATTATTCACAGGATAAACCAAATTACCCACCCTGTATTCGCGGCAGTAAGTAGACTTCTGCAACAGCAGGAATCTTAACGCTATGGTCATCGCGGTAGATCGTACCGTCAATAGCGACGGCAATCCCCTGATCCATGTGCCGTTGCATAGCCGGGTAACGCTCTACCAGGCGCTGCAACAGCTCACGGATGGTTCTTGCTTCCATCTCAAAGGACTCGATCCCACCCGCCGCATTGCGCAACGGACCTGACAGATCGATTTTCATTCAAGTGCGGCCGCAGGTCGGTTAAGCACCTGCTTCATCATCGAGCGCCTTGAGGATCCGCGGCGGCGACATGGGAACATGATTCAGGCGCACGCCAACGGCATTCGACACGGCATTGCCAATGGCCGCAAGTGGCGGAACAATGGAGCATTCACCCACACCTCTAATGCCATAGGGGTGATTGGGATTTGGAATCTCCAGAATCTTGGTATCAATAAATGGCAGATCGGAACAAACCGGGACACGATAATCCAGGAAGCCAGCATTCTGCAGACAGCCATCCTCACCGTAGACATATTCCTCGTTTAGCGCCCAGCCTATACCCTGGGCAGCTGCACCCTGGAACTGACCTTCGACGTAATCCGGATGGATTGCCTTGCCTGCATCCTGTACAACCGTGTAGCGGAGCACGGTTGTCTTGCCGGTTTCAGGGTCCACTTCAACATCACAAATATGTGAAGCAAAGGAAACGCCGGAGCCGTCCGCGGTGACTTCATGATGTCCCGCAATCGGCCCACCTGTAGCGCCAGCTTCTGCGGCAATCTCTTTTAGTGAGAGCGCAGGCAGGTTGCCGTGTTCCGCACCAACAGCTCTGGCCTCTCCGTCTTTCCATTCAACCGCGTCCTCGGGAATACCCCACATCTGTGCTGCACGTGATTTCATCACTTCAATGGCTTCGCGCGCCGCAAAAATAGTCGCCATTCCTGACGAGAAGGTACCCCTGCTGCCCTCGGTTGTATCGTTGTGACCAAGGGAAGAGGTGTCACCAATATTAGTTTTTACCTGGTCGTAGGAAATTCCCAGCTCCTCCGCCGCTATGAGCGACAGCGAGGCACGAGCACCCCCCACATCAACTGTGCCTACTGTCAGGTTGACCGTTCCATCAACCCCAATATTCAGGTCACTGCACGTTTGACCGCCAATGTTGAACCAGAAACCGCTGGCCATACCCCTGCCCTGATTTTTACGCAACTTTGCCCTCATATGCGGGTGATCTCTCACCGCCTGCAGCGTCGGTTCGATTCCAATCGGGCCATAAATGGGACCGTAAGAAGAACGCGTACCCTCTTTCGCAACATTACGAAGCCTAAACTCGACGGGATCGATATCCAGTTCTTTCGCAAGTTGGTCAATGGTGCTTTCGACACCAAAGGCCATCATCGGAGCTGAAGGCGCTCGATAAGCAGCTACTTTCGGTCGATTGACCAGCACATCGACACCAACCGCTTTACAATTCTTCAGGTCATAACAGGCCCATGCTGTCATGCCACCCAGCATGCCCCAGATCCCTGGAAAAGGGCCATCAGAATATCTGCATTCGATAAACGCAGCTGTAATCGTGCCATCCTTTTTAGCGCCGATTTTTACATCCATAGAAGTCGCGCAGGTTGGTCCAGATGCCTTGAACACCTCTTCCCGGCTCATCACCATCTTGACCGGACGATTAGATTTTCGGGCCAGCGCCAATGCTACAGGTTCTATCCAGACATGGGTCTTGCCGCCAAAGCCGCCACCGATTTCAGACGAAGTTACTTTAAGCTTCGCCACATCCATACCAAGTAAAGCTGCACACATGATACGAAATGAAAAGTGACCCTGTGTCGTTACCCAGAGTTCACCACTGCCATCCGGACCGACCGTCGCGAGACACGCATGGGGTTCAATATATCCCTGGTGCGTCTGTTCTGTCTTGTAGCTGCGTTCCATCACGATATCAGCTTCTAGCAACCCTGCGTCAATATCACCATGGCCAAACTCATAATGACCGGATTTGTTACTGGGCTTTCCATCGTGCTGGTTGGTCGGCTGAACCAGCGGCGCGCCTTTCTTCAGCGCCTCGTCGACATCTGTTACGTGCGGCAACTTTTCATAAGTGACCTTGATCAGTTTTAACGCTTTCTTTGCTGAAGATTTATCGCTCGCCGCCACGGCGGCAACTGCGTGACCGTCATAGAGTACCCTGTCACGGGCCATGCAATTCACCAGCGTCGCATAATTTCCTGCATCACCGTTTGTCAGGTCTGGCAGATCTGCCGAAGTCAGTACAGCTTTGACGCCCGCAACCTTTTCGGCCTTCGAGGTATCGATTTTCACAATACGGGCATGAGCATGCGGTGACCTGAGCACAAGGCCGACGAGTTGTCCCGGCGCATTGGCATCAGCGCCATATCGGGCACGCCCTGTGACCTTGTCGACACCATCAGGTCGTTCAACTCTGGCACCAACAACTTTAAATTCCTGTCCTGTATATTTCTGATCGTGCTTCATATGTCGCCCTCCTATTTCTTCTGACGACGAAGATCTTTCGCCGCGGCCTGAACAGCCCTAACAATTTTGTCATAACCGGTACATCGGCAGAGATTACCCGCCAGCGCATAGCGGATTTCCTCGACCGTCGGCTCTGGGTTATCGTCCAAGAGCGACTTGGCAGCGATGAGAAAGCCCGGCGTACAAACGCCGCACTGCAACGCGGCATTATCGATAAACCGTCGCTGCAGGGGATGTAACTTCTCGCCATCCGCCATACCTTCGATAGTTGTGATTTTTCGACCTTCAGCCTCAGCTCCCAGCACCAGGCACGCACAGACCAAAGTGCCGTCAAGTGTGATACTGCATGCACCACAATCGCCTGTGCCACAGCCTTCCTTCACACCGGTCAGTCCGACGCGATCCCGCAGCACATCAAGCAGTGATTCGTCCGCCGGACAGACATACTCTACCGGGTCACCATTAATACTTGTTGAAACGTGTACGCCTGTCATTTCTTACCTCCCGCCCGTTCAAAGGCAATATTCGCAGCGCGTTTTGCCAGTACACCGGCAACCCTGACCCGGTATTCAACCGTGCCGCGCTTATCATCTATTGGATTACATGCTGCTGAACAAGCTGCAGCCAGGTTCTCCAGCGCCTCTTTATCCAGCTTTGTACCGATAATGGCGGCCGCTGCTTGCTTAACCAGCAACGGGGTTGGTGCTACAGCACCCAGGGAAACCCTCGCTCTATCAATAACACCGCGCTTACACGTCAGGCTCACTGCAACACCAACAACAGCAATATCCATTTCTGTCCGCGGAATGAATCTCAGGTACGCATCACCGGATTTTGCCGGACGCTTGGGCAATGTAATTGCTTCAATAATTTCGCCTTTGGCCAGTGAAGTCTGGCCAGGGCCCGTGACGATGTTTTCTACGGCAACTGTACGACGTTTGGCCTTTCCGACGACCACCGCCTTCGCACCTGCAGCGATCATCGCAGGCACACTGTCAGCCGCCGGTGATGCATTGCAAAGGTTACCTACCATTGTGCATCGACCCTGAATCTGGTCTGAGCCAATCAGGTTTGTTGCCTCGACAACACCTGGCCAGGCTTTGACAAGCGCTTTGCTAGCGCCCAGTTGCCTGCCGGAGACGGCTGCGCCGATCTTGAAACCGGTAGCCGTTTTCTTAATTTCATTCATGGCCGGAATACGTTTGATATCGATCATCAGATCTGGATCGATCATATCCATCCGTAACCGGACCAGTAAGTCAGTACCACCGGCAAGCACAAATGCCTCGCCTTTTTCTTTGGAAAGCAGTGTAACTGCCTCCCTGGTGGTTTTAGGAGATTCATACCTCATAGGCGAACGGAAGCAGTGTTCCCAAATAAAGGGTTATGATCATCACTTCCTGCTCACTTCACTTGCTCGACAGCGACTTCTTGCTTCTAATGCCCATATCACGCCTAGTTCAGGCAGCCTCATGGTAGAATAATTAAGTGACCAAGCCGACTCATAATGCGCCAAACTTGATTGCAGACGATAACCAACAAACACCATTCTATGACCAGCTGGTGTCTGGTACGACAAAAATCAACTCGACAAAAGCCATTCTGGTCCTCATGGCAGGCTATGTGCTGACGCGGATCATCACCAGGGATCAACCGATTATCGAAGCATCATTCAGTCAGCTAATCGTCGTGACGCCGGCCTTCGGTCAAGGTGCATATGGATCTGCAACTGCCTCCGTTTGACGCCTTCGACTATTTTGAATCCTTCTCCGCCCAGTATTCTATAGAAGCGCTCTATCAGAACGACAATGAGCCACTCATCCATCAAGTACACACGCTCAAAGAGATTCTGGAAGGTTAACGGTTAAACAGACGCTGACATTATCAGGATTATCTGGAAGACTAGCTTCAGCAATGACGCTGAATCACTTGAGAGAGAAGCATGACTGATCTACTAATAGGATATTCACCGATCATTTTACCTGTGCTGGTACTGGTCCTGTGGACACTGGTAATGCTTGCCTGGATGGCCGCTACCCGGCTTCCCTATATGGCAGAACAAAAAATGGGGCCGGAACAGGGAGAAAGAACCTCGGAACTGGGCGCCAAACTACCCAAGCACATCCAGTCGAAAGCAGACAATTACAACCACCTGCTGGAGCAACCAACGGCTTTTTATGCCACGGCACTGGCAAGCGCAATGATTGGACTAGGGGATGGATTGAACCTCTACCTAGCATGGGCCTACGTCGTCATCAGAGTTGTACACAGCCTTGTCCAGGCGACGATCAACAAGGTCATGATCAGGTTTGCACTGTTCCTTTTAAGCACAATCTGCCTGTTCGTCATGGCGGGTAATGCGATGCTTCTACTGGCTAATTGACATCTAAGAGACCCGCCAGCTATCGGCTTGTTCCCTAATCAGAACGGGCAACAGCTCTGCCATTGCTTGTCTCTTCAGAGTGACAGCCTCATTGGTATCCCGGTGTTTCTCCGACCAGACTGAATCTGGAAAATACGGGTCATCTTCATACCGGGGAATGATGTGCCAGTGAAGATGAGGTACCTGGTTACCAAGCGATGCCAGGTTAATTTTTGCTGGCTTCATCGTGCTAGCGATGACCTCTTCTACGCCAACGACAATGTGCATTAAAAGATTTCTCTGGGCATGATTCAGCGCTGACATTTCCGCAATATGCTGATGCCAGATGACGCGGCAAAAACCGGGTAAACCAGGGTCATTGACCTGGACTATTCGGCAATCCGCACCTGACCAGACCAGGGCACCACCCTCTTCCTTGCAAAGGCGACAACTATCCATGGCACATGTTTCCTCAATAGGTGGAATGGATTATACGTATTTAACAGTCACGTCATGTCCTGGGATGTTCAGCCACTATTCTCGCAACGCCCCGGGGATTGCCTACGATGGAACGGGAAGCGCCCAACATCAGGTGGCAGACGAAGTAGTCGAAAAAATTAAGCACGCTGGTGGCGATGCTGTCGCCAACTACGATTCCGTCGAACAGGGTGATGCCATCATCAAAGCAGGTGTTGGCGCAATGGGTTCACCCAATGCGCTTGAACGAGTGTTTGGGCATCTTCGGTCTTAACGCTTTGGCAGAAAGACCATCGCCACTGCGCCGGGAATAAGCACAGCAAGCGCGACCCAGAGCGCCAGGTTGTAGTTACCGTGGAGCTGAAACAGCGTCGAGAAGATCATGGGGCCAAAGGCACTAGCAGCAAGGAACGGGCCTAAAAGTCCCATGACACTTCCAAAAGAAGCAACACCAAACCGTGACGCAACTATCGCACCGAGTAATGGCAAAAAACCGCCGGCAGAAAATCCAAGCAGGCCACTTAAGACGATGAGCATTGAATAGGTTGGGCTTGTCAGTAACCCAAGCACAGCGACGGCACATGCCAGCAACGACAGACCAAACAGCCCACGATGATCAAACCTGTCCGCCATCATGCCGAAGAAAAGCTTACCCAGAATCATGATTGTTGCAAAAACAGATATCAGGAATGCTGTCTGCATAGCGTCGACCCCAAGGGTCTCTGCATAGGGTCGCAAATGTTGCTGGATGCTCCCAAATGCGGTGACCAATGGCAAAAAGGACAACACGACAATCCAAAACGTTCGCTGCCTGAGAATTTCAGCAATCGTCCAATACCTTTCTTGTAGTTCTTCCGACGCGCTAACCGATTCACCGGCTGATTCAGCTTCAATACCCAGCTCCGCCGGTGTGCTTCGAACAGTCAGCCATACGAGCGGCAGAATGACTGCAACAAAGGCTATCCCCAACATCCAGTGGGCATCACGCCAGCCATAAGACTGATGGAGCAAAGTCACAACGGGAGCCATGACAACACCACCAATTGAAGTGCCTGTAGTTGAAATCCCAATCGCCAGGCCGCGATTTTTACCAAACCATTTCGCTGCCAGGGTCTGCGCCGCCAACGGACCGGCCAGCAGGACACCGGCCATGATCAAGGTGCCGTAGATCGCGATGATCTGCCAGAATTCTGTTGTCAGCGAGATAAGCACATAACCGAATCCCGCACACGTGGTACCGGTACAGATCAACGTCCTGATGGAATACCTGTCCATGGCGTAGCCAGCGAAAGGCGACATCAGACTCTGTGCAAGGTTTAGGATAGTGATGGGTACCATCACATAAGTTAGTGTCACACCCAGGTTTTGGTCATCAAGCCATTCTCCAACCCACAGGGTGTACGAAAAGAATATAGACCCGAACAAGACACCCTGAAAAACAAGACTGACGCCAACAATGTTCCAACCGTAATACCAGGGTGTTTTCAAAATTGACTCAATTCGCCACTGCCGCGGTTTCGCTGAAGCCAAGAGCATAGCACCCTTAAAATCTGGCTGTCCGGCAACATCTGGTCTACTCTCCACACCACTCATCTCAAGGAAGCGGGCATGGATTACCTGACAATTGCACAAGTAAAAAAGGAATCAGGGCTAAGACTGGTGTTGACCCGCGATGTACCCGGACCCTGGAGCGAGGCCGCCAAAGCCGTTTTGCGATGGCATGAAATAGGCTACAAAGCTGCAGAGCAGATCGGCGGACGGGACAACCCGGAACTGGTCGCATGGACCGGTCACAGGAATGCTCCGATTGCCTTATACCTTGATGAACCCCCAAGGGTACGATGGCAGGAGATCCTGGATCTTGCAGAAAGACTCGGCAATGGCCCGTCGCTTTATCCCCAAGATATTGATCAGCGAATCCAGATGGTCGGCATCGCCAGTGAAATCTGCAATGAAGGAGGAATGGCCTGGCACGCCCGGATGCTCATGTTAAATGTCACCTATCAGGCGCATGGTGATGTCGTGTTCGAAAAAAACCCCATGTTTCGGGAATACGGCTTTTCCGAAGTTGCTGTGAAAACGGCGATCGAGCGTGTTGAACAGATTTTGGGTTACCTGGCGAAGACCATCAAATCCCAAACAGCGGCGGGTTCCATTTATCTGGTCGGCGAGTCAATGACAGCAGCAGACATCTACTGGGCCTGTTTCTCCAACATGCTGGAAGCGTTACCTCACGAGGACAACCCGATGCCGGATTCACTCAGGCAGGGATGGGGTGCACTGGCCAAAAGCATCAGTGGTTACGACCCGATACTGATCGAGCAGCGTAACGCGATTTTTGAAAAACACCTGTGGCTGCCTCTGGAGTTTTGAGCGCTGCGACATCAGGCCATCGGATC
>LWDU01043106.1_pt1 | contig 18478 bp, 15 predicted proteins | sample 727161 | NCBI WGS metagenome assembly LWDU01 (sample SAMN04566230, study PRJNA314399) | hydrothermal vent metagenome | isolation source: deep sea hydrothermal plume seawater | place: Mexico: Gulf of California, Guaymas Basin | collected 2004-07-11
CCTTAATTACATTTTTCCATTGACCTGGTTTACTTTGGCGAAACAAACGGGCTGATGGATACCATACATTGACGCTGCCTGTCGTCTGCCACCGCCAGTCTGGTGCGTGGTGTAACAACACCCAGACTGGTTTTCCTAAAGAGCCTGCCAAATGTGCTATTGCGGTATCACTCGTAATTATTAGGTCAAGTGCCTGAATTAAGCCTGCCGTCTCAACCAATGCTTCGGATCCTGTATCAATAATCTGAAAATCAGCGGAAGGCCTCGGTAAATGATCATAATCAGGGCCTTTCTGAAGACTAAACCATGCAATACCGTTAAGTGACGCTAACATTTCCAAATCACTGGGCGGAAGCCCTCTAAAACGCTCAGCCGGGCTCTTGATATTACCCTGCCAATTCAGACCAATTTTAAATTTTTTTGTTTTATCAACCTTTTTCTGCCATTTCCTGGCTATATCATTTGGAATTGCGAGATAAGGTATCGCTCGTGGGAGATTATCTTCCCGGGTTCCAAATAAAAAGGGTAAATCTAACAGAGGGGCATGAAAATCAAATTCAGGCAACTTGTCATGAGAGAAAATAATCTGATCCACTAAATCTGAATCTTTTAGTAAAGACACTAACTCCTCAGGACACTCAAAAATAACATATGCACCAATTTCACGAAGAAGCGCTGCGTATCGGATAAAATGGATTGTATCCCCAAGCCCTTGCTCAGCATGAAGCAGTATACGCTTACCGCTCAACTCATCACCCAATCCTGACAAAACCTGTAATTGCGGCTGATCAAATTCACGCAGCTTATTAGGAAACCCATCCCATTTCCAGCGCCACATCATTTCTCTAAAGCCCTCCTCATACTGCCCTAATGATAATAATGCTAATGATAAATTCCAATGGGCCAGTGCATAGTTAGGTGCCAATTCAATAGCCCTATAATAGGCTGTTATTGCATCTTCGGTTGAGTTCATATCTTTCAATGCGTTACCGAGGTTATTATAGGCCTCCGGTTCTTCTGAACCGGCAGATACAGCGCGCCTCGCAAAGTCAACTGCACTAGAGAATTTTCCCCTAGCCCTTAAAAGACTTGCAAGATTACTATATGCCTTCACATGCGTTGAATTTAATTGGATGGCACGGCGATATTCAAAATCAGCCTTATGATCATCGCCTAAAGCCAAATAAACCCTGCCGAGGTTATTATGAAAATCGGCAATATTAGGTTGGATTCCAATTGCAGTATTTATAAGCTTTAACGCAAGATCATTATCTCCCTGCTGGTGAGCAAGTAATCCCAAAAGATGCCACGCATCAGCATTTTCAGGGTAACTTTCTAATATTCTTCTATAAAGTTCGGCTGCCTGCGATAGCTCACCAATTTCGTGTAACTTAAACGCTTCTGCCAGATGATTAGGCGGAGGCATCTGGTTTGATATCAATTGTTCTTGCGGAATCATCTAAAGTTTTATCATTAACATTAGAACTTGGTGATTTAATATCCTTATTAACCTGCACCATGCGAGTAACACCAGGCGGCGTTCGCCATTCCAGGGCATCAAAGGTTTCGCAGTGCTTACACAGTGGATCCCAATCAGCCACAATTTGACCGCAATGATTACAATTCCAGGCAGAATCAGGTTCAGCAATCGCAGCCTTTTTTAACCATTCTCTTGACGCTTCAAGATCGCGGTTTTCACCCTCTTCGAGTTCTGCCATATAATGACAGATACGAGCAGGAAGAGCTTCATCCTGCAGCCCTGAGGATGCAGCAACTAAATGCTCGCGAGCCTCTTGCCACATTTCAGCAGCCAAAGCAAATTTGGCAATAGCGAGATGACTTTCCAGATGATCTCTGTTGTAACCGGCAAGTGTTTCAACAGTTCTCATTTTTTCTTGTGCACCAACACCAGACGATAATTCCCCTATGACATCAATTAATTGGGGGTGTGGATTCTTCACCCAAATTTCTTCTATAATTGATACAGCTTTTCGTCGTTTTCCTGCACCTTGTAAAAGTCGTGCTGTACGAACAGCGGCAGGTACAAATCCCGGCGTCAAATTATTAGCTTTCTTAGCTAAGGCTAATGCGTCATTTAACCTACCATTCCCTTCAGCCTCTACACTGCGCTGATAGAGAATAGCCGCCCGCCGGCGGCGACCAACATCGATATTTAGGTGCTTATCTTTAACAGCTTTTCTAATTGTTTCTTCAGCTTCTTCCCAGCTACCGCTTTGAACTTGCAGTTCAAATAATGCCTTAGAAACCTTATCAGTTTTTGGATGGAGGTCATTAGCTTGCTCAGCAAGCTCTAACGCGACACCTTTATCTCCGTCTTGGATCGCCTGATTAAGCATCCCATGGATACCTAAGTATTTAGTATCTTTTCGCTCCGACATTTTTTCGAAAAATTTACTAGCCGCTTTTTCATCACCAGATAATTGCGCAGCTTGCGCCGACAACAACATTGTCAATGGAGGGTCGTCTAAAAAATTTTCTGCTTTACGTGCTTGACGTCGGGCTTCTTGGGCATCCCCTGCAGCTACTGCAACCATACCTTGGGTTAAGGCCCTATATCCGCGTTTACGCCGCCAGTCGAGGTGTACCTTACCTAGACGCTTTGGCGTATTCCTAATAAAAAACCAAATTCTAAATACAATCGTTAAACAAATTGAAACAAATAAAACACCTGACAATAATACACCAACCGAAGTGTCTACTTTATATCCCAACCAATACATAGAAACAGCACCTGGATTATCAGTCACTAAAACGGCTGCCAAACTTACAAGTGCAATAAGGATTAGGAACCAGATAGCCCTTATCATCAGTTTTTACTGCCCCGTGATCATTTGCGCTACGACCTGGGTTTGCAGCTCGGCTAGCGCTTTTTCAACAATAATATAGGCGCGCGCGCCAGTTAACCAGTCAGTCGCTAACTCAGCAGGCTTTCCCTCTAAAATTGAAAGTTCTTTGATCGTTTTTGCAATATCGCCGGATTTTAATGCCCATTCCGCCCGCGCAACAATCGCTTCAACACCATTACCGATACGGTTATCCGTTCGACGCCACTTCACCGACTCCACCAAACGTGCTAGTGTCTTCTGAACCCACCCTCCATCAGCCGGTACCAAAGCAGCCTGGACAATAATCCCTGCTTTCTCCGTAAACTGAGACCTCAATATTCGTAGACTAGGCGCACCAGAATTTGCAAACTTTTCAAGTTTGCCCAGAGCATCGCTAAGTAATGCCTTAATATTCTTATTAACCTCGACTAAAACCTTTAATGCCGCTAATTCACTTTCAAATGAACGGCCAGCACGAACAGACTCGCGCAACTGTCCAATTGATAAAACCAGCATGCGAGCGTCACTATTTTGATTATCTCCCACAAAGCTAGGCATCTTCTTCTCAAGAGCCGCGATTTCTTCTGCCAGTTTTCTGAGAGTTTTACCATCTTTTGTCTTAACAAGTGGCAGGTAGTTTGAGTTTTCGTTTTCTAATTTTTGGATTCGTTCTAATAATTTTTTTAATGTTTTTGTTGCATCTATTCCGGCCTCAACGTTCACCGCTTTAATCATTTCTTTGGCAGAATTTATAGAACTCTCAAGCGCATCCACGCGTTTAAGTGTAATATCCAATTTAGCTTGCAAACGTCTCCGTTCTTTCTGCATTTCATCAAAATCTGGAACCTGCTGGATATCTTCTAGGGCTTTTAACCTGCCACTCAAATCCGTAAGCTTAATATTCTTTTCCGGCTCTTCAAAAAACAAAGGCGCAATAAAATAGAGTTTGGACAGCCAAAGGGGTTTGCTCGCGAATCCTACGCCAAACAAAATAGCAGTAACTAACAACGTGAGAAAGACCGTGCGAATTGTTCCGCCTACGCGCCGTTGGTTAGATAATGAGTTTTGCATTAAATTGTTAACCGGGTCCGGTTTGACCTGGTCAAAATCTTCTACAATCCTTTGGTCCGGTAAGCCGAACTTTTGCGGATCATCAACATTATTATGATGATTATTGCCACCCAATCCGACAACAAGTTCTAACAAAGCATCTTGGTTTGGTTCTGTTGCAATCAGTATATCCTGCCACTGAATTTCGCTGATCTTAACAGCAACGGCTTGGCTTAAACAGATAGCCATAATTTTTTGACAAGACCGTACGAGGCGCGCCTTCCTAATAAGTTCGACAAACCTCTCTGCAGAGCGCGGCGAATAAAGAGTAACCGCATCAATTTGATTATCTTTTATAGCAGCAATAGTTGACGATTTAAGACTACGTTCAACGATAGCCTCATATAAAATTTCTCGAGTACACTCAAATCCCGCACGTTCAATTAAACCAATAAGATCGCCAGCCACCTCAGAACCAGCAATATGCAGTAATGGCCCATCTTTTGGTTTAAGTATTTCTTTAACTAAACCAACCAGGGTTTCAACATCTCCAGCGGCGCTATGTACTTGGAAAAATCCAATCTTTCTAGCCGTAGTAGCTGTTGCATCACCAACAGCATACACGGGGATATCTCGACGATCTGTTTTCTCTGCCAAGGCCCGAACACCATTCGCACTCGTTAACAGCAACGCTTGTATGTTGCTGAGATTCAGCGCAGAACCTTCAATTTTCTTAATAACCAAGAGCGGCTCAATTATAGAATCAACCCCGCGTGCCCCAAGAATCTCAGCCAAAGCCACGCCATCCTCACCAGGTCTAGTTATTAATACACGCAAATTTATTACCTATCCTCTACATTATTCATATGACTATTTTAAGCTGGTTCAATATCTATGGGGACCTCAATTAATACTGCCCGATCCTGTTTTATCGCGTCTAAGATTGAGGGGCCTGCTTCCAGTGTTAATCTCTCAGCAACACGTGTACCCAGTTTCTCAGCTTCGTTTGCATACCCACTTAACGTAACCTCAGCTTTTTCAGTGCCATCTGGCCGAAGGATTAAACCACGCAGTGTTAATTTTTCATCTCCTTCAAATTGCGCTTGTCCAGCAATTGGGGTGTGACAAGAGCCATCTAAAACGGCGAGCATCGCACGCTCGGCCAATACAGCTAAAGTTGTTTTTGGGTGGGACAGAGCCGCAATAAACATGTTGGCACGGAGATCATCCTCCCGGCACGTTGCAGCCAAGACCCCCTGCCCAACAGCGGGGAGCATTTCATCAAAATCAATCATGCTCATAATGACATTTTCTTTTTCCAGACGCTTCAGACCAGCAAAAGCAAGAAGTGTTGCATCGACCTCACCATTAGCAAGTTTCTGTAAACGGGTATCAACATTGCCCCTAATCGGGACAATTCGAAGATCAGGCCGCAAATTAAGTAACTGAGCCTTTCGCCGCAGTGATGCCGTTCCGACAGTCGCCCCTTCAGGTAGTTCGGCTATATTTTTGGCTTTCTGGGATATAAACGTATCACGTGGATCAAGTCGCTCAGAAATTGCATGAAGAACAATTCCTTCGGGCATAAATGTCGGCATATCCTTCATTGAATGAACTGCAATATCTATTTCACCGCGCAACATGGCTTCATCTAGTTCTTTGGTAAATAAGCCCTTACCGCCAATCTCAGATAATAATCGGCTGTGCTCCCTGTCCCCTGTTGTTTTAATAACAACTGTTTCCGTTGCACCGCGTTGTTGCAAGATTGTATGTTGAGCTTTCATCAGATCTACAACTTGGCCCGTTTGTTTGAGCGCCAAACGGCTTCCACGTGTCCCAATTCTAAGTTTCTCAACCACTGTCATAATTCTCTTTTTCTATTTATCAATTGTGTCTAATTTTTGACCATCATCTATACCCAAATCAAATATAAAATACTACGATGTAGCTTTCTCAAAACATAAAGAGTAAAATCTGTTGATAAAACTAGAAATAATAGTAGTACCACGTTGAAATGTGTTACAGGAAAAAAAATCATGCTCATACTGGGTATCGAATCTAGCTGCGATGAAACAGCCGCCGCTCTAGTGTGTGATTCACGTATAGTAGAAAATCGAATTCTTAGCAATATTGTACTGTCGCAAGAAAAAGAACACCGTCCTTTTGGTGGGGTTGTTCCTGAAATTGCCGCTCGCGCCCATCTAAAACACATAGATAGCCTCATTATGAAGGCTATGAATGATGCTGGCGTCACATTTAATGAAATTGACGGTGTTGCGGCTACAGGGGGACCTGGACTAATTGGAGGCGTAATTGTTGGCATCATGTCCGCTAAAGCTATCGCAAGTGTCCAAAAAAAACCTTTCATAGCAGTTAATCATTTAGAAGGTCACGCCTTAACGGCACGCCTCACTTCAAATGTTGATTTTCCTTATTTATTGCTACTGGTATCTGGTGGTCATTGCCAATTGTTAATAGTAGAGGGAATAGGAAAGTATAAACGTTTAGGCACCACAGTTGATGATGCGCTCGGCGAAGCTTTCGATAAATGTGCAAAAATGATGGGACTCGGCTATCCAGGTGGACCAATTGTTGAAACAACCGCTAAGGCCGGTAATGGAACAAGATTTGATTTACCGCGACCAATGCGAGGGCGCAAAGGGTGTCATTTTTCGTTTTCCGGTCTTAAAACAGCTGTGCGTCGCCAAATTGAAAAACTTGGTAATGACAATATGAGTAGTCAGGATATCGCCGATCTCTGTGCATCTTTTCAACAAGCTGTCGGGGATGTTCTCATTGATCGCTGCAAAAATGCACTAAATCAATTTCGAAGCATTTATCCAGCTGGCAATACATTGGTTGTCGCTGGAGGTGTTGCCGCTAATAAATCAATAGGAGAACGCCTTACCGAGTTAAAAAATGATGAAAATTTTCGACTTGTTGTTCCTCCCGCAGAATTTTGTACTGATAATGCCGCCATGATTGCTTGGGCTGGTATAGAACAATTAAAATCTGGAAATACTAATTCACTTAACTTCAAACCCAGGCCACGCTGGCCACTTGATCCTAATGCCCCAGCCGCTATCGGTGCCGGTGTTAAGGCTTGAATCTAATTTGAAGGAAGATGCCCTTGCTAAATCCATTTGACGACGTCATAAATAATTCATGAGTAAAATTGGTGTTATAGGAGCTGGTGCTTGGGGAACTGCCCTAGCAATGGCAGCTCAGCGTGCAGGTAATGAAGTAATAATCCAGGCACATGAACAAGATGTCGCAGAAGCTATCAATGAAATACATGAAAACCCAACTTTTCTTAAAAATTTTAAGCTGGATAAAAAAATCATAGCAACTACAAAATTATCTGAAGCCACAAACGTTGATGTCGTACTTTTAGTTACACCCGCACAGTTCCTTCGCCCAGTCTGTGAAGCTGCGGCTGACAATTGGCCGTCAGGGGTGCCAGCAGTAATTTGCTCAAAAGGAATCGAACAAGATAGCTACTCTTTAATGAGTGAAATTGTTGGCGAAGTACTTCCTGCCAAGCCAATCGCAATTTTATCTGGACCTGCATTTGCAGTTGAAGTGGCTAGTAATTTACCAACAGCTGTAACACTTGCCTCTGAAGACGAAACGTTAGCAAAGGTTTTAATGGAGACTTTAAACACCCGTTTTTTTAGAATTTACCGTTCACGTGATGTAATTGGCACCCAAATTGGAGGAGCCGTAAAAAACGTACTCGCGATTGCCTGCGGAATAATTGAAGGCCGCAAACTTGGGGATAATGCTAAGTCTGCCCTTATAACACGTGGTTTAGCAGAGATCACACGGTTAGGTATAGCCAAGGGTGCGCAGGCTGAAACTTTTTATGGCTTATCTGGACTTGGGGATTTGACGCTCACATGTAACGCGATGCAATCACGTAATTTTTCCCTCGGCGTTGCACTGGGTCAGGGGAAAAAACTACAAGACGTTATTAATGAACGTATTTCAATTACCGAAGGCATCTACACAGCCTCCGCCATGACCTCTCTTGCGCGTCGACTTAATGTCGATTTACCAATTTGCTCTGCGGTTGACGGCGTGTTAAACCATTTTAACGATATTGACGCTTCAATTAATACTCTATTATTACGCCCACTAAAGTTAGAAACAGCTTAATGTTACATAAATGAACCCAACCACTTTAAATTCATGAGTAAAATTAATGCTTTTTCATATTCGTTGTAAAGATAAACCGAGCCAAATGAATATGCGCGCTTCAACCCGCGCAGCCCATTTAAATTATATCGCAAATTTTGGGGATGCAGTATTTTTTGCCGGGCCAACTTCTATTGATGACGGAGAAACAATCACAGGCAGTGTTTTTATTATTCAATTCGATGATAAGGCCGCCGCTGAAGAGTTTTCTAAGGGTGACCCATACCGTAAAATGGGACTTTTTGAATCCGTGGAAATTGAACAAATTCGCAAAGTCATCCCAACAGATGATTAACTGTCAAACCTAATTTCTTGAATCCTAAATTACTGTATAAAAGAAAAACCTACATTAAGCCTATAAACTGTTATATTAATAAAATATGTCAGTATTCAATACATAAATCTATTTATCAGCTTTAAATTCACCGGATCTATCGAACGTGACGAAAATCTGTAACCTCGATGATATTAGAGACGACGAGAGCGTTGGCCTATCCGCTACAATTAACGGATTTATAAGAACACTAATTGTTGTAAGAGCTGGAAATAATGCTTTCGCCTACGTGAATTCTTGTCCCCATACCGGAGCGCCACTAGAATTGAGACCAGGAAAATTCCTCAGTCATGATAAACAAAATATCATCTGTTCAACTCATGGTGCTTTATTTGAAATTAATACTGGCCTTTGTATATTTGGCCCGTGTAAAGACAAATATCTCGAGCCCATACCAATCAGCATTGATAATGGTAAAGTTTTGTGTATCCCCAATTAAATCTCTTATTTAATTCAACTTATGCATTCTCTGCACTTGTATTTTATTAAGAGTTTAGGATAAAACTTAAAAAGAGCCGTATGAGGATACATCCCCACTTTCACCGATGGGGAATAAAACTCAATAGATGAATTATATCGCTAGGGAGGTTAAAAGCCCAATATGCCGAAAGAATTAGTTTTTCCTGTACCCGATCAGGTCGCAGCAAAGGCCTTTGTAGATAATGATAAATATATAGAGATGTATAAAGCATCGGTCGATGATCCAGAAAATTTTTGGAAAGAACAGGGAAAACGAATAGATTGGATAAAACCATATAGCAAAATTAAAGATGTGGATTTTACAAAAAACGTTAAAATCAGATGGTATTATGATGGCACCTTAAATGCTTCATACAATTGCCTCGACCGGCACCTAAAAACCCGCAGCAATCAAACAGCCATTATTTGGGAAGGCGATGACCCCTCGGTTTCGAAGACCCTCACATACGCCGAACTCTACAAAGAAGTGTGTCAACTTTCAAATGCCATGAAAGATCAAGGTATTAAAAAAGGCGACGTTGTAACAATTTATATGCCAATGATACCAGAAGCTGCAGTAGCCATGCTTGCTTGTACGCGAATTGGCGCTATTCACTCAGTCGTCTTCGGCGGATTTTCGCCCGATGCCCTAGCTGGACGAATCCAAGACTGCAAGTCAAACTGCGTAATTACTGCTGATGAAGGTGTTAGAGGAGGAAAACCCATTCCTCTAAAAGCCAACACAGATGCTGCCGTTGCCAAGTGTTCAACAATCAAAAAAGTTTTTGTGGTTAAGCATACAGGTGGAAAAATTGAGTGGAACGAGAAACTTGATGTTTGGTATCACGAGTCGATTGCAACTGCCGACGCTAATTGTCCACCAGAAGAAATGAACGCAGAGGATCCACTATTCATTCTTTATACATCAGGCTCAACAGGAAAACCAAAAGGCGTCATGCATACAACCGGCGGTTACATGGTATACGCTTCTATGACACACAAATATGTATTTGATTATCATGACGGTGATATATATTGGTGTGCCGCCGACGTTGGTTGGGTTACTGGCCACAGTTATATAATTTATGGCCCTCTCGCCAACGGGGCAATTACAACAATGTTTGAGGGCCTTCCAAACTGGCCAAATGCATCGCGAATTTGGCAAATAATTGATAAGCACTCAATAAATATACTTTATACCGCGCCAACAGCCATTCGGGCTTTAATGCGAGAAGGAGAAGGCCCAGTCAAAAAGACAAGTCGAAAATCACTTCGTCTATTGGGCTCTGTTGGTGAACCAATTAACCCAGAAGCCTGGCTGTGGTATTATAAAATAGCGGGTGATGGGCGTTGCCCAATCGTAGATACATGGTGGCAAACGGAAACAGGCGGTATTATGATCACACCGTTACCGGGTGCTACAACTTTAAAACCTGGCTCTGCAACACGACCCTTCTTCGGTGTTCAACCAGCACTTGTTGGTCCAGAAGGAGATATTCTAGAAGGCGCTACATCTGGCAATTTAGTACTGTTGGATAGTTGGCCCGGTCAAATGAGGACGGTTTACAAGGATCATAATCGCTTTATAGAAACCTATTTTAAAACCTATCCCGGCAAGTATTTTACTGGTGACGGGTGCCGAAGAGATGCAGATGGTTATTATTGGATTACCGGACGCGTAGACGATGTGATCAACGTTTCTGGACATCGTATGGGAACTGCTGAAGTTGAAAGTGCTCTCGTCGCTCATCCTGAGGTTTCTGAATCAGCAGTCGTTGGTTATCCACACGACCTCAAAGGTCAGGGAATATACGCTTATGTAACTTTAATGGAGGGTGTGGAACCTACTGAAGGACTGAAAACCGTACTTGGCAATTGGGTTAGAAAGGAGATTGGCCCTATCGCCAAACCCGACCTCCTTCAATGGGCCCCAGGATTGCCAAAAACTCGCTCTGGTAAAATTATGCGTCGTATACTGCGCAAAATTGCTGAAAATGACGCAGATAATCTTGGTGATATTTCAACTCTTGCCGATCCCAGTGTTGTTGAAAGCCTGGTTAATGGGCGAATGAACAAATAGTAATATAGCGATCTAAAAGGCGATTGTTTTTCTACCCAAAATTAAAAATCTGAACAACGGCCATTTTTCTCCCAATCACCAAAACGGGTGGGTTCTGGGCCCACAGGACCACCAATTTCTGTGACACTATCTTCTTTGATAAGATCGATGGGGGTATCACTAGCAACCAACTTAGTTTTACCAGTTGAGCTATTTTGTTTTTTATTTACTTTCATATTTTGTCGGTTACCTAATTCACTATTTTGTACAGCTTGTAAAAAAAACATTCTCATGTTTACTAGATATTTATAGACCCCGTCCACATTTCTTTTGGTACCGATAAAATTTTAAACGCATGGATTTAGCACCTTACCTGACATTTGAATTTAACGTGGCTATTTTGGCTGGATTTGTTGGTGCGTATATTCGTGGGTTTACGGGTTTCGGCTCCAATCTCATTTGGGCTCCAGCTTTAGTTACTGTAATTGAGCCTGTTCAAGCCGTGGCTATAATGGGAATAGTTGGACTAGCTGGCACAGCACAAATCGCCCTACCAATTGTAAAAACCGTTGCTTGGAGAGAGATATATCCGATTATTATAGCATCATGGATTACGGCACCTTTTGGAATTTGGGTCTTGTATGACCTAAATGCAGAGAACGTGCGCCGGATTATTGGAATCTTCATCCTGGCCATCGCTTTTATATTAATAACTGGATGGCGTTATCGTGGAGAACGAACAGGTATCAAAGGGCGACTTGCCCAGATAATGACAGGCGGGATCGCTGGGTGGCTAGCAGGATTTGGTGGAATTGGAGGGTCAATACCTGTACTTTATTTTATGGCGAGTACCGACCACCCATCAATTCAACGAGCTAACAATCTTGTTGCCGTTAGTTCAATGATCCCGATGGTTTTAGGTGTTTTGATTTATAATGGCGCCATTAACGACAAAACTCTTATTCAATCAGCTATTTTATTTATTCCATTTACCCTAGGAACTTGGCTTGGTACACATAGCTTCAAACATGCTTCACCAACGATATTTAGAAAAGCCGTGTTAATACTTCTAATCGTCATTGGTACATTAGCACTAATTCTATAAAATATTGAGTTAATAGATTAGCAAATGGGCTTTATAAGTCTAATTGAACAAATATCAAAGGTAGATTTCAATTATTTAATCATTTGCCCATTATCGAAATACTTTGAAAGTATCACTACAACACCTCTCACACATGTTACTGATGTAAAAATGTTAAAATTACTATATTAATTGCGATTTATCTTTTCTCTATACAAACTATAAATTAATTCAAAGGCCATTTCTAATAAGGTATAATGTATGTCCTATAAACTAGCGGCCTCTTCCTGGGGGCAGGAAGAACTAAATGCAATTCAGCGCGTTATTAACTCAGAACAATTTTCAATGGGTTCGGAAGTTGCAGCATTTGAGAAAGAATTTGCCGCTTGGCACAATTTAAAATATGGCGTGATGGTCAATTCTGGTTCATCGGCGAATTTAATTTCAATTGCCAGCTATTTTTACAAAAATCAAAACCCATTAAAACGTGGAGACGAAGTTATCGTCCCGGCAATTTCATGGAGTACAACCTATTATCCTTTGCAACAATATGGACTGAAACTGAAGTTCATCGATGTCGAAATAGATTCATTTAATATTGATATCACAAAGCTTGAGGAAGCATTGACCCCCCGGACAAAAATAATTATTGCTGTAAGTATACTCGGTAATCCCGCGGCATTGGATCAAATTAAAAGTTTTGCTGATAAACATGGCCTTTATTTTATGGAAGACAACTGCGAATCACTCGGTGCAGAATTACCAGATAAATCAAAGACCGGTACTTTTGGTGATTTAAATACATTCAGTTTCTTTTTTTCGCATCATATTGCCACAATGGAAGGTGGGATGGTTTTAACAAATGACAAAGAATTTTTTCATCTCTTACGTTCTATTCGAAATCATGGATGGACTAGGGATGTACCCACACCTTCAGAAATTTACGATGAAAAAAATGACGATTTTTTTGAAGCCTATCGATTTATATTACCGGGATACAATGTTAGACCCATCGAAATGGCGGGCGCAATTGGCCGTGAGCAACTCAAAAAATTAACTGGTTTCATTGAAAAACGCCGCAAAAATCTCTCGATTTTCCAAAGGTTATTTGGTAATGATGAGCGCTTTATAATTCAAAAAGAATATGGCAAAAGTTCAGCATTCTCTTTTCCTTTGGTGCTAAATCCTGCCCAGAAACCCGCCAGAAAAAAAATATTAGGGGCCTTGAAGAAGGCCAATGTGGAATATCGTATTATTACTGGCGGTTGTTTTCCTCGCCACGACGTCATTAAATATTTTGATTATGACGCCGCAAATATAGATAATGCCAATATCATTCATGAATATGGGTTGTTTTTTGGTAATTATCCTATTGATTTAACTAATGAACTAAACCAAGCATACAATATTATGGATGCTACTTTCAAATAATTTAACAACGGAATAAAATAACAATGGCTCAAAAAATTCTTATAACGGGCGGGGCAGGTTATCTTGGTTCTATAATTGTACCAACAATGCTTGAAGCGGGTCATAAGGTGACAGTATTAGATAACTTCATGTTTAAACAAAACACCCTAGCCCAAAGTTGTTTAAATCCAAATTTTGAAGTTTATCGCGGCGATGCCAGAGATGAGCGCACTCTAAAACCGCTTATTAAGGATTCAGATACAATTATCCCATTAGCAGCGATTGTTGGAGCCCCTATGTGTGATGCGGATAAGATTGCGGCAACATCAACTAATAGAGATTCTATAATCACGTTGGTCAGAATGCTAAGTGCTGAACAACAAGTAATTATACCAATTACAAATTCAGGTTATGGGATTAGTGGAAACGATCGCGAATGTACGGAAGAATCGGCCCTTAATCCCATATCTATATATGGAGTTACTAAAGTTGAAGCCGAGAAGGCTGTACTTGATAGAAGTAATTCTATCAGTCTTAGATTAGCAACAGTCTTTGGTATGTCACCGCGTATGCGCATCGATCTGTTGGTTAATGATTTTGTTTACCGCGCCAGTACTGATAGAGCAGTAATTCTTTTTGAATCCCATTTCAAACGAAACTATATACACATACAAGATGCAGCACTTGCTTTTGAGCATAGCATTGATAATTTTGTTAGTATGAGAAATCAGCCGTATAATGTGGGACTCTCAAACGCCAACCTTTCAAAGATGGAACTTTGTCAAAAGATCAAAGCCCATATTCCAGATTTTGTTTATCTAGAGGCTCCGATTGGTGAGGACCCAGATAAACGAGATTATATTGTGTCTAATGCTCGTATTGAGGCTACAGGATATAAGGCACAATTTTCGTTAGATAATGGTATCGCTGAATTAATTAAAGGTTATCGCATGATCCGCAACACGGTATACAGTAACGTTTGATAGAGGATCGCATAAAAGTTAGACAAGATAAGTTAATCACTGCAAACTATAAAAACGAAAAAATCCAAAATTAATCTAAATTGGGTAGTTTATTTATATATAACCGCGGTAGACAACCATGATCATTACACGAACCCCATTTCGTATTTCATTTTTTGGTGGTGGCACAGATTACCCCGCTTGGTATGAAAAAAATGGAGGGGCTGTATTGGCGACCTCAATCGATAAATATTGTTATATCAGTATACGATATTTGCCGCCTTTTTTTGAACATCGACATCGAATCGTATACTCACGAGTGGAGCATGTTACGTCAATTAATGAAATTCAACACCCGACAGTAAAAGCAATACTCGATGAACTTAATCCAAAAAAAGGATTAGAAATTCATCATGATGGTGACTTACCGGCTCGAGCAGGTCTAGGTTCAAGTTCATCATTCGCTGTTGGTTTGCTAAATGCAATAAATGCCCTTGGTGGCCGTCGGAGCACTAAACAAAATCTTGCTGACCATGCAACGCATATTGAACAAAAAATAATGAAAGAAAATGTTGGCTGCCAGGATCAAATTACAACAGCGTATGGTGGGTTTAATATAATTAAATTTGAACCAGACGGGACAAAAACTATTTCACCAATTATAGCAAGCACTGCAAATATTCGTCATTTGGAAGGTTCTATGATGCTTTTCTATACAGGAGTATCAAGATTTGCATCAGAAATAGCGGGTGAACAATTAAAAAACTTCAGTAACCGAAAATCAGAACTAACACAAATGCATGAAATGGTGGAAGAAAGTGCTAAAATTTTAGATCAGCAGACAGATCCAATTAAAGAATTTGGCAAGTTACTTCACGAAAGCTGGGCACTTAAGCGGACCCTTGCCAGATCTATAACTAACTCTGAAATTGATGATATTTATGAAAAAGGGTGTGGTGCTGGAGCATATGGTGGAAAACTTCTTGGAGCAGGGGGTGGAGGCTTTATTATATTCGTAGCCCCAAAAGAAAAACATGCTATGATCAAAGAAGTCCTTTCTAATCTGGTATATGTCAACTTTACGTTCGATCATGATGGAAGTAAGGTTATTGTATACGATCCAGAAGACACGGAGAGTAGTTCATAAAGATCGACTGTCTGACAAATTTTAATGTATCAAAATCAAATTGGATTTTTAACGGTGGCCATCAAACGCCCTCATTTATCTTGGCCTATTAACGCAAAATTCTAGAGTGATATTATGCCCCGAGCAATTACCTTTGACGTTATTAACTCCACGTTACAATCACGCCAGCCATTTGATGAGGCCTTTAACCAACATTCGCGCGTGACCAAACTTGAGCCTCGAGATCGCAATTTAGCATATAATATTATTATAACTACCCTAAGACACTTGGGCCAAATAGACGATATAATTCATCAGTGTTTAATCAAGGATCTACCCCAGAACGGGAAATATGCTAGAACTATCCTCCGTATCGGTATTTGCCAACTTTTATTTCTAGACATACCAGCACACGCGGCTGTTGACACGAGTGTAAAACTAGCAGTCCAACAACGACAAGGCATCTACAAAAAACTCATAAACGCTGTATTACGACGGGTTGCCCGTGAAGGTTCTGAACTCCTTGAATTTCAAGACGCTGAAAAGTTAAACACACCGGACTGGCTATGGAATTCTTGGATCAAAGCATACGGAAAAGAGATCACACGCAATATTGCTAGGGCACACCTCAAAATACCGGCCCTAGATTTATGGGCTAAATCAGAACCTAAAATTTGGGCTCGGAAACTTGGCGGTCAAATACTACCAACTGGCGGCATTCGCCTGTCGTCGTCAACAAAAATTTCTAGTCTTGATGGTTATAAAGATGGGGCGTGGTGGGTACAAGACGCTGCTGCCAGTCTAGCCGTGCAACTATTCGGCACTGATTTAAAAGGAAAAGAAATAGCAGATATTTGTGCCGCTCCAGGAGGCAAAACAGCACAGCTGCTTTCGGCTGGTGCAAAAGTAATTGCCTTGGATAGGTCAGAAAAACGGCTAAAAATCCTATCAGAAAATTTAAAGCGTCTCTCTTTTTCAGCAGAAATAATTTGTGCTGATGCTGGAGATTGGCAACCTAGTCGATTATTAGATGGAGTGCTCGTTGATGCACCATGCAGTGGTACTGGCACAATACGGCGACATCCAGATGTCAAATACCTTAAAAATAAAAACATTATTTTGCAAACACACCGAGCCCAACTTCGATTATTAAAAGCAGCTACTAAAATGACTAAACCAGATGGCCAAATTGTTTTCAGTACCTGTTCACTTCAACCCGAAGAAGGGCCAAATGTCATCGATTCTTTCCTTTCAGATCATCCAGATTGGCAGCGAAAATCAATCCAGCTAAAAAATATAAAAAATCACACTGAATTCATCACTGATGCTGGCGATTTAAGAACTCTGCCATTTCATCTAAGTAATTATATAAAAAACAAAAATTTAGAAAATTGTGCAAATATGGGCGGTATGGATGGTTTTTTTTCTACATGCCTCATTCGGAAATAAATATTAATGATTCGTTGTCCTTTCTAATCTAAATTAGCATATAGTTTCATAATTTGTGTTGAAAAACTGTTGAAGTCACTAATGAACACGTTAGCCATGCCAAACAGATATTCCAGAATAACAAATCAAGGTAGGCTTCTAGATAGATTGTATCGGCTCATCTATCGCAATCCACTTTACACATATACCTTAGTGGGTCGGACGCCAACGCGCCTACTTGGTACGCCGCCTGAACTTATCCCGGGCAATGCCGCTGCAGGACAATTAATTCTTGCTGGTAGCCTACCGACTGCTAAGGAACGGTGGCCATTCGCTGATATTGCCGACATTCCAAAGAATACAACCACTAATTGGCAAGCATATCTGCACGGTTTTAAATGGCTGAGTGATCTTCGTGCCGTAGGGAATAATAAAGCACGCCTTTTGGCTCGAGAACATGTAACCACCTGGTTAAACACGTACACAAAGTGGTCATCTTTGGCTTGGCAAGCTGATATACTCGGCCAAAGGCTAACCAATTGGATAGTTCATTTCGGCTTTTTTGCTAGAGAAGCACCGCAAGAATTTTACGACCTCTTTTTTCTAGAAGTCATAAAACAAGCACGTCATCTCAATCGTAGTATTATCGGAACAATAGCAGGTCCAGGGCGGATTCAAGGATTAAAAGGCTTAATTTATTGTGGTATATCACTACCTAATTTTGAACATTATCAGCATAATGGCTTACGATTGCTCGAAAATGAGTTAGATCATCAAATATATCCAGATGGGGGTCATTACTCCCGCAACCCCCAAATCCATATGAGGGTCTTAACAGATCTTATTGCTATCCGCGATACACTCACAGTAGCCCATATCAATGTACCAACTTGGTTAACCAGTGCAATCGAGGGCATGGTGCCAATTTTGCGAACTTTCAGGCACGTAGATGGTGGCATAGCTTTCTTCAATGGCTCTAACGACAGCGATTCAGCAATGATTGATATGCTTCTGTCAAAGTCAGGCGTCAAAACGCGCGCCATTTTAAGTGCTCCCCATTCTGGTTACCAACGCCTTTATGCGGGTAAAACTACGATCTTAATGGATACCGGATCACCACCCATCGAGACAGCAAATAAATGGGGTCATTCTGGGACATTAGCGTTCGAAATGAGCTCGGGAAAAGATAGAATCATCGTTAATTGCGGTATGCCTGAAAATGCAACAACAGAATGGCGACAAGCACTTAGGTCTACCGCCGCCCATACCACAATTGTTGTTGACAATATTAACTCCTCCGAAATTACTTTAGCAGGAGGTTTTGTCCGTAAACCTGGCCATGTAACCTCCAGCCGGCGAGAAATTGATGGCAGCACGATTATTGAAGCAAGTTATGACGGTTATACTAAACCATTCGGACTAATTCATCGTCGTCTTATTATGCTCGCTCCGGATGGTGGTGAAATTCAAGGTGAAGATAATTTAATTGGACCCGGCGGCCATAACTACAGTTTACGTTTTCA
>LWDU01035796.1_pt1 | contig 18475 bp, 20 predicted proteins | sample 727161 | NCBI WGS metagenome assembly LWDU01 (sample SAMN04566230, study PRJNA314399) | hydrothermal vent metagenome | isolation source: deep sea hydrothermal plume seawater | place: Mexico: Gulf of California, Guaymas Basin | collected 2004-07-11
AGACTCGCGGAACTCGTCGCGGTTCCCGTAATATAGTCCGCCGTTACTGCGCTGGCAGTGGTCCATGACGACCTCACTGCGAGCGTTGGCCAGTACCGGCGTGCCGATCGAGAATGATTCGAGGGCAAGCAACGACAGGCTCTCGAACGGTGAGGGCACGACGACGACCGTCGCGGCCTCGAGGGCTTCGAACCGCTCGGACTCGGACAGCAGACCGGCGAATCGGATGTGCGGCGCGTCCGGAATGGGCATCAATTTCATGCCCATCAGTACCAGCGAGGCGTCGCCCTCAGACTCCGCATACGTGTTGAAATAGTCGATCAACTCCTCGCATCCCTTGCCCGGGTCGATCCGACCGCCGTACAGCACGAGGGGTCCGTACAGGCGATGCCGTCGGCGGAAGACAGCGCCACGCGAGGAGAGCCGCGAACCGACCGCGCCGTTGCCGTTGGTGCCGGTTTCCTCCGACCTGTCGTCGTCGTCGTCCGGTTGGTTCACCTGCGGTGCGGTCGTGACGTCGTGGCGTTGGGACGGGGGCAACTCGACGCCGCACCCCACGGTCTCCTCGAGCTTGGCGGTGACTGAAAACAGCTGCTTCAGGAAGCCGCGTTCGACCGTGGTGTTGTAGGCGATGCCGGCTGGGGCCGAGAAGACGTCACGATAGATGCCCAAGCGAATCGCTGGCTCGTCATGCGCCGTCGGCACCAGAATGCTGCGAGCTGGGTCGACCTTCACGCCGAGAACGGTGGGCGCATAGAGATACGTGAAGAAGATCAGCGCGTCATACGACCGGTGGTGCTGTTCGAGATACGACTGCAACCCGGGACTCCAGGGTCCCTGCCGTTTCAACCACTCTGCTTCGTCGGCGGGCGAGTGGTCGTTGTGGAAAATCCAGTCGGAGTACTCGTTGAACGAAGCGATGTCCCGTTCGCGGTCGTTGGCGAATCGTCGCACGGTGACGCCGCGAATCCGGTCCTCGCCTTCGGGGTACTCGTTCTTCCAGGTGATGTAGTCGCACGCACAGGTGGTGAGCACCTCCACCTGATGTCGGCCGGCCAGCCTCTCCGCGATCAACCGACAGTGATATTCGGAGCCGCCGAGTATCTCCGCGCCGTATCGTTGGATGATGAAAGCGATTTTCACGAATGTCCTAGGAACTGAATGTCGGGGTCGCGTCAGGAGGCGAATCGCGCCACCAGCTGGTCCAGGTGTGTCTCGACGCGCNNGCGGCGAGGTCGGCGTCCGGGACTGCCCCGACGAACCAGAATCGTTCGCTGGTCATCTGATACTGCGACATCAGGGCCCGGATCATCGCGTAGTAGCGGGGACAGGCGTCCTCCCGCCCGACAAAGATGAAACGGTGGTAGGCGTCGACGTAGCGCTTGTAGTGTTCGGCCAGCCGGAGGATGTCTTCAATTTTCTTGTTGGGCGCCATCCGGCCGACGAACAAGATGTTGGTCAGTCCGTCGCGAAGCACGCGCTCGAGCGCGGGTCGAGGCGGTGCCTCGGTCAGCCGGGCGGTGTCGACCGCAATCGGGAACACCCCGGTGTTATCGAAGCCGAGGCTTTCCAGCTCTGAATTCCGAATCACCGAGGGCCAGGTCGACATGACCGACCAGTCCGGCCAACTCCTGTCGTCCGCGGGTCACGATTGCGGCGGTGCCGGCGTCGTATCCGGCGAAGAAATGTGCCGGGGTGATGTTGTGATATTGGATGACCCGCCCACTAGGCAACGCCGCCAGCGCTTCGCTCATCGGCGAGGCAATCGCGAAGTGCAGGATGGTCAGGTCACCGTGGCGTGCCGCCGGGTCCGCGAAGGCGCCGATGTCTCCGGTCAGGTCGTCATCGATCGTCAGCGCATAGATCTGCGACGCGTGACCGCGCGCGCGGAGCAACCCGCGCACGCGCCGGGCGCTGTCTCCGACCGGCCGGTAGCCACTGGTTGATGACCATCAGAGATTTTCGCCCCGCTCGCCGGGGGCGAAAGGCAAGGCTTTGTAGGCCGACGGTCGATACAGACGTAATTCCTCTAACCGTTCCCACTCGTCGAATCGTTGCCAGAAGTCCCAGCGCACCTCGACGGGATCGCACCGTGGCGACTGTCGCACCCGTTCGATCGCCCTCAGGAGCACGTCGCCGAAATCCTGCGCGAGCAGCCGATCGAGTGCGGCGTCCTGGCCACGCACAATCTCGTCCTCCAGCGCCGGGTTCGTGAGGATGGTGTCGATGAGGGAGGCGACGTGTCTGAGGTCTTTCCGCTGGTAGAGCACGCCGGCCTCGTCCATCGTCGCCGGCACGGCGGCGGCGGCGTAAGCCATCACCGGTACGCGTTTGTGAAACGCCTCGACCAGCGGTACGCAGAATCCCTCGTGCTCGCTCGCCGACAGGAACAGGTCGGCTACGTCGTAGCAAGCTGACAGCGCCGCGTTCGAGACGTGACCCAGGATGTGCACGTCCTGGACGCCGAGCGTCGCAATCAGGTGGTGGAGCGAGGTCAGATACGATTCGAAGCCGCCGTATGACCCCACTAGGAGCAGCCTGGCGTTGGCCTGATACTTAACGCGATACGCGTGATAAAACCGGATGACGTCGTCAATCCGCTTGTTGGGGATGATACGACCCACGAACAAGATATTGGGACGCTCGTCGTCGAACTCGCTGATCAGCGTGTGGTCGGGGGGCTCGTCGAGATGGGCGAAACTCGGTGCGGGAAGCCGAACTGCTCCAGCTCCTGGCGGTTGAACTCTGAATCGCCGAGGGCCAGGTCGCAGCGGCTGACATAGGCGCGCAGCTCTCGTCGGCCGCTGTAGCACTGCCGCACGAGATCCTTGTTGACCCCGACGAAGTACTCGGGCGGCGTGATGTTGTGATAGACGAGCACCATGCGGTCGGGCAGGGCGTAGGCGATGCGTGAGGCGCGCGACCCGATCGAGAAATGATGAATCAGGATGTTGTCGGGATGCGATGCTTCGACCAGATCGCGGTAGTCACGGGTCAACGGCTCGAGACGGGGCTCTGCCGTTTCCACAAAAATCTCAGACTCATGGCCGGCTGCCCGCAATGCCGCCTGGATCCCGAGCACCTCGTTGCCGATGGCATCGCCATAGCCCAGCGTGGCCAGCACCTGGTGCACCGCCGGACGGCCCGATGCGGAGGCGCCGGTCATGATGCGCCCGCTTCCTCGTTGCGTGTCACGGATGCCGGTCCGGTGGGCAACCGGTCCACGAGCTCGCGCCCCGGCGGCAGGTCGCGTCGTCGACGCCCGAGCCAACCCGGCAGCGGCTCCGACCGACCGCCATGGCTCCGGTCCGCGCGCTCGAGTCGGTCCAGCATCGTCAGATACTTCCGCTCGATCACCGGCCAGGTGTAGTGGGTGTCGAAATAGCTGCGGCCATTGGCGCCGAGGGCGTGGCGCAGCGCGCTCTGGGACAAAATGGCGTGGAGTGTCTCGGCGAACTCCTCGTAGCTGTCGTAGTACAACCCGGCGTTGCTGCGAGCGCACTGGCCTGCGAGGACGTCGCACCGGCCGTTCGCCAGCACCGGCCGACCGAGCGCCCACGCCTCGAGTGTCACCATCGACAGGCTTTCGTAATACGACGGCATGACCAGCAAGTCGGCCGCCGCCATCGCGTCGAATTTTTCCTGATCACTCACGAACCCCAGATGGCGAATCTGCGGGTGCTCCGGAATTGGCATCACAGGTTTCCCAATGAGCACCAGCGTGAGCCCCGGGGCAATCCGCGCGTATCGTCGGAAGTACTCGAACAGTTCCCGACAGCCCTTGTTCTCATCGATGCGCCCGACATAGATGATCGTGGGTCCTGAAATCCCGGTGACCTGCCGGAATCTATCCGGCTGGGGGTCGGTAGGCACCTCCGAGCCGATGCCGACCACGACACCAGGCACCGAGTCGTTTTGCGACACGGCGTTGATCAGTGCCCGCTCCTCGTAGGAGTTGTACATGAGGGCCCGGACGCTGCGAAAGCTGCCGGCGAAGATGCGCAACCCGAGCGCCGGGTCTCGCTCGGCCGTCGGCACCAGCAGGCTGCGACCGGCGGTCACGCGGAGCCCGTGATACGCATGGTAGTACCGGAAGCTAAAGAAGATGCAGTAGTCGTAGCCGGCCCGATGGCGGCGCAGGTGGTTCACCAACGCGGGGCTGGTAGGGCCCTCACTGCGCAGCCAGGCGAGTTCGGCTGCAACCGAGTGTCGCCGTTCGAAGACCTGCGTCGACCGCCGGCCGAAGTCGTCGACGTCGCGCTCGCGGCTGACTGGAAACCGGCGCACCGGTATGTCGTTGACGACCTCCAGGCCCGGGTTGAGCTCGTTGCGCCACGTGATGTAGTCGCGGGCGCACGTGGTGAGCACCTCGACCTGGGCATGACGTGCGAGGTGTTCGGCGATGTACCGCGCATGCAACTCGGCGCCGCCGTTTAGGTCGGCGCCGTACCGCTGAACGACGACCGCCAGCTTCACTGCTCGCTGGTGCCGTTGCCCGCATCCCGCCCGGACGGTTCCGTCGAATTCGCCGTTGAATCCACCGTCGGGGCCGGTGCTGGAGCCGCGACCGGGGCCTCCGCGGCGACGGGTGGGGGATCCGGGGACGGCGCGTCGGCTGGACTGGTCGGCGCGGCGGTCGCCGCGTCCGGCGTCGCGGCTGTCGTCGTCTCGCTCGCCGTTGTCACGGCGGTGGTTGTGTCGCCTGACGGGGTCGGCGCGGCCGTCGTCTCGTCCGACGAGGTCGAGGCCGTCGGGGTCTCGCCTGACGGGGTTGAGGCCGTCCGGGTTTCGCCTGACGGGGTTGAGGCCGTCGTCGCCTCGCCCGACCCGTTGCCGGCGGCCGGTCGGGCCGCGTTGGTATCGCCCTCGGCAGCACCTCCGGGTCTCCGCCGCGATCGGCGTCGCCGCCGGCGCGTCCGGCCAGAGCCGGTGGCGGAGGCGTCGGCCGACTCACCTTCACCCTCGGGACCACCGATTCCAGCGCTCGCGAGCGCCGTTCCGAGAAGTCCAGTCGTCCCGCGACCGATTCGACGAGCATCTTGTGGTTCTTGACGTCGACCGACAGCCGGGTCATCTCCACCACCAGGTTGTTCAGTATCTCGTAATTCAACGCATCGAGTTCCTCGCGCGCCGCAAACTTCTTGCCCACGCGGTCGAACTGCGTGCTCACGCGCTCGATCAAGTCGGTCTGACGCTGAAGGAGCTGCACCGTCCAGGCGTTGATTTCGGCTTGCCGGGACAGTGCATGGACGACCGGGGTCGGGTTGAACAACAGTTTGAGTAACGGATTCAGGAGCTTGCGGATCAGACGGATCAATTTCCCCATCGGTCCTCTGGACGATACGTAGATCGTCTCTTGATCGAAGTCGAATACTTCGGGTGGCGGGGCGAACCCGCCGTGTGGCGGAATCGGCTCGATACGCCCCGGGTTGTCGAGCTGTCGGAAGTGCTCGACCAGGTCGGAGCGCACCTGCCCCGGGTCGAGAAAACTCTCCAGCTTGACCGTGGCCAGCTCGTGAATCTGCTGCTCGGTGTAATCCGCGCCGCGCTTCTCACGGATGCGCTCACGGATTTGCTCCATGATGCGCGTGACGTCGACGGAATCCGAACGAATGTTGAACTCGGCCATGGTGTCGTTGTCAATTGGCTAACCGAACGGTCGGTAGATGATCCCGGCGACGGCCAGGCCCCACCCGACGATACAGACGGCCAGAGGCCTGTCACCGAGCAAGATGTCCGTCGGTCCGGGGCCGGAACTGTCATTGTGAATCAACATCAAGTACCGCAACACGCCGTAGACGGGAAACGGAATGGTCAGGGTCAGCCGGTCGGTGCCGAACTCTGCCACCGTGCCCGGGCTCGTCGTGTACACCGCGTAGCTTACCAGGGTGGCTCCGGCCACGATGGTGACCATCTGATCCAGCAGCGCTGCGCTGTAGCGTGCCAGCACGGGCCGATGTCCGGTCGCGTCGGCGCCCAGAGCCACCACCTCCTGTCGTCTCTTGGTTAGTCCAAGAAACAGCGCGAGCAGGAATGTGCACACCAACAGCCATTGGCTGATCGCGACGCCCAGGACGAGGGCCCCCGCCACCGCCCGCATCACGAAACCGATCGCGATCGCGATCACGTCTAGAACGACGACTTCCTTCAAGGTCCAGGTGTAGAGCGTCAACAACACCGCGAACGCTAGCGACAGGACGCCCATCGCGGGTCCGAGTAGAAACGCGCCCAGGATGCCGACTCCGAGGAGCAGGCCAGCCATGGTGCCGGCCGCGCTCGGCGAGACCCGTCCCGCGGCGATGGGCCGCAGGGCTTTGGTCGGATGGAGCCGATCTCGGGTCCGATCTCGCAGGTCGTTGAAGAGATACATCGCGCTCGACAGCGCGCAGAAGATCGTGAACGTCGCGCACGAGCGCGCCACCGCGCCCGGTTCGAGGAGTTGTTCCCCAAACACCAGCCCCGCGAAGACGAAGAGGTTCTTGGTCCACTGATCAGGCCGAAGCGAGACGAGGAGGTCGGCCCACAGACTGGGTACCGGCGTCTCGCGCGTGGGCGAGACGCCGGTCTGGTCATATTTGGTTGTCACGTGCGCCATGGACAGCGCGTGGGCTGAAGGTGGGCCTCAGGAATCGAAGCTGCTGATGGCCTCGGCCTCCGACTCGTAGGTGTCGAACACCGCCAACAGCTTGGTGATCGTCAGCAGATCTTTGATCCGCTTGGTGAGATTGACCAACTTGAGAGTACCGCCCTGGTGTTTCACGGTCGTGAAGGTCCGCACGATTTCTCCGAGCCCGGCGCTGTCGACGTAGGGGACCTCTCCCAGGTTGAGGAGCAGGTTGGTGTGACCCTGCTGCATCAGGCTGTTGATCTTTTCCCTCAGCAACTCGTCGCCCTCGCCGATCGTCAGTTTACCGTTGAGATCGACGACGACGACGTTCTCAAGCACTCGTTCCTGGATTGTCATGGAAACTCTCCTGCTACGTCCCACCCGCAACTCTCGTGGAGCACGCGTAAGGCACTACTTTGCCAAGCTTTAGCCCGAATTCAGAATGTCGAACCGTACTATGAAGTCGGACTACTGTCAATGCGCGACCGAGGCGTGTCAGCGCGGTAGTTACTCTGTCTCGCGGCGTTGCTTCTTGCGTGTCCGTTTGCGCGCGAGCGCCTGTTTTGCGCGACGCTTGTCGCCCGGTTTCAGGTAGTACGAGTGCTTCTTGATGTCCTTGATGATGTCTTCCTGCTGGACCTTACGCTTGAAGCGGCGCAGCGCGCTCTCGATGGACTCGCTGTCTTGCACCTTGACTTCAGCCAAATCTGGTTGTCACCTCCCTTGCCTGGTGAACAATGCTGTCCTCACGATGACCGGCGACAGCCCGGACCGGGTCGAAGAAATGAGTATGCTAGGCTTTCATCTCCGGAGCTGTGGTCCCGCTCCCAAGACGAGGCAAACAAAAATTTTAGGCCGAATCTCGGAGTCCCGTCAACGATGAAGATACTTGTCGTGGGTGGCGGCGCGCGCGAACACGCGCTGGCCTGGAAGCTCGGCCGTGAGCCCGGGGTGACCGACGTGCTGTGCGCACCGGGCAATGCCGGCACCGGGGCCAGCGCCGGCTGCTCGCTGGATGTGTCCGACCCGGCGGCGATACTGGCCCTCGCGGAAGCTGAAGCAATTGACCTCACGGTTGTTGGCCCCGAACTGCCGCTGGCGCTCGGTGTGCGAGACCTGTTCGCATCTCATGGACAGCTTCTGTTCGGCCCGAGCCGGGCGGGGGCCCAGCTCGAGTCCAGCAAGGCGTTCGCGAAAAATTTCATGCATCGGCACGGTGTGCCGACGGCTCGTTTCCGTGTGTGCGACACGGTCGGCGACGCGCTCGAGGCGGTGTCCGGCGCGGCGTTCGGGTTTCCGGTTGTCGTGAAAGCGGACGGGCTCGCCGCGGGAAAAGGGGTGACGGTGGCGCCGGACCGGGCGACGGCCGAGCGGGCCGTACGCGACGCCATGGTGGATGGCCGATTCGGGTCGGCCGGACATCGGGTGGTGGTCGAAGAGTGCCTTGTGGGTCAGGAGGTGTCGTTTTTCGCCATTTGCGACGGTCGGACGGCGGTCGCGCTGCCGCCCGCGCAAGACCACAAGCGGGTGTTCGACGGCGACAAGGGACCCAACACCGGTGGTATGGGGGCGTTCGCCCCGAGTCCTCTCGTGACGCCGGACATCGAGGCGCGGATTCGGCAGGAGGTCGTCGAACCCGTGCTCGAGGGGTTTGCTGCGCAAGGAGATCCGTATCTCGGATTTCTCTACGTTGGCCTGATGTTGACGGCCGACGGGCCGCGCGTCATCGAGTTCAACGTCCGCCTCGGGGACCCGGAGGCCCAGGTGGTGCTCCCCATGGTGAGCGACGATCTGGCCCCCGTGTTCGAGGCGGCCGCGACCCCCACGTTGGCGTGGTGCTCGCGTCCGGCGGATACCCGGGACCCTACGAGACCGGCGTGCCGATCGACGGTCTCGACACGGCCGCCGGGCTCGAGGGTGTGCTCGTCTTTCACGCTGGTACCGGTGTCCGCGACGGTTCGGTCGTGACCACAGGGGGCCGGGTGTTGACGGTGGTCGGTCGTGGCGCCGATGTCGCGCAAGCGATCGACCGTGCGTATGCGGCGGAGGCGTGCATCACGTTTGCGCGCAAGCAGGTCCGCACGGACATTGGTCAGAAGGCTCTGCCTGGACGGTGACGGAGAAAGAGTGACATGAGTGATCTGCAGGTACAGATCTTGATGGGGTCGGGGTCGGACGCCGACGTGATGGCAAACACGGTTCGCACGCTGCGCGAGCTTGGCATCACGTCTGACATGACGGTGGCCTCCGCCCACCGGTCGCCCGATCGGGTTCGCCGGGTGATGAAACAGGCGCTCGAACGGGGCGTAAAGGTCTTCGTGGTGGGGGCTGGTGCCGCCGCGCATTTGGCTGGTGTGGTCGCCGCCCACACGGTGCTGCCGGTCATCGGCGTGCCGATCGACTCATCGCCCCTCGGTGGCTTCGACGCCCTCCTGGCCACCGTGCAGATGCCGCCAGGTGTGCCAGTGGCGACGGTCGCAGTGGGGAAGGCCGGCGCGACGAACGCGGCCGTGCTTGCGGCCCAGATTTTGGCCGTCGGAGACGCGGCCATCGCGTCGCGCCTCGATGACTATCGGCGCGGTCTGGCGGAGAAGGTCGAGCGCGCCGCGGCCGAGCTCGAACAGCCGTGACAGGTCTGGCGTCGGGCTGTTATGCGGCGCCTAGCAGCATCAGCAAGAGTGCCTTCTGCGTGTGGAGTCGGTTTTCCGCTTGGTCAAAGACGGCGGAGTGAGGTCCATCGATCACCTCGGCGTCGACCTCCTCGCCTCGATGCGCGGGGAGGCAATGCATGAAGAACACATCGTCGTTCGCGTGAGCGAGGAGCTCGCGAGTGATCCGGAAGCCCTCGAACGCCGCACGCCGGTCCGTGGCTTCGGTTTCCTGTCCCATTGACGTCCAGACGTCGGCGTACACCGCGTCGGCCCCCCGCACCGCCGTGACCGGGTCACGCCCTTGCGAGATCTCCGCCCCATGGCGGGCCATCTGGCGCGCCGCCGTCACCGTCGCGTCCGGCAGTTCATAACCCTCGGGTGAGGCGAGCCGGAGGTGCATCCCCAGCATCATCGCCGCGTGGGTCAGCGAGGTCGCCACGTTGTTGCCGTCGCCGACGTAGGCCAAGGTGCGTCCCCGTATCGACCCGCAGCGCTCGCGCACGGTCAGGCAGTCCGCCAGCGCCTGACACGGATGTTCCTCGTTCGTCAGGGCGTTCACGACCCGCAACTGGGTGGTCGCCTGCACGAATTCAACCAGCCGCGACTGTTCGAACGTGCGAATCGCCGCCACCGACACCCATCGTTCAAGCGTGCGGGCCACGTCCGCGAGTGTCTCCCGGGTGCCGAGCGCATCTGCCGACGGAGGGCAGGTCACGAGACCGCCGAGTTCCCGCATCGCAATTTCGAAGCCGGTGCGGGTACGGAGGGACGGTTTGTCGAATAGTAAAGCCAGCGAGTGTCCGGCGAGCGCGCGCCGTTTCAGCCGGGCGGCCAGCGTGAGGCAGGCCTCGAGCGCCTCCGGCGTGAGGTCGAGCACCGACAAGTAGGTGCGCCCCTGGGCCGTCGACGTGGCCGGAGCCGTCGTCTCGACGTTCGATTCGAGGTTGGTGGTGGTGTCCATGATGCAGGTCAGACTCTAGGTTTTCCGACGAGACGCCCGCGTAGACAGCGTTGCTTCCTCGGCCACCCCCGCCCGGCCGGGGCGGGGCTGACGCCTGCATGCTCCCTCGTCGCGCCTTGCCACGCAGACGCCTCGTAAGAAAACCGCCCTTGCCGGCTCAGGTGCGGTAGTCGGCGTTGATATGTACGTACTCGGCGCTGAAGTCACATGTCCACACCGTTGCTCGTGCGTCCCCACCGACACCGAGGTCGACGGTCAACGTGACGTCGGTGCCCCGTAGGTGTTCGGCCGCGGCCGGTTCCCGCTCGGCGAACACCGTCTCGTCCGCGAACAGTTCCACCCCGCCGATCGCGACGCGGGCTCCCGTGAGATCGAAACCGACCCCCGCGCGGCCGGCCACCGCCACCAGACGGCCCCAGTTCGGGTCGCCGCCATGGACGGCCGTCTTGACGAGGGGCGAATTGGCCATGGCTCGCGCCGCCTGTCGCGCCTCTGTCGTGGACAGGGCTCCGGTTACCGTGATGCCGATCAACTTGGTGGCGCCCTCACCGCCGCGGACGATGGCAAGCGCCAACTCTCGGCACACCGTGCGCAGCGCGTCGACAAACGTGGCGTACTCGTTCTCGTCGATTCGCACGCCCGCCCGCCCCCCGGCCAGCAACAGGACCATGTCATTCGTCGAGGTCTCCCCGTCGACCGTGATCGCGTTGAACGTGTCGGCGGCGGCCTCCTTCAGCGCGCGCTGCAACAGGGCCGGCTCGACCGCAGCGTCCGTGGTCAAGAAGCCTAGCATCGTCGCCATGTTTGGCTCGATCATTCCGGCTCCTTTGGCCATGCCCCCGATATGAAAGACTCCGGCGGGTGTGTGCACCCGGACCGCGGTTTCCTTCGGCGATGGATCGGTCGTCATGATCGCCGCGGCGGCCGCGGCGTGTCCGTCACGCCCCAGGGCGCCGGCGGCCACCGCCACGCCCCGACGGACTTTCTCGGCGTCCAGCAGCAATCCGATCACCCCGGTTGAAGAGACCAACACCTGTTCCACCGGGCACCCGAGCGCCGCCGCCGTGTCGGCCGCCATCGCGCGGGAGACCGCGAGGCCTTCGGCTCCGGTGCAGGCGTTGGCGCAGCCGCTGTTGACCACGACGGCCGCGGCGGTGTCCTGCGACGTTCGGAGATGGTCACGGGTCACGACCAGTGGCGCCGCGACCGCGAGGTTGGTCGTGAAGATGCCAGCGACCCGGGCCGGCGGAGTCGAGCGGACCAGCGCCAAGTCAAGTCCCGATGTCTTGATGCCGCAGGCGACACCGGCGGCCTCGAAGCCCTCGGGTGCCGTGATGCCCCCCGGCATACGTTCCACCATGTGTTCAGACATCGCGCTCACCTGACTGGAGCGTGTCCAGGACCTCGGCCAAAATGCCGACCGCCTTGTCGATCTCCGTGTCCGACACCGTCAACGGCGGCAGCATCCGCACGACGCGGCCGGCGGTGCGGTTGACCAACAGTCCTCGTGCCAGGGCGCCCTCGACCACCTGTGCCGCGGTGTCGGCGGGCATTTCGAGGCCGCGCATGAGTCCGGCGCCTCGGATGTCGGTGATCACCGGATACCGTTGGGCCAGTGCGTCGAGCGCTCCGCCAAGCGTGACGCCAGCCTGGCGGACCCGCTCGAATCCGCCGTGTTCCATGGCCTCGAGAAACACGAGGGCGGCCCGGCACGACAGCAAGTTCCCACCATAGGTGGTGCCGTGGTCTCCGGGCGAGATCGCGTCGGCGACTCGCTCGCTCAAGAGGATGGCACCGATCGGCACCCCGGCGCCCAGCGCCTTCCCCAGCGACATCAGGTCCGGCTGCAGGCCAAGGGTGGCCGAGTGGAATGGCGCCCCGGTCCGCCCCAGCCCGCATTGGATTTCGTCGGCGATCAGGAGCGCCCCGCTCGTTCGACAGGCCTCCGTGAGGGCGTCGGTGAACGCGGGCGTCAGAGGCCAGACTCCACCCTCGCCTTGGATCGGTTCGACGATGATGGCGGCCACATCGGGACCGCAGGCCGTCGCGAGCGCGGCCGGATCGGTCGGGGAGACGAAGGTTACGTCCAGCAGCGGCTCGAAAGGCGCGCGATAGCCCGGCTCCCAGGTGGTCGACAACGACCCCAGGGTGCGTCCGTGAAACGACCGCTCCAGCGCCACAAAGCGGGCGCGAGGCTCACCACGGGTGTGCCAGTACCGCCGGGCAAACTTCAGGCACCCTTCGACCGCCTCGGTCCCGCTGTTGCAGAAGAAGGCTCGTGCGAGCCCGGAGAGCATGGCGAGTCGCCGACCGACTTGTCCTTGCAGCGGGTGAAAATACAGATTGGATGTGTGGACTAGCGTGCGTGCCTGGTCGGCCACCGCCTCGGCCAGGTCGGGGTTGGCATGTCCCAGCGAGGCGACACCCAGGCCGGACACGAAGTCCAGATACGGGCGATCGTCGGTATCAAAGAGATAACTACCCTCTCCGCGCGCGAACACGATCGGAATCCGTCTGTACACCTGTAGCAGGTGTTCGGCTTCAATTGCCTTGATTTGCTGCTCCTGCGTGGCCATGTCTCTCTACTCTGCGATCTCGTGTCGGCCGGTCAGATGTCCGCTGCCGGGTCGTTTGACTCGCTATTGTCCGCCGACCGTCGTCCCCGGGCACTCATCCAGGTTGGTCGTGTTCTTGCCGCTGACAATCCGCACCCTGGCCACCCCCCCACGGTGAGCCTCGCGGCACGCGATCAGTTTGGCGACCATCCCCGCGCTGGCTCGCCCATCCGCGACCAGCTGTTCCAGGAGGCCTCCGGTGATGGACGTGATGGTGTCGCCGTGTTCGTCGAGCACTCCCGCGGTACCGCCGGCGATGAGCAGCTGCTCGACGGACAAGCGTGCCGCCAGATGTCCGGCCAGGGTATCGGCGTTCACGTTCAGTAACTGTCCATCGGCATCAGCTCCGATGCTCGCGATGATCGGTACGAACCCGGCGTCACACAGTCGCGTGACCAGAACGGGCGCTTCGGTGCCGACCGGTTTCCCGACCCATCCGAGGTCCACCTGGGTGCCGTCGGCGGCCGTGTAGGTGTCGGCGCGCCGCACGGGCGAGACACCCGCGTCGGCGGCCGTCAGCCCGACCGCCGGGATGCCTGCGACACGCGCGGCCGCCACCAGCCGCGTGTTGACCCGACCGGCCAGCACCCCTACGACCACCTCCAGGGTGTCCGAGTCCGTCAGCCGCAGTCCGTCGACGGCGCGCTTGGCGATGCCCTTGGCGGCCATTTCCGCATCCACCTCCCGACCACCGCCATGGACGACCACCAGTGGGCCGGCGTCTCGGAGCCGATGCATGGCGCGAGCGACGTCTCTCCGTCCGGCCGCGTGTTCGAGGAGCTCACCGCCAAGTTTGAGGAGCACCCCGGCCCCGTGGGTGGTCATAACAGGCCAGCCGTTTCGTCCCACCCGAACGCCACGTTCAGGTTTTGCAGCGCCTGACCGGCGGCACCCTTGACCAGATTGTCGAGACACGAGACGAGCACCAGACGGCGAGAGGCGGCGTCGAACTTCCAGCCGATGTCACAAAAGTTGGTGTGAACGACGTGTTTGATTTCGGGAAGCGCGTCGCCTCTGATTCGCACGAACGGTGCGCTCGCGTACGCGCTGGCAAATGTCGCCGCGATGGCCGCGCCGTCTACATTCGGGCGCACTCGCACGTAGCTGGTGGCGAGAAGGCCACGGTCGAGCGGTACCAGGTGTGGGGTGAAGGTGACGGCCTGACGCAGCTCCTGCTCGATTTCCGCGCCGTGCCGGTGCCCCAGCACTCCGTAGGCCGCGACATTGCCGTGACACTCCGAGAAGTGTGTGCGTTCGGATGGTTTCTTGCCGGCGCCAGAGATGCCGGACTTTGCGTCAATGATCACGTCGCCGTCGACCAGGTTCGCGTCGATGAGCGGGCGGAGCGCCAGCAGGGCCGCCGTTGGATAACAGCCGGGACAGGCGATCAGTCGCGCCTCGACCAATTCACGACGGTAATGTTCCGTGAGGCCGTAGACGACCGGGGTCTCCAGATCCGGGGTCGCCGGATACCACTGGTGACGCAGGGTCCGATCGCGCAGGCGGAATGTGCCTCCGACGTCGAAGACCCGGACGCCTCTCGAGACCAGCGCCGGTCCGACCTCCGCCGCCACCGAGTCCGGCAAGGTCATGAACACGGCCTGGGTCTCGGCCGCCAGCTGGTCGAGCGACAGCGGCGTGATTTGACCGTCCCACACGCCAGTCAGTGCCGGCAGTGTTCGCGCGCCCTCAGTCGAGCCGGAGGCCATGGCCGTCGTGACGCGAATGAAGGGATGGCTGGCCGCCAGTCGAATGAGTTCCTGACCGGCATACCCGGTCGCGCCGGCGACTCCGATGGATACAAGTGCCATGAATATTTATACTCAGCGGAACGAGCTCCGACGCGTCAAGAGAAAACTGGGCCGTGCGTGGACGTTCGCGCGGTTGGTATTATACTTGGTGATGTATGATAATGCATAACACTGAATAACTATGAAGGCCTATCGCCAATCAGCCATTCTCGATCTGGTGTCGCAGCAGGACGTCCACAGCCAAGACGCCTTGCGTCGGCAGTTGGGCGCCCTGGGTATCACGGCCACTCAGGCGACGATCTCGCGCGACATCAAGGAACTCGGGTTGGTCAAGCGGGCGGCCGACGGTGCGTATCAGGCCGGTCAGGACATGGCTCGGTCGCAACTCGCGACTGGTGACCGGGTGCGCCGTGCGGTGGTGGACTCTCTACGACGCGCCGAGCGAGTGCAGCAATTGCTCGTTCTCAAGACCGACCCCGGACATGCGCAGTCGCTGGCGCTCGCGGTCGCCGGAGGTGGTGGGCACCGTGGCGGGGGACGACACCATCCTCGTGGTGACGCGGAACGAACGCAACGCCATCTCGCTGCACCGTCGGGTTGAGCAGTGGGCCAGGGCATAGGACCTGCGCAGACACCTTCCGGCACGGGTTCAGAGCTGGTTGTAGGGGAGCAAGAGAACTAATGGCACATTTGTGGTCCGGCCGGTTTGACGCGGCGCCAGACGAAGAGGTCTTTGAGTTTCAGTCGTCGTTCGCTTTCGACCGCCGACTGTTCGAGGACGACGTGAACGGGAGTCTGGCGTGGGCCGAGGGGCTCGCCCTGGCCGGCGTGCTCTCGGCCGAAGACGCGACGGCCGTCCGAGCCGCGCTGGAGGAGATTCGCCAGTGCGGCGTGACCGACCCCAGCTTTGTTGATGGCGACGACGAGGACGTGCATGCGTTCGTGGAACGCCAACTGATCGAACGGGTTGGCGATGCCGGGAAACGGCTGCACACCGGTCGGTCGCGCAACGAGCAGGTGTCTCTCGACCTCCGTCTGTATCTGCGACGCCGCATTGGCGTGATCCAGCGGGAACTCGTGGCATTGGTCGATTCGTTGGCCGGTCAGGCCGCGTCGGCCGGGCCGGCTCTGATGCCGTCCTACACACACCTTCGGCGGGCGCAGTGCTGGCCCACATCGCGGCCGTCCGGCGGGACTACGACCGGTTCGCGGCGGCTTTTGTCGAAGCGGACGCACTGCCGCTCGGATCCGGGGCGATCGCCGGGGCGAGCTATGCCATCGATACCGCCGCGTTGGCGCGCCGTTTGGGTTTTGCGCGGGTCGTCTCCAACAGTCTGGACGCCACCGCCGATCGTGACTTCGTCTCGACGTTCCTGCACGCCAGCGCATTGACGATGGTGCACTTGAGTCGGATGGCCGAGGATTTTATCATTTTTACCACCGAAGAATTCGCGTTCTTCGAGCTGTCGGACGCGGTCACGACCGGCAGTAGCCTGATGCCGCAGAAAAAGAATCCCGATCCGCTCGAACTGGTGCGTGGCAAGGCCGGTCGGGTGATTGGCCACCACAGTGGGTGGCTCGCTACGATGAAAGGACTTCCCAGCGGGTACAACAAAGACCTGCAGGAGGACAAGGAAGCCGTGTTCGACACCGACCGGACCGTGGCGCGGTCGCTGCGCGCGGTGACCGCCGTCGTCCGGTCGTTGCGATTGCACGACACGCGCACCGAGGCGGCGGCATCCGGTCTCGCGCTCGCCACCGACGTGGCCGATGTACTCGTGGCGAGGGGTGTTCCGTTCCGGGAGGCGCACGAAGTGGTCGGCCGCATGGTGCGGGACCTGCTCGCCGCCGAACGCGACTTCTCTACGATGACGGACGACGAGTGGCGAGGGTATCATCCCGCGCTCGACGCCGACGCGGCGAGCCGGATCACCGCCCGGGGTTCGGTGGAAGCCCGCCGTACACCGCAGTCGACGGCCCCCGCCGCGGTGGCGGCCGCTCTGGCCGATGCGCGGGCGTGGGTGGAGGCGTCAACCCCCGCGATCGATTAATCATCGTTTACGGAACGCGGAAGGAGTAGTAGAATAGCCCCACTGCGCTTCGCAGCCGCCGGGCAGCCTCCACACGGAGAAGATGCTGCCGCCTAGGCCGTTCGTGACCGACCCGCTGCGCAGCACAGTTCTTCTTCCTTGAAGCGACGGACTACGTGCTTCTCTGTTTTTATGACTCGGGCGTGTGTCTCCCGTGCCTGACGGCTCGCCACAGCCGCGACATAGCCGCTATTGGTCTGTCCTGATACCGACGTATGCACCCATCCACTGAATGGTCCCGCCACGTCTAACCAACCTATTGCTTGAGAGGGATTCATGGAGCAGCGCCAGGTCCGCCTGGGTGACGTTCTAGACGACTATTGCACGCGCGAGCGTCGCGTCACCAATCACGCCGTGGTCGCACTGGTAGGCAGCGAGGTCAAGTTGACTCGATGCACGACGTGCGACACGGAGCATCCTTACAAGGCGGCGCGGGTACCGCCTCGGCGCCAGACCAAGCTGGTCGCGGCGCTCTCCACCGCCAAGCCCGACGTCCCAGCCCCCGCCTTGCAGGGGGCGCACGCCAAGGGTGACGTCCAGGCCGAGGCCGAGACCGCGACCCCGACGGCGGCCTCGGTCGCCGTGCCACCGCCCGAGGTGGCGGAGTCGACCATCCCGCTGCGAATCGACTCGGTCCGGCGACCCCTCATACGCGCCACCCTTGCACGACCCGAGGGTACGCCGCCTCCGGTTCGCCAGGCTCCGGTGTTCACGATTCGTGAGAACAATGGTCGCGACGGCGCCGCCGACCGTGGGGGTGGGCAGGGTCGCAAAGGGCGGAGCGGCGGCCGGCCGGGCGCCGAGCCCAACGGCAATCGTGCCGAGGGGCATCAGGGCCAGTCCGCCCGACCTAACCAAGGTAAGAATGGCGCGAAGTCTCATCGGTCGCGAGGGGCGGGGAGCCGTCCCGACCGTTCCGAGCGACCCGATCGCGCGAACCGGAGCCAGTCACGCAGTCGCGGCAAGGGTCGTTCGCGTTAGCAGCCCGTGGTGGAAGCCCCGCGTCGCACCGAGGCGGGCGCTGGACCCGGCGAACAAGGCGAGAAGAGGGAGAATGCCGGCAGTATTCGACCGATGAACAACGTAGATCGACGGGATTCAGCGGCCGTCGAATGCAGCGAGACTTGCACCACGGGCTGCTGGTGTCGCACCCGGCCAACCAACTTCTGGAACGGCGGGGGCGGGAAACTCACGCGCTCGATCCAAATGCGCTGGTCGCCTGAATTCCTAAGCAAACCCTCCCCACGGCATTAGCCGGTGACCTCGATCCGACGCACCCGCGGCGCGCTGTTGCGGCTGGCGCTCAGCCGCCCCGCCGCCGTTCTGATCGGACTGGCGTTGCTGTTGCCGGCCGCGGCCACAGCCACCGGAGACTACACCTGGGAGAGTTGGGTGACCGACGGTCTGGGATTGATCCTGGGCGCGACCGGGGCCGCACTCGCCTTCACCGGTCTCGCCGGTCGGCGGCCGGACTGGATCGACCCCGACGAACCCCTCGAGCGGTAAGACCGTGTCCTGCTACAACTGCGATGGTGCTCCGGCGACCGGGCGGGGGTCCGGTTGGCTCGGCTTGAGTTCGTATTCCAAGATCTTGCGGTAGAGGGTACCGCGACTGATTTCAAGCACCTTGGCCGCCTGTTTCTTGTTCCATCCGAGCTGCTCCAGCACCCGCAGAATGTGGACCCGCTCAGCGTCGCGTAGCGAGGTCAACGGCTCGTGCGGTTTGACGACTGGAGTCTCGGCCGGATGCAGAAACTGCACGTCAGCCGCCCGGATCACGTTGCCGGGGGCCGACACGGC
>LWDU01041137.1_pt1 | contig 18473 bp, 20 predicted proteins | sample 727161 | NCBI WGS metagenome assembly LWDU01 (sample SAMN04566230, study PRJNA314399) | hydrothermal vent metagenome | isolation source: deep sea hydrothermal plume seawater | place: Mexico: Gulf of California, Guaymas Basin | collected 2004-07-11
TGAAAAAATGGAGGTATTGTCAAAAAATGGACTTTCAATTAAAATTGATTTGTCATTTCGATATATGCCAGTACAAGAAAAGATTGGATATTTGCATGATGAAATCGGGAGAGATTATCTAGAACGTATAATAAAACCTGAAATTAGATCAGTCACTCGTGAGGTTATTGGTAATTATTTGCCAGAAGAGCTGTATTCAACTAAGCGTGAAGCAATTGAAGATGAAATTGAAGAGCTTACTAGAATTAAAGTTGAGGCTAAGTATTTAACTTTAGATGCAATTTTGATTAGAGACGTTACATTACCTCTAACTCTTAGAAATGGTATAGAAAAGAAATTAGTTCAAGAACAAGAATCTTTAGAGTATGAATTTAAAATAGATAAAGCCAGAAAAGAGGCAGAAAGAAAAGAGATTGAGGCAAATGGTATTGCTAAATTTCAGCAAATTGTGAATAGAACTATTACGCCTCAACTTTTAAAATGGAAGGGGGTAGAAGCAACACAAGAAATTGCAAAATCTTCAAATGCTAAGGTAATTGTAATTGGTAATGGGGATGGTGATTTGCCTATTATTCTAGGAGGACAATAATATTTTGTATTATTGCGTTAATAAATATATTAATTAATTTTTAAAAAAGAAAAAATGAAAAAGATTACACTAATGTTGTTAGTAGCTATTGTTCCGTTTTTGAGCATGGCACAAAAAGGAAGTAAAGTTGAGTATATGATGATTAAAGGTATTGAAATCCAAATGAACAATGAATCTGCAGACCAGGCAGGAGATGTTAGAGAAATGGCATTAGGAAGTATATCTTCTGAAAATACAAAACTTATTGTTGCCTTTGATTATGGTGATCTAAGAAATGCAGAGGTCAAAGCAATGACGGGTAAAAGATTTAGAACAATGATGTCTGCAGTAAATACTGCTGCTGAGAAGGGATGGGAATTTATTAATTCAAATGTTATTTCAGCAGATAAGATGAAAATTCATTATTATTACATGAAAAGAAATAAAAAGAAATAAGTAGTTTATTTTTTTATGGTTTTTTAAAAGCTCTGTCGAAAGACAGGGCTTTTCTTTTATTGAAACTTTCCGTTTATCATTACTTTTTCAATTACATTGTTGCCAAAACTGTAATGTAAATAACCGTATGATGGAATAGGTTTTGTAATAAATAAATTTGCTTTTTTCCCAATTGCAATACTTCCTAATTCTTTTTCAGCACCCATTGCGTATGCTGTATTTATTGTGGTAGCATTTATTACTTCTTCTGGTGTCATTTTAAGTGTTATACACCCTAAGGAGGCTACAAAATTCATATTACCACTTGGGCTAGAGCCAGGGTTGTAATCGCTAGCCAATGCAACTGGTAAGCCTCTTTCCATCATTTCTTTAGCAGGACCGTATGGAATCCCTAAAAAGAAGGAACAAGAAGGTAAAATTGTTGGCATACAATTACTTCCTTTGAGTGCTTCATAGTCTTCATTAACCATTTTTTCTAAGTGGTCCACTGATAATGCTTCTAAATCCACTGATGCCTTTACACCACCAATAACATTAAACTGATTGACATGCGTTTTTGCTTTTATTCCAAATTTGTTTGCAGCCTCCAATAATCTCTTGGTATCATCAATAGTAAAATACCCTTCCTCACAGAAAATATCTACATAATCTGCTAATTTTTCTTCAATTACTTTTGGTAACATTTCATCAATTACTAAATCCATATACCCCTCTTTATTGTCTTGATACTCCTTTGGTAGGGCATGAGCTCCTAAAAAAGTTGCTTTTATGGTAACATCCGTATTTTCTTTTAGTCGTTCGATTACTCTAAGTATTTTGAGTTCAGATTCCAATGTTAAGCCATAACCACTTTTTATTTCAATAGCCCCAGTTCCCATTTGCACTAATTCGTTTAGGCGCATAAGTGCGTCTTCATATAACTCATCTTCAGAAGCGTTTTGTAATTTTTCAGCAGAATTTAAAATACCGCCTCCTTTTTCAGCAATTTCAGTATAGCTTAACCCATTTATTCTGTCTACAAACTCACCTTCTCGGCTAGCAGCAAATACTAGGTGAGTATGGCTATCGCAATAAGTTGGAAATACCATGCCGCCTTCTGCATCAATTACCTCAGTATCGTTCCAGTCTTCAATACCATTCCACTGGCCCATACTTCCAAAAGAGGTAATGAGTCCATTTTCAATCTCCACAAAGGCATCTTTAATCGTGTTGATATTTTTCATATCATTTCCAGCAACCCATTTTCTAGGGGTATCTTCTGTTTGGATAAGTTCAGCAATATTTTTAATAACTGTTTTCATAGATTTTTTTGATTGTGCGAAAATACAAAATTCACTTCAATCATTATTGTATATTTGCTCACTATGGGAAATACCTTTGGGAAGATTTTTAGACTGACTACTTTTGGTGAGTCGCACGGAAAAGCTATTGGAGGTATTATAGATGGTTGCTCAGCAGGCTTGGAATTGGATTTTGAAAATATTCAAAAACAATTGGACAGAAGAAAACCAGGACAATCTAAAATCACAACTCAAAGAAAAGAATCAGATACAGTAGAATTTTTATCAGGAATTTTTGAAGGAAAAACTACTGGAACACCTATTGGGTTTGTTATAAAAAATGAAGACCAAAAAAGCAAAGACTATTCCTATCTAAAAGATACTTTTCGTCCTTCTCATGCTGACTTTACCTATCAAGCAAAGTATGGAATAAGGGACTATAGAGGAGGAGGAAGGTCTTCTGCTCGTGAAACTGCTTGCAGAGTAGTTGCTGGAGCTATTGCACAGCAGCTTCTAATTATGGTTGGAGTTCATGTAAAGGCTTATGTTAGTGTAGTTGGTAGTGTGAAAATGAATAAGTGCCATAATGAGTTAGATTTATCTAAAGTTGACACTAATATTGTAAGGTGTCCTGATGCTGAAATTGCAGAGCGAATGATTGCTGAGATTGAACAGATAAGAAAAGAGGGAGATACCATTGGAGGAGAAATTACTGCATTAGCTACAGGTGTTCCTGCGGGATGGGGAGAGCCAGTTTTTGATAAATTACATGCTGAAATAGGAAAAGCTATGCTCTCTATAAATGCCGTTCACGGCTTTAAATACGGATTTGGTGGAGTGGATATTTCTTCTAGTAGAGGGAGTAAGGTTAATGATAGTTTAGTTGATGAGAGTGGTAAAACAAAAACAAATTACTCTGGCGGAATACAAGGTGGTATTAGCAATGGAAATAATATTTATTGTGAAGTGGCCTTTAAGCCAGTGGCTACCATTATGCAAAAACAAGACACTATAGATAAAGATGGTAATATAGTTGAAATAAAAGGAAAAGGTAGGCATGACGCTTGTGTGGTGCCAAGGGCAGTAACTATAGTAGAAAGCATGATGGCACTTACTTTAGTAGATACTTATTTAAGGAATAAAGCGCATAAAATATAGAATTATGAAACGAATTTTCTTATTAATTTTTATGTGTAGTTTTTTAAGTTTTTGTTCAGAAAAAACTACTTATAAATGCACAATTTGTGAAATGAGTTTTGAAGAAAAAGACAGGAGTGATAAATGTCAGGATTGGTGCGAGAATCATCATTCTTGCAATGTCGAAATAATCAGCCATTCAATTAAATAAAATATGAAAAAAATAGCACTACATTGGAAAATAATAATCGGTATGGTTTTAGGGGTGATTTATGGCCTAATCGCTAATAAACTAGGTTGGATAAGCTTTACTAATGATTGGATAAAACCTTGGGGTGTTATCTTTGTTAATCTACTAAAATTAATTGCAGTTCCTTTGGTATTTGCTTCCCTTATAAAAGGGGTTGCTTCTTTATCTGATATTGCCAAACTCTCCCGTATTGGAGGTAAAACCATTGCTCTTTATCTAACTTCTACCGTAATAGCGGTTACTATTGGTTTACTACTTGTAAATACAGTAAAACCCGGAGAAGGTTTTGATATGAAATCTATTCAGCTTAGTGAAAATACTCAAACAGGTGCTAATAAAAAAATTGAAGATGCAAAAGAAGTAAAACAGGAAGGACCTCTTCAGTTTGTAGTGGATATTGTGCCAACAAATATTTTTTCTGCATCCAGTAATAATCGTAATATGTTGCAAGTGATTTTCTTTGCTATTTTGTTTGGTATTGCTATGATAATGTTGCCTAGCGAAAAAACAGTACATGTAAAAGGTTTTTTTGATGGAATAAATGATATTATCCTTCAAATTGTAGATTTAATCATGCTTGCAGCACCTTATGGGGTATTTGCTCTGCTAGCAGGTTTGGTGGTTGATTTTGGGGCAAGCTCTTCTTTATTTATTGCTTTGGGTAAATATTCCGCAACAGTTATCGTTGGCTTACTACTTATGATTTTAGTAGTTTATCCAATTATTTTAAAGCTATTTACAAAAATAAAGTATGTTGATTTTTTCAAAGGAATTTCTCCGGCACAGATGTTGGCTTTTTCCACAAGCTCTTCTGCTGCAACTCTGCCAGTTACTATGGAAAGATGTGAGGATCATTTGGGTGTTTCTAAAGAAGTTTCTTCTTTTGTATTGCCTTTGGGTGCTACTATCAATATGGACGGAACATCTCTTTATCAAGCGGTAGGGGCTGTATTTATAGCGCAAGCTTATGGAATTCCATTGGATCTTCCTGCGCAACTAACCATTGTGCTCACAGCAACATTGGCGTCAATTGGAGCTGCTGCAGTTCCAGGGGCCGGTATGGTGATGCTGGTAATTGTATTAGGAGCAATTGGAGTTCCAGTTGAAGGACTAGCCCTTATATTTGGAGTCGATAGAATCTTGGATATGATGCGAACGGTTGTAAATGTAACTGGAGATGCAACTGTAGCAACAGTGGTTGCCTCTACAGAGGGGCAATTAAACCCAGTTTCTGACGCTGAATTAATGAGTTAAATATGAGAATTTTTCTACTTCTTTCTTTTCTTCTTTCTTTTTCAACTGCTTATGCTCAATACTGTTTCCCTGAGAAAAGGAAAGAAAAAAAACTAGTTAAGAAAATTGAAAAGAAAATTGAGAAAAGAGCTTTTTATGTTGCATGGGATGCACTGAGAAATACGAATGATTATGCTGTTTTTCTGTCTCTAAAATCAGAAGTGCTTTGGCTAAAATCTGAGTTTTTTAATGCTGAAACAGAGGCTTTAAAAGCTATAGATATTTGTCCTGAAAATTTTCCAAAAGCGTATTATTTTTTAGGAGAAATTGCTTTTAATAGAAAGGACTATTTGAATGCGGATTTATACCTGAAAAAAAGTATAGAATTAGGGATTGCCGATCCTTATTATTCAGATGCAGTAAATTTGTATTCTAAAGCCAAGGTTATTGCTGAAATTATTAATAATCCTGTGTCATTTAATCCTAAAATTGTAGAAGGAATTTCCACTCAATTTGATGAGTATTTGCCTATTATTTCTCCTGATCAGGAAATGGCTTTTTTTACTAGACGCTCTGATAAAAAAAGTTTGCAATCCATAACAGTTACTACTATTGAGGAGTTTATAATGAGTCAAAAAATAGATAAACAATTTAAAGTAGGTAGTCCTATGACTTACCCTTTTAATTTAGAAAGTAATGAAGGAGGAGCTTCCATTACTATTGACAATAAAATATTGTATTATACTAAATGTATCCGCAATGAAGAAGGCTATAATAATTGCGATATTTATTATGTTTTTAATCATAATGGAGTGTGGTCAGCAGTGCAATCGTTTTCTGATAATATTTCTCAACCTACTACTTGGGAGTCACAGCCTACAGTATCATCAGACGGGAAAACCATAATTTTTGCTAGTGATAGAAATGGGGGTTATGGAAAAATGGATCTATATGAAATTAATTTAATTGATGAAAAATGGACAGCTCCCAAAAATTTAGGATCAAATATTAATAGTAATGAACATGAAAAATCTCCTTATTTGCATACGGATGGAAAAACCTTATTTTTTGCGTCTACTAATTTCCCTAGCTTAGGTGGTTTTGATGTTTTTTATTCTAGAAAGGATAGTTCAGGACTTTGGCAGAAGCCCATAAACATAGGTTACCCTATCAATACAGTTGCTGATGAAATATCTCTTTTTGTGAGTACGGATGGAAATAGGGCTTATTTTGCTTCTAATCAATTACAAGGAGTTGGAGGTTGGGATATTTATTCTTTTGCCTTGCATGATGCCGCTAAGCCGAAACGAGTATTGTTTTTAAAAGGCGAACTAATGGATGAGAATGGAATGGTTTTAAAGGATGTTGAATTGGAGATAAAAAATATAAATACCAATGAGATTACAACTATAAAAGTAGAATCAGGCACTTATGTTTCTTCTTTAACTTTAGCTAAAAATGATGACGTATTAATTACAGTAAAAAAAGAAGGTTTTGCTTTTAATTCAACCTATGTTTCTGCTGAAGACACTGCTTTTGCTTCTCCAGCAGCTTTAAATATTGAGTTAGAATCTTTAGAGGAGGGGAAGTCATTTACAATTGAAAATATTTACTTTAGGCATAATTCTTATCAGATAAATTCTGTAGCCAGGCAAGTACTTATGGAGTTTGCAGCTTACTTAAAGTTGAATAAAGATTTAGTGATTGAAATTAATGGTTTTACCGATAATATTGGAGCGGCTAATGATAATCTTTTGCTTTCAGAAAATAGAGCTAAGGCAGTGTATGGTCTGATTACTTCTAGTGGTGTTTCTGCTAGCGGACTTAGTTATAATGGTTATGGTGAGCAGTTTCCCAAAGCAGATAATGCTACTGAAAAAGGGAGAGCAAATAATAGAAGAACAGAGTTCAAAATTATTAGGCAATAAAAAACCCTGCAATTGCAGGATTTCGGTATTAAATATGTTAATGAAATTATCTAATTTCTTTAATTCTTGCTTTTTTACCAGTTAATTCTCTTAAGTAGAAAACTCTCGATCTTCTTACTTTACCTTTCTTGTTTAATTCAATTTTTTCAATTAAAGGTGAATTAATAGGGAAAATCCTTTCCACACCTACTGAGTGTGAAATCTTTCTGATTGTAAAAGTTTCAGTTGCTCCACTTCCTTTTCTTTGGATAACATCTCCTTTGAAAAATTGAGTTCTTTGTTTCTCTCCTTCTTTAATTGTGTAGTAAACTGTAATATTATCTCCTGCTTTAAAGTTTGGTAATTCTTTTGTTGTAGCAAGTTCTTTTGCTATAGTTTCAGTAATGTTCATCTTTCTAATATTAGGTTGCGAAATCGGTTTGCAATGTTACGGATATTTTTTTATTTAATTATCCTAAGAGACAAACAATTTTACTCAGATAGATCAGGTCTTTTTTCTTCTGTTTGTTTTATAGCTTCTTTCTCTCTCCATTCAGTTATAAGCTTCTTATTTCCAGATAGTAATATATCAGGGACTTTCCATCCTTTGTAGTTAGATGGACGGGTATAGATAGGAGGGGCAAGTAAATTATCTTGAAAAGAATCGGTAAGTGCAGAAGTTTCATCTGAAATTACTCCAGGAATTAATCGTATTACGGCATCTGAAAGTATGGCAGCCGCCACTTCACCTCCTGTAAGCACATAGTCGCCAATGGATATTTCTTTGGTGATTATATGCTCTCTAACTCTTTGGTCAATTCCTTTGTAGTGTCCGCACAATAAAATTAGGTTGCTATGGGTCGATAAAGTATTGCAGATTTGTTGATTTAGTGTTTCTCCGTCAGGGGATAGGTAGATTATTTCATCATAGTCTCTTTCTGCTTTTAATTTGCTTATGCAGGCATCAATAGGTTGTATGCACATCACCATTCCAGCTCCTCCGCCAAATTGATAATCATCAACACTTTTCTGTTTGTTAGTGGAGTGATCTCTTAGGTTATGAATTTTAAGTTCTGCTTTGCCGTTTTCTTGCGCTCTTTTTAAAATTGAATATTCAAAATAAGATTCAAAAAATTCAGGAAATAATGTGATTATGTCAATTCTCATTTTGCAAAATTACAAAATCATATTGGTTTTGAAAGTAGTGCTTTAAAATACTAAAAAACAACCATGACAGGATGTCATAGTTAATTTATAAAATCAAGTTAATCAAAATATTATATAATACAATATAAATTAATAATTTAATATTAATTTTGAATTAAATTTTTGACTCAGGCTAAGTTATTTTTTTTGAAATTGGCCGAAAATTGCTAACAATTGTTGATATTTATTATTTGATAAGTTATTGTTTGTGTATCAAAATATCATATCTTCAACCCACTAAAATTAAGCAGTATGTATAAATTATTTTTTGTTAGTTTCTTTATGTTTTTGCTTTGCATTAATGCAAATTCTCAAACTTCAGACACTATTAATTTAAGCACTTTAGAGCAACAATTTAGCGATTCAATAGCGCTTCTGAATGAACAAAAGGAACAACACTTTAGTGATTCAATAGCGTTCCTAAATGAACAAAACAAACAATTGAAAGCTTCACGAGATGCTTACAATACTGGATTATTATTGTTGGAAAATGAGAATTATATTGATGCAATTGATTATTTTACGAATGCCATAATAATTGATTCTGTGTTTGTAGCTGCTTATTTAAGTAGAGCAAAATGCTATCAGGGATCAAATGATGAATTGGCAATTGCAGATTATAGAACTGCTTTTTCTTTGGATTCTACAAACTTGCAGCCTTTGTATTCGGTAGCAGCTTTGCAATTAAGATTAGATAAAATACTTGCAACACAGACTTATCAAACTATTATTGCCTTCAATAAAGCTGAACATAAAGCTTATAGTCAATTGGGAGTAATTGCTTTTTTAGTTAAAGACTATAAAGAGGCAGAACAATTATTCACACAATCATTAACCATTAATAAAGATGCATATACTTTAAATGATAGAGGGAGTTGCTATCGTAAATTAGAGCAATTTGATACTGCAATTCAGGATTACTTAGCAGCTATTGTTTTAAATAATAATTTGGCATTTGTATATAATAATTTGGCTAGTGTTTATGCTAAGCAAGGTGAAACTGAAAAAGCATTAAGTTATTATGATTTAGCAATTTCAAAAGATGTAAATTATGCTTTGGCTTATAATAATAAAGGAAGTATTTTATTAGAAAATAAAGAATATGATAAAGCAAATTTGGCTATTGAAAAAGCATTAATTGCAAATGCTGAATATGCTCCTGCATATAATAATAAGGGTGTTATTCATCATCAGTTTAAAAGATACAATGATGCAATTGCGGATTTTAACAAAGCAATTAAGCTAGATAAGAATTATGCAAAAGCATATTTGAATAGGGGTATATCTAGACAAATGGTGCGTGATGAAGATGGTGCTTGTTTGGATTGGAACAAAGCGAAAGAATTGGGAATTATTATGGTAAAAAAATATTTAGAGAATGATTGTGAGTAATATTAATAAGAAAAATCTATTATTGACGTATCTATTTTTATTGACTAATCTTATTTTTTCACAAGATATAGAGTTTAAAAATTCAAATTTCAAAGAAGATAAACAAGGATTAAAATTAGCAAAAGAAAATTTAGCAATTGCAGATGATTTTCGTGAAAATGGTGTGCAAAAAATACTTGCAATGCAAGATGCAACAGTAATTTTTAAAAAAGCTATCTTTAAATATCAAAAAGCTCAAAACTTTAATCCTAATAATGCTGAATTGAATTATAAAATTGGCAGTAGTTTATTGTTTACTAATAAAAAAAAGGAGGCTTATAGTTATCTGAAAAAAGCGAAAGAGTTGAATACTGATTTACCTTCTGATTTTTTATTTTATTATGCTATGGCTTTGCAGTTGAATGGAGATTATGTGCAAGCAATTGAGCAATTTGAGCAATTTTCAGCAACTGTCAAGAGAAAGGTGTATGAACTTTTTGAAGTATTTACTAAAAAATATATAAAAGAATGTCAGGGTGCAAATGAGATTTTGGTTACTGACCATAGAATTTGGGTGGACAATCTTCCTATCAACACTGAACATGATGAATGGAGTCCTTGTTTGAGCGCGGATGGTGAGTTACTAATTTTCACTTCAAATCAGCCCAATGAAAATAAAGTGAATGAATATGGTATGTACGATCAGAATATTTATTATGCTAATTTAAGTGCCAGAAAGTTTCATGAAGTATTGCCAATTTCAGAATTGAACACTGAAAATAATGATGTTTCAGGAGGGCTTTCCTATGATGGGCAAAGGCTACTAATTTTTAAGGAAGAAGATGGAAATACTGATGTGTTTGAATCGAAATTAAGCGGTATAACATGGGGAATGCCAACTCGAAAAATGGGAGAGAAATTAAGGGGTGGAAATACGGATGGAAATGAAACATTTTCCTCCTTTGACCCTCCAGATGTAAAGGTATATTATATTACTGATGGAGGATATAGTGGCAACAAAAATATCTATTTTTCAGGGGTAATGAATAGAGAGCGAAATTTATGGGGAAAAGGCCAGAGTGCTGGACATGAGATAAATACTAAGTTTCAAGAAGGCTCAGTCTATATTCATCCTGATGCAAAAACAATGTATTTTTCTTCACAAGGACATAATACGCTTGGTGGCTATGATATTTTTGTTTCCTATGTTGATGATTTAGGACATTGGGGAGATCCAATTAACTTGGGTTATCCAATCAACACTCCTTATGATGATTTGTTTTACAGCGCTACTGCTAGTGGGCGATATGCTTATATTGCCTCTAATAGGACTGGAGGCAAAGGAGGTTTGGATATTTATAGGGTAACCTATTGGGGAGCTGATAAGCCAATGACTTCAGATGTTCAAGATCAGCTGATGGCAAGTATTGCAAAACCTGAAAGTGATAATACAATTGCTGAACCTATAATTGTTGAAGAAAAATCATTAACTGTTTTTAAGGGAAAAGTAATTGATGCAATTACCAGAAAACCTATTGAGGCAGCAATAGAAATTATTTTAAATAAAACAGGAAAAATTTACACTTCATTTCATTCAAATAGTGCCACCGGAAAGTTTCTGTTGTCGCTTCCGGCCGGAGCTAATTACGGGATTTCTGTGGTTGCTGATGGTTATTTATTTCATTCAGAAAATTTTGATTTACCAAAAGGAGATGGGTTTAATAGTATAACTAAAGATATTGAGTTGAAAAATATAAAAGTGGGTAATAATATAACGCTCAGAAATGTATTTTTTGATACAGGAAAATGGGAGGTTAAAGCTGATTCTTATTCAGAATTAGAGCGTTTGGTTATGCTGCTGAATGATGTTTCTACACTAAAAATTGAGATTTCAGGACATACAGATAATGTTGGCTCAACATCCTTTAATGAGTTGCTTTCGCAAAAACGTGCTGATGCTGTAGTAAAGTATTTGCTAGCGAAGGGAATAGATAAAAAAAGATTGTCAGCAAAAGGTTACGGACAGTCTAAACCGGTTCATTCTAATGAAACAGATGAAGGAAGAGCAGCTAACAGAAGAACCGAATTTGAGATTATTGAAAACTAATTCAATATAATTTTCTGAGTTTTTTCAGCTGATGTAAGAATATAAACCCCAGTCTTTAAATAAGAAATATTTGTTGAATTCCTATTTGTTGTTAAAACTAGTTTTCCATTAATATCATATACATCCACAGTTTTTTTTGTTTTAATTGTTTTGGTTGCCGAGTTGAATGTAAAATCATCTTTTACAGATAAATCATTGATAGCATTAACTATTTCTTCATTTACAGCAAGAGAAGTTGTAAATACATTATCTCCATTATTATTTCCATTATTATTAGCAAAGAGAAGTGCTGCATAAAATATTGTACTGCCACTAGTATTAGTGGAAGCGGTCCAATCCATTGACCAGTTCTTAGTTGTGTTTCCACTATTCCCTGCAGTTTTATGTGTAACTGCTGTGTTATTTGTACCAGTAGCAAATTTTGTCTCTATAGAATTAGTGATGAAAAAGGTTCCTGCCTTACCCAACATAGCGTTTTCTGCAGTTAGCTCAAACCCAAATTTTGTACAGTTTGTTTTTATTCCTGTAAGTGTAATTGTATATGTGCTACCTATACTATATCCTGAAGCAGGAATATTTGTTGTAATAGTAGCAGTTCCTATTCCTGAGTTAATAGTTCCTGAATGACAGCTTGTGCAGTTTTGTCCATCCATTGGAGAATTAGTTTTCTCTCCTGGAGAACCGTCTTCCTTTGTGTTGGAAGTTGTTGGATAAAAGAAGATCGCTAATCCAATACAAATTGGGATGAAGAGTAAAGATTTTTTCATGGGTTCGTATTTTTAATTTAAGCAAATATATAAATATGATTTTTATCGAACTTATGCTTTAGTTTATTTAGTGTTTTTTTGTAAATTTGTAACAATTCTACAATTATGAAGATTAGCAGTAAAATAGAAATATTAGTTAGTTTTTCTTTATTTTGTTTTGTACAATCAAATGCACAGATTGATGTAATAATACGACTAATGATCATAGTTTAAATCATGAACTAATTGATGAATTTTATGAGAGCACATCTTCTGATTTCCATTTTACTGAGAATAAAGGGTAGTTAATATCAAGTGTTAAGTATCATTGTAAATTACATATTGGTGATATTTTTTTAAGGACAGCCAATTTAGTTTTGATCTTTTTTCAGCTGACTTTAGAAGGTCATTGCTGGTTATTATTCATATTACTGACAAACTTGGAGTAGATCATAATGTAAAAGGGAAAGCGTTACTCAATTAATTAATATATTTGCATCTTAAAATTTGAAAAAAATACAAGAATGAAAAGACTATTATTTATTTTTTTAGCAATTGCGGTAATTTTTGCTGCTTGCAAAAAAGAGGAAGAAACGCTAACTAATAATACTGCAAATAATTATGCTTTTTCGTGTAAAATAGATGGAGCTGATTTTACTGATAATAACCCTGTAGCTACTATAGATCCCTCTACAAATATTTTTACACTTGTTGCGAGTAATGGTTCTGATGAGGTTATAATTTATATTTATAATTTTTCTAATAGAACTGAAGGTGAGGAGATTTCCTTGAATGCTACGAATAGAGTTTATGTTAATTTAGGTACAGATTTTTATTCTACCACTATAGCAAATAACTCAGTAGGTGGTAAGCTTACTTTTTCTGAAATAGGAAATTCAATATCAGGAACATTTAATGTCATATGTGCGAATGATCAATCTGCACTTGTAATCATTACTGAGGGTGAATTTGTTGATGTTGCTTATTAATGTCTGAAAAATCAAAAATATTAGGCGTACAAGAGATTGATCAAAAAATAAAGAGATTAGCTTGGCAGTTGTATGAAAATAATGTGTCTGAAAAAGAGATTATTGTTGTGGGAATTTCAGAAAGAGGCTTAATTCTGGCAAAGCAATTAGTGGTTTTTATTCAGGAAATATCAAAGATAAAAACTAAGTTAGCGCACTTGGAGCTAGATAAAGATAATCCATACAACAAAGAGGTAACTTTGAATTTGGAAGAAAAAGAATATGCTGAAAAAGCAGTAATACTTGTAGATGATGTTTTGAATTCTGGGAAAACCTTAATGTATGCAGCTAAGCACTTTTTAACAACTCCTTTAAGTAAATTATCAACTTTAGTTTTAGTGGATCGTAACCATAATCGATACCCTATAAAAGCTGATTATATTGGCCTGTCATTAGCGACCACTTTACAGGAATACATTAATGTTGAACTAAAGGGTGCGAATAAGGGCGTTTATCTCTCTTAAAATTTCAGCTTTATTTTTATCATCTACGAGTATAGTATGCTGTGCTAATTCATAAAAAGAACTTCTATTTTTAAGTTCTTTTTTTAGATATAATTTTAATTCTTCATTAGTAATATTAGCAATTAATGGTCGGCTTTGTTTATTGTCTTTTAGTTGATTGTACAAGTGATTAGCAGAAGCTTTTAAATAGATGCTTATTCCGTTACTATTTATAAGTTCCATATTATTGTTATGAATGGCTAAACCACCTCCACAAGCTACAATTCCTTTCCTATTGTATTGTTTTAAGAGTTCAGTTTCCAACATTCTAAAATATAATTTGCCCTCTTTCTTGAAAATTTCAGCAATGCTTCTTTTTTCTTGTTGCTCAATCTCAAGGTCAGTATCCAAAAAAGGGAGTTGCAACTGCTCAGCTAATAGCTTAGCAAGAGTTGTTTTCCCTACTCCCATAAAACCAATAAGATAGACCATAAATAAGCTGTATTTCTAGTGTTCAAATAAACAAATTTTATTGTAGTTTTGGCTTAAGATTTAGCATAGATATTCTTGTTAAAATTATTTTACAAAACTGTTTCTGATTAAAGAAAAGTAATATATTTGCAGCCGATTTTTAATGACCTGGTAGCTCAGGTGGTAGAGCATCTCCCTTTTAAGGAGAGGGTCCTGGGTTCGAGCCCCAGCCAGGTCACCAAAAACAAAAAGATCCCGCATTAGCGGGATTCTTTTTTATGTATTTTTGCAAGTGTTATATCGCCCAGGTGCTGAAATTGGTAGACAGGCATGATTGAGGGTCATGTGTCCTACGGACGTGCGGGTTCGACTCCCGCTCTGGGCACTTTTACTCAGTTTTTAGAACTTTTCTATTATTAATAATATAGAGCCCTTTAGGTAAATTAGCAAAGGAACACGTCCATTCTCTACCCAATACATCATATATCTTGTTATCTACCTTATTATAAGGTGCTAGTTCTGTAATCCCTGTTGGATTACCTTGGGTACTAAACATTACCCATGAGAATGTATTTTGGTCATATATTAATGAATCGCAATCTGTACAAAATTCATATTGTCCTCCTGAATAAACATAAGAATCATAACAAACTTTAATTGTATCTGTTTGCTGTATCAATTGAAAATACGCAGTCATACCTTCTTCATTATAACAAGTTGATGAATTACATACTGACCATAATACTTCTATTGAATCTACTGGCATGCTATTCCACATTGCTGAAGTATCAAATGACACGTTAAATGCCTGGCCTTGTCCTAACGTATATCCTAATGAATCACAGAAAGGATTTTGTGCTTGAGTTTGTAGTCCAAGCACGACTAATAATACTAATAGTAATATTTTTCTCATAATTCTATCATTTTTTGTTTGATAATGCAAATATATATATATAGTTTAATAGAAATCATTATACTATACAGTAAGTTTTTTGTGTATTCAGGTATTATTTATCCTCCTGCTCTTTTGTAATTATAGCCTTCTTTCTGTAGTATTTCCATTACTTTATCTCTCACATCTCCTTGTATAATTATTTCTCCATTTTTAGCACTACCACCTACACCACATTTAGTTTTTAATAGTTTGCCTAAAGCTTTCAGATCTTGAGTGTTTCCTGCAAAACCTTTAATGATAACAGCAATTTTCCCTGCTCTATGCTTATCAATGCATACTTTTAAGTGCTGATTAGTATTAGCTAAAGTTTTCATTCCCTGATTTTCGTATTGGTACTTAAAATTAGGGTTAGTTGAGTACATAACTCCTTTTCTGTTTTTCTTATTCTTTGCCATCTGGCATTAGTATTTTTAAGGATTTTGGTATTACTTTTATCTCAACAGGATTACTGGTTTTGTAGGGTTCGCCATCCAAGTGCAATAAGGTGTTTTTAGCACTTATTTGCATCTGCCGGCATTTTATTATTTCTACATATTTTGATAGGTGTGCTTTTCCAGTAGCAACTTTTAGTAAGAAGAAAGGGATTTGCCATCTAGGAAAATTGTTGACAATGACAAAATCAATAAGCCCATCTTTTATGTCAGCCATTGGCAAAATTCTAGCATTATTCCCGTATTGGCTAGCATTGAAACAGGAAATTATATAGGCAGTAACTTTTCTTTCTATACCCTTGTATTTAATAGTGTACTCCTGCGGTTTATAACTAAGTTCCTTTAAGATAATTTTTACATAATTAATTAATCCCCGCACCTTTAAAGTAGCAAATAGATTGGCAATATGAGCATCAAAGCCAATTCCTGAAATATTCACAAAAGGAGCGCCATTTGCAGTGCATGAGTCTATAGTTTCAATTTTGGCACCTTTCAGTTGTACGATTGCTTTTTCAGCTGTACGATCCATACCAATATGATAAGCAAAGCCATTTCCAGAACCACAAGGGATTACACCCAAAGCAGTTTTTGTATTTACTAATCCAATTAAACATTCATTTACTGTGCCATCACCGCCTACAGCTATAACAGCATCAATATCATCTCTTACTGCTTCTGAACTCAAGCTTGTTGCATCCTCACTTTTTTGAGTGTAGACAATATCATAATTATCTAAATGTTTGGCAATAGTATCTTCAATTCCTTTTTGCTTTCCTGTGCCTGCTATTGGGTTGATGATAAACCTAATTTTCATAAGTCAATCTATTGTTCTTCATTCTAAAATTATAATCCTGTTTTATGGCTTTTAGTAGTTCAATATTCTTTTGATTAGCACTAGTTTTTTTGTTTAAATCCCAACTGCTAAAAGCAGGATACTCCTCCAATTTATTATTAATTAATCCTTCATCAGTAATAAAGTAATAATTATTATTGAGCTTACTTATAGCCCAACTTTCTTTTGACAACATAGATTTTCCAAAGGCCAAATAGGGCTTATTGTAATGTATTTGCTCTAGTAATGTAGGCATAATATCAATCTGTTGCACAATATTGTTGTTTACTCCCTTAAGGATTCCATCTCCTTTAAAAAGTAAGAGAGGAATTGCATATCTTCCGATTCTATTTTTGTATTTTTTATCATAACTTAGCCCTGAGGTGTGGTCAGCTGTAACGATAAAAAGGGTATTTTTATACCAATCTTCATTTTCTATACTTTTGAAAAATTGCTGCAAAGCATAATCTGAATATTGAATGGTTTCCAATATATCTATTTTGTCATGGTTGTGCTCATAATCCTTAGGTAATACATAAGGAGGGTGAGAGCTTAAAGAGAAAAAAGTAGTAAAGAAAGGTTCTTGTTTTTTGTTTAATTCTTTGGAAAAATACTGCATAAATGGGACGTCAAAAATTCCCCAACTACCATCAAAATCAGCATTGTTATTATATTCTTCCATTCCATGATATTCCTGAAATCCTGCTTTTTGGTTAAAGCTATAAAAACCCATAGTTCCTCTTAATCCTCCGTGAAAAAAAGAAGTATTATACCCCTCCTTATTAAGGATAGAAGCCAAGCTTTCAATTTTGTTTTGGGCATAATTGGAAGTGATAAAAGGATTGTTCATTAAAGCAGGGATAGAGGTTGTAATTGCCGGTAGTGCTTCTATGGATTTTAATCCATTGGCATAGGCATTATTAAATACTATTCCTTGCTGCATTAGGCTGTCCAAAAAAGGAGTGTGACTTTCCCCCCCATTGTAATAACCCACAAATTCTTTTGAAAAACTTTCAAGAATGAGAATAACAATGTTTTGCTTATTGATTGGCTGGGTTTGAGGAAGATGAATAGGAGAATAAATAGTTGTTAAATCTTCCTTTTTAAAATAATTATATTCCACTAAAGGTTTTTCATCAAGCGAATGTAAAATACAGAAAGGCGTGTTTAAAATTAAGGAGGTATTTTGAGAACCACTTAACTCTCCTGCATTTATGGGTTTTATCGGCTTTAGTTGCAATCCTCCTCTGGCGGAAACAATAAAGATGCCACTAGCAAAAACTAAAATCAAAAGTTGTTTACTGATGGGTTTTATTTTTAAAGCAAATTTTTGCTTAGGCAGTTGCTTTATTTTAAAAAGCAAATAAACCTGAAGAATTGAAAAAAGCGTAATTGGCCAATAATCTTTCAAGTATTGAGGAATAATATTTTTAGCATCACTTCCTAAGCTCATTATTTGAAAAAAGTCAGTAGTTGAGCGTTTCTGGGTAAATTTAAAATATTCAATATCTATATTATTTAGTAGTAAAAATGGAATATTTACTGCATAAAAAAGCCAATTTGTGAGCTTGTGATAGTAATGATGAGTTCGTAAATTATGCGGTAAAAACAACATAACAAATAGAGGAATATTAATATAAACTAAGGCAGAAATATCAAAGCGCAAACCTTCCAGAAATTCTAAAAAATAGTGTAAGTCTATTGTTTCGCTATTATTCAGGTAGAAATAAATTCTACTAGCAGTGTACATCCCTAGTAGAGTAAGTAATCTATTACAGTAAGTAAATAAGTATTTCATTAACGATCACAACAGTTTCCGTTATTGCAATTTTTGTCTTTTTTTGTATATTTTTTAATTAAGTATACTAGTGCTAATCCTAAAATTACAGCTACTGAAATATCTTGCCAATCCATCTTTTAAATTTTTAACAAAGTAAAGAAAATATTAAGTAGTTTTGGCACCAAATAAAATCAAAGATGCAATTTAACAGAAAGGGAATATCGGATGATGAATTAATAGCTTTGTATAAATCTATTATTACACCAAGATTG
>LWDU01036677.1_pt1 | contig 18453 bp, 12 predicted proteins | sample 727161 | NCBI WGS metagenome assembly LWDU01 (sample SAMN04566230, study PRJNA314399) | hydrothermal vent metagenome | isolation source: deep sea hydrothermal plume seawater | place: Mexico: Gulf of California, Guaymas Basin | collected 2004-07-11
AAATCAAGTGATTCACGGCTTGAATCACCTCTTCCTTTTCGAGGTTGCCGGATGTTAAAAGTTTTTTTGTAAGTGATTCCAAAACAGGAGGCATGTTACCGATCCTTTTGAGAGCTGTCTAGGGATTCCCCACTTTTGATCCGTTGAATTTGGCCCGCGAAATAGGAGCAGGAGCGCGAAGAAATGGGTGGTGAGAGCTGCCCCACAATTCGGCTAATTGTAAGATCAATCAGGCCAACGGATTTGCTGCTTGGGTCTCGCGAGTTACTCTCCGAATCCAAAGCGGCGACTTCGTCGCACGCAGTCCAAAACCTGCCGGAATATCAGAGCTATTCGGACAAACGCGTCAGCGGTATGGACTGCGTCGACGAGTTCAACGAAGTCGCCGCTTTCGGTTGGATGACCCGTTAACACGAAAGCGCTCTCCAATTTTATACTTCTTGCCTGATTCCTGTTATCTATTTTGAGATTTCCAAAACATCAAAATTCCAGCAGATTCTGGCAATCAGGTGCATCCTATGGCATTGCAGACACCAGAAATTCTATCTATCGATACTAGCGAACGATTTGAAAAAACCGTCCGACGAGTTGTCTCGATTCTTAGCTCAGGTGGGGTAGTGGGTCTTCCTACCGAGACCGTATATGGTCTGGCGGCTGACGCCACTAATGAGACCGCGGTTCGCTCTTTGTTTGAATTGAAAGGACGACCTGACTTCAATCCACTGATTGTGCATGTGGATGGCATTGAAATGGCATGCAGATGTGTCCAACAGTGGCCTGAACAAGCCGGTCTTATTGCCCGTAAAATATGGCCTGGGCCTCTGACCATGGTTCTTGAGAAATCAGAACTCATTCCATCGATAGTTACCGGGGGGCATACCACGGTCGGAATCCGTTGGCCCGAACATGCGTTTTTCCGAAATGTCATCCGGAATGGTGGTTTTCCCATTGCGGCTCCAAGCGCGAATCTTTCCAACCAACTTTCTCCAACGCTGGCCGAACATGTTGCCAAAGCCTTTGGAAACCGGATCTCTGTGGTCGTCGACGGTGGGGCTTCCAATGTCGGGATTGAATCCACAGTGGTCGATCTGACAACGGATCCCCCCTGTATTCTTAGACCCGGAGCTGTCCAGGTCGATGTGCTTTCTCGAGTTATTGGCGGCTCGGTATCTATTTTTGCTGAATCTTCGGGAGTATTGAAAAGTCCTGGATTGTTGTCCAAACATTACTCACCGCGTACTCCCATGATACTTTTGAGCTGGAATTCGATGCATGACCTGGATCAGCAGATCCGAGAATGCGGAAGAATTCCTGATCGGACCCATGTTATTTCGTATCGAAATATTCCCGAGAAAAACCGGTTTGCGAGGGTTTGGATGATTCCCGAAGATCCAATAGCTTACGCCCGAGGAATCTACGCATTGATGCATCAATGTGATGACCAGCAGCCGTCGTTAATTGTGGTGGAAGCACCTCCTTCTGCCCCTGAATGGAGTGCTATCAGAGACCGGCTTTCCCGGGCGGTTTCAGTTGGGAAATCTTGACAGGGGTTGATTTTCGCAATAAATGTGAATACTTTAAGCTTGGAAATAGTAAACGAATTGTAAAGGAATGTTGAAACGTTATTTTCCCTTGGATTTTTGGCTTATGAATGAATTTCGTCCCGATAAACTTTTGAAGTGGTGTGTATTATTGAGTTTTCTGGTATTTATGTTACCCGCCGGGGCTCAGGATTCCCAATCATCCGATCCACCCGTCGAAACGGATTCTCTGACAGTTGAAGAAGCTGATCAAAATACAGAGGAAAGTGACCAAAGGTTGAGCGGAGAATCCGACACCGTTCGTTTTCTTTCTCTCCAGGAATGTATTTTTCTCGCCCTTCAAAATAATCTCGATATCCAGATTGAACGTATCAATCCACAGATTGCCATGTTGGATCTGCAGGGATCCTACTCGTATTACGACCCGAATCTCAGTCTGAGCCAGTTTAGTGGGGAATCGCTCAGTCCCACCTACTTTGATCCTGAAGGGCGTCTTATCCTCGGAAGGTCGCAGGATTTCAGCGCCTTGTCGTCCGGATTGGCAGGACGACTGATTACCGGGTTGCGATATAATGTCGATACAAGCATGAATTTCCGGCGGGTTAATGATTTCAATACCCCAGCCGATTATTCAGCCAGCGCAGGGTTTTCACTGACGCAGCCCCTGCTTCGTAATTTCTGGATTGATCCGGGAAGACTCCAGATCAAGCTGAGCAAGGAGAACCTCAAGATGACTAAGCAGGCGCTTCGGCTACAGTTGATCAACATAATCACCTCTGTAGAAACAGCTTATTACGATTTGATATTCGCGATTGAAAACGTCCAGGTGCAGGAAAAGGCTTTGCAGTTGGCTAAGCGGCTGGTTGAGGAAAACCGGACTCGGGTCAAGGTCGGGGTGATGGCCCCTCTGGATGAAACTCAGGCTGAGTCTCAAGCTGCCGGATCCGAGGCAGATTTATTCTCCACTCAGAGGCTTGCCATTTTTCAGGAAAACGCACTGAAGAATTTGATCACCGATGATTTTGAAAGCTGGCAGAAAATAAAGATCGTCACATCCGATCCTCTGGTGGCCATTGAAGAAAACCTTGATCTTCAGGCGAGTTGGAGCGCTGGTTTGGTGATGCGGCCTGATCTGGCTCAATTGAGAATTGACCTTGAACGCCGTGACATCGACTTGGTTTTCCGTAAGAACCAGTTGCTGCCATCGCTCGATCTGGGCGGATCTTTTCGCTACAACGGAGTCGGCTCCACCGAAACTGAATCCTATGATAATCTGCGAAACGGAGACCGTTGGACGATTTCCACGGTTCTGTCTTTTCCTCTTGGAAATCGTGCCGCCCGCAATAACCTGAGATCCACCCGGCTGGCAAAGAAACAGGCGATACTTGTCCTTAAGAGGGCCGAGCAGAATGTGTTGGTGCAGATCGATAATGACATCAAACTGGTGCAGACCAATCTCAAGAGGGTATCTGCCACTAAGCGTGCGAAGGAATTTTCCGAAGAAGCCCTGGATGCGGAGGAAAAGAAGCTTGAGAATGGAAAGAGTACCAGCTTTGAAGTCCTTCGCTTGCAACGGGATTTGACTTCAGCTGCTTCCGGGTATATCCGGGCGCTTGCCGATTACAATATTTCGGTTACCCGGCTATATCAATCGGAAGGTTCCACGCTGGAGAAACGGAATGTTGAGTTAATTGAACGTGCCAAGAGGACTTTGATGCCCGAACTCGAGGCTTTAGACCACCGCTCAGATGAGAGGGATTCTGAATAGTTCCTCTTGAAATGTCCAAAATGCTGAAATCATCGGGTTCGATGGGAATCGCGACCCTCTTCAGCAAAGTTCTCGGGCTCTTCAGGGAGATGGCCTATGCCGCCCTTCTGGGTGCCGGTCCGGTTTTCGGGGCGTTTGTCCTAGCCAACATGATTCCCAATCTCTTTCGCCGATTATTGGGCGAAGGAGTTCTGACCGCTTCATTCATCCCTATCTTCAAAGAAAAGGAGATTCAGGAGGGAACTTCAAAAATGTGGGCATCCGCCAATGCGGTGATTTCCGGTCTGATTTCTTCAGCTTTTCTGGTTTGCCTGCTGGTGTTTCTCGGCCTGACCGTCATTCTGTTCATGTTGCCCGTTATTCTGGCATGGGTGCCTGTTGAACTGGCCCCCGGGCTTGAACTGACGCTGCGTCTGTTGCGGATCATGTTCCCTTATATGCTTCTGGTTTGTCTGGCCGCCGTATTAATGGGCATGCTGAACTCCCGGGGGTATTTCTTCATTCCAGCCATGGGGGCGACGATGCTCAATGTCGTCATGATTATCACGGTTCTTTTCGTGGCTCCGCGATTTGGAGAAACACCTTCCACTCAAGTTTATGCTCTGGCATTCGGTATTCTCGTGGCCGGTGTGCTTCAGGTTCTGTTCCAGTTGCCGCTGCTCTATAAGGATGGATTTCGGTTTCAATGGATCAATCCATGGAATAATGAGACCGTGCGCAGGGTTGTTTCAAAGATGATTCCTGGAACGATCGGTGTGGCTGCCTACCAGATCAACATGTTGACAACACAGTCTGTAGCGGCCTTATTTGATTTCAAAATTGTCGGTGGATTCAACTATGCCGTTCGGTTCATGGAATTGCCTCAAGGAGTATTCACCATCTCTTTGGCGACGTTCCTTCTTCCCACACTTTCTGGATTCGCCGCCAAAAAAGACTATCGAAAATTCACGGATACTCTCAACGAAGGGGTTCATCACGTGGTTTTCTTCAACTTATTTGCCTCGGTCATCATGATTATTCTGGCTGAACCGATTGTCCGCCTGGTTTTTGAACGGGGAAATTTCACCCCCGCCGATACGGTTCGGGTTGCTTTAGCTTTGAAATGCCTGGCACCCGGATTAGTGGCTTTTTCTCTGGTCAATATATTTGCCAGAGGTTTTTTTGCATTGGGGGACACCTCAACGCCTATGAAAATCAGTGCCGTCTGCTTGGCGTTGAATCTGGTGTTTACCATTTCCGCGCTCTTTGCACTCGGTAATGCCGGGAGTCTGGGACTTGCCAATTCACTCAGCGCATTCTTTCATGTCTGGCTCCTTATCCATGCTTTCAAGCTTAAGCTTAAAGACTTCGATGCCAAAAGGTTGACGGATCAGCTGCACCCTATTCTTCTTGCGGTCATCCTTTCTGGATTATCCGCAGCGATAACGTTAAAACTGTTTCAAGCTTCCTTTAGTATGGAAAGTTTCATGGCCCGAGTCACCTGCGTCTTTCTACCTGCGCTGGTTTCCCTATCTATCTACTTGGCCCTTGGAGGTGCCTTAAAAGTAAGGTCAGCTCTTGAAATATTGCAATTATTCGAAAAGAAGTGGAAATCGGCTTGAATTGAACGATGTTCCAATAATTCGGGCAATTGCTTGACGAGTCAATCTACATTGATATATTCACCCCTCCGCTGATGGCGGGACTGAAGAAGGTGCCGGTTTTTAGATTATGGCATCACAGAATTGAATTATGAAACGTACATACCAACCTTCAAACTTGCGCAGAAAGCGAAAATGCGGATTTCGTAAATTTATGGCAACCAAAGCCGGACGGGCCATTTTGTCCAATCGACGCCGGATTGGAAAGAAATGCATGACTGTCATCTAGATGGCGTCGGGGCATGATATTCTTGTTTGATATCGAAAATTTTCAACGACTCGTTCTGCATTTTCCGGGTCAGAAATAGCTCGGCAGCATGAGCGGGGTTATCCCAAAATGGAACTGGGTTTTCGCTCAAATCAACGGATCAAGCGGAGCAGCGCATTCTTTCATGTCTGGCTCCTTATCCATGATGAAAACCGATGAGGGGGCCAAAAGTCGATTGGGAGTTATTACCAGCCGACGAGTCGGCGGGGCGGTTACACGAAACAGAGCCCGACGATTGATGAGAGAAGCTTTTCGCCTTAATCAACACCGTTTCACTTATTCCATTGATCTTATTTTGGTTGCCAGACGTTCCATCTGCGGAATGAAAAGGCAGGATGTTGAACGTGATTTTCTGCGAATAATGAAATCCTCCGGACTGATTACGTAGATGGTTGAAAAGATACTCAGACGAATGTTTATTTTTGTTATCCGATTTTACCGAATTGTATTATCCCCTATGAAGACTTTGTTTCTGGGGCCTGCAGGACGGTGTCGTTACCGGCCTTCGTGCTCAGAGTATGCATTGGAGGCGGTTACCGAGCATGGAGCGCTCAAGGGTGCTTTGTTGAGTTTGAAGCGTATTCTCAGATGTCATCCCTGGGGCGGATTCGGATTTGATCCGGTTCCCCGTGTCAAATCCGGAACGACTCCCGGTCATTCCCACTCTCATTCATCCCATTAATTTCTTCCGATAATTCAATGGATCGAAAATCAATACTGATTGTCATAATTAGCTTTGGGCTATTGTTAATGTGGTACCCGATTGTGAATACGATCTGGCCACCGAAACAGATCCCCATTGAGGAGCAGCTCCAAAGGGCTGAAGAAGCCGGACAAAACAACGGGCTGACGGGTGACAGGGCTACCCCGTCCATCAATCCGGACAATTCGGTGTCTTCACCGAAGACCGGGAATGGCCCCACAGAGAGTTCACCCGTTCAGGTCACGGTCACAGAATCCCTGCCTGAAGAAACCCTGGTGATGGAAGATGACTTGGTCCGTTATACATTTACCTCTAAAGGGGGGGGGATCAAACACGTGGAGCTGAGGGAGTTTGACCGGTGGATTAGCTGTGACGATGGGGAAATCGAAGAAGCGTTTGTAGATTCCGAAACAGATTTGTTCACCGATTTGGCTGTGTTGAATAACAAAGCGCCTTTGCCAATGATGAGTCTTGTCGGTCTGTCAGTGCTTCAGGGTGATGAAGGTTACTCGCTGAACCAAAATGGGACAACAGTCACTGCTGAAAAACGACTGTCCAATGGATTGAAAATAGTCAAAGAGTTCATCCAGGGGACCAATTACGAATTTTCGGTGACCATTCGAATTGAGAATGACACGGAAGCGCCTATCCAACTACCTGATCACGATCTAGTTATTGGAACGTCCACACCTGTGGGCTTGTATAAAGACTCGTTGAACATAGGAAGTATTTGGTTCAACGGAACGGATGACGAGAAAATCCTGGTCAGTACTTTTGGAGATAAACAATTTGGATGTGTGCCTAAGGAGCCACTGGAGGAATATGTCGACGGTGCCGGTGATGTAGAATGGGTATCCGTTCATGATCAGTTTTTCACGATTACCGCCATCCCCATAGAACCGGCAGATACCATGTTTTCCCAAAAAGTGAGTCTGCCGCCTCCGACGCTGGAGGAACTCAAACTCGAACCTAAAGCACTCAGAAAACCGGTTGGAATTCAAAGCGGATTTCGTTTTGAAAGTAGCATCCTTGCGGCCAATTCCTCCACTGAGTTTACCATGGATGTCTATGCCGGACCCCGAAAATACAAAACGCTTTCAAAATTGGGGCTCAAGTTGGAGACCGATCTCGAACCCGTCATGGGTTTCGGTGGTTTTTTTGGCTTCTTTGCCAAAATCCTGTTGCTCTCCATGAATCTGTTGCATGAGAAGCTCTCCTTCTCGTACGGATTTGCGATCATCGGGATTACCGTCATCATGAAGATGTGCTTCTGGCCTTTGACCAATGCCAGCACACGTTCGATGAAGCGCATGTCGGCTTTACAGCCGCAAATGAAGGAAATTCAGGAGAAATTCAAGGAAGATCCACCTAAGATGAACAAGAAGCTGATGGCGTTCATGAAGGAAAACCGGATCAACCCGCTCGGTGGCTGTTTCCCGATTCTTCTGCAGATGCCCATCTTTTTCGGTTTTTTCACCATGCTTCGAAGCGCCGTTGAATTGCGTGGCGCCTCCTTTCTCTGGGTTTGTGATTTATCCAAATCCGATACCATTGCGCACATATTCGGGTTTCCGCTCAATCCGATGCCGCTCCTGATGGGGTTGACCATGTTTTATCAGGCCAGGTTGACTCCTCCTTCCCCGGGCGTGGACCCAACCCAGCAGAAGATTATGAGATACATGCCGATCATGTTCCTTTTCATTCTTTATAATTTTTCTTCTGCCTTGACACTCTACTGGACAGTTCAGAATCTGTTGAGCATCTTCCAGACGAAAATTACTAAGACGGGATCCTTAGCAAAAGTGGCTCCTGTGGTTGCCGCCAAATCCGTTGCTAAGTCTGAAAAACCCAAACCGAAGAAGAAATCGAGTAATAAGCGTAAAAAATAAAAGCACCTAATTTTATGACCGACCAAGCGAAATCTGTACTGGAAAAAATTCTCAATTCATTGGGATTTGATGCTACTGTCGATGAAGTAACCTTTGATGATGGGCATATGCTTGAAATCAAAACCGAAGATTCCGGTCGATTGATCGGCCGGAAAGGTAAGACTCTCAGCGACCTTCAATATCTGGTAAACCGGTTGATGTTTCAGAGCAATCCGGATGCCCCTAAAGTCATGTTGGATGTCGTGGGCTATCGGGCTCAGGCCAGAGATGCTTTAGTCGAAAAAGCCAAAGATGCTGCGGAAAAAGTCCGTCGATGGGGAGACATTGTGGAGTTGGAACCACTGAGCGCATTCGACCGCAGAATTGTCCACCATGCTTTGAAGGACGATCCGGCTGTTGAAACCCACAGCGTGGAAGTGGAAGGGACCCGTAGAAAAGCCATTCTACTCCGCCCGAAGCATTGAATCCATTCTCAGAGCCCTTTAAGATAAGCTAAGATCAAGTCGGGAAGATCGTCGCTGTATCCTCCTTCCAGTAGACTGAACATCGGCTTTTTGAAACCGGAAAGTTGTTCGCCGAGCCAGTGGAAATCTTCTGCTTCAAGCTGCTGTTGGCTCAGGGGATCTTTCGTATAAGCATCAAATCCTGCGGAGACTCCAATCAGGTCAGGATTGAATTTGTGAAGTTCCTCCAAACCCTTCTTGAGTTCTTCACGGTAAGCTGCTCTGGAGCTGCCTGGGGGTGCCGTGAAGTTTCTGCAATTTCCCTGATGCCTGGTTCCGGTTCCGGGATACCCCGGATACTGATGAATTGAAATATACATGCATCCCGGTTTATCGAGCAGAATGGCTTCCGTCCCGTTTCCATGATGAACATCGAAATCAAAAACGACCGCCTTTTCAGTTCCTGATCCCAATGCTTCCAAAATGGTGATCGCCATTGAGTTGAGATAACAGAACCCCATGGCCCTGTCCTGTGTTGCATGGTGACCCGGTGGGCGCATCAGACTGAAAACGGGTTTGCGATCCTGCCCCATCCGCAGTGAGGCCAGCGAGGCTCCCACTGCAAGTTGAGCAATTTTATCAATACCCGAGTGAAAAGGTGTGTCTCCATCGAAATCCTCCGCTTTCTTCAGTCGGGTCAAATGGTCCGCTGTATGGGCTCTCAGAAGGATCTCATCGGAAACCGGGTCCGGTTTTTCCCAGCTAATCGAGAATTCTTTTTGCTCTTTCAGCTTTTTGACGGTTGTTTGAATCCGGGAAGGTCGTTCAGGATGTCCCTGACTATGGTATTGGGTGCATCGTGGATCGGTGATGAGGTGCATGTCTTTCATTGTTATTCATTCTGCTCTAACCTTCAATCATTGCATCCCAAGTAGTGAAGGCTTAGAATCAGCGCTTACCCGGATGGGCGATTATAAAGTTCAATTTGAAGTCTTTGAAGGTCCATTGGATCTCCTTCTGTATTTAATCAAGAAGGATGAAGTGGATATTTATGAGATTAATATTACCAAGATCACCCAGGAATTCATCCGCTATATCGAGGTGATGCGTCGTTTTGATCTGGAAGTGGCCGGAGAGTTTCTCGTTATGGCTGCAACCTTGATGCTGATCAAGAGCCGCGAGCTTCTTCCGGTTGAACAGCGTGCTCACAGCGAAGAAGAAGAAGACGGGACTGACCCCCGGTGGGAATTGATTCGACGGCTTGTGGAGTACAAAAAATTCAAGGATACCGCGGGACATTTGAAAGAAATGGAGAGGGAGCAGGGACTCATCTACTATCGAAATCCGGGAAAGATTAAAGTAAAGGCGGATCCAACTCCTGAAACAGAAGCCCCCACGGTTTCCATCGATTCATTAATCCGGGCCGTCAGTCAGGTTCTCAAGCGATTTAATGATCGAAGTGAGGATGCCCGGAATATTTTTGAGGATCAATGGACGATCAGTGAGAAGATGGAGGATATTCTCGGTGAGCTCGGAGAGACCGGACGATTCTTGTTTCAAGATTTCTTTGAAAGGGCCCGGACCCGTGTGGAGGTGGCCGTCATCTTTCTTGCAATGCTTGAGTTGATTCGGGTAAACCGTATTCGGATTGTCCAGAAAGAACCCTTCGGTATTATAGAAGTATACCGAGTATCTCAGGATATCTCTACGGAATCCTCAGAGGATTCCGGGTTTGTAACCGATGCTGTCGAGACAGCACCCGTGGATTCCTGATCAGATGGACTTGCGTTCAATACTTGAAGCTATTCTTTTTTCCTCGCAGAAGTCTTTGTCGTCCAAAGAACTCAAGGAGGTGTTGGTGACCACTGCCCAACAGACTGAATCGGAGGCCGTCCCCGGGATCAAGTCCATACGTGAATCAGAAGTTTCCCAAACACTTGAGTCAATGCGGACAGACTATCAAGTGTCCAGAAGTGCCTATATTCTTAAAATGACCGCAGGAGCCTGGCACTTTGTCAGCCGCGAGGAGTATGCTCCCTGGATTCGGACGCTACTTGGAAAAAAGAATCGACCCCCCAGATTGTCATTGCCCGCTTTGGAAACGCTGGCAATCATTGCTTATCGACAACCTCTGACCCGTTCGGAAATGGAACAGATCCGAGGCGTTTCTGTCGACGGGGTTATGCAGACACTGCTGGAACGTGGTTTGGTTGAAAAGGTGGGTCAAGCGGATGTCGTTGGCAAACCTACCGTCTATGGGACGACCACGTTTTTTGAAGAGTATTTTGGATTGAGCAGTCTGGATGATTTGCCGGAGGCAGAAGAATTACGCCGGATCGAGGTGGATATTCAGGAAGCCCTTGAAGACTCAGATACTCAGACAGAGGATGAAGAATCCGAAGAAAGCAATGGAGAAGACCAAACCCAATACCAGGACATTGAAGAAAAGGCAAGCTCCCAAGAGCATTCCCCAGTTGCGGAAGGCGATTGATCGACTGGATGAGCAGATCGTGGAACTGCTCAATCACAGGACGGAGCACGTTCTTAAAATCGGCGCAGCCAAGCTAAAGAAAGGGGAGGAGATCTATGCTCCTCACCGGGAGATCGCCTTGTTGGATCGGTTATGCCGATTGAACTCCGGACCGATAACAAATGATTCGGTCAAGGCCATCTACCGGGAGGTGATGTCCAGCGCAATTTCTCTTCAGAAGTCCATGACCATCGCTTATCTCGGACCCAGTGCGACCTATACTCATCAGGCCGCGATCAAGCGATTCGGCTCCAGCCTGGGTTATGCACCTCAGAAAACCATTGGAGATGTTTTCTCCGAAGTCGAAAAGAACCGGGCGGATTATGGAGTGGTTCCGATCGAGAACTCCACCGAAGGAGTGGTCAACCATACCTTGGACATGTTTGTTGACAGTGAATTGAAAATTGTCGCCCAGATCGTCCTGCCGATTGATCATTGCCTAGTCAAAAAACAAAAGAACGGAGTGATCAAACGGCTTTATACCCATCCACAGGCTTTGGCTCAATGTCGAGGTTGGTTGGAGCAAAACCTGCCTGGGGTGGAAACAATCGAATCGTCATCCACAACTCGTGCTGCTGAAAAAGCGAGCAAGGAAAGGGGTTCAGCGGCCATTGCCAGTTCTCTGGCTGCCGAACAATGTGGGTTGCAGATTCTTGAAAGTGGAATTCAGGACAATCGTTCCAACGCTACGCGCTTTCTGGTTCTGGGACGTCGCTGCAGTCCCCAGACAGGAAATGACCGAACCAGCATTATGTTTGGTTTAGCCGACCGCGCTGGGGCACTCCATAATTCACTGTCTCCTTTTCGAAGCCTGAAACTCAACCTCACCAAAATCGAATCCCGCCCAAACAAGAAAAAAGCCTGGGAATACTTTTTCTTCGTGGATCTGGAAGGCCACGCAGAAGATGAACCGGTTAAGAAAGCTTTAGAGAAGCTCGGAAAGCATTGCCTGTTCGTCAAGGTTCTGGGATCTTATCCAAACATGGAATAGCTGTTCAGGCTGGCAGACTGTTTTCGGCGTCTCGAACCCCCAATTGCGTCAAGCCGCAGCACGCCAAAAAAGCTGTCGCAATAAACCGGTATTCCCTCGAAATTCCGGCAGGTTGTGGACTGCGCCTGAGGAAGTGAAACTCAATCGCCGACTCACTCCCCGGCGACTCTTTTTGCCTCCAATCGGTAGAACCTTTTGGAAGTGGTCTGAATATTCGTATCCAGAATCCGAATCGAATCGGAAACGTTCTTGGCGGGCACTTCCTGCAGGAGGTTCCAGTCTTCCTCTTCAATGTGATCCAGATACAGGATTCGGTAAGTGATGGACGCAGCAGCTTGGAATTCCATTTCGACCATTCCCTCAATCGTCAACTGAACTTGACTGAATTTCAAGAAGCTGAAGGGGTCTGTCGGATTCGTTCCACTGAGGTATTCTGCCGCGTTATTAAAGCCATCATTGTCGGGGTCTCCTGAAGCTCCGTCATCGCCTTCGGTGTTGCTGCTGTCTAATCCAAAGGATTCTTCCCATGAATCCGGTAAACCGTCTTCATCTAAATCTACCAATCCCGGTAGGGGATCTGGGTCTGTGATTCCCGGGGAGCCGCCAAGTCGAGTGCTCCGTCGCCAAGTCTCTTTGCCTATGGATGGATTCAAAACAGAATTCGGCTTGCTGGTTACCAGGGAATAACCGAGGCCGTCGGTTTCCGGATACCAATCATCTTCGTATCGAAAGGTGACGATGGTTTGCCCAGACGCATCCTGTAGCAGGAGGGTTTCGCCGGAGTTGGCCAGATGTCCCTCGAAAACTCCGGTTGCTACCTCAATAGTTCCATAGAAGGATTCAAGAGCATCTCGATTTCTTGCGAGGACTCTATAATCTCCGGGTTCGACTAACGAAGCAGCGTCATCTGGAAATGTGTAACTGATTCCATTGACGAAGCTTGCCCCGGTTAAATCGATCGTCGATGCCGATACGTTCCTCAATTCAATGAATTCAAATTCGTCGGCATCAATGACCGGTTGGTTCAGTTCGCTTGGAATGGGATTCATGGGATGGAAATGGATTTCCGTTATCGTCAGGTTTGTCGCATCTGCGGGATCATGGATGGTAAAGCGTGCCTGAACCGGTCCCGACCATAAGCTGGTCAATGGTGGGTTATTCGAACCGGTGAGACTGGTGTGGTTGCTTTTGAAAACCCGTGCGGTTACCGTCGAAATCTCATTCACCGTCATAGGGGATTGGTAGAGCTGAGCGGAAGCCGATCGCTGGCCTCCCGGAGACCTGGGATCAGAGCCGTCCATTGTATAATAAATGCTCCCACGCTCCGGAGAGGATAGGGCCAGACGGAAACCGGGAGTTATGGTTCCTCCGTTTTGGCTGAATAATGGTGCATCAACAAATTGATCATCAATGAAATCAATTCTCGATTGAAACCAGCTTTTCAAGTGGTTGATTTCGCCTTGATAGGAACCTCCAAATTGTGATCGAGGTCGGCGGCTCCATTTGTCAAGGTTGCGCACTTGGGACTCACGAACTTCATTCGCCATGGAATCGATTAAACCGTGGATTGCCTCCACTTGAAATTGCCCCCGCCTCAGGTCCTGCCAACGGTCGATATACTGCTGGAAAAAATCAATATCCTGGAACATCCGGCCCCACCAGGGGTAGTTGAAGAAATCCGTTCCACGATCCCCGTTGCGAGCCCTCCAGACATTGGGGTCGGAATCGCGTCCATCCGTGGATCCCATGGCCCGATCGAAATCCCAGATGGGACCAAAGGTCAATTTGCCGTTTCGCGGAATCGACATGTAGGTGCTCAAGCGAAGAGCATCGACATTGAATGCCAGGACATTGAGAAGATGGTGATCAATGGCAGCTTCGACATCGATATATTTTGCGTATCCCGTTTGTGGATTCTTAAATTGGTTCCCGTTGAGGGCACTGTTGAATCGGGAGAAAAAATCCCTGAGGTATTGTTGTTGGGCGTCCCGATCCGTTCGTTCAATGAGTTCTTCTTTCGGATAGACATACCGGAGCGAGCGACCCGCTCCATTGAATCCTGAATCCCCAGGATCCGCTCGATCAATTTTCAGAATGTATCCCCCTGTGACCTCAGGTTCCTGGTCGTGGTCCGGGAAAAGCTTTTCTACATCGACCCGGTCTTCATCTCGTTTGATTTTTTCCATTAAGGCGTAGACTCCAAAATAGTCGGATCGGCTCAACGATCCTCCATTCGTATTCAGAAACACCTCCACGAAACGTGTCCTTACTGCATAACGACCGATACGAGTACTCAACTCATAAATCAAAGGATTCCGAATCAGCGCCAGATCGAAATTGTAGGGTCCCCACAGAATCCAGTCGGATTCAGATGGCATTCCCAACGGAGTGATATTTTGATCCCTTCCGTAGATATCTCTGGACTCTACAGTTAGCGATGGCTTGGGGCGTCCAGAGGTGCTGGAGCCTCGGACCTTGATTCCGGCGGCCGTGCTGATTTCTGGAGTTTTGTTGAATGTGGATCGTTGTCCATCTGTATCGAAAATCGATAGGAAAACATCTTGGTGGACATTCTGCGGAATACCTCCCCCGTTGAAACTGTCGATCAATACCAATGGGAGATTGGATGAAAAGGAGGCGGCATCGGAAGTCAATCGAATGAATGTTGCGCCGGTCAGGAAGCTTTCGCTTCCGTTCGGACCGAAGGCTTTGACTTTTAATCGAGTGCTGGCGGAGATGGATAGTGGCGTAATATAGAGCGGTGAATTGCGGGCAGGAATGCTTCCATCGGTTGTGTAACGTATTTCCAAGTCCAAGGCGGTATCTTCTGAGAGGGCCATTTCCACTTGGAAATTCTGGGTGAAGGTATGATCCGATTCCGACAAAATGACTTCAGGAAGAACACCGGAGACATTCGGTCCATTGGCGAATCTCGGCGTCGGTTCAAAGAAATATCCCTTGGTCTCCGTTCCGTTGGGAAAAACACGGGTAATCAATTCCGGTCGAATCAGGAGATCAGAACTGGTGAGCTGATTGTTTAATCCATGGAAAGCGAGAATGTTGCGTCCCTGCCTTAAAAGAGATTGGTGCTCGGTGACATTGAAGTCAGTTGGAACGATGGCTGTTGCATCAGGGCGGTTGGTTGGAGCGCCGGAATTCCAGGTGAGAGATGCCGGTGCGTTGTCTCTGGCGATTTCTGTTCCGTTCAGATAGGCGACCATTCCATCCTCATATTGGAGTCTCAGAATCAGGGAATCAAAATCCGGAATCTGGTTCAGGTCGAAGAAGATTCTGATATACACGGATTCATTGACATTGCGCATGGGAGCCACATCCAATCCGATTAAGCCCCCACCGTAATCGTAACCGACACCCGAGTTTCCTGAAGTCCACGCGTTGTCATTAAACCCGGGCTGCGTCCACGACTTGGCGAAATTGCCGTGCGTGGGTATCAAGGCTTTTGCAGGGGCTCCCGTAGAAAGAAGCTTCTTTTCCACCGCTGCATCCATTCCCGTCCCATAGGAAATGTCTGAAAATTGCTCAGGGTAAGTCGGGCCAAATCCAGAGATAATGTCCAGGTCAGGATTCAACAGGGCCAGAAAGCCTTCGTTTGGATCCAGCTTGAAATTGGTGTGAAGCGGGGCTCCTGATTCGATACGATTTTTGCCGGATGCAAAAACCAGTAAATAACTGTTGGCTGGAACTGTTCTAGCGGGAAAGGTCCAGAGGCTCAGGTTTTCCGGATCATCCGTCAGGTGCCAGCCCTGTAGGTTTACGGAAGTGTTTCCGGAATTAAACAATTCAATCCAGTCGGAACGATCTCCATCATCGTCTCTTTCCGAGCGGTTGTTGTCCGCCATGAATTCCGAGATTTGAATCGATTGTGACAGGCCAATAAGGGCTGTCAGTTCAAGGATCAATAACATTTTTAAACCCGAGGCCACTTTCTTTTTTCTATAACTGTTCATCAATAAATTATGCGTTCCCACAGCTAACAGATGGAAATCTATGCTGAACCGTCAAATTGAAAGCATTTTCCCTGCCGAAACCAATGTCTTTCATGGCTGCCCTGGATTGGGAGGCGGTAAATAGTGTGGGGAGTGATTTTCTGTAGCGTCGGCTGTCCTCAGCCGAGAAGGATCGTTGATTATAGTGGAAATGCGCTGGGGACAGCGCACGCTACAGAAAAAATTAATATTTGTCCGATCCCGTTCCGATACTCGATCTTCAACTCCGGAACAATGGGTGGCTTTTCCGGCGAGATGGCGTCGGTTGACATCCGGCATCAGTCCCGAATCTTCCTGCGTATCTTATTCGGGTAGAACCGGTGGCATTGCGNNATTTATTTTGGAAACCACTTTCTTAACTTCGCGCTTGTCATCCAGAATTCTGAAGTGAATAGAAAAGGATCGAGTTGCTTGGGGTGCCAGTTTGGGCACCCGCCCGAAGTGGCGTTCCACCCGACGATTATAAGGGAAGCCGGTCGCCGGCTCCAGCCCGGTGACGTAACCTTCCTCTTTCGAAGCGGTGTTCTTCCAGAGGGTCAGGTAAGGCAGCTCTTTTGTTGAATAGGTCATTGAGACTCCCCGATCCTTTTTGGCGTTGCTGATCAATATTGTTGTGCTCCCTTTCTTGTCTGCATAAGGATGAATGCAGTAGACCTGTTCTATGAAACCGAGTGTCGGCGCATCGTAGATATCAAAGGTTTGCAATCCTTCGGCGGCTCGATTATTGAAGGGAACCACTTTTTCAAATGCACCATCGAATTTCGCTCCCTTGCCGAGAAGGGGCAGTCCGAAGTTGGTGTGATAGATCATCTGAAATTCCTGATCGAACGCTCCGTGATTCGTCAGGCGATCGTTGATGGTGAAGGTATCTGATCCGGGAGTCCCAATTGAGGACCGTAAAATGAGCGCTCGTCCACTCGACCGCGGATTCGAATGGTGTGAGGCGGTTCCCGATCAATTACCACTTCTACAATGGAGGCAGGAATATTGGCGATCTTTCCGTGCAGAGTCAGATCCATTTTGGCTTCATCGCCAACATTATTGATGAAAGTATCTTCCCCGGGGTGTCCTGCAAATTCCAGTCCGCAGCGCACCATCCATTCATTGAAACCTGCCAGCCATCCCAAACCTCCCCGATCATGAAGATTGATAAATTTGGGATGCACGATTTCCTTAACGGGTGATTCCCATCCCAGGCGAAGATCCCCCAACCGGGCTTCGTGTATCCCCATGCCACGGGTCGGAATGACGGTGAATTGTAACAGACCGTTGTCGACTACAATGACATCCACACCCTCCTGCAACCCGCCTTGCAGTGTCCGCTTTCGTACGGACCACGGTAACTTGCTTTCAACGTCCTTGAAATCGCTGGAAGTCAGTTCCCATGAATCGGTGTGAATTCCAGAAGAACTGTCCGTCAGGACTTGTCGGAACGGTTCAGCGGTCTGAGAGGTCAAGGCTGCAGCCATAACGGTCAGAGCCATGCAATGGAATAAGGATCGTTTCATTTTTTCTACTAATCTTCGATTCGAACAATGCAGGGTACGTATCCCATTCTCCTTGCCTCAGCGTAATGCGTCAATGCCTTATAGCGGTTTATCATACATAGCCCGTTAGAGATACCTTGGTTCTCAATGAGGTTGTCTCAGGTTTTACTGTTGAAGAAACTTTCCCAACAACATCCCGGTTCCGAACTGAATGAATCGGCGGCGGTTTGTACATGTGGATTGTGAGCGGAGTTTCATTTGTGATGTCATCCTATCACCATTTCGTCCGAGAATGCAATGAAGATGGTAGGGCTTGCTCTACTGTCATTCGGTTAAGCTGTTTTGCTCACATTTTTTAAGGCCGTTATCCCTGAAGCTGGCCGCGCCGAGGCCGGAATAGAGTAAGAATGCATGCAGATTTCAACGATCCCTGCTCAGCGCGCCGGGCTTCAGGGACGCTCGTATTGCTTTGTCTCTTCCTTAACCGAATGGCAGTGGGGCGTGCTCTCCGAGCGATCCGCCTGAGCAGTGGAATTATACGGAAAAACGAGACTGATCCGCGAATATTCTATGTCCATTCCTACATGGCGCGCTGAGACATCACTCCCTACCATCTGTGTATTACCTCGGCATCGTCCGACGGATCAGTTTCAACGTTGAGTTTCTTAGAGATATTGATTCCTTTTTTCCGTTTGGCCATAGAATTTCGAGGTTTTTCGGTGCTTCCGAAATTCCCAGAATAATATCGCTGCCCGCCTGAGACCAGTAACCGCTGCCTATCTGAATTTCATGTCTTGGGCCGGATTGTCCATTTTGAAAATGAATCCTGGCCGAAGCCCCGGCGGCAGTTGGGTTTTCTGGAGGCCCCTGTAGGCGGACCCGCAAGCCGGGTTTCCCTGCCTGGTTTCTAAACAGTTTCGTAACGGCTCCGTTTTGACCCACTGCCAGGTCCAGGCGACCATCCTGATCAAAGTCGCACAGTGCCGCACCTCGTCCCTCTCCATCTACGGTAATACCACTTTCGGATACTGTGATTGATTCAAACTCTCCTTTTCCATTGCCTCGAAGCCAAAGTCCAGAACCTGCGTCCTGCCTGCTTTCCGATGGCGACACTCCAAAAAAGTTCTGTGCGAGAAAAGCATCTTCCGCTCCATCCCCATCCAGATCTCCGATGGCAATGCCGAAT
>LWDU01042391.1_pt1 | contig 18449 bp, 12 predicted proteins | sample 727161 | NCBI WGS metagenome assembly LWDU01 (sample SAMN04566230, study PRJNA314399) | hydrothermal vent metagenome | isolation source: deep sea hydrothermal plume seawater | place: Mexico: Gulf of California, Guaymas Basin | collected 2004-07-11
TAATGCTTTAAGTGATCAACTAGAAATTAATGCTTTAAGTGATCATGGATTAGTTGAAGCGTTTACAATTAAGGCAGCTAAGGGATTTAATTTATCAGTTCAGTGGCATCCAGAATGGCAACCAAGTAAAAGCGAATTATCACTTACAATATTTAATGCGTTTGGAGATGCTTGTAGAGCATTTGCTGTACTCAAATGAATGACAAACAATTATCCGATTGGTTTAGTCAGAAGAATATTCAAGAAGTTGAAGTTATAGTTCCAGATCTCGCGGGAATAGCTAGGGGTAAATTAGTGCCAGCTGATAAGTTTCTTAACAACACAGCAATTCGATTGCCTGAATCTGTTTTTACTCAAACCGTAACAGGGGAATTTCTAGATGTTCCTGTAATCAATCCAGCGGACCGGGATGTTATTGTTAAGTCTGATTTAAAAACTCTAAGGCTTTTGCCTTGGGAGGAGCCGACTGCCTCTGTCGTTAACGATTGTTTTTACGAGGACGGATCACCGGTAGATATTTCACCCAGACAAGTTTTAAAAAATGTTCTGCAAAAATTTAATGATCTTAATATTCAACCTATTGTTGCTCCAGAACTTGAGTTTTATTTAGTTAAAAAAAACACCAACCCTAATAATAATGTCGAGCCACCTATAGGTCGTTCTGGTAGACAAGAAACAGTAAGACAGCCTTTTAGTATTGACGCGCTTGATGAGTTTGAACCTGTAATTAATGATATACATCGCTTTTCAGAGTTAATGGGCATCAAGATCGATACACTTGAGCATGAGATGGGAACAGGTCAGTTGGAGATTAATTTTGAACATAATGACCCATTAATGATTTGTGATCAGGTAATGATGTTTAAACGTTTAGTGAGGGAGGCCGCTATGCAGCATGACATTTATGCAACTTTTTTAGCTAAACCAATGCAATTCGAACCTGGCAGTGCTATGCATTGGCATATTTCGCTAATTGATAGTGAATCAAAGCAAAATATATTTTCTGAGAAAGGAGGAGAGAGTAAAAAATTTAGAAGCTTTATAGCAGGATTACAAAAATACACACCTGAAGCACTGTTATTTAATGCGCCTTATGTCAATTCTTATAAGCGCTTTATAAGATGGCAGAATGCACCTATAAATCTTTATTGGGGTTATGATAATAGAACCACCGGCCTGAGAGTTCCGTCCTCGTCTCCTGATAATAGACGGATAGAATTTAGAATTGGTGGAGCAGATGTTAATCCTTATCTTTCAATTGCTGCATCTCTTGCTTGTGGTTATCTAGGAATGCAGGAGGAAATAGAACCTAGTGCACCAGAAGACGGAAATGCGTATAATTTACCTTTCGCTTTACCAAAAAATTTATCTGCAGCCATTGAGCTTTTAGAACATAGCGAGGTGATGCCAATAATAATGGGGAGTCGTTTTTTACAAGTGTATATTGCTACTAAGAACCATGAATACAAGAAGTACTTTGAGGTTATTACTCCTTGGGAAAGAGAATATTTATTATTAAGTGTATAGAAGTTCATGACGCTAAAATCATTACAACAAAAAGACAGGGATCACCATTTGCATCCCTTCACGGATCATTTACAGCTCTCCGAAAAAGGAACAAGAGTTATCACAAAAGGCAAGGGTGTCTATGTCTGGGATGCTGAAGGGCACCAAATACTGGATGCCATGTCAGGTTTATGGTGTGTAAATCTTGGTTATGGTAGAGAGGAGCTAACTCAGGCCGCTTACAAGCAAATGCAAGAGCTTCCTTATTACAATAATTTTTTTCAGTGCACTCATCCTCCAGCAATTGAATTGAGCTCAAAATTAGGCACCATTTCTCCGGCTGACCTAAATCATGTATTTTTCACTGGTTCGGGTTCTGAGGCCAATGATACTGTTGTAAGGATGGTGCGACGCTACTGGCAATTATTAGGGCAACCAGAGAAGCAAATCATTCTATCGAGAAAGAACGCTTACCATGGCAGTACTATAGCTGCTGCAAGCTTAGGAGGTATGTCAGGCATGCATGAAGGCGGCTTACCTATACCTAATATTCATCATATTGCTCAACCGTATTGGTTTGAAGAAGGCGGTGATAAAGACCCTGATACGTTTGGATTGGAGGTTGCACAAGAACTCGAACATGCAATTCATCATTACGGTGTTGAAAATATTGCCGGATTTATAGCTGAACCTATTCAGGGTGCTGGAGGAGTTATTATTCCTCCCGAATCATACTGGCCAGCGATACAAAATATTATTGATGAGCATAAGATTTTGCTTATTGTTGATGAGGTAATTACTGGATTCGGTCGTTTAGGTCAATGGTTTGCAACTGATGTTTATCAAATTAAGCCAGATCTTATTCCCTTCGCTAAAGGGGTGACTTCAGGGTATCTGCCCTTAGGAGGCGTTCTAGTCAATGATAAGGTAACTGATGTAATTAGCAAAGGTGGGGAATTCACGCATGGATTTACTTACTCTGGACACCCTGCTGCTTGTGCAGTTGCATTAGAGAATCTTGAGATAATTGAAAGAGAAAATATATTAGAGCAGGTTAAGAATAAAACAGCCCCATATTTAGAGAAACACTGGAAAAGATTAGCAGACCACCCATTAATAGGTGAGGCTCGGATTAAGGGTTTAGTTGCAGCCATTGAAATTTCTAATAATAAAGAAACCAGAGGAAGATTTTCTTCGGACATAAGCGCAGGGTCTATTTGTCGAGATATTGCGATTAGTAATGGTCTAGTCATGCGGGCTGTTGGTGACACAATGATTATTGCACCACCATTAATTATTAGTGAAAGCGAAATTGATGAGCTCATAGAAAAAACCACCACCACTCTCGATGAAACAAATAGACATATCAGCAGCTTATAAATAGCTCTCAGATGACAACCGCTGAATCAAATTACCCAGATTCTTACTATCTGCATACAGCTAATTCAATTAAACATAGATCACAGTTAACTGAATCTATTGATGCAGATGTGTGCATTATAGGTGGTGGCTATACTGGGCTATTAGCTGCACTAACTCTTTCTGAGAAAAATTATCGTGTGGTTTTATTAGAAGCAAACAAAATTGGATGGGGAGCATCAGGTCGAAACGGAGGGCAAGTTGGTAGTGGGCACAATAAAAAAATCGATCAGTTGGAGAAGGATTACGGAAAATCTCTAGCAAGAGAGCTGTGGAATTTAAGCGAATATGCAAAAAAAATTGTTAAAGACAGAATTATTGACCATCAAATTAATTGTGACTTAAGGCATGGCAATATGACTATTTCTAATGACCCAAAAGATGATGTTGAGCATAGTCATTATGTAGAAAAATTAAATAAGGATTACGATTACGATTCAATTCGATATGTAGACCAAGAAGAAGTCTACGATATATTCCATAGCCCTTTTTTTAAAGGAGGAGGGTCACTGGATGTGGGTGGGATGCACTTACACCCTCTTAATTATGCTCTTGGTCTAGCAGATGCTGCAGAGCGACAAGGTGTAAAAATCTATGAAAATTCTAGAGTTTTGGATTATTCAAAGGATGCAACATCAGATGTCACCACTGATCATGGCAAAGTCAGAGCAAAGATGGTGGTTTTAGCATGTAACGCTTATTTGGATAAGTTAGAAAAACGTATAGCTGGTAAAATTATGCCGATTAACAATTTTATTCTCGCTACAGAGCCGCTTGAAGAGTCAGAAGCAAGATATATTAATCGTGATAATGTCTGTGCTCATGACAATAAGTTCCATGTTCATTATTTTAGGATGTCTGAAGACAATCGTTTATTATTTGGTGGTGGAGAAAACTACTCGACTAAATTCCCAAAAGATCTTAAAAGCTATGTCCGTAAAACTATGCTTGACGTTTTTCCGAATCTTAAAAAAACAAAGATTGATTATGCTTGGGGAGGGACCATTGCTGTGACAGCAAATCGAATGCCACACCTAGGTCGACTTGATTCGAATGTTTATTTTGCCCATGGTTTTTCAGGGCATGGAATTGCAATGGCCTCATTAGCTGGCACGGTTCTTGCAGAAGCAATTGATGGCAGCACTGGTCGACTAGACGTGTTTAATAAAGTGAAGATACCCACATTTCCAGGAGGCACCTTCCTAAGATGGCCAGGATTCTACCTTGGTATGATCTATTACTCAATTAAGGACCGATTATGAGACATTGGCAAGAGAGTAAGTTTTTTTATCCCAAATACTTGTTTATATTTTTTTATGTTTCATTCGGTATTGATGCAAACGAAGTCAGAGTCTATAACTGGTCAGATTATATTGCTCAACCAGTCATAGAAGAATTTGAGGGTGAGACTGGAATTAAAGTCATTTACGATGTGTACGATAGTAATGAGGTACTTGAGGGTAAATTATTAGCAGGAAATACTGGTTACGATATTGTGGGTCCAAGTATAGAATATTTAGGAAGGCAAGTAGTTGCTGGCATTTACCAAGACTTAAACAAATCAAAACTCACTAATTATCAGCATCTTGATCAGGAGATAATGAAATTATTATCGATAATGGATCCGGGAAACACATTTGCTATTCCTTATTTATGGGGAACAACTGGCATTGGATATGACAAGAATAAAGCCAAAGAAATTATGGGAGATGATTTCCAAATGAACACCTTTGATGTCATTTTTGATCCTGAAATTGTCAGTAAATTTGAACAATGTGGAGTGGCCTTTCTTGACGCACCTAGTGAGGTGTTTAAAGCCGCATTATTTTATTCAGGACTAGACCCTAACACCAAAAATCCTAAAGATTTTCAAGGACAAGCATTTGATTTATTGATGGGAGTTAGACCTTTTATTAGGTATTTCCATTCATCAAAGTATATCAATGACTTAGCTAATGGGGAGATATGCCTCGTTTTTGGATGGAACGGAGACATTTTACAGGCTGGGGAACGAGCTAAAGAATCAGGTAATGGCATTGATATTGGTTATAAAATTCCACATCAGGGTGCTCAAATGTGGGTTGATATGATGGCTATTCCTAAAGATGCTCCTAATTCTGAAAATGCCCATCTATTCTTGAACCACATTTTAAAACCTGAAAACATTGCAAAAATTAGTAATCAGGTTCAGTTTGCTAATCCCAATAAAACATCTAAGATTATGTTAAATAAAGAGATATTAAATAATCCTGCCATCTACCCTAATGAGGAGATAATGAAAAAGTTATTTATTGCTGAAATAGCACCACCTAAGGTAGATCGGACAATGACAAGACAATGGATCAAAATAAAAACAAACCGATGAGAAATTTATTTTTTAAGATCGTTGTAGTTACCTTAATTTTTAACTCAAGCTATTTATTAGCATCAAGTAGTGCTGCTAGACAGGTTTTCTTAAATGGATCAATACATACTTTTAATAAGCAACTTGAAATTATTGAAGCAATATCCATTAAAGACGGAGTCATAGAACAGATTGGTTCAAATGAAGAGATCAAGAAGATCATTGACAAAAATACTTCTGTAATAAATTTAGAGGGCAAAATGATGATGCCTTCTTTTCATGATGCTCACTCACATCCAATATGGTCTGGAATTGATCAATACAAATGTGTGGTTTCAGAATTATACGAAATTGAGGGTATGCGATCTGAGATTAAAGAATGCCTGAATAGTGAATTAACAAAAACCACAGGTTGGTTAGTTGGCACAGGTCTGAATATAGGAATATTCCCAGCAGGAAACCCAAATAAATCTCTTTTGGATGAAATCAGTACAGACATTCCCATTTATGTTGATGCGTCTGATGGTCATAGCGGGTTAGCTAATTCAAAAGCACTGGAATTAGCAGGTATTACTGCTAATACTTCTAATCCTGAACAAGGCATTATAGAAAGAGACCCAAACACCGGTGAACCAAGCGGAACATTAAGAGAGCCTGCGGCCATGAATCTTGTCAGAGACATAACACCAAAAGACACAGATGCACTTTATGATAAAGGACTCAATTTTGCACAAGATTTAGCCCATAGCTTTGGCATAACCTCATCTATAGCTGCTTCTGTAGGCAAACAACACATGGCCACGTATAAACGAGCAGCTGTTAACAATCAATTAAATTTAAGAGTAATTACTTGCCTTTCGTTTGGCGGGCTTTTCGTCAGAAACTCTGGGTCTTTTGACGACGTATTGAAGGATAGGGCTCAATACAGTGACCCAAGAATAAATGTGGATTGCGTAAAAATATTTATTGATGGGGTCTTAGAGGGTCAGACAGGGGCTGTTTTAGAACCGTACTTAGATTCAGGTAATTATGGTCAGCTTTATTTTGATCAAGACACACTTAATCATGCTGTCGCTCGTTTTGATGCTGATAATATTCAAATACATACTCATGCTATAGGTGATCGCGCAGTACGTTCAATACTTGATGCGTTTGAGTTTGCTATTGCTATTAATGGGAGGACTGATAATCGTCATCACATTTCTCATTTGCAAATGATTGATCCGGCAGATATACCAAGGTTTAAAGAACTAGGTGTTGCCGCAAATTTTCAAGCAGCCTGGGCATTGCCTGATGAATGGATTACGGATATTAATACCCCTGAGCTTGGGATTAAGAGGGTCAATAAAATGTATCCTATTGCCAGTGTTTTTAGGGCAGGTGGCTTAATTGTTGGCGGCAGTGATTGGGCTGTAAGCACAATGAATCCATTAGTTGCTATTGAGACAGCTATTAGAAGAGAAGACCCTGATGATCGTATTCAGGGTGTTTTAAATGAGAATGAAAGAATGACTCTGGTCGAGATGTTAAAGGCTTACACAATCAATGCTGCCTACTTAATGCACCAAGAGCATCTTACCGGTTCAATAGAGGTGGGAAAAGCTGCTGATTTGATTATATTAGAAAGAAATTTATATGACATTCCAATAGAAGAAATCAGTGAGGTACGAGTTTTAGAAACAATCATTGAAGGCAAAACGGTGTATAGAACAGAATGAAACATGACGGTATTAGTAGACGAGATTTTTTAAATGGCGTTAGCTTAGGGATTGCTGGGACTATTGCCCCCATAGATTTTTTGAAATCTCAAGGCATCGGCATTGGTTACTATCCACCAACATTAACAGGCATTAGAGGTAATCATCCAGGCTCTTTTAATGACGCTCATAAGCTTGCATTTACCGGCAGTGGCTTTATTGATGAGGTTAAAGATACAGGTGAGAGCTATGACTTAGTTGTAGTTGGCGGGGGTATTTCAGGATTGTCAGCTGCTCATTTTTTCAAAGAGCGCACGACAAGCATTCCAAGCATGCTTATTCTAGACAACCACGATGATTTTGGTGGTCATGCCAAACGCAACGAATTTGTTGTTAATGACCGAACGATGCTTACTTATGGGGGCAGTCAGTCTGTGGAGTCACCAAGCTATTATGAGGAAGTTTCAAAACAACTATTGTCTGATCTTGGCATAGATTTTAATAAATTTTATAAGGCGTATGATTTCGATTATTTCAAGAATAGACAACTCGAAACAGGCTTTTATTTTAACGAAGCAACCTATGGCGCCAGTCGGATCGTTAAAAATGTACCCAGTTTTAGATACGATCTTGCTTATCAAGAATCTATAAAACCTGATAATATTCAAAGAGTTGCATCTCAGATGCCGATTTCAGATCAATCCAAAAAAGAATTTGTTCGGCTGTTTCTGGACCAGACTGATTTTTTTCCTGATTTAAGTCTCGAGGAGAAATATTATTTGTTAGACAACATCAGTTACGAAGATTATTTAAGACAGTACCACAAAGTTAATGAGGAAGTGATTGGTCTGTTTCACAGTCTCTTGTGGGGTCTTTGGGGAGTGGGTAATGATTCCATTCCTGCTATAAGTTCTTGGGGTGATGGCTTGCCCGGTTTTGCAGGACTTGGCTTTACGGACAACACAGAGCCAAGTAATGAAATAAATTTTGAGGAAAATCCCATGTATGGCATTGAAACTGTAGATGAGAGTATTCGTGATTACATGAGTAAGAACGAGTTATCTAATGAGCCGTATATTTTCCACTTTCCTGACGGTAATGCGACGATTGCAAGATTACTGGTGCGAAACCTTATTCCCAATTCAATACCTGGGGACAATATGGAAGATATTGTTACTGCTAAAGCAGACTATTCCATGCTGGACAAGCCAGGACAAGACAGTAATATTCGTTTAAACAGTACCGTGGTCTCAGTCACCAACACCAAGAATGGGGTCGAAATAGTGTATGCAAAACAAGGAGTACTGTATAAGGTTCAAGCCAAGCAATGCATTCTTGCTTGCTACAATGGCATTATTCCAGAACTTTGTCCTCAACTGCCAGAGAAACAAAAAGAGGCCCTTAAATATAATGTAAAAGTGCCCCTGGTTTGGGTACAGGTGGCGATGAAAAATTGGCACATGCTAGCAAAAAAGAAGGTCCATATGCTGCAGTGTCCAAATTGTTTTTATAATAGCTTCTATGTAGATTTCCCAGTGAGTCTCGGCGACTATCAGTTCCCGCAGACGTTTGAAGATCCAGTGGTGTTCATGATGCAACATGTACCGACGCGTCCGAACCAAGGCTACACTAATAGAGAGCAATACCGGCTCGGACGCTACGACATACTGAAGATGACCTATCAAGATTATGAAGATAAATTATTTGATCAACTGAGAGGAATGTTTGGTGCAGACTTTGATGAAGACGATGTTGCGGCCATCACCGTCAACCGATGGGCGCATGGCTATTCGTATGAGTACAACAATTTATTTGATGCTGAATACTTCGGAGGTGAGATGCCTGAGAGTCAAAATGATGAACGCTATCCACATGTGATTGGCAGACAACCATTTGGCAATATAGCTATTGCCAATAGTGATGCATTAGGTACCGCTTATGTTGATGCCGCGATCAGCCAAGCCGATAGAGCCGTGAATGAACTATTAAAAAAAGGGCAGTAGGTTAATGCTTAGCTAAGTTCTTATCAAAGAACTCACCCATTTTCTGATAGAGTTCAATCCTATTTTCCTCTAAGACAAAACCATGTCCTTCTTCTTTCTTAATCATAACTTCATATGGAATATCTTTTGCATCTAGGTCATCCATTAATGTCTCTGCTTGTTCAATTCTGACGTTATAATCCTTTCGGCCATGAACAATTAATAATGGTGCTGTAATTTTATCAATATGGAAATGAGGAGAAGTTTTTCTTAGTTGTTCTTTATCATCCTTTACATCTATTACATGATTTCTAAACCATCGTCCCATCTGATTATCCCATCGACCATCCTGTCTATAGAGCATTTCTAAATCCCAAATACCCACATAATTTACTGCACATCGATACAGTTCAGGGGTTAATGTGATCCCGGCCATCGTGGCATAACCACCATAACTGGCACCGTATATGCACACATGTTCCTCATCAGCAATACCTTGATCTATTGCCCATTGGACTCCATCGCTTATATCATCCTGCATTTCTAGGCCCCATCGTTTGTATCCGATGCGTTCGTATCGTTTCCCGTAACCGCCAGAACCTCTGAAATTAATTTGCATTACTGCATACCCTTGATTTGCAAAATATTGTGTTTCTGAGTTGAATCTCCATCGATCTTGAACACCAAAAGGCCCACCGTGTGGATTAATAATCAGTGGAAGATTTTTACCATCACTGTCCAATGGAACTGTTAAGAAACCATAGATGGTTTCTCCGTCTCTGGCTTCAAAACTCATCGGTGTCATTGGCGACATCGTCTTTGGATCAATCCAAGGTTTGGAAGAGCCTAGATAGGTAACAGTATTTTTTATCGTATCGTATAAATAATAATCTCCTGGGATGGTGTCGCTATTAATACTGAGGATCATTTTTTCTGCGTATTCACTCATCGATACAATGCCCACATAATCAACGTCAAAAGCTGCTTTTAAACCCTCAATAATATCTCTCCACTTCTCATTGAGGTAATGTCTTTGTGGCTTGGTGTTTATATCACTATAGAGAACTGTAATTGCTTCCCCAGTAGGCGTGAAACCAATGTTAGTAACATCAGTTCCCTCATTCTCAAATAGGTCTTCTATTGTGCCCGTTTCAGGGTCAAATATGCCGAGTGAGAAAGTGTCCTGTCCAAGATTAGTAGTAATGTACATTTTGCTATTATCTTCGGTAAAACCAGTAACACCCCAACCATTTTGTAAGCCTTCAAAACGGTCGATTTCTTGCCATTCAGAATCGTCATCATCTCGATACATAATTTGTGTTTCGTAATTAAGAGAATTTTCATCCCGCATTGCTGCTAATCTTATAACCCCATCATTATCTGCTCCCCAACTGATCACTGGACCTGGAGGTGCTATTAGACGCTTAAATTTACCGGTATAAACATTCATTCGATAAACATCAAGCTGGTATCTTTTCCGATCATTACGCATGACCAAGATATGTTCAGGATCAAAAGGCAATAAACTGAGAGGTATGGTTTGAATGACTTTTGAATTTGTTAAGGCATCACTAGGTTTAACCAATTGCTTTGGCTGGGTGCTGTCTTTGTTGACAGCATAGATTCCAATCGAATCAATTGCACCAGTGACACCATTGAGTTGATCTCCACCTGTTTGAAACATGATTCTATCGTTATTCACCCATGTAAATCCTGCCACATTTTGACTTCTTAATTGGGTGACCCTGATTCTTTCACATTTGGCAATAATCCCATTCTGACAATCTGGATTAGGATCACTTAATTTAAAGACGACAATGTTTCTTCTACTGACATCACAAAAATCCACGATCCCAGATCTGCTTTTTCTTTTTGTTGTCTTTTTCTTGCACCGAGACACTGTTTCCCTATTAATATTAAGCGGAGTTAATGCGGCTAAATATTGTCCATCAGGAGATAATGCAGGCTGAGACATGGCCGAGTCTTTGAAGAAATGCTCCACAGGGTATTTGTCAACTGCAAACGAAGCAGGGCTTAAAACAAGCATCAATATGGTTATTATGTGTCTCATAGATCTGTATCCTTTTGAATCTCTAGGATAAGCACCTTATCTAAAAAAACACTAAAGATCTAGTTAAGACAAATAAAATTCTATAGTATTTGTAGATGGTTTATTTCAAAGTCATTTTATTTTTATCTCTCATTTTTAGTCACATCCAATCTTATGCAAATGAGATGGACTCATCTTGCCTTACTTTAATAGCAAATAATCAATGTCTTAACGCGCTTGAGGTTTGTAGAGTAGATGCAGGACAAGGTGACCCAAAAGCCCAGACTGCTTTAGGTATGCTACTTTCAGGCATTACCCATGGAGATTTTAGAAAGAACTATAAACAATCCTTTTACTGGGTTAAACAAGCAGCAGAACAAGGTTACAGCAAGGCTCAATTGGCCATCGCTGAGATGTACATGAACGGTATAGTGGTGCCGATGAATGCTAAAAAAGCCAAAGTTTGGTACGAGAAGGCAGCTGCAGAAGACAACCTCGACGGTATTAATGGGTTAGCAAGACTCTACCGATATGGAACCGGTGTTCGAAAAGACTATGAGAAGGCATTTCAATACTATCAGCAAGCCGCACTGGAGGGTCACACAAGATCACAAGTTGGTCTCGGTTTGTCCTACCGTGATGCTAAAGGGGTAAAGAAGAATATGGTAAAAGCCTATGCATGGTTATTGATAGCTGCTGAAAAGATAGACAAACAAAGATTGCAAGCTATCGAAAAACGCTACAAAGATGAACGAGAAAATCTTGATCAGACCATGCCTCAATGTAAATATCTATCACGATTAGATCAAATGAGTGAAACCATGGCCATAGGTTATGCCAAGAAGATGTTACTCGACTTGAAGCAGAGAATGAGCATCAAGCAAATTAATAAGGCAAAAAAGTTAGCTCTTGAAATAAAAAAAGAGCGGGCTTTCACCCGCTCTGTTTTTTGATTCAGCTAAATAACTGATTATAGACGTTGATTGTATCTGATGTAGGTCATTCTACCTCTTACATCATAAAGAGTATTATCAAAAGGATACCAACCGTATACATCGCCATTAACCTCAGGACCTTCATCCAATAGGTTAGAGGCACCAACCACGATCGAAGCATCCCAAGGGAGCTGATAGGATACCTGTAGGCCCAATTCAATGTGGCTACCTATTCTATAATTTGTTGAACCAATATCTTCATTTTGGCCATCTATATAGTAACCTGTGAGCGCTGCACCCCAGTCGCCTTTGCCCCAATAGAGATGAGGGTTCAATCTCAGAGTAGGTAACCCCAATTCTCCTTGATACTCATCTTCAGAGCTTTCTGGATAAGCTTTTACAATGTATTTAGTGTATTTTGCTGCTTCTAAACCAAAGTCGAATCGACCAAATTTTTCTGTGTCTAAGACATAGCTAATATTTAAATCAAGACCCTCTGACTCAACTCCTGCAAAGTTATTGACTTGCAGTGAGATATAATCAACCTCACCTGGAGGACATCCTGGACGACCACCAGCTGGACAACGAGTAACATAATTGGTCTCTCCAGCCCATTCTGCATTAAATTCACGTTGGATACTTGAGGTTGAAATCAGATCTGTAAAGTCTGTGTGCCAGAAACCAATCTGCATTGTTAATGAAGGCAGTGGTGCGAGAACAATACCGTAGGTCCAGTGATCAGATAACTCAGGTTTCAAATCAGGGTTACCCCCGTAAAGCGTTCTATACTGTTCTGAGCCACAACCACTACCAGTAGTTTCACACCTTGTCACATCAATACCAGACGGATAGCTTTCTGAGCGTTCGCCATACAATTGGGTCATCGCAGCTACACGGAAACCCTCACCATAAGTACCTCTGAGCATAATCCAATCAACAGGTCGGTAAGCAAATGTGATTTGCGGTGAGAAATTATTACCGATACCTTTACTGCTGTAGCTGTCGTTACGACCGGCAGTCCGAGCTCAAAAAATATTGATTTTCTGCTGCGAGCAGCTTGAACATTATCTCCACCTGCTGTACCTGCAATCAATTGTGCTTTGGATGCTGGGTCATTAATTTGAGAAAAAGACAGATGATTATATTCAGCACCTAGAACCATTCCAATTGCCCCACCAGCCAACTCTCCAATATCAAAACTCATAACATAGTCTGCTTGCATAGTTTTCAGATCAGCCGCATAAGTCTTAGTATGATTAAATTGCTGCATTATCGGAGCTAATTGATCTAAAGTGGTTCCATGCACACCAAAGATGTCTAAGTCACCATCAGTTATTGATTGTTGAAGTAATGGCTTATTGACCAGATTAATGGTCATATTATCAATGTCATTGTTCATGACTTGAGTATTAAATTCCCAATTGGTGCCACCTAAGATGTCAAAGATACCCTCAAACCCAACTCTTAAGTCTTGCATGTTTGAGACGACATTATTATCTCTGGTGCCATTGGGCACAGAACGCAAGAAAATCGTCGCTGTCAAACAATCCATGGCTGTACAATCATAACCCATACCAATTAAAGGATGGTTCGGATTGTCAGCTGCCATAGTTGGATAAGGACCTGTTATTGGTGTACCCGCATATCGAGAATCTGCGTCGTTTTGTGAAATCATTAAAACAGTGTTCATAGTGACATCAGGTGAAATATCGTAGGATGATTTTAAGAGTAACCCGTTTCGTTTGCCCCTTGGGACCGCAATAATATCCTGGGCATAGTCATAACCACAGCGTGTCATTGCATCGTATACTGCCCCATATCCTGCACCTGCATATGGATACCATTTGTAAGAATTAGGATAATCCGGATTTGAGTTTGTGCCATCATCTGATACTTGGCCGTAAAGACCAACACCACCTACTGGCGCATCAGGACATCTCGAGTCTGCTACATATCCAAAATAAGGCGAGTAAAAAGTACCCGGGAACCCAAAGGAAGAATAGGACTCATAGTCATAGGCATGATCCCATTCGGTGTCTCTCCAATACATTGGTCTTTGATCATAGTGTTGTATGGTGAAAAATACATTCCCCTTGGAATTAGAAGCTCCTCCTGTGATAGTTGCTGCTGTGTATTCAGCTCCTGGTGAAGATGGTTTACCTGAAGTTAGTGAAAATTCCATGCCATCAAAATCTTTACGGGTAATAATGTTCACCACACCGCCGATCGCATCCGAGCCATAAATTGCTGATGCGCCGTCTCTTAGAATGTCGATTCGCTCAACAATGGCAAGCGGTATTTGGTTTAGGTTTGCCGCAGCACCACCCGAGCCTCCAGTTCCTGAAACTCTTCTACCATCAAGTAAGAGCAAGGTTCTTTGAGATCCCAGTCCTCTTAATGAAATTTCATTAACAACTGCTTGTCCTAAATGAACCAAAAGAGTTATAAGGCGTATTCTGTAATACTTGTGCAACGGTTTCAAAACCTGAGAGCTCAATTTGCTCACGGGTAATGACTGTCACAGGTCGAGCAGTTTCAATATCTGTCTGCTTTAGACGTGATCCTGTAATTTGAATTGTACCTAACTCAGCTGCATCCTCATCGTCATCTTGAGACATTGCAGGCATTGTAATAATTAAGGCAGTAACACTTAAAGTAACAATAAATCCTGTTACTTTTTCCAATAGGCTAATCTTCATTGATTTTTTCTCCTAAATCTTTAATAAACTCGTGTAAAAGCATAGACCAAGACAATCTATAGGTTAGATTGTCAACGAATAAGCTTATATCAACATTTATTCTCAGGTATATAGAGCTATTGTGCAAGTTAAAATTACAAAGAATCATGATGAGCAGCAGCTCGCAAATAAATGATTTCATTAAAAATTAGTTGTTAATGTTGTATGGGCGCAACATTATTAAGTTTTGTTTAGTTTTTTAAAAAAGTTCCTTCACTTTTTGATTGCACTGCTTTTAAGTCACTGTATGATTAAAAAAAAATTTAAATTATTAGATGAACAAAAAAATCAAGCACCTTCTATGTATCGCCACATACTGTTGTGTGTTTATTAAACCAGATTTCGTTGGCGCCCAAACATTGGATGAGGAATTAAAGAAATGTTCTGAAATTACAGTCTCTCTAATTCGTTTACAATGTTATGACAGATTAGCAAAGAAGCCAGAAGTAAGATCAGCAAAGGCTGCAAATCAACCTAAACGTAAGAATATATTCCAGAGACGCTCCAGAGATAAAACAGCCATAAAAGAGGAACAAGAGACCACAACAGAAGAAACAAGCACTGATGCTTCAGTTGCAAGCACGTCTGATAATATTAATGAGTCCTCGGATAACTTTGGGAAAGTTTCTAGAGATGATTCAAATGAAATTAATTCAAGGATTAGTGGAGAATTTAATGGTTGGACTGGTGACACTCAATTTAGATTAGAGAATGGTCAAATATGGAAACAATCAGGTAATGGTTTTCTCAAAGTCTCAATGAATAACCCAAAAGTGAAAATAGAAGCAGGCACGTTTGGGGGATATATTCTTTCCGTTGAAGGCTATAACTCTAGAGTTAAAGTTAAACGAGTCAAATAACCATTCAGATGAACTATCTGATTGGCCTACTTATTATTCTGTCTATAATACTTGGTCCTTCAATTTGGGTTCAAAGGACTATTAAAAAATATAATTCCCCAGATGATCGATACGCTTTCACAGGCGCTGAATTTACAAGAAAACTTCTGGATGCATTGAAGCTACAAGATGTCCAAGTTGAATCCACCAACCTTGGTGATCATTACGATCCAACAACAAAAATGGTTCGATTAACTGAGGATAAAATGACATCTAAATCACTTACTGCAATTGTGGTCGCAGCACATGAAGTCGGCCATGCTCACCAACATTCAACAAGTTATTTACCGTTTAGATTAAGAACATTACTAGTTAAAACGATGGCACCAGCACAAAGGTTTGGGGCTTTAATATTAATGGCTGCACCTATAGTAACCTTAATTACTAAGGCACCTGGAGCTGGAATTATTATGTTATTGGGTGGTTTCCTTACACTGGGCATGAATACAATAATACATTTAGTGACTTTGCCAACGGAGTGGGAAGCAAGTTTTAGTAGGGCGCTGCCAATGCTTGAAAAAGGAGAAATATTAATAGAGGGTGATGAAGTGTTTGCTAGAGAAATTCTTACCGCAGCTGCCTTAACTTATGTTGCAGGCTCCTTAATTAGCCTTATTAATATAGCTCGATGGTGGACCATTCTTAGAAGAGGCCCTCTATAAAAAAAGGGCGCTAATAAATTAGCACCCTTTCTTATTATTTGATTTCAAAGAAATCTAGGTTCTTAGAACTGCCAAGACATACCAAGCCTAACTCTTCTAGGAGTTTGGAAATTAGTAGGTTTTTGATAGTGAACATTTGTTGAACCGCCAGATTCTCCGTACTCATTCATGTCGATTACATTATCCGCATCCAAGAGATTAAATACATCTAATCTCAGAGTTAATCGATCAGTGGCTTTATACGTCAATAACGCATCAATGGTTTCTATTGTGTCACTTTCAAACACACTCGCTCTTGGTGTGAGCAATCCTTCACAGTACCATGATGAGTCACCATAGGCTGCAGCAAATCCATCAGTTGGATGTGTGCCAATACAACCGAATTTTCTTGGTGATTCTATCTTCAGTGCCATACCTAGAGTCAGCTTGTCATTAAGTGCTTTGGTTCCATACACTTTAACCAAGTGTCTTCTGTGGTTTGGCAGATAACCGTATGAACCATCTGTAAGACCTGGTTGGTCAAAATCTTGAGTAATACCGGCATCGTCTTGTCCATTATCAGACTTAACAGTACCTTCATAGTTACCGATGCTCTTAGGCCCCAATCACCATCAAATGGTCTATCAAGGGCAATCACCACCGCTTTATACTTCCTATTAACTTTAGGATAGTTAAGGTCTGCTGCTGAAAGGTCTACAGTAGTCCCTAATTCAGGAAGATACACATTCATATTTGATCCAGGATTAGTCAATACGTATTGATGGAAACCAGTCCAAATGTCAGCACAACCGTCTATACTATTCTGGGTACAATAAGCAAGAACAGCCGCATCGATTGCAACGTCTTCAATGGTTGAAGCTAGTGATCTTGCAGTGTATGTGACACCAAGATCAAATCCATCAAGCCGTCCACCTTCAAGAGTTTGGGCATACCCAATGATATATTCTTCTTGATACATAGGTTCTAAGCTATTATCTGTTGTTGATCTTGTATCTGGAACTGAACCATCTCCATAGACAGTTGTTCCAAGCAGTGATCCTAATGCTGGATTGTCAGAGCCAACCTCAGAAGCTGCAATATCATAGAACTCATGAATGTAGGTTTCACCACCAGCCATTCTAATGTTAGTGTTGGCTGCGATGGGTAAGTAATATTCACCATAAGATCCAAACACTTTACGGTTACCATCACCATCGATGTCATATGTGACACCTAATCTAACGGCATCTTGGTCCGAAGTTTTAACAAACGTGTCACCGTTGGCGTTCTTGTTGTCATAAGTTGATCGTCTGAGACCCATGTTCACGTTCAATTGGTCACTCACTTGCCAGCTGTCTTGAATGTATAATACTTCTTGATCGGTGTTAAAAGTACCACCGTTGATATACGTTCTTTTTCTAACGAAATGCGTAGCAGGTTGTGGATCCATATAGCCAGCATAGTAACCAGTTGCACCATACATCCAATAAACACCACCTGAGTTAATTGTGTTATCAACTGAGACCAGCTCTTCTTCTTCAAAACCTACTCGGATGTGATGGGCTCCAACATAGTAGTCGATGTCATAACGCATGATTTCCCTTGAATCATCACCGACACTGATACTAAAGTTTGTAAAAGTACCACATGGTTCAAAGCCACCACTTGAGCTTAATGAACCATGCAGATAACATGCTGGACTCGCGTCATTGGCTCCAGAGGTAGTTCTGTTGTATTCATTTTTACCGTATGTAACAGTAGCAGTTAAATCATCAGTAATTAGAAAAGAAGCTTTACCAATTTGATTATCTCCACCGATATTGTAGAAACTTGGTCCTACTAAGCTGATTGCACCTGTGTCTGCATCATAAGAGTATGTGTCTTCAACGTTTTTAGCATCATCATTGAAATACGTGTATTCAAGATGAATTCTATCGGTAGCGTAATAGTCAAGTTTTCCACCAAAGAAGGTTTCATCTGCTTTATAGTGATACTGTTGAGTTAGACCCGTATCTATATACTTATTTTCTTCTGGATTAACCAAAAGATAATAGAACAACTTATCTTTGATGATTGGACCGCTAGCCCATAGATTGACTTCAGTCAAATCTCTTTCATCAAGGTTATTTCTACTTGAGTATGTATCAGGTTTGTCCTCATAAAGGCTGTCAGGGTAGTAAGAAACATTGAAACCGAATTCAAAATCATTACTTCCACTCTTAGTTACAGCGTTTATTA